>JAABUI010000138.1_pt1 | contig 103159 bp, 103 predicted proteins | sample 5559111 | NCBI WGS metagenome assembly JAABUI01 (sample SAMN10711870, study PRJNA513365) | rock metagenome | isolation source: Antarctica rocks | place: Antarctica: Victoria Land, Buttleship Promontory | reverse complement strand
CACCTTATTAACTACCTTATAACTACCTCGTTAATTAACTAATCTACTAATTAACTACTCTATTAACTACCTTATAAACTACCTTATTAACTACCCTATTAACTAAACTACTAATTAACTACCTTATTAACTACCTTATTAACTACCTTATTAACTACCTTATAAATTAACTAATTAACTACCTTATAAACTACCTTATTAACTACCTCGTTAACTACCTTATTAACTACCTTATAAACTACCTTATAAATTAACTAATTAACTACCTTATAAACTACCCTATTAACTACCTTATAAACTACCTTATCTACTAATCTATTAATCTATCCTAATTGCGCAAATTAGTATATTATACGTAATATATAGGTGTAGAGTTAATTAACTACCTTATTAACTATTAATCCATTAATTTATTAATTTATTAACTTAATTAATTACGCAAATGGGTACGTAGTGCGTAAGGTATAGGTATAGAGTAGGTGTAGATAAATAGAGAAGCTATAGAGAGGTGCAGAGATTTTTAATATTCCTAGGGTCACGTAGTGTAACCTCTTAGCGACACACTATAGCTAATAAATCCACCTCTTAGCGAAAAATTATAGCTAATAGATAAGGCCTTCAGGGTCCGATATATATCCCAATACAATTATAGATTATCTCTCGATAAATTATTCGTAAATATTAACCTATCGATTCGTTAATAGTAACTATAAGGGTATAGTAAGCTTCTATAGTTAGGGGAACTATTAAGGGAAATTACTACTAGGTAACCTTAAGTTACCTATTAGGCGAATGGAGTTACCTATTAGGTAAAAGGCTTAGTAGTACTATATACGTAGGTAGACAGCTTATGTAGACAGAGACCCAACCAATTCAACCACTACAATTTTACACGTTTACTTATTCCATCGCTTGTTTTCACTAACAGTTAACTTATTAGAGTTAGTAGAGTAGACTTACGGCGGTTACGCGCAAAATTAGTCGCGTAACTACCGAAGCTAACCGTATTCGGGGGTGTGTTTATGTATTAACGTTGGAGGTGCTTATGTACTAAAAGGGTGTGTTAACCTATCCGTTCCCTAGAAAATAAAGAAACAGCTACAATAGGTCAAGAATTGCCTACGTTAAGCTGGTCAGGAGTAACCTCTTGAGAATCTCTATTCTTACAATTTCGTAACTTCTTACAGTTCTTTCTCAGGAACAGGCTCCTCACCCTTAAATTTCCTCAGGATATTCGATCTTGAGGTTAGGTCGTCAATCTTCTCCGGAGCCAAACCGCCCTTTTTAATGAGCCCCTGCAGCCTAGCCAACTCTTTTTCGACATATCCTTGGCTCTTGCCGACTTTGTCCGACACTTTCACATAGTATGCCGCATACTTGTCTTTCATGTCTTTCGCAACTCCTTTCAACTCTTCCGCGAGACTGGCTACGCCCTCTCCGCCAGTGACTCTCCCAACGATAGCATCCAAGCTAGGAATGGTTCCACCGTATTCATCCAATTTTCCACCAGTCATACGGTGTGTACCAGCTTTCTCATTCATGAAAGCCAAGAGGTCTTGTTCGGTCCGGCCACCCTCGTAGGGTTCGGGTGTGGTAGAACCCTTGGGAAAATATTTGATGGTAGGATAGGACTTGACGCCTTGCTCTTGGGCCGTAGCCTTTGCATTCTCAGCTTCAGCATCGACTTTGGCGATCAAGACATTGGGCTCCGCTGCGTAGTCTTGTGCTACAGTCTCCCATATCGGAGCTAAGCTTTTACAGTCTGCGCGGATGTTAGCAGTAGGATCAGTGACTAGGTGGTGATCAGTGCACATACGACCACACCATGGAGCCGTGAAGGCTACCAGAACGTCCTTGTCACTGCCGACCTGAGTCTTGAAGGATGCATCGGTGAGCATCTCCACTGCGCTTGGAGCTGCTTTCTTTGCCTTTACTTTGATGCCCGTTTTCTGAATGATGAAATCTGAAAGGCTCTCTAAGTCCCTGCCACCGTTGTAATCCTCCGGTTCATCACTCTTGCCATCGAACCACTTGAGCGTAGGGAAGCCTTGCACGCCGAATCTACGGCCAAGGTCTTTCTCTGCGTCCGCATCTACCTTCCCAATCGAAACTTTGTCTTTGGCAAAGTCGAAATTTTGGGCCAATTCCTCATATATTGGTGCAAGTTTCTTGCAGTGTCCGCACCAAGGAGCAAAAAATTCGACTAGGGCTGGCTTGTTGGATTCCAAGACGACTTTGTCAAAATTGTTGGGAATGAGGTCCAGGACAGAGGAGGCAGCATTTGCGCCTAAGGCAGCTAATGCAGATAAGAGGAGATAGCTGAGTCGAGCCATAGCAACAAAGGCCGATGCGACTGACTAAATCAGAAGGGCAAACTACGCGACGGTGGGTGTGGTAGCTAGAATGAAAGATTTTCTAACTTATGGGATGTGGAAATATATATTGGATATCACGTTAAGGACACGGTAAGGTTAGCGGTTATTTTTAGCCGTCCACTGAATCTAGCACAATTCGCCACCTCCATCGCCGCCTTGCCTGGTTGAGCCATTTCCCCACAGTTGAACCCACAGTCTGAGTTGGAGCCAATCTCAGTGATCATAGAGAATCATCTTGTACCGCTCCCCCGATCGGCTTGCGTCAAGTCTCTTGACATTACTAATGACATGTCGGACTGAATGGTAATGTGCACACTAATGCAACTCAGGCTTGACTCTATGCTAACGGCCCTGCTTTCAAGACCAGTGAATAGCTTTTGCAGTTTGGAATCCTGCTGTCCTGGCTCTGTTGTGCAAGTGGTAATTCAATCCTAAATCTCTATGAGCATTTGGCCTGTAATTATGTTTTTAGTAGACACATACCAGGAGTCCAGTGCAATTCAGGACCTACCCCAGGCAAACTCGTCCCAGTCTTGTACAGACTTCATTCCCATCCGTATCGCAAACGTTTGTGAAGCACCTCACCTCCTTTCTGACAGCCAAGCATTGACCTCGTCCCACATTTTCCTTTCTTTCACCTTGTCCCCGGCCGCCTCGACACCTTTGTAAAGCTGTACCTAAATTTAGTATGGATCAACTTCTCAACAGAGCTACTTACTGCATCCCAGATGTTGAACGCATCGTCTAAACTACCACTGAGGTCGCTATGTTGAAATCTATCTTGAACCTTCGTCCGCGCCTCATTGCGAATATCTGTTGAAGTTGGATTTGAATATAGACACAAGTCGTCAAGGTAGTGCATCGTCACAACACCAAGCGCGCAGGAATGTTCTTGTGAGAGCGGCAAGCTGTTCGTTGATTAGCAATGGGCGGATGGTTATGGCAAAGAAAATCGCTACCCTAAGGATATGTCTGTCCAGTCATTGCGATCCCTATCCACTGACCCGTCCAAGAACATTGCTGCGAGAATCATTTCCATCAAGTCACGGAGACTTCCATGCACGTTCGATATGATTGATTGATAAGCTAGCAGATGTCGACTCAGCGGTCCGCTCCAGCGTTTCGGGTCATGACGAATCTTGCCAAGGCATGCAAGACGAGACACTAGCATAGAGTTGCGCTTGTCGATGTCTGAGTTGATCGTTAGATTTACAAGTATTAGCTGTTGATTTCGATACGTACCCGATCCATGCTCTGGAGCGCCAGCATATCCTAGGAACATCGTATCAGGGGTGACCAATCCTAGACGGAGCAGTTCTACTGCGATAAGTACAGCTTCTTCTTGATCTCTCCTGGAGCCAGAAGCGTCTAACGCAGCTTTCAATATCTCCCCCCAATCAGTGAGTTGATGCTTCTCGTTGACATAACCACGGAGTTGAAGGAAGCGCCACACTGTATTTGCTAGGATTTCGTTGCGATGTTTGAGCGGCTGATGGCCATCAGCATCCTTCTCGATAGCGCAATCGTCAAGCTTACCTCTTGTCCAGGTTTAGGCTTCGGAGTTACCGTTCGTGCAGCAAGATCAGAATTCTCCAAGGTAAGGAAGGCAAATTGAAGGGTGCCAGCAGTAAAATATTCGGTGAACTATCGTTTGTCAGTCCAGAGAGCCTCATCCTTATCGGCTGTTAGAGAACGACTACCTCGGCAAATAGATCATTCTTGACGTTCCAATTGGAAAGGGTATCTCGTGTGGAAGGCACCTCCTTCATATTGAATTTCTCCTCGTAGTTTGAGTCAAACCAAAGTGTCGTTGTCATGTCCCTTGACTGGTAATAACGATGTATTGGTTCGGTCAATAACTTTAATGCCTGTCTCCTCAAAGGATCTAAGTGGGATTTGACAAGATCCTGGTATGCTTTACCGTCCCCACCAGCGAGAGGCTGCGTTATGGAAATTGTACCCGAGGTCAGCCAGTTGAGGACCCTCGGTCGAAGCATGCCTCGTGAGAGGTACATATAAAGCTCCTCGGGCAATCGTAATCCAATGCAATCGTGGACATCATCAGGAGCGCGCTCTTTATCCAGGATCTCAACGTCCCCTTCAGCGGTCATGACAACGTGATGTTTGACCCTTGTAGCGGCCTTCTTGTATTGGTCGAGGTAGACACCTTTGATGGAGGGAATTGCAGGATATTGAGCACACAGACGTGCAACACTGCCACCGGTGGATACTACTAAGTCGGTAGTGTTGCGGATTGTGAAGGGTTTGCGGTATAGTGAAGGATCTAGCAAGGGGGGAAACACAGGCAGAAGACTCGATCCAGACAACATAAGTGCGTCGATAAAAGCATGCGAAGATGTGTTGCCGAGCTCTCTCAAACAATCGCGCCTATCTATCCACCAGAACGACGAACTCTCTGGTCGTAGTTTTGTTATGATCTTATCAATGCCAAAGCAAAGGAGCTCCGAGGGACCGAACACGGCGTCGATGAATTGACTCGGATGTTGCTCGTAATACACAAGCTATAGCAAGTCAGCACTATGTTCTTGAAACGGTATCAAGACTTACCTGAGCGAGTGCGCTGTAAGGTGCCACAGTAAAAGCGATGTTGTTTTCGTGCAGCGTTTTCTTTAGGGTTTCTGTCACCGCCACACTATCTGAAATGCCTAGAACCCGTCAGGCACATGCTGAAGGTATCCGACCGCTGAAAAGACACACCTGAACTCCCAAAGCTCCGTTCCGCATCGGCCGGCTGCTTGCCTTCATAGAGGTTGAATGCCTCGCTACTCAATTGGGCAGCTCTGGCGGAACTCGCAGCAGCATCATCCCCTACGCCTGAGTCAAGTCCATTGAAAACGAAATGCAATATCAAGCCAGCTTTCTGCAATTCATTCGTTGCACGAGTGATTGTTGACTCCAGTGCAAGGGGAGCTCCACCAAGAGCAGAGAGTAGAGATTCTTGGGGAAGGCTTTGCAGATAGTAGGTGGCATCAATACCAATTGTGCAGTCCTTGAGGAATTTGAGGTCAAATTGTTTGGCGATATGGCTGGAGTCGGTCCACTGCTCAAACGATGAGACTACCCCGGAGTCGTTAGCTGGAACGAAACCCAATCCTCCTGTTCTGAGCCCAACTCACCGCCCATTGTACAGGAATCGTTGAGGCAAATATGAATCAAGGGTTAGTCATGGACGAGAGTGTTACAAGAATGGCCTCCTTAGTCTCCTAAGAGGCTCAATTTCAAACCGAGAGAGTGTGTTTTGAGTGTTTACATTACGAGCTTTACGGGTCTTAGGGCCCCAACTTGGCGCTAGCAGCCCTGTAGAGTAGTGGGTAGAGTATGTTTCTACAAACATAAGAAAAGTCTAGTCCACCATTCTCTACCCATGTGACATTGCAAGCGCAGCCAAACTAGGCACAATAAGATCCCGGTGTAAGCTGTCTTTAACGCTCTACTACCGAAGCAATATGTCTGCCAGAAACAACAATGGCTCAAACCTAGAGATCCCGCTCATTGATCTTTCTCGGGAGGATTTGCAGACAGCAGATCTCCTCGTAGAAGCTCTTGCGAAATATGGATTCGCCTTTCTAAGGGGACAAGGACTTGGATTTGACTCGGAGATTCTGAATGATATGTTTGACTTGGTCATTTTACCATAATGACAAAAATGTAGAGTACTCATTCTGAATATGGGGATAGTCTCGCACCTTCTTCTCCTCGCCTGCGAGCGAAAAAGAGAAGTGCGCAATTAAAGCTGATGTAAAGTCTTCTAAGGATGCTCTTTATCCAACACTGAGTTCTTTCTAGAATATCGGATGGTTATCAATGCACTCAGAGACGTTAGATCCTAAGCTACAAAAGGTAATCACCTCAGTGATTGTCAATTAGTCTTCTTCATTGACTGAACGATAGAGGGGCGATTTCAAAGAGTGCGCCATTGGATCACCCCGTTATTTCCAAAAAAATTGACCAAGTGTGACTAGAGCTATCAACTTCGGTGAATTCGTCAATGGCAAAGCCCAGCAAGTTCTACCCCCAGCTATCGCTTCTTCTGAAGCCGATCTCGATCATTTTCGAGCTCTCTGTCATGGCTTGTGCATGAAGCTCGTTCGTCTTATAGCACTTGGATTGAGAGTATGTAATTCGCCTTATTTGATTGAATAACGCCTGACAAAGGTACAGATCCATCAAAACTGGTTCGCTTCGCGTCATGATCCCTCCAGAGGCCCTTCAGGCAGTGTGCTCCGCCTGGTTGGTCTCTCTCCACATCGAATCTCGGAGCAGCACAGTCGATCCTGCTTAGACGTCTCTCACCCCACAGCTCGTGTTATGAAAGAGTGATACTAACTTCAAAATGGTAAAGCTTCACTATCCCGCTATAGCGATGCATGAATCGGACATTGATACCAGGGTGGATATCCGAGCCGGAGCTCACAGCGACTATGGCTCATTGACCCTGCTTTTCCAGCGTACCTCACAGTCTGGCCTTGAGATCCTCACAAATTCTAGTTGGTCGTCCGTACCTACTAATCCTCCGGGCACAGAGAGAGATTCTTTCCCGCCAATCCTGGTGAACATCGGAGATGTAGGTAGTTTCTTACTCACTGTCCCCTGTCCGTTGCCTTATGTCAAATCATAAGAGATAGTAATAAAGTATTCCGAGAGTCTTTTAAAACCATCAAGATTGTCTGGATAGGATGATGCTGACTTCGACAATATCAGTTGATGCATTTCTGGACGAATGGATTGCTTAAAAGCACAGTGCACCGAGTGGTGTTCCCCCATGGAGACAGTGTGGACCGGTATAGGTATGTAGCTCTCATAAATCATTATCTTCTCAGATGACCAGATCTCCGAGTTCCAAGACATCATTTGAGAGGACAGTAACCATGATGCTGTCGCATAGCTCGGTCTGCATGTCAAAGGTGTAATACTGACTCCAAAATCCTTTCCAGCATAGCATATTTTTGCCATCCGTTGGATCATATTGAGATAGAGCCTGTCCCAAGTCCTTTAGTAAGAGAGAGGGGCAAAGGGGGTGGCGAGCAGGACTCGCAAATGTGGACTGCAAAGGGGTATTTGAAAAAGCGATTAGAGGAGACGTATGGGTGGGGAAAGCTATCTTCTCCAGAATGCGGTTGATAAGATACAACGGAGGGTTAGTTTTTGATTCTGGAACAGTGAAGGTCATTCGTTCGTATTACAACCATGAGCCAAGATAAGTTGCTTCACATTGACGCCACATAAGATTGTTGGTCTATAACGTTTCAATGTGCGGTCTCTGATTCGTGTGGCGCACTAACGATTGTACCGCCTGTATAGCTATGGCGAGCTGCGTAAGCATTGAGTAGCCGAATCATGTAGATACAACGTTCCCAACGAAAAGAAGCCTTTTAAAACGCCGCTGAAATACTAAATGCTTGCTGTGACAATACCAGTTCCGTCGTCTCATGGCGCGCACGCATGAGTATGCGCGTGGGTATAGAAGGCCGTGAAAGGCAAGGAAACGACAATGACCTATGCAACCACTGCTCCTCCTTTCGAATATGCGCAAAGGACGCTGTGAGGGGCCAAAGCATGCCGTTGATGAAGTCGCCAAGAGTATGCAGGTAATATTCCGCATGAATCTGAACGAAGATAGGACGCGATGCATGATGCTTGGTAGAGGATGGGTATTATGATTGGGAAGATAGTGCGCGGTGAGGAGGTCATACGAACGCTAAGGGATTGTCCACGGACAAAGACCTAGTATTCGAAGAGTTGCGCCGTGAATGCGCCGAGGTCGTGTCAAAGCATCGCTAGCAATCGCATACACCTTTGACATGGTCACTGTGTCGCGACTTGACACCAGTGGCGGTGGTATATCCAGGCCAGCTTTTGGCATTCCTTGCTGCAATATTTGGTCCGACGGCAACGACGACACTTCGCAAATTGTCGAGTCCATTGTTCCCATCTACCGCACTCGTAGTAAGCACACTGGCGGATCCCACCCCTGGCATCGTCTTTTCGGCAAAGGTTACGCATCACCACACCAGCCCAATGCTGCATGTCTTGCGAATGATGTCGAACGGTGAATTTCTCCACCAGGGGAAATATATTGAAATCGTTGGGGAGCAGATATTCTTCCTCATCAGACTCCTCATTCTGAAAACAATCGCTGGTAGGCTTGTCATCGAGGGCATTAAGGTTTTTGCCAATCTTCAATTTCGGAACAAGGTGGGATTGCTGGAAGTACGCTCTCAAATTGCAGTATTTGGAAACGTACGCGAGGAGCTGTAGTGACATGAGGACATCTTCGTCCCGAGGAGTGGCCGCAAGAACGCCGGGTGGTGCTGAGCGATCCAAGAGATATGGAGCATGAGTATTCTGTGGTACAGTTTGGGTGGCTGGGTTTACAACTCCCATAGGTTGAGGGGCCTGGGTAAATCCGATATTGTTATTAGTGGGGGTCACATTGGCATTGATGATGCTGCCATCGTTTGCGGACTGGTGAGCGATGTTAAAGGTCTCTGTCTCTTGTCCTTCGGAAACATTTGGTGCTGTCAGACCTAGCGTAGTGGCTACAGCGTCAAGCATTGGATCTGGGTCTTCAGCTTCTTGAATATCTACAGTGGGCTGAATGTCGACCATTGGCTCATCAAGATTCTCATTTGCCGCCGAGGTCTCGGAAGCAGCTTCGTCTCCATTGGCATCGTCAGAGTCACCAGAATTGGATGGTTGGTGGCGAACAGATGGCCGCCGCCGCCGTTCTCGCGTATTATGTGTAGCAGAACGAAGAGATGGAGCACTTGGAGTTGTCGGAGACTCTGGCTGGGAGGTGATGCCTGTCTGCAGAGCAGGTACTGCAGGCAGCATGGATGAAGGTAGTCTGTCAGCGTCGCGCACAGGGCGGAGTCCAATCCCTTCTCCAGCATCTAAGGAAGGTGCTGCTGTACCAATCGACTGCATGACCGCATGCCGGCTTCCACTTCCGCTTCCCGAATGACCATGATGTCTACCATCATGACTCCGGTGATGATAATGGTGGTGATGGTGATGATGATGATGATGGCGGGTGAAAGTTGTTCTCTCCTGGGGTGAAGTCATCCCAAATTGAGGCATTGTCGGTGTGAGATCCATGGGAATCACCTCCGAACTCTGGGCAGCAGCAAGTGTGTCGAAGGAGGATCGTGATATAGACTGTGGTATTTCGATTGAAGGCGGAGGGTCATGACGACGGAAACTCCTACTTTCTGACATAGGCCCCCGATCCTGGAATGTCTGGCGCTCAAAAGAGCCTTTGGGAGCAGACCGTGTGCTGTGCGGAGTCTGACGCTGGTGGAGAAGCTGCAAGGACCTGCGCCGGTTGATGGCCTCAACTTCAGCCTTTTCTCGACACTTGTCAATGACCTGTATGTAGTTGTCTAAGATTGTCGCAATCACAGGAACCATGTCTGCTTCCACCACTCTAGTTCGTACGCTTTCGGAACCACGAACACCTATGTTCACCACACATTGGAAAGCCAAGTTCCACTTCCACATCTCCATCATCTCCTGGCTCCTGCCCTGTTTCAATATGCACACCAGCCTTTCGACCCCACCATCGATGGTAAGAATGTCCCGAATACGTGCGGAAGATGTAGTCAAATAGGCCAGGTGATTCAGTGAATTAATCAATGGTAATGTCGATGTGCAATCAAGCGCTCGTCGGTCATACAGGGCCGTGGTAATGCCCACCGACGCCTTGTTGACATTTGGAATGCTGAAGTTGACTTCTCTCATCTTCTCGGCCTTTTACTGAGTATCGAAGGGAGCAGACCAAGACAATCTAGGACTCGCGTTCGATTCGGCGTCTAGGTTCGATGGCCTTGATGGAGAGAGGCGAGGGGAAAACCGCAAAGGGTCGTGTTTGGAGACAAACCGCAATCCAGCCACCGGCTCCCACAACGAAAGAGTGTACAGCCAAGGCGCGGAAAAGGAGGAGGAGAGCTGATCTGAACAGTCGCCCTGGATTCAGGCAGCCTGCGCTCCCATGTCGAGGTGCTGTTGCCGCGATGAACAATAAGCAGAGAGGGGTTGCTATCCCGGATCGATCGTCGAAATGGCAATGGGGAGGAAGGGTGCAATTGCTTCTGGAGATGGCGAGGATGATCGCATGCAATTTGCAGAGTTCAGGGCGATGATGCTGATGGTGAGGAGATGGAGGTACGGTCAGGGTGAGAAAGGACCAGAAATTGGTTTTAGCCTCGACGACCGACGCTCGCCCCTCGCCCCTCTCGTGTCTCAGATACAAGGGGACTCGAGCTACTCTGCTCGTCCGACTGAGCGATTCATGCACTCGATACAAATCCAGCGCCGACGCTCAAGTCACCTGCTATATGCTTGATGGTTCCATGGGTGGCCCTACAAAATAGTTCTAACGAGAATGCCTTTCGTGATTGATGTGCGCCGGTTGGTGATTTGATTTGTGCCTCCAGCCTCAGATCTCAGATCCCGTTTTCAGCGTGGGGAACGTCCACCGAGAACTGCGAGTCGAGCATTTAATAGCCGCAAATGCCATCTACCTCACATTTGGCTTGCTGCACTGAGGGCATCCTTCTCCTCTTGTCAAATGGTCGAATCAAGCAAGAATACGCCTCTGCAGCCGATCAAGGTCTGCATATGGCATCAAGTCTAGACCCTCTCGAACCTCTGCTCCCAGCCTTCGCAGGACCCAAAATTCAAGTCATCATCTGCTTCTGGAGAAGTCATCTACGATGTGCGAAAAGAGCGGTGCCTTTAAATGTAGCAGACATTCGCGATACACATGCGGTCACTGGGTGTTGCTAGGTTAGCTCTTATAAACCATGTGGTCTGTAAGGGTAGATTAAATGTTGCATTGCTGCATTGAGACCATTGCTCCCTTCCTAATTGAGAGATCCAGATCGGTAGGCGACATCAGATCATCAGGGCAGCTTCTAGTCGCCAGGATTTTCCTCACGTCTTGGACCTTCTATATAGGTTCATAGCCTTTCCAGCGCTGAATGGTCCGAGTGGTTGACATGAATGCTGACTCGAATTTCCATCCTTCTGCTCGTCTCGCCAATTCCACCAAAGTCCCGATTGGATCCTCAAGCCAAAATAGGGAAACCCGTGTCATGAGGGGCTGAAGCAATGATCTAAGTTCAGTGACAGTGGGCGGATGGCTGTCTTCTTCTGTCGACGTGACGCGGAATTGTCAGAATGAATACAGGACACTGAACCTTAGTTTCAAGGTCATAGTCCTCAACTTTCACAATCTGAGCTTTCTTCGAGGACTTTACAAACTATCCGAGGGTTGCTAACAGGGCTTGGGATTTGGGCGTATCCCAGAAATGTCTTCACGGGGGAAGGATCGAATCGACAAGATGATGTGCCATAGTCCTAGCAAACCCAAGGCCACTCTTTTGTGCAGCGACCGTCAGACCATTGAGCTTCGATTGGTCCATTCAAGCTGGTGTACTAGCAGTCCTTCAAGCGCAGAGGTGCAGTGGTGCTGGAATTGGACAATGAAGCTGTAGATCTCGTAAAATTGGCCTCGGGTCGACGGTCCTTCCCTCCTTCTGGGCATCCCCGAGGTGACATGCAGGAGAAGGTCGCGGGTGGTGATATTAATGCCAGGCGGAAGAAGCCAGTGAGATGGCCTCGAAGGTGTTTGATGAGCTGCTTGGCCTGCCCTACGGCAGCACCGCCGCCATCGTGCTTATGCTTCAGAGTTACGACGAGGCTGCGCCATAGATAGAATATGTTTCCGATCCCCCGCCTGCTCGAGAATCCTTTTCGTCCACCCTCAGCTATGCCGTCGACGTTATTACTGTTGTTCTCTGTCCATCGCGCCTCCCCAAGATCGTCAGGAGAGCAGAGTGTTGTCCGATTCCGGATTCCGGATTCAAGATTCAAGCCTCATCCCTCGTCTCGCCTAAAGCTGTCGGTGGGATAGTGGAGAGTGGAAACTGGAAAGCGCCTGATGCCGCGGACTGGACGCTAATCTTCTAGCTCTTCCAATCGAAACTCCCTCCTGCAAACCAACTTCACCACCACCAGACCCAGTATTCAGCATCAATCAATTGCTTGCTATCGCCAGCTGTCGCCGTTGCGGCCACCTGCTGAGCTCGCATCCACCTCTTTCTCCTCGAGCCCCGCACACAGGCCCTTGGCGTCCGGCTGCTGCTCAACAGTCGCAGTCGCTCGGCGCTCGTAAACCCGATCGCTGGCCTTTCCAACCTCAACCGTTCCTTGACACCCGTTGTGGCAACCCACGGAAACTGCATCGTCGCATCTTCAACATCCGTCCAGCGTCACAGTAGAGACTCTCGACAATGTCCGCAGAAATGTCTGGGGAGCAGATGCAAGCCAAGATTGCGGCAGCAAGACGCGATGCCGAAGGCCTCAAGGACAAAATAAAGCGCAAGAAGGATGAATTGGCAGACACCTCATGTAAGTCTGACAAAACCTGCCGGATGGACAGCAGGCTTGAGTGTAACCAGCGGAATCTGCCTGCCTTGTGATGGGCACTGGCTGACGTACATGGCCGCAGTACGCGGAATTGCCCAAAGCAATACCGATGCCTTGCCCCGAATCGGGATGAAGGCCCGTAAAGTCCTCAAAGGCCATCTGGCCAAGATATATGCCATGCACTGGTCGACAGATCGAAGGCATTTGGTCTCAGCCTCACAAGACGGCAAGCTCATCATTTGGGATGCATACACAACTAATAAAGTCCACGCTATTCCTCTACGATCTTCGTGGGTCATGACCTGTGCCTATGCACCCAGTGGAAACTACGTCGCTTGCGGTGGACTCGACAACATATGCTCTGTATACAATCTCTCATCACGAGAAGGCCCAACCCGCGTTGCCCGAGAGCTTTCTGGACACTCTGGCTACCTTTCCTGCTGCCGTTTCATCAACGACCGTCGTATCTTGACCTCATCAGGCGACATGACCTGCATGCTCTGGGACGTTGAGACAGGGTCCAAAGTCACCGAGTTTGCTGATCACTTAGGAGACGTTATGAGCATTAGCATAAATCCAACGAACCAACACGTCTTCATCTCCGGAGCTTGTGATGCGTTCGCCAAGCTCTGGGATATTCGCACAGGCAAGGCTGTCCAGACGTTTGCAGGTCATGAGTCAGACATCAACGCGGTGCAATTTTTTCCTGACGGCCAAGCCTTTGGTACTGGTTCTGATGACGCCACTTGCCGACTATTCGACATACGAGCCGATCGTGAGGTGAATACATACGCTAGCGATCAGATTCTTTGTGGCATCACATCAGTTGCGTTCTCCGTCTCCGGACGTCTGCTCTTTGCCGGGTACGATGATTTTGAATGCAAGGTTAGTTTGAGCATCTCGGTTCTGCAGTCATAATCCAGAAGCTCTATGATGATAACCTTTGTTTCCAGGTCTGGGATGTGCTTCGAGGGGATCGCGTTGGCAACCTGAACGGGCATGAGAACCGAGTCAGCTGTTTGGGTGTGAGTAATGACGGAATGAGCTTGTGTACCGGATCTTGGGACGCGACTGTATGTTCTTCCGTCATGGAGCCTCGTGCGATTGGGCTAATTTTAAATCTCTCCCACAGCTCAAGGTTTGGGCATGGTAGTGCTTACATTCGTCTTGTCCTCCTCAAATCCTTGCTGTTGCATGTGGTCCATCATCACATCCAGCAGGGGTCATTAAATTTACCCTGGACTCGACAAGACGCAGGCTCCTTCATGCCGAAACCGGTGAGAACTATTCGACGACTTCGTCCGATTCCAACCGATTGTGCAAACCTGACTTGGACTACGCATAATCGAGGGGAAACTTGTAAAATGATACATGGAAGTGGATGGCCTGACGCTGACGTAATCTGCCCAAGTGAACGAGGTGCAGGAGGTCTTTCGATCCTATTGTCACATTTTGCTCGCTACATTTCACTCTTCTATATGTCGACATTCAGATTTCTTGTAATCTGTCACGCGGCTTCCCACGTACCCGGCACCAGCGTCACAACCCTTGGCATAAAAAAAAGCCCTTTCCTCAAATGGGTATGAATATTTCCCATCATGCTTCGACTCTAATATGAGGATTTCCTCAAATTTTCGCGCCACCCCAGAACCATGAGTATAGGGGCATCGGTGATTTCGTACTGGATTCCTCCACCGAAAGCCATGACTGGTTTCTGGATACGCAAACGGGCGGTAGCCGGTAGCCGCAAATCTCACATGCTCGGCCCTTCTTTCCTCATGTATCCTACGCTTTACGGGTCAATTGATGGCCAACGACCTCCGGTGTTCGGTTGGGAAGTTCAACCAGTGATGCTCCACTTGGGCCAAAATTCTTGTACTATGGTTCGTGAGTTAATAGCGGTCGGGCTGCAGCCACTTTTTACACTATTGCTCTTTATTACCCCGTCGGCAAAGGAGCAGTCGGCACCTGTCTATAACGTGTTCGTTTTCAATTAAATGTGCTATTTTGTAGAGAAAATGCAAGAAAGTTTCAATGGTCTTAGTCGATCACGTAGATTACTTCCGTTGGCTAGCAAATGCTCAGAGATGCAGCATCGTAGAGACATTGAGAGTAGGCAGTACGGACACGTTCGATCACCATCGGCTGTCAGATCTTTCGACAATGATGAAGAACCCTCTCAGCTCTAGGAAGATGACGGCTACAGTCCATTGCGGAGGTACCATGTCCTGTCACCATCATGGCCATTGAGAGAATGATCCAGGGTGGAAGAAGTCGTCATGCTTCAATCTCCCCTTCGGATGGTCCTGAGTCGCGTTGGTGCCTCGACATGTCACGGTGGAATCACAGACGTGATTCTCGAGGAATTGCGTACGTCCATGAACGAGGAACGGACGAAAGCGATCGCCCCCAGCCCGGCCCAGGAGGCCTTTGGCAGCGAAAGGGCGGTACAGCATCACGTTTCGACATAAGCCGTGCTGGCGGCACGCAGGTACCCGCCCCAGGACACCCAAAAATCTCCGAAGTGAAGGCCTAGGCTACGTGCACCCTTTGCAGCCCGAGCAATATGGAGGCGAGATTAGGAATGGCGCCATGGATGTAGTCTGCAGCCTCCACAAGATGTCTCGTCGACACGCCAGGAGAGTCAGGCGAGCGGAGCGGGCAGCTTGACGGACGGTCTGGCGGTGCAGCCAGATGACGACTTGCTGAGCCGGATTCACGAGCGCCTCCGAGGTCTGAAGGTGGCCGATGAGTCGATCAGGGCAAGGACGGGGGGTGTTTCGGGTCTGAGAATAGGTTAGGTTTGCGCACGATGCCGGCTGGGAGATTGCAGGGTGGGATGCGATATGGAGATGAAACCTGTGGTGCCTGCACGTCTCCACACCAATAATGGACAGCACGCCTGGTAAGACCAGACATCCCTGCTGCCACGCGGTGGAGGAGCAGTTACTTAGGAGCCCACTAGTTCTCGTTTAGCGAACCGTGCCAGCATTTCCATGTGACAGAATCGCACCCTTTCTGTCATGATCATAATCTTCCACATGCCACCTTCCCACAAATAGAAGACGCCCACCGTACAAACTCCATATATTAAATCTGTCCCGGAGACCATATCTCTAATCCCATGGTTCTTCCACACTCGTTTTCTCTTCTTTGTACATAGCGCTTGCTGGCCAAAGGAGGCGCCAAAGGAGGAGCCAAAGGAACACTTCGCTTCTTTCCAACGGTCCCTATCCCATATCCCGACGACTTCTCGCTGCTACCTTCCAATCACAATCACACACAGAGCAAGCTTGTGTTGGCCATTCCCTGACCGCTCCTGCGACCAAAGAGCGCCGATCCATCCATCCTGGTGAAACTCGATCCCATCCCCGTTCGAGTACAGCCTGCCGTTTCGAGCTGGGCACCATCAAGCGCACAGCGTTCCATCACATTGCGCACGCTCCTCCAGAGATCCCTACAATGTCATCCGCCGCCCAAGACGAGTTCGATGCGCTCTACACCAAGAACCAAGACCACCACTTCGGCGGCCACCCGGACGACAGAGACCGATCAGACTCTTCGGACAACGACAGCACCACCCTCCACGGGGACGAGAAAACGCTCTCCTCCAACGCCTCTCCCATCATGCCGACAGCCACATATCTCCCCACCACCACCCAGTTCGATGCCAATACCGGCCCCAAAGGGGTCATCGCCGATGCTCGATCCTTTGAGACCGCCAAGAAACGAAGTTTTCGGAAAACCCTCTCTCGATTCTCCAGTGGCATCACCAACGGACGCTCCCCGAGCCGAAAGTGGAGAGAAAACGGCAAGAGTCCGAGTCCGGACATTTCAACCGACGAAGAGGATGATGAATTTATGCGGACGTGGAGGGCCAACAGACTCGACGAGCTGGCGAGCATGAGCCAGGACGTCAGGACTAGGCGGCAGAGTCCTAGTCAGCGGACATATGGAACTTTGGTCGCGGTCGACCCGTCCGGATATCTAGATGCGGTGGAGAAAGTGCCCACTTACACCACCGTGGTGGTGCTTATATACGATGACGAGGTCGGTTTTCCTCGGACATTAATCCGCATCATTTTACTGACACAAGTCGTCTAGTCCGCGATCAGCGGTCAAGTTGAGGACGCTCTGAAAGGCATTGCACGCAACTACTCCACTACACGCTTCGTCAAACTGCATTTCCTCGATGCCGAAATGGACGAGATCGCGGCACCGGGGATTTTAGCATACAAAGCTGGTGATTGCTTTGCTAATTTGGTATCCATTATTGATGAGATGCCTTCTGGAAAGGACATCAATTCTACCACGTTGGAAGCCGTGCTACAATCGTACGTCCCCCACCCCTGACGACCATGTCGTTTCTCGCCGCGAGAGACTAATGGTATGGCTAGACACAAAGTCCTACTTTAACGCTTCCCCTTCAAGCCAGGTGTTATCATTTTTCGCATGTACGTGCGCCAGAAAATAGAACACACAGCATTGCGAGGAGTTTTTGATTGATCGGTGGCAAAATTGTCCATGTTCAGCGATGATACCATGTTCACGGTAATGATAAATATCCCTGCCCGATACAGGTTTGGTGTTTTTGTTGAGACCTGGTGATCAGAAACGTACAGTATCTGGGGTCAGAGCAATGTAATTGTCAACGAAATACTCACGGAGTGATATTGGAAAGCTGGCATCTTTCTGTAGTCCATAACAAGTTAGCGTAATGTCCATGTAGCTACCTACTTACATAGGTACTCCGTGGTTGCTCAGTGACAACTCCGTCTTTGTTTTTCGTATGCATTCACACGAGAAGCGCTGCCTAGAGCCTGCTTAGATGATTTCTGCAGATGTCTTTTTTCTAGATTTCGAGGTTCGTGGGGCTCGAGGCCAGAGCGGGCGTACTTTCGTAGCGGCTGCCCATGCTGGTCACACGACACTGCCCACCTCCTGCTGTCATCCTGTAAAATGGCCCCAAAAACGACAAGTTGGCCAAAGTCAGCTTGAGCGAAATGTACCATGTCCGTTGAACGGTGTTCGATCGTGCTCTTGATTTGTTGATAAAGCTGTGCTATGTCTGCCCGGAATCGCGAATTGGCAGGTCAAGCTGCCAATTCTAGCGGCAATGAGGACGATTCTCGTCTCCCTTTGTTGAGCAAGGCCCGAGTCAAATCTGCCTCGACATCTCACAAGATTTCTTTGCTCCTGCAAGATTGGTGGCTTTGGGAGCTATCCTCCGCCCTCACAGCTACCTTGGCCACGTCGGCCATTATCGTCATCCTCGTTGTTTATGATGGGAGCCCTCTACCCGACTGGCCTTCGGTGATCACGGTACGACGTTGTTTGAATCTCACTCGCCTCCCCTGCTAAAATCCAGGCTAGCTGAACTCGGCCATTTCCTTCTTCGCGGTGATTAGCAAGTTAGCGTTCACGACCGCCGTCGGTGCTTCTGTCTCACAGGCAAAATGGTTGTGGTTCCGACAAGGGGAGCCTCGCCCATTGCAAGACCTTCAGCTCTTCGACGATGCCACCAGAGGGCCTTGGGGAGCGCTGGCTCTGCTGCTCCAATTAAAGGCCAGGTGTGCCATCATCACCAAATCCGCCGTTTCCACCGTCCTCCTAACATGGGCACTAGGCATCTGGCTTTTGTCGGGGCTGCAATTACCGTACTGTTGCTACTCTTCGACCCATTTCTTCAGCAGGTCGTGGTCTATCCGGATCGTCTGGTTGCATCCGAAAAAGCAGCATTCATCGCTCGAGCCCAACGATATCAGGCCCGGAGCGATGAAGGTCTGCCGCTTCCTTCGATCGTCGACATGTCAATGAAGGTAAGTACGTGGAAGGGCTCCTGCGTCATTGATGTTAACACTCACGATTTCCAAGGCCGCTATTTACAGCGGCATCTTCGATGTCCAAGACCATGCAGATGTACAAGTTGATCATTCTTGTCCCACCGGCAAGTTAGTAATCTGAGGGTCTGAAATCATACACATCTCTGAACGGTTTACAGCTGCACGTGGGAGGGATTCCTATCCTTGGCTGTATGTAGCAGGTGTGCCAATATCACCTCGTATGTTCAGAAGTCATGCAATGCAACCGGATGTTACGAACTGTCACTGCCCGGAGGCCCAAGTCTTTCAGGGTTTGGCGGTCAAATCAACTCTAGTGTCACCAACATTTCCCCTAATCTTGTCGATATTGGAGCGTCAGTGGTCCAATTCTCTTCCCTGATCTCAAAGGTTATGAACAACACGTACGATACGACCGCATGGGAATGTACTTTGTTTTACTGTGTGAATCGATACTCTGCTTCGGTCACAGATGGCGCAATTCAGCAACAAATCTCTCAATCCTGGCGTAACGACTCCGCCTCCCACTCAAAGGACTCTGACCTTGAATACAGCCCTCCCTTTGGAAACAACTCCACGTTCAAGGTAGGTAGCTTAGCAGCGGAAGCGATGAACAGCTTCATGTCTACCACTTTCACCGGAACTGGCGGCATTAACAGCACGTCACCAGGGTCTTCATTCTCGTCGGACGTGGTTCATGCTCTCTATGAAACCATAGATTACTCCCGCCGGATCGAGAACCTCGCGATTTCCATGACCAATAATATCCGCCAGCAAAATGATGGTAGCTCCAGCCCGTTCGAAGGTCTTGCGTTTAAAACAGAAACGTATGTGCGAGTACGCTGGGCCTGGTTCTCGTATCCTGCAACACTGATACTGGCTTCACTTTTATATCTGCTCGGCACCATCATTGAGAACACATATCGTGATATTTCAATCTGGAAGTCGAACAATATGGCAATGCTCTTCCATGGCCGGGGACTGGACATGGACGATCCCAAAAGCGTGCCTGTGACGACCATGAGCGATATGAAAGAACAGTATAACGACGTCAAGGTCGAGTTGGTGCAAAAGGATAACGGTAGTTGGAAGCTGGTTCAGAGATCCGTGGAGTAGGTTTCGGAGTACTTTAGGTTCTGAGGGTAGTAGGTGAGAGAGCATGCAGCTAAGATCAGACGACGTGACTTTTCATGCAACTTTTCCCTTACGATAAATCGAAGCTCAATTAAGATGGCGTGCAGACAAGTCAATTCGTAGATATTATGCATATACATACCAGACAGAGGAGCAAGGGAGCAAGGGAGACCGCAGCAAATGCGAAATGATCGGGACAGTAAGCAGTCAAGTACACATGCCCGTCATTGCACTTTCTCAACTTGCCCCTCCTTGATATCGATATCGTCAAAAAGCCAAAGTAGCTGAGTAATAATGCGACCCTCCCGTGGTATATATTCATTAGATCGTCAAGCTTCTCTTCTCTTCACCAAGACCCGCACTCCTTTGCTATCCAGCGCCGGACACGGCACCATGAAATCATGCTCGGCGTCCACATCCCTCCTGCCCGTCTCAAACAGCTCGTATTCAAATCTCCTGAAAATCGTAGCCAACTTAACATACAGCTCCGCATACGCCATATTCATCCCCAGGCAAGCCCGAGGCCCCTTGCCGAACGTCATCAGGTATTTGTCCAGGTTCCAACCGGGCTCTAACCACCGCTCAGGTTTGAATTCACGGTGACTGGGAAAGATGGCTTCGTTTTCATGCACAAGCATGGGGCTCATGCTCACGGGTGTGTTTGAAGGGATGATCCAGTCACCATATTCTATGCTGTTTCTCGAGACTCGAGGTAGACGGTTCGATGTTCCATGCGCTAAGCGTATGCCTTCCTTGATCACAGCAGATAGATACGGAAGTTTCTCGAGTTCGCTCCAGGCCGGCCGCGTCTGTGGGTCCGGCAGCGCCCCGATGAGTTCCTCCTTTAGTTTTGCAAGAATTGTTGGGTCATTCAGGATGTGAAACGTAGTCACGGTAAGCGCAATTCCAGTCGTGTCGGACCCAGCTCCAATCACTACAATACCTTCTCGCGACAAATGTCCGACGGTCTTCTCATGTGGGGGCAGAGAGCTTTGCAGCAGATGGTGGAACAGTGTTGGGCGTCCTTTGATAGTGGTATCTTGGCTTTAGTCGTTTACTATCCGGATGACTTGTGCTCCGATGGCCTGTATTCCGGATTAGCAAAAGGAGATTACATATCTCAACATATTAAGATGACCTTTCCCCTTGCCAATGACTTTCCCATCTCCGGACTCAGCAACGTGATCAGCGCCGAAGGCAGGCGTCGTAGTAGCGGAATGAGCAATGGAAAATGCTTCCCTAACAAGACATGTTCTCCAGTGCCCCGTTGCGCTTCGAACCAGGCTGCGCTAAAATCTGGGGTGTCTAATAAGTCGTACGAATTTCCGAGAGCATACTCCGAGATAACATCGGTCGCTAGGCATTTGAATGCAAGTCCGATATTCATAGGCTGTTTGGTTCCACGATGTTCTTCAATTCTAGAGCATAACCTTTCCACTTGTCTTGTTACGATATTCGTACAGTTCGGTGTCAAGACCATGTTTCTGCCAAAGAATGGGGCGAGTGCGGCTCGTCGATATTTATGTTCGTTGTATGGTACGGTGAAGACGGTGGCATCATCCATGCCGAAGTGCTGGGTTGCGCCCACATCACGATCCAATTTTGCCTTGAAGGAGAATAAGTCATCGGAGAAATAGGGGTCATTGATGTGTAACTCGTATGGTGTTATCCGCACAATTGGGCCTGGAATGTCAGAAAAGGATTAGTGTCTACCGTTAAATATACTTCTATACAGAAAGAGCCAGAAGGCTGGCTCGGTAGGCATCAACGGACCATATTGGTCATGCATCGTCTTCACGTCCCAAGTGAATCTTCCCCTTTTGAGACAATCATGATAGAGCTCGTACCACGACGTCAGAGCAGCGAGTCTGGGTCCAGGAAAGCGTGCCAGGGGACTGAGGTAAAGGCGATAGAGGGCCCCTGAAACTGTGTAAGCCAAGCAGAGAGCTACAGCGATTACTACCAGCACATTCGATGATTCGAAGAGGGCCATCTTGGTTACAAGAAAGGCCACATTGAGGATGTTGAAATATGCTTCAGTAGAAGGAACCGCATCCGGAGTCAGCTTGCAGGTACCAAAAGCCCAGGACGTGTTACTATGCAAGGGCGCTATGCCCACTTGAGTCAGATCCTTCGCCGCTATCTAATGCCTGAAAATGGCTTAACGTGTCATTGGTGTCGTTGTCAAATCGAGCTTCGAGCCTTACGCCCTTAAGGGTGGAAATCGAGCATCCCTACCCCATCATTGAGATTACCAAGGAATCATACTTGTAAATGGCGAGGCTTGCTTGATCCCTTCTAGCCGGCCATAGACTCCTCGAACCACGATACTGACATAGAGCCAACACTCTTTCCCAAAGGCCCTCAGCCTTCCTCGTTGACTTAAGTGATCATTTCAAATAGGCATTTAACCCGCTGCAGTGGCGCTGGAACAGTTCCTACCTTGCATCTGTTATACCTCCGCCATATCCATCATCCTATGCGTCTGATATTTAAGCTTCATCAGCAAACCTGGTGACGATTTTGAGTAGATCTACCGATGTTCCACATAGGGAGTTGGTAGCCATGGAGCTGCAACGAACGGTTAAAGAAGAGGGCCTTGGATCAGTCATGAAGCCCCCAGAGGCTCCAGAGGCTGGACTGCTCACGGACAAAATCTCTCTATTGTCCCCATATGCTTAGGAGCGAACGTCTTCAGCAAGAGGTGAGAGCAAAACATAACGCAAGCACGGAGGCAAACTCGACACAACTAGTCTCATACTCATCGTAAACATATTACCCCAACATCTCATGAGTTAAGACAACTGATGGGTGATGGGTTATGGTCGTCATGAATTTGAAGAAGAACTTAGGAAACCAAGAGATATCCTCAAGTAAAACGTAATCATATCGTCGCAAGACTTATATGATGCGACTCAGCTGCATGTTCGTGTAGGACGAATGAAGGTGACACACATGCGATAACCGAAGAGGCAATGCTGTAAGGGATACCCATATTGTGACCACGGCAATGGGGCAATATGGGAAATTATTGCAGGACAATTGCCAAACAAGCAACAACAGAGGTAATTGGCAGGGCGATGGATTGGACTTGCGAATGAGAGGACTGGTGTACTCGTACATGATGAAAAACTGGAATGTGGAATGGGAGACTGGAGCCTAGAGCAGCGACCAGTGACCATTGATGTCGTAGCTTGTCGGAATGCCGCATCTGCAGACAGAATGCGCGAGCATACCTGTGTGCATTTCCATCGAACATGAAGACGAAGCGAAAGTGACACAACCAACGATGAACATAGTAGACGTTTGGTGGTTGAAATATGATACAGTACCTTCAAGTCTATCGGTGGCTGATGCGCCTGGGACGAAGATCCGTCTAGACCGGTCTTGTGCAAACTTAGGCTTAGGGCGGGCTCCACTACGGGGCCCTGAGGCTAAGAGTGGGATAGCGCGAGCACGACCAGCAGAGGCAGAGAAGGCTTACCACTGTACTCCCACCTCCCCCATCTGTGCTCCATCTAACCTCTAGTCGATCATCTATGTTGAGATGCTCGGCGGGTCACGACACTAACTGTCTCTCACGGAAGCCCGCAGTCACACTGACGTTGTACTCTCGTCTGTACAGATCTTGATGCATTCCACTTCACCAGCATCTCATCCATCCCCAATCACCGGAAACCCCGCACCCGCAACCAAAACCCCACGACCACGACTTCGCGCATTCACTTACCTGCGAAGCCAATCCTCCTCCACCTCGACGGCACTTTCAAACGCTTCGTCTTCGTCCTCTCTCGACGCCAGCCGAGCCGGCAGATCGATCAGCTCTCCCGCCGAAACCGGCCTGGACCATACGCACATTATCGATAACACCATTTTACCTAGTATACGCGGTACTGACCAGACCGAACAACATACGCAACTCGACAGATTGGAATCCGCTTTGCGGCCCTTTCCCTCGCCATCGGCTTGTGAGAGAGTGTTCAGAGAAATGGCACGCAACAGAGCGGGAAGTGCGCCTCAGGGTGCCAACGCTTCGAATGGGGAACGGAGACCTCCGAGTCCACCCACATCGAGCCTCGGTGGCCATCCTCAAGATCAAATGCCTACGATTCGACTCATACCTCATCAAGACCCTCGATCAAGCCGGCCCTCACTCTCATTTCCGGCTACCTCCAGGACCCTCCCGCACGAAGACTGTGTCATACGCGTTGGTCGATATTCGGAGCGCGATACGAATCCCAATCCACCCCCCAACACTCCCTCCTCAGCTCCGGTGGGGTTCAAGTCGAAAGTGGTCAGTCGGAGACATTGCGAGTTCTGGTGTTCACATGGGCAATGGTATATCAAGGACATGAAAAGCTCTTCTGGCACTTTCCTCAATCATATCCGACTCAGCCAACCAAGCATAGAATCTAAGCCCTTTCCGGTGCATGATGGGGACGTAGTCCAGCTAGGTATCGACTTCAGGGGTGGGGAGGAGATGATATTCCGCTGTGTCAAAATCCGGGTCGAGGTCAATAGGGGTTGGCAGAAAACTTTAAACAACTACAAGTAAGCAAGCGATTTGTAAAGCTTGGTGCTAGTTGCCCTCTGATATCAGACTAGTGTTCAAACCCACAAGCGGCTCCGCGATCTGGGCAGGACAGTGCCGAAGAGAGACTCGGACACGGCTTCTACGCACTCGTCTGAATGCTCGATTTGCCTGATGTCAATAGCTGTAAGTGTCGGATTTTATTCGGAAAGTGAGGGCTTTACTGATTGCTCACTAGCCATGTCAATCGCTCTTCGTTGCGCCGTGCTCCCATGTCTGGCATTACAAGTGTATACGCCCGATCATCAACGACGCAAAGAATTTCCCACAATTCATGTGCCCGAATTGCCGGGCCGTCACGGATTTGGAAGCCGAAGTGGATGACCCTACGGATGACACATGGGAGGTAGCGAATGTTGAAGGTTTGGGACCTGACTTGACCTCTGCAGGAGGAATCAATGGCACGATTCCAGAATACGACGAGCGGGTGATAGATGGCGATGACGAAGGTCTGTCCCACTCTACATCCAGGCTGTTATCCATCCGCGACCACGACCAGGTAGAACCGAGATCGGCGACTCCTCCGGGAACTCTGAATGGGGCAAGCACGGCTCTTGATTTGCTCAGCCGTCGCGGAGCGCGAAGGATATCGCCGCCTTTCGCACCTACTCAAGTTCATCCAACCCCTCCTAATGTTGCACCTACCCAGGCAAACCAGGTACAATATCTCCGACCGATCACGCCCACCCAACCGCTATTGGGAGATGAAGATCTCAATGAATCATCAACGCGAACGCCGACCATGGCAGACCACTTTACGCAAGACGGACCTATGACGCCGACAAACAATGCCGGGCCTTTCGTGTTTGACGGAAGCGCAGGAAGAGTAATCGGGAGAACGGAGGTTGGCAGTATGTCAGAGACTGATAATGCTTCATCAGAGGCATGATCTGGAGAGAGGAAGGAAAAGGGGACGACAGGATTTCAACAGACTTCAATAGCACGGCACGATTGGGAATTGCACATAGTCAGGCATACAACGTTCATGATAAGCATCTTTCATGGGGACGGTCAATGGCGTACATACTCTCGAGCCGAGCGTTTGGCTGGACTTTTAGATACCATCGGCTTAGGATTGATTAACAAACCGTTAGAAACACAACAGATCGTCTGAAGTCTGAAGTAGCCACGGTGCACACGCAACCAATCCAGCATACAGAACTCCATCTCCCCGCCATGGCCCCCACCATCTCCTCCCCACTCCGCCTCCTTGTCCTTGCTCCTCATGATACCCCTCATCCGGCTATCCTTAAAGGTATGATGAACCCATGGACCACCTGAACAGTCAAAAAGTAATGAACGGAAGATTGCGCCCGTGCTAAACTCTCTCTCAACCAGACTCATCCCGTCACGAAATCCATACATCCTACTACTCGGCCTCGATCCCCATATGGCGCGACACGCTTCCCCTCACTGCTTCCAGCATTACAACGTTTCAAGAAGAATGGTCAAGCCCCGAAGCGGGCGAAGTGGTCCAGGCCATAGGTGCATGGGTGGTGTGCTTTAGAAAACCGACGGCGACGGCGGATCTCGATCTGATACGCTCCATGTTGATTACAATACATGCCATCGTTGAGCGCCATCATCGCTCAAGCTACTCATCTCACGAGCCGCTCTTGCTGGCCGTGGGGATGCGGCAGAGTGTCAGTCCCAGCCTTGAATTGGAGGACGACGAATGGGACGACTGGTGTAGGGATTGTGGAGGGTGGGAGTGGATTGATGGTGAAATTGAGGGGACAGCAGCCGACGAGGCTGGAGCGAAACGGGCGGAAGAGAAGAATAAATTTGGGGGTAAGAAGTCTCATACAGTCCTGCAGTTGAACGCACAATACTGATCGCAAAATCCATCGGCAGAGAAAGTTGGCATCTCTCGCCTAAAGGAAGCGCTAGAAGCACATGAATGGGAAGGAACCGACGGTGATGATGATCTCTCTGACGATTTGGGCTTTGGGTCAGAAGATGGGTTTGGTGCGGAGGCTGCGCAGATGGAGAGGGAGATGATGGGTCTCAAGATGGCCGTTCAAGGAGGGGCAGGATCTGAGGAGGGCGCAGATGATGGGGTGGAAGAGCTGGAGAATATGATGTTGAAAATGCAGGCTATCAAGGATATGGGTGCCGATATGCCCGAGGCTGAGAGAAAGCGGTTTGCGGCCACTGCTGTGAAGGATGTGATGAAGCAGCTGTAGCTTTGTTCCTTACCATGTGTCTCGAGCCCAAGCTAAATCTGATTGAGAGCAATCGTGTCCTGATGCTCTTTTCTTGATATTGACCTCTCCTTCGCCATATCTGCGTGACCTTTTCCGTAGGGTATCATGTCTCTGTCCTCTCGTCGTCCCTTCGACCGCTCACCCTCCTCTGGGTCCTCTTTGTCCCCTTGCCCTGTTGACCGTAGCCCGTCCTCTCGCCAATCCAACACCCCTTCCTCTCGTGCCCCTGGACCTGAACATAGGCGCATTTCTCAGCATATCCGGTACGATGAAAAATCGTACGTGGCTCCCTCGTATGTAGACCTGATCGAGATGGCTGACCCGGCCGTCGCGAGCGGTGACAGTGATGTCTTTGAGTTGGACATTCATGTTGTCTTCAGCTAGATGAGCCAGGATGATCTCGTTAGTCATGAGGGTGCTTGAGATGCATAAACAGGTTTCGCAGGAGGTTGAATCATTCACCCACGGAATGAATTGTTATGGGACAGTACCTTCAATTAGCTTGCCACGGTAGACTTGACCAGACGTAATCTCTAACGTAATAACATGGTTCTGACCAAGGTCTTTAGCCCTGCACTTTCCTGTGTTATAATCATGCTGGGTCTGAGGTGACACACCTGAGCTTCGTTGAGCAATTTGATTGGTATTCCAATCGTACTCGTCATCTTGGAAGCAACAAGACCATGAAAGCGCCAAAATGTTACAAAGTATAGCAGAAATGGAAGAGTTAAATGCTACTTTAAGAGCTAGACCACGAATATTTTGATAAGGCTGAAGTGCGCTAGTTCCAAACAGGTTGCGCCAAGCCTTGCTATCCATGTTGGCCGAGATGGCTCATCTCCATCGTTCTCGTGTATGGCTCAGCTCTTAGCAAGGAAATCCAATGAATGTTTCGGCTACGTTGAGCGCTTTGAAGCTGCTGGTGAGACCCTCTCTATGTATACCGCATGCGACGGTGTCTACGTTCGACCAGCTTCCCATCCCGATTTCCGAGGCTTTAGCTGCGGCAAACGGAGGCAAAAGGCCTGATATCAGGGCGCTCGTCCTTGACAAGGACAATTGCTTTGCCAAGCCGAGAGAAAACTTCATTCATAAGCCATACGTTGTGAGTGCCCCATCGAAACTACACATAGAACCAGGGTTTCTCTACATTCTTACTTGGAAAAACGTCCACCCTCTCTGACTCTCCCAGAACCATTTTGAAAGCCTCCATGAAGTCTACACAAATCCAGGGATTTTGATAGTCAGCAATTCAGCAGGCACCAAGGACGACCCTGGAACCCACGAAGCGAAGCTATTGACTGACGCTACGGGGGTGCCAGTATTTAGACATTCAACGAAGAAGCCGGGTTGCGGACTCGATGTCCTAAACTACTTGACCAATGTTCCAGATCTTGGGGTGAGCCAACCGAACCAGATTGCAGTGATTGGAGATAGGCTCTTCACAGACGTGATGATGGCGAACATGATGGGAGCTTGGGCGATTTGGGTGAAGGATGGTGCTGTGAGAAATGATGGTGCTGTGAGTTGACCATGTTTCATCTGAGATTTGTTGACTGATATAGAAACAGTTCTCGCGGCTTGAAAAAGCAATACCGCGTAGTATGGATCGTCTTGGCATTAAGGCCCCAATTCCGCTGGATCACTGAACCGCATTGAACATCTTAATGTCCTGCATCAAGTAACAGTCGACCCAATGGAGAATGTTTCCCTAATGGGCAATTCTACGTTTAGGTCGAGAATACTCCGAGACGGCCTTGGCCTGTGGTCTGCTTCAATGTACCTTCTCAGCAATCGAAGCCCCAAACATGGCCGCCAGCACAATTCCTGACAGTACCATCAGCATGAGAGCCTAGAGCGGTAAGCACACACTTGTTCTGGAGGTACTCTAGCTCTAGCATTCACGACCTCGGTCTAGCAGGTCAGTGAGGCAGGTCTAAGAACCTATTGGGGCCACATGCCTCAGCTTACAAAAGCGAGAACGAGGATGGCATCGTAGTGAAAGCTTGAGACATCATCATCGTGGGTTGTAGATCCAAATGCCACACTACTCTTCTGCCATTAGATCGGCGGCACGGCGTACATTGGCAGCCTCGGATGACCGCAGCATTAAACCGGTCCCGTTTCTCCCCACACTTGAGCAAGGTGCAAGGTGCAACGTCAGGGAGATACAGCTCCCGATGTCAAGTGTTTTGCGCCGACGCGCGCACGAAGCGTTGTTTGTCGGAGGTTGATTTGCGCTGCTGCGATGATGCGATGACGGTTTTGCGCTCTAGGCGCTTGCCACGAAACGTGCCGTCCACAGGACAGGAGCTAAACCTGTTCCTGAAAAGCACCGGCGTTCGCTTTTAGCCTTACGCCCTGCATGCAGGCACGAAGTGCTCAAGGCCGTTGGTGAGGTTAAAGGTTAAAGTTCAGCTGCCCAGCTGACTGACGGCAGCGGCAGCGTGGAGGGTCGCCGGGTGTTGCAGGGGGGACGGTGGAAGCAGAAGCATCAGGTGATCATCACCCTCCACAGGCGTATTTTTAGTCGAGCGTTGGCTGCTGGCGCCATCTGATTCGATGCGTATGGGAGCTCTTGAGCCCAATCCATAGGACAAATACCGTAGTGAAGCACTGGGCCTGGCATGATCTGACCTTCGGCGGTAAACGTGCTCCCTCGTGCCGTTGCATGCAAGAACCCACCAAACGAACGACGATAATGTTGGAGGATGACAATGTTTAGGGCCGATCGGAAGGCCTCAAACACCTCGCTCAGAGCTCAACAGCGAAAGTCGGGACGAGCGTGAGACACCCTCAGACTGGGCCACAGCGGCACGGTGACCTCCTCTCCATCGAACCTCCGCCAGTGGCAACAGTAACAACGAGAGCATGCGATGACTGCTTCTTCCCACGCCGGTCAAGCGGGACCTTGGCAGTTGCGATTGTCCCTCGCGCTTTTTCATGAGAATGATGTCTTGTAGATAATATCCCATGTGCAAGCTTGGCAGTGGCATTGATGGAGGCTGAAAGACGGCTGTCAACAAGACCATGGTAATGATCTCCGCATGCAGATGATTCTTCCCATAGACCAGCTTGCGTCTCTGCACTGCAATCTTCGACATACATGGTGAAAGAAGGTGCATCATGGCAATATCGCAATAATGCAGTGTGCGAAGAATAGAAAAAGAGGGAGCCGCGAAGCTCCAGCCAGCTGCAGCCCGCCCCTAATTGGCTGGCGTTTCGAAGCGAAGGACCCCCTGACCATGGACTTTTCCCCCTCCTCCTTCCACCCTCCCTCTCGCCACCCACAACACCTCCAACATCATCCCCTTCCACGCTCTTCTCGTCGACTGTGACGGCGTCCACTTTCTTCTTTTCTTTGCGCTTTGTTTCTGCCACATACGGACACCGCCACTCCTTTCGGGTCCATACCACTCATTCGGCATTCTTTTGTCCTCCCATTGCCTTTCTTTCACACAACACCCCGTTTCAAGTCGTCAACATTCTTCACTCCCCGGCGCACTCACTTGCTCAGGTCCAGCAGGTCTCTACTCGGTTGTGTACTTGGATCGCTGGTCATTGCCCTCAGCTCCTCACGGCCTCGCGTTTCCTAGAAGGCTTTGTCGAGGCGCGCAGCTGTTGGAGCAAAGAGCGCTTCACTACGATCGCCTAACTCGTTCCATTTACACGATCATCTATTCATATTCTGGTGGCATCAGCGTACATTAGCGAAAGGCTGGACCGGCAACTATAGTTCTTGGATCCCTCTCGGCACTATGTCGTCCTCGACCTCCTCGCCCACCGTTTCTGCTGCCGGCGCAGCTCCTTCTACTTCTCGTCGACCACCAAGGAAGAGCACTCTCACCCAACAGCAGAAAAATCAAAAACGGCAGAGGGCTACACAAGATCAATTGCTCACCTTGGAACATGAGTTCAACAAGAACCCTACACCTACAGCAACAGTCCGCGAACGCATCGCCCAGGATATCAGCATGACCGAGAGATCTGTCCAGATATGGTTCCAGAATCGGTACCTGACCAACCATGCAATGACCATGTACGACAGCTGACAATGACGGGTAGACGTGCTAAGATCAAGCTGCTTGCGAAGAAGAGCATCGAGACCGGCGAAGATTGCGATGCAATTCCCGAATCAATGCGCACCTACCTGGCCAATCAAGCCCTCGAGTCTGGCAAGCCCCTGGGACGTGATCTGTTAGGGCGTTCTCCCAGCATGACGCCTTATGGCAGCGGTGTGATGGCGTTGAGTCCTGACTCTTCTCAACCAGGCAAAATTGGTAGGAATTGAGAACCAAAGCAATCGTACCATGAACCTAACAAATGCCACAGTCATTCACCACTTCTCCTGTAAGTCGCTCGGTATAGGCACATGGCGTCGCGTCGGCCAAAACGCCATGGATCTCGTCATTTTCTACGCCCCAGAAAAAGCCTGCTTAACATACTACATCAATAACGAGGGAGCCGGCTATAAAATTGAATACCCTTTCGCATACATCAAGAACATCACTCTAGACTACGGGGATCCTGTGGAAGATGCCAATAGCATGTCACTGCCAACTGGGGCGCTCGTGGTAGAGCTAAACCGCCCACCCCATTTCTTCATGGATTCGGCCGGCACGGGAGGCTTCCACCATTGCGATGATTTCACAGAGGAACAGCAAGCGTCACTTATCATGGTGCATCGCCTTGGAGGCTATCCCAAGGTACTCAGTGGTCAGCTTGCAAAGCTTATCTCCCTCGAATCCTTCCAGAATAGACACAGCCCGTACGGTTTTCACACAATGGCTGCGTCCGCCCCCGTGTCGCCTATGATGGCTCCTCCCCGGCCATCGTCGCAGCCAACAGCTCACATGGTCCATCCACACCTTGCCATGTTTCAAGAGAGCGGCTTCGGTATGCCACCACCGGGTCCTAGAAGTCACAAGCGGACTCGTAGTCGCTCTGTGCCCGCTGCCGTGGACTTCTCGATGATGCCGCCCATGCCATCCTTCCACATCCAACGTCCCTCCACCAACATGACCGACGCACCTCTCTATGCTCCGATACCTCAACATAATCATGATCTCAGTCCCCTGGGGCCTAACCTCCGAATCGACACTTCCTCGGGCTACGGTCTCGATTACCGTACCTATCCTTTGTCTGCAGCCACCACCAATTCACCCTCAGACTACGCAAGTCCAACTTTCTTCTCTACGGGCGCTCACATGGACACGATACCTGCCTCTAGCTTTAATCAACCATACAGCCTACCATTTCTGACGCCTATGGGGGAGCACCAAGGGACCGTCAATCCCTCGGTGTCGCCCTTATCGGCCTACAGCCATGGCGATCCCGTCATTGCGGATGGATCGCCTCCTCTAGCTAACATGCACCGTTCTCCGTCTGCCGACTTCCTGTCCATATCCCACGATCACCACTCAGCAATGTCTGACGATGGCTACTCGCTTAGTGAGATGTACTCAAAGCAGAATTTGAACCTACCAATGCATTCGCCCAGTCATGGCATGGAAGATCCCGAATTTGGTGGTCACATGCCGGAAGAGTCTTCGAGCGAGGAAATGGACATGCATAACATGGTCTCATTCGGCAACATGGACCACACGAGCCTCAGCCCAGAACAAAGCGGGGTGTAGCTGCAACCAGGCACTCTTGCTTCATACCTTAGTTTGCTCGCGGAGTTAGGTCAAGTGTGCTATGGGGCCGATCAAAGGCGTTGGTAATGAGGTTTAATGTTCTAGGCTGGTACATACAGGAAATGGTCGGAGCTGCGGAAGATACCTCTTATATTGGGTAGGAAGAGTTTCCCATGCACTCGCTGTTTACGCGAATCGTTTAGCGCCTAATAATCTCTCGCACTTGGGTATTCATGCCGGCGTCAGCTTGGAAAGGATGTCTTCTACAATATCCCGACGGTCATATGTCCTCTCGTCTGGTACGGCGTGGATGCAGCGCTGTCGTTCAATTCGGATACATTATGTCAGATGCCTCTTTCCTTCTAGACAAGGTTTCACTATCTGTGCTTGGTTACGTGCAATGCAAGTCATGATCTTTTACTTTTCACGTGCAGAGTTCTACGCATCTATCTGAGCAATGTAGTGCTTACTCGCTGTAGCAGCGTATTCGCAGCGTGAAGCAGTCCCTTAGTCTATTCGCGAAGAGTGTTCTTACCAGGTCTCGTTTGAGGTCCCTACTTGGCTATCATTATGAGCTGAATTGGCTTTCGTACCTGACATGAACTGTGGGTTTGACCACGGAACATAGTAGTTCGGAGATAAGGCTCGGCCGAGATGCCAAGATCGCGGCTGGGGCTTGCGTCGCGGCTTTGACATCTCGCACTTCAGTAACAAAGATGGTGTTCGCATCCTTTGTGACTTGCAGACACTTTCTTTGCCTAGGATCCCTCGTGGATTTTCATTCACTAGAATGCCATACTCTAAGATACTGATACTTTCGCTGCAAGACGTTCCAACTTGAGCGGAGGGAGCTTCTGGGTCAGCGTAGTTGGGCGGATGTATGGCTACGGAAACGAAAGATCCAATACACCGGCAGAGTGTTTGGGACACGGCACTGATGAAGGGAAATGGCCGCAGATGAGCACCGTGGCTCAGGTCAGGGATTTGACCAAGCTTCAAGAGATTCACAGGATGCCAGAACCACAGTACGGGAGACTGTCGAGCAAGAACGGTCCTCTATACCGCGCAGTGATACACAGCTAATCCAGGCTTCTGATCCAACCCCTGCGGACTTGAGTCCTCCGATCTGTCCTCGATCGGTCGAAGCGGCGTCTTTCCACACAGCCTTCTCATCTGGCAGTAAAGAAGTGGTGGAAGATGACAGAGAAACGGGAGTGGAAAGATTGGGTACCACTACGGACCTAGCGAGAGTTCACAAGCGAAAGACTTCGGTAACTCCAAATCTTTCTATCGATACAAAGTCCGCCAGGGAGAAACCACAGAACAAAGACCAGGGAGGTCGGGCTTCTTCTCTAAGCCCAGAAGTCCCAACCGTATCGGTACCGTTGTCTGCAGGGAATTCTCCCCTTAGGTCGTCTCTTTCACCTCGAGCTCGTGAGCGTGGACTTTCTCTTCGTAGATCGTTATTAGCACGCAATGTCCATGGGTCACCTGCAGGCAGCGGCTCTGTCATCGAATTGCAGTCAGCAAATTCGACGTCCTTGCAACCTATGTCTGCACGTCCTTCCGGCGATGCAGGCAAAAGTCCGGAGGCGACCATCAACATCGCTCCAGCCATTCAACAGACCAACAACTCCGACGAAGGCTCTCGATCTACAAAAGAAGCACATGGACTATCATCTTTGCCACATTATGAGACGTGGATAGCAAACAAGGCTACTCAGACTGGACGTGTGGCACGATTCCAGGCTGTGAAGCAAAGACTACAGAAGAAAATTCTCCGAATTCACGAAATTCCAAACTCCAAGGACGGAAGACACCTTGATTTGGGATCCAACCCCAAGAACATTCTCATTGATGAACGAACTGGCCACGAGTACATCGATAATACGATCCTGTCAACCCGATATAGCCTATACAACTTCCTTCCCCGTCAACTTTTCGCACAATTTTCTAAATTAGCCAACTTTTATTTTCTTTGTGTCTCGATCTTGCAAATGATACCGGGGCTGAGTACTACTGGGACTTATACTACTATCATACCTTTAATTTTCTTCGTCACAATTTCCATTGCGAAAGAAGGGTACGACGATCTAAGACGTTATCGATTAGACAAGGCGGAGAACAACAATAGTGCAAGCGTTCTTCAATTTCATAGGTCTTGCTCCGGGAACTCGCCAGAAAACGAAAGCCGGATTGCCATCAGTGGCAATGATGGATCGCAACTTTGGGCTAGGACCAAATGGCTTGGTATTCGTGTCGGTGATGTCGTGAAACTGTGCCGAGACGATGCAGTGCCCGCAGACATAGTTGTGCTGCAAGCTAACGGAACAGAAGGGATGGCTTATGTTGAGACCATGGCACTTGATGGAGAAACGAATCTAAAAGGCAAACAGCCCCCACCGCTGCTGGCTAGGAATTGCAAAACCACCAGTGATGTGTTAAGCTGCAACGCACATTTTGTGGTGGAAGACCCCAATCTCAACCTCTACAATTTTGAGGGCAAAATCATTTTGGGGGATGAGGTCTTACCACTGACTAACAAAGAGATCATCTATCGGGGAAGCATTGTGAGGAACACTGCCGAAGTCATTGCGATGGTCATTTATACTGGTGAAGAGTGTAAATCTCGGATGAATGCTACTAAAAATCCCCGGATCAAAGCTGTAAGTTGCTATTGAAACCCATAACTTGCCGATCTTCTGACTATAAATCCCTAGCCTGCTCTTCAAGCTGTGGTCAACAAGGTTGTTATCATTCTCGTCATCTTCGTCATTGTGCTCGCAATCTTCAATACCGTGGCCTATCAGGTATGGAGAGAAGACATCGAAGAGAGTTCATGGTATCTTGCCGATGCCGGTGTTGGATTCTTCCCCATTCTGACATCATTTATCATCCTTTTCAATACAATGATCCCTCTCTCTCTATACGTTAGTTTAGAGATTGTTAAGCTCTTCCAGATTTTCCTGATGAACGATATCGCTATGTACGATGAGGCGTCTAATACGCCCATGGAAGCGAGAACATCGACTATCAATGAAGAGCTAGGGCAGGTCAACTATATCTTCTCCGATAAGACCGGCACATTGACGAATAACTTGATGCGCTTCCGGAAATTGAGTATAGCTGGTACAGCTTGGCTACACGACTGTGACCTACGAGAGGACGCCGTTCGGGAGGCTTCTCGGCAATTTCCTATCCAAAAAGGGCGCAGTAAAGGCAAAAAACCTCTATGGCGGAGAGCGAATCCCGCCATACCTGGTGACAAGTCGGTTGATGCATGTTTCACTCCAATCTCACCAGTTTCGGCAACCCCTCGTGATAGCTCACATTTGACGCCATCTACCGGACGCCGTGTCCCCCAACCGGAACTTAGTACAACAGATTTGATCAAGTATGTCCAACGTCGACCGCACACTGTGTTTGCTCGCAAGGTCCGCCTATTCCTGCTATCAATGGCCCTTTGCCATACGTGTTACCCCGAGAGGAAAGCGGACGGAGAAATCGAGTATCAAGCAGCTTCTCCAGATGAGCAAGCCCTAGTCCGAGCTGCACAAGAGCTTGGCCACGTCGTAATTGACAGGCAGAATGCAACGATAACGATAAAGACTCTACCCTTAGGCAATGAGGGAGAACCCCATTTCGAAATTTACCAAATTCTTGACATTCTTGAGTTCTCTAGTAGCAGGAAAAGGATGTCTATCATTGTTCGGATGCCAGATCATCGAATTTGCATCTTTTGCAAAGGCGCCGATTCTCTCCTCATCCAATTATTGAGACAATCGAGCCTTGCAATATCTAAGGCCGTCGAAGTGGAGCGAAGGGCCAATCAGAGACACAGCCTAGAAGCGCAAGTGGCCATCAGACGTCAAAGTGAAGCCAGGGGGCGGAGAGATAGTACTACTCGGAAGAGCATGAGCATGAGCATTCACCGGCCAAGCCTTGGTGGCATCGCCCGCTCAAGTATGACCGCTAAACACCTCCAGCCAATCCGGGATGAGGTTAATGGTTGGTTGACCGAGCGTGAAACGGACGTCAATTTGTCTCCACTAGACAACGAGAGCATCTTTTACTCTCCAAGACCGTCCTTTCATTATGGCGCAAGGCAGCCCCACACCAGCCTAGACGGCAGGACATCATTCCAAGGGGAGGATAGAAATGAGTTGGTAGAAGAATCCTTGGTTGTTGATGACAATGCTGTGTTTGAACGATGCTTTCAACATATAAATGACTTTGCGACGGAAGGTTTAAGAACACTACTGTATGGCTACAGGTATATCGATGAAGACGAGTACAAAGAATGGAGGAAGATCTTTCTCGACGCTTCCACAAGCTTGGTCAACCGCCAGGAAAGGATCGAAAAGGCAGGGGCTCTGGTGGAAAGGGACCTGGAACTTGCGGGTGCAACAGCCATAGAAGACAAGTTGCAGCACGGTGTTCCAGAATCTATTGACAAGCTTCGGCGCGCAAAGATCAAATTATGGATGCTGACTGGGGATAAGCGAGAGACGGCCATCAACGTTGGACATAGTTGTCGTCTGATCAAAGACTACTCCACATTGACCATCCTTGATCAGGAGTTAGGAGATGTCAGTCAGCGAATGGCTGCCGCAATACTAGAGATGAATAGTGGGTTGGTCGCGCATTCTGTCGTCGTTGTTGATGGGCACACGCTGTCCCATATCACGGCATCCCTTCCTCTCTGGAAGCTGTTCCTTTCGCTCGCTATTCAGGTCGACACTGTGATTTGCTGCCGCGCCTCACCATCCCAGAAGGCTTCTCTTGTCTCGGCTATTCGTCACAAAGTGAGGAATGCCATTACGCTCGCTATAGGTGATGGCGCGAACGACATTGCCATGATACAAGAGGCCCATTTAGGAATAGGAGTCACCGGTAAAGAGGGGCTGCAAGCAGCTCGTGTTTCGGACTACTCAATTGCTCAATTCCGCTTCCTCACCAAGCTGCTCCTCGTACATGGTCGTTGGAATTATATTCGCACCTGCAAATACACTTTATTGACTTTGTATAAGGAACTTTTCTTCTACCTCACGCAGGCTTTGTACCAACGCTATGTAGGTTATACGGGGACCTCCCTTTATGAGTCTTGGTCCTTGTCTATGTTCAACACCCTTTTTACCTCCCTTCCTGTTATATTCATGGGTATTTTCGAACAAGACCTCACTGCTACCACCCTCCTCGCAGTCCCAGAACTGTATCATAGCCTAGGCCATGTCAACGGAGGGTTCAGTATAAAAAGGTACCTCGCGTCGGTCGCTATGGCCGCCTCGCAAGCAGTTGTCGTTTTCTTCATCATGCTTGGTCTTTACGGACAAGCGCTATTCACTATGGATAATGGTCTTTACGCTATGGGCGATCTAACATTCACCGCTTGCGTTATAATCATTGCGACGAAAATTCAATTCTGGGAGCTGCAAAACAAGACCTACACCTGTGCGATCGCCATGTTCATTAGCATCGCTGGGTGGTTTCTGTGGAACATCATACTCTCTTCTACTTACAGCAACAACGTCATATACAACGTCAAAGACGGCTTCTTCGACCGCTTTGGCCGGAATCCGCTATGGTGGCTCACACTCATCCTGATAGTCTCCTCCTGCTGGGCGATTGAGGTCGGGGTCAAGACCGTGAAAGGGTCATGGTTTCCGAGTGATGCTGATGTCTTTCGAGAGCTGGAGAAGGACCCAATTGTCAAAAGAAGGTTTAAGCAAGCGGCGGAGGCCGGCATGGCTGGGAATTCTTGGTCTGGTAGCCCGGATGATCAAATGATGCGAACCACCCTACACCCCGTGAGGACCGCATCAGAGGATAAAGAGCGGGAGAATGAGGTGCAAGAAATGCTGAATCGGTCACGTCATTCGAGAGGCACCAGTGGAATCTCTCATGAAGTTGAGATCGAAAGCCCTGTCGAGCTCCGTCGGCGACAGCATTCAAGTTCAGAGGTCCAGTCCCCGCATGAGCACAAGGTCTCATTTGCAGTGGCTGACAGAGTTCTGGGAGATGACGGTAGTGACGACGACGAAGATACGAATGGGAAAGAGAAGCCACGACGTAGGAGTACCGATGTGCAGGAGCTCTTGAAGAGAGGGTTCGGCAGTGTCAGAAAAAGTCTGGATATTGTCTAGACATATTTGTCATACGTTTGCTGGAGGTTTGCTGAATTTATGGGAGGCATAGTCGATTAGAGTTGAGCATGGCATAGCATCGTTAGATACCCCTATAGAGAAAAGCGGGAATATCATTGATCACCTAACAAGCAACAGATACAAAGGGCTAGAAGCATGCTGGGAGGTTGCAGAGGTCGGGGTTCCCCGATGTCCCAGGCACTTGCCCCAGGGGAAACCCTAACCCGATGACAATTTTGAGGACATCGCCTAAAAAGCAGGGGACGTGATACGTGGACACCCCCTTTTGATGCATAGACACCCCCCTATAGCTTCCGCGGTCATGCGACTAGCTATATGCGTAACCGCCGTAAGTCTAAAGTATATTACTCTACTAAGTCGACCTCCCTATATTAATAATCTAACCTTATTAACTAAATAATTAAGTCGTATAAAGATCTTAAATTACTCTAATATTTTAAAGTTAATCTATTAGTTCGTTACGTAGGTGTAGTGTAGTAGCTACGTAAGTAAGAATTATTAATTATTTTAAATATATCTTATACTAAGGCGCGAACGCTTTAGTTTAATTAACATCTCGCCTAGTTACTTAGGTAGCGACGACGAGGTTAGTATAGTAGCTATAAGGCTATAGACTAGCGTCGGTGCGAGTATTAGGCCGTATCTTAAAGCCTATATAGTCTTAAAGAGAAGAAGTAGTGTAGTAGAGTAGGTAGGGCGCGTACCCACTAAAACACCAAAATAATTGCGGCAGAATAGTCATGCAACAACGGAAGCTAACCGAATGGGGGGAGCTGTCCATGCATCAAAAGGGGGTGTCCACGTATCAGCTCCCAAAAGCAGCGCTGATATTTAGGGTCGCCACCCCTCAAAGTCCACTACTATGATTTCTTATTCCCGAGGGTTGGTCAAATAAGTCGTGGCCGGTGTTCCAACTTCAAGATTTCTACTTGCGCGGGGTCTCACTAATGACACTAAACTCCAAAAATTTCGAAAAAATTCTAGAGAAATCCTAGACTTCTCAAATAGATCATCTGAAAGTTTTAAGAAAATTGGAAGTGTTGCGGTGGACTTATTTAACTGTGTAAATATCAAGGTCTTTTCGCGCTACCGGCCACGACTTATTTGACCAACCCTCGTCCCCTAGGGGGTGAATCGACTTTGGGGAAAATCCCCTGAGATGAGACACACGCTAAAATTCGGGCCGCCTCATTTCGCGACCGATGTACCACCATGGGGTGTGAGATGGGACGAATGCCGCGAGGTCAGAGTTTACTACAACTCAAGGCATTGTACAGTGCACGCCCAGAGTCTAGGCACTTCGTGGTGGCCTTACGATGTTGGCGCTGGACAGGAATGGGAATTTGAAAGATGAACGTATTTCACCAGGGGTCTTAAATCTGCCTAGTTGGCGTTGCCATGAATGTCAATCGCATGCTAAGCGTGTTCTTGACCTTGGGCTCAATGTCACATTGCCTCGCTCCTCTATCTAAGGTATCTGGATTTTGCCCATTTTCCATGTCCGTCCCTTCCAAACTCGTCATAGCCCACCCGTCTACTCTGTAGACTCCTTCGGGAACAACGCCTCGTTCTCTTGTTGTGCCTTGATGAAGGCTTCTTTGAAGAGATTGGCGTCTAGACGGAAGGCACAAGTCAATATCATGTCACACCAACAGTGAGAGGCGGGTATCTCTGTCAGAGGAGATCGAGGAGGGGATTTCAAAACTTACTCTCGCTGTTGGCAAACCGAATAGCCAAAGTCTGCGGCTCTGGCTCTCCCTCGCTCACATCCGCAGCTGCATTCCACACCCAGCTTCGGTCACTGCCCACATTGGGCGAGAGCTTCATGTCAGGTACAACTACGTAATACAGGTGTCAGTATCACCTCAACACCAACGCCTTCCGCAGCGCCCTCACACTCCTCCCAGCAGAATGTAGACGCACCATAATGATTCGCGCAGACCTTGAGCGTTTTGTCCCGTCTCATGACCAGCCTCGTCTTGCCATTTTCCTTGTGCTTCAATAGCCTCACATCACCCGTCCCACGCTCCTTCCACTCCCGGCTATCGCGATCGAATTTGAACAGCTTGGCGCGCATCTTGAAGGTTTGCTCTTCGAGTTCCTCGTTGGTTTTGGTCTCGACTTTTTCCGTGAGATGGACGACGGGTTCGAAATGGACTTCAGGGGAGTCAACCTCTTCCTCCTACATCAATACAGGCTCAGATCAGCAGGCTAGGACAGAATTGAGATTTTCAAGATCCTCATGGGTGGTATGGGAAAAATGGCAGAAATGATGACAACCTACCCTTTCTTCACCCGCATCCTCCTTCTCGGCAGCCTCTGCATCTTTCTTTGCCTTCGAGCTTCCACTCCTGTCCGGCTCTCCCTCCTCCTCGGTGGCCTTTTCTTTCTTCGCTCCCCCACCAAACATGCTGAACACACTATCCTTCACACCCGCCGCCGCAGTGGTAGCACTCCCTGCGACACCGCTTGCCGCACTGGAGGCCATCTCTGTGTATGATGAGCTAGTGGCAGTCGCGTCTTTTGGTGCAGTCTCTTCGGTCCTGGTGTCTGTGGTAGGTGCGTTCGTGGAAGGGTTCTCCGCGGTTGAGGTCTCAGCGTCTCGCTTGGGTTCTGACATGGTGAAAGCAAGTTCACCGGGAGCCAGACGGGGTGTAAGTTGGTGATAGCCAAGTGCCCGATTGAGTGCGGAAAAGGTGGTGAAAAAAGGGTACACAGAGAACGAGTGCAAGCCTGCCAGGCAGTTGTTCGGGCAGCGCTAAGCCTTAAGTCCGTTGGTTGCCTGCCAAGACTTCCAGTTGCCAGCGGGGCAACGAAGGGAGGGAGGGAATGATGTCCATCATTTTGTACGTTGATCAAATGTTCCTCTGATGTCAACAATATCATAATTTGATTTCTACTCCCAGACCTACTTTGCTAGAAGGGTAGGGCCTTGCGCGTATCATAAAATGGATTCATAAGCAGAGTACACCACAGCCTCTTCCAGCAACACCAAAGCACCCTCGCTACATCATCCTAAATGAGTCCCCGCATGCCTCACAACTGGGTCTGTAACGTCCTCTTAGGAAAATCCTAACGCCCCAATATCATAACCCCACTCTGCATGCATGCCCTATAACTCACATCCCAGAGGAGAACGACTCTTCGCCCTAGCTTTCATCTTCTTCTGCGGAGGCGCCCCTCGCAGACTCCACCATGTTTTCAAAGCCTTCTTCTGTGTCTCTCGTAGATGACTTCGTCTGAAGTCCCCAGCACGACTGACTAGTGACTTCACGTCGACTCCTGTGGCTGCGCGAGCAAGAACGCGTGCTCGATGCCAAACCACCCAGGTTTTGTTGCGGGTATAGAGGGTCAAATCCTTGGTGAATGCGTCGGCTCTCCGCGAGATCTGACTTGAGGCTGCTACTCGAGAAACCCTCTTGGAGAAAGTGCGCTGTAGATCCTTGGTCTGGGCTACTATGAGCCCCTTCGTTCTGGTGGCCACCTTGAGCGGAGACTTGAAAGACACTCCATTTGACGATCTCAGAACTGCGACCTTCTTGCTTTGCTGCTGAACGAAAGTTGAAAGGCCTGTCTTGGTGTGGTCATAGACTGTGCTGAGGCTTGTCTGTACCGAGTATAGATCACCACGGACCGACTCTTCCAGAACCCGAGTCGCTTTCTTCCATCCAGCTGCTTTGAGCCATGATGATCCAAAGTCGACTTCGAAGTTTTCATTGACGATTGGTTTCGACTCGGTCCACACTTCAACACTAAGCGTGCCGTATGCATCTTCACGGGGGACTTGCAAAGCGTAGACTCCGTCGAACAGCGTTGTTGTTTGATGCTTAAGCTCTGAGTCGCCACGCAAAATTTTGAATAGAAGTCTGGGAGACTTTCTCATTTTGCTGAACCAATGTGGTGGTCTAAATACTATATGACAGTCGCCAAGGACATGAACTTTGAATTGTTCAGACTTATTGGGAGCTAACGTATAGGTATCCAGCAAGAAAGAGGCAAGGTCAGTATTCGTTGATAAGCTCTTGGTTGGAGGAATTTGGGCTTTTGTCGAGGATGGCGCACTCGCAATTGGCGTGAAGGCACCTGACAGAGAAAGAGGTACAGTGGGTGATGTTGAGGTTGAGGTTGAGACGCTGGTAATGGATGGTACGCTGGTATTTACAGGGAAAACCCTGCTAGTGGAGACTCGTGATGCGCCTAGGAGTTCGGAAATACCTAGCCCAACAACCAGAATACCCAGTAGAGACATCAGGACGACTGCAAAGCCAGCAATGTACTCGTATTTGTTCAAGCCCCTCAGACCGTCCTTCTGCACATCGGCAATGAGTAGTTCGACGATTTCCCGTATGGACCAAGGGTTACCAATTGGCAAGCCCTTTGGCTTCTTGGTTGAAGCCTTGTGATCTTGTCCCACTTTTGAGGAGCCAGAAGCTGCAGCAAGACAGGCGAGGTTTCTGTTCATCTGGCCGGCATCAATGTTCAAGAATGTTGCCAAGTCGACGGGATAGCGGCGTATGATCTGAGCATGAGCAATACTTGAGTTTTGAGGTTCAAGGCATATGTGTGGGGTCAGGTAATCTAGGGTGATGGGCTCTGCAGGCGGCTTGTCCCAAGTTGAGCTTTGCGAGATGACGATGGACAATACCTTATGGCGGCTCATGAACGACCTGGCAAATTGGCGTGTCATCTTAAGACCAAGACTGTCATTGTCTGGTAGACAGAATATTGCAAGATCGGGGAGCCTCCAAGTGTCGGATACAACAAACTTCGAGCCATTCCAACTAGAATGTACTGTTTTCCCACCAGACAATACTAATTTGAGAGAATCATTACCGCACTCTTTCCGAGCAAATGAGGCATAGGTACAGTCTTCGACAGTCAGTTCTAGGCCCGAGGAGTCAATAAGAACTACGTCTGGTGAGCTTTCCTCTCCAAAAGCCGATATTGGAACGATGTTGAATTTCGAAGATCGAGGTGTTTCTACGTCGGGTGTAGAGCTTTTCAATGTAGCTGCAAGTGCGGTGCCGATTTTCTGAACGATTGGGTCTCGGGATGCTGGATCTCCAACGTACATGATCCGATACTGTCCATTTTTCAGGACGAGGCTACGGCTTGTCATGGTCTGTCTGACGGTGACAGCCAAATGACCCTGAAGACGGTCGAGCAGATTGTGGTCGAATTCATGTAGACGAGGTTGCTTCTCAATGATCTTCAATGTGTGAGAGACCTCGGTGAACCTTGAAGAGTTCAAATTGGTGACGCTGGGTTCGTCGAATTCAATAGGTTCATGGTCGCGGTGAGACTCGAGACCAGGGCCCGTTTGACCTGGGCTTTCACTGGGCAACACATGGTCCTCTCCTGAAGAGCCATGTCGGTCGTGGGAATTCGCAGTCTCCTGACCATACGAGTTCTCGTCGTGTTGGAGCTGCAGAGGTGCATGCACTTGCTCGAATGCTTGTCCGTCACTCGAAGTTGTCGACTCTGTCAAGGCGTCTTGATCCTCATCATCGGTAGTAACATTGCTTCTGTCGTCAATGAAGTCGTAGGAGCTGTCCCCCAGCGAGCTCGTGGTATCGTCACCACTCTCATCGTGTGTCGTAATCATGGCGACTAGCTGTGAGTGTGAGCCCCAGCTTGCAGGTGTCCCATGCACCGGTATCGTTGGAAATCTCAGCGAGATTGGGGACGAAGCGAGTTCGGGAGAGTGATTGCGTTTCGGATGTTGAGGCCGCTGCATGGGGTCAGCAGGGTCATCCCACGAGGCAGCGAGTTGCGGGATGCTTAGGAAGGCATGTCTGATGGAGGCAGGGGAAAATGAACGACTCGGTTTAACACGACAGAAAGTGAAGAGAACAGTAGGACCAAATTAGGTAGCAACTTGCCTCAAGTCAAGAGTGGAGCTTTCCCCTCGGTCTGAGCAGGCCAGGCAGCCCTATGACTCTTACGTTCGCAGCGATTACGGGAATTGCAGGAAGGCGGATGACAGTCGGCACGAGTCAATAGAGCAGTGATGGCGTTCACGCTGTTGACACATACACGACACAAGGGAGTGTTGTGATGTGGACGCGGGCAGAGTGGTGTTGCTGTTGCTGGCCACAAGGTAGGCATCATCAGCGAAAGAACCCCACCTTCGGACGCTAGTCTGGATAAGAGCAGCCAAGTCTCCTTATCGCATTTCGACGGGCTAGCTCTACAGTCTATTTTCCTTTACTGTGCTGCGGCGACGACGATGATGGATTGCTGAATGCTGCTCAAAATACATTTGCTACGAGATAGATCTTGTTCAAATTCTACTCATGATTGATCTTTGCACGGACACTGCGTCTGTGCGAGGGTTGGCGACGATGCGCGACTTTATGAAGGCTCCTCAAATAGAGGCCTCTTTAAGCCCACGCAATCTTCGTGGGACGGTTGGTGGCATGGAAGAAGCATGTGCTTTCTCAAGAATCTCCCTCACCTTTGCACTGTCGATTGGCCTGTTCGTTCATCTATTGCATCTATCGACCGGACTTGGGCCAGATCTCATGAATGCCGTGTGATTCTTTCATCTGTCAATTTGATGTGAGCCTGCTGTAAAAGGAGCTAGACAGATCCTGCCGCTTCCATTCCATTATGAGCATGCCCATCATAGTATGTACCAGCCCCCAACGACGCCTCCCAATGCAACAACGTAGGGCGAGCAGCGAGAATCACGAGGACCCTGCTCTGCTTTGGTGCTGTACAAGTATGCTGAAGGAAAGCGGAAGGCTCGAGAAAAACAGTCGTCTACTCTATCACTGTTATGCTGCAGATGCCCATCCGCCAGCGACATTGACCCATTCGGAAAGGCAACTTCCTAGCTTGCCCTCGACGTCGACAATATCCGTGTCGCACTTGCATCGGCAACCCACACCATTCTCCTTCACCGAGTCGAATGTATCCCAGAACTCATCTTCTTCCTTCCTCTTCTTCTCGTCCTTTGTCGTCGTCTCGAGGAACGGAGGCCGGGGGAGTTGCCGATTCCCAGGTGCATTCGCTGGACAGTGCTGTATCGTCGTGTGTCGATAGCCAATGTCTCGGAAGTAGTGAATGTCTCTGGGAGCCAGGAGGACTCCTGCAGCGAGTGAGTGTATTGGCGCATCTCCCCACTGCAAAACACGTCAGTACATGAGAAAGAATCAGGCAGGGGAGGATTACCCTTTCCATCCAAAAGCCCCCACTTCGGTCCATCATATTGAAGAAGTCGTTGTACTCCTTGCTCCTGAACCAATCTAGCCTAGCTATTTCAAAGTTGCTCCAAAAGTGGCACATGTTGTAGGTCTCGCCCTCCATTGCTTCTGGATCAATATCTGGCACTCCGCCTGGGCCGGGTTCGCTGCTCAGTATCTCTTCTGGCAATGGAGGCTTGTATTTAGGATCGTCGGTTGGAAGTGGGGTGTCCTCTGGCCCAGTCGCTGGCTCTGCAAACATTTCCCAAAGTCCTTGAGACGTTATGTTATTGACACGCTTGTAGGCTGATGCGTAGCGGAATATATTGGGAACTGTTTCTCGCAATTCTTTGACTGCGATTGTGAAGCCATATGTTTTGTTGGCTCGCTCCATGTGGATGAACGGATCGCTAAAACTCATCAGCAATTGCCTTGGCCTCGGAAGAATCTATCTTACTATGTGAGGTCACAGAAATACTTGATATCTGGTTCCACGCGCCAGTACCAATCGTACTTTTGTAACAGGTCGTGCTTGTAAAAAAAGCTAGGTATCAGGTCAACACAGTAAAGGATAGAAAGCTGCAGATTGCCACGAACCCCGAATAAAACCGGCACATATGGTGGTAGCTCTCCATGCCACCATACATGATAGCAGCGTCTCCCTGCTTTCTGATCCCCTCTCTTGCTGTGTCGATGTTGACCCAATCCGGATATCCCCACATATCTGGATCTATCTTCCCAAACTCTACTGGGGCGCTCGTGTGATTCAGTATCGTCTCTTTAAAGGTTATGTTGAAGTCGCCATCATTGAGGAAGACGTATGGATAATGGAACCACCGATTGAAGTGTCTCTCCATGGACTTGATAGACTGCACCACTCCTTCCAGCTCTTGATTTCTTGCCAGCACAACCAGAGCTGCGTTAGCACGTGGTCCGATAGTCTGGGGCTCGAGGCAGCCGGTCACGAAAACTTTGTCATGATCCTCACTTATTTTCCTGAAGCAAAATCAGCAACCACATGGAATCCATGCAACTTCATCATCATTGGGCCTACCGTATAGCTGGTGGGGCGCCGGCTGGCATCATGAGACTTCCAGGCGAAGAAGGATGCCGAACAATAAGCACAATTATAAGTATTATGACGATACATGGGAACAGAAGTACAGCGCCTAGAGGAACAGAAATCTTTGAGTTGCCTTTGAGCCGTATGCGTCTTTTGAAGAAGGACAATCTAGGTATAATTCGGTCTTTCTCGTGGCTGAGATCTGCAAGCGATGGAAGAGCTACCGCTGAAGGTATTCGCTTTGTCAGACCCTGTATGAGCCCCATGGCTTTGACGAGCCCGCGGCGGCACGTTCAAAGGTGGAGGGATCTGTTGTCGCCGAATTGTAGATGGCGGCCGAGTCAAGTCTCCTTAAGAAGTCTCCAATGTGATTCTTTGAGTGAACTTGAAGTACATGGAGGCGGATGCGCGACTGGGGACTCGTTGCAGGGCTCAAGGGAGATGCCAAATAACGGGGGTAAAATGCTCTTCAGCAAACTCGCATGGAATGACTCCAGCCCAACGCACGCCTTTGAAGCTCTGGTTGTGCGCAAATCCTAGAGTCCTAATCGGCGCTGTTTAAGGCGTCGTGAGATATGGTATGTATAGACGATATGATAGGAGGTTGAAGATCAACCTTGCGGTGGTCTTCAATGTATGTCAGCAGCCCAGCCCATTTATCTTCAAAGTAGAGAACATCTATCGGGCAGATCAGTCCAAGGCTTCGTCGGGAGTCGTCAATATCAGGTAGATGGTGCTGCGAATTGCAATAGAGCGCAGTTGGCACGCGAGGGTGTTTTCTGTCAAGCAGTATTGCCAAGCCTCCAGATCTAGAATTGCTAACTTTCAAAGGCTAGCTTCAATTGCTAGGCCGTGCTCCCTCAAATAAAGTACCTTGGACGATATTCGAGGTCATCAAAAGCCATGCTATCTTTATTGGAGGTGTATAACGCAAATCGGGTAACACAGACACACATTCTCTAAGATCCGCTTTAATACAGCTGTTCATACCTCCATTGATCTGTTATCTCAATTGCTGGCGCAATTTTGGAATTGCAATAAAGTTTTTCGCGGAATGCTCTATCCAAGACTGGTATTACGCCTATCATTCTAAATTGAAGCAGACAGCTCAAGATTTTTTGAGCCTTCAAAAATCCTTTGGGCCTGGTCCCTTTCAAGTTTGGTCAGGGGAGATAGCTGCACGATGACTTTCAACGCTAAAAATCTTAGCTATGGTATACAAGATTTTGAAACGGAGAGGATATTTAGACTCACGTCATTGCAGAAGCCAACGAACCAGCTTTTCTTCGCAGACTGCGAGGCGAACACGGATCTGCTAACTCAGCTCGCCATGAACGGCCACTGGCTAGGCCGAGAATGCAAATGAAAGATGGCGAAGAGGATGACCAACCTACCTACGTTGTTGAGGATAGCCAGGATACTCTATCTAAGACTGAATACGAGGCTTTGAGAAGACAAAACGAAGACGAGAAGACAGGCGAGACTGACCCACCTTTCTCAGAGAAGGATGATAATAGTAATGAAAGTACTGCCGACGCTACCAAAGAGAAGGATCTATCTACTGACAAGGTTGCTTCGGCAAAAGAGCAAGTGGCTGCAATTGGAGCCTCTAACAAAAGAAGGTTGGCTAAAATTGTGGGGGAAAGGGACGAGGAAATGACAAGGCCCGAACAGGAGGACTCAAAACAGCAAGCAAAAAGGCCGGAGGCGAAAAAGGCGAAAAAAGTCAAACTCACTTTCGATGAGGATACAATAGAGGCTCTATAACAAGGAGTATGCCTCCTTTAGCCCTTGGATACAGCTTTGAGAACCCTTAAAACAGTTGCTCGGGTTCAGCTTCAGAAATTATTAGTGAACATGACTATGTCTCCGCTGAGGGTGCTGTGTAGCGGCTCTACTGAAATGCATCAAACATTGATACCTGGCTAAATGGCGTCTCAATTCCTTTGCTCAATCCCTTTTCCCCTCATAATTTTCCGTCTTTGGGCCATCATGTGCGTGAAAAGGACATAACTTCCTACACGAGCTAGTCAGTACGAGGCCTTCTCGTGGAATCTATCTTTCTTCTCAAAGCTCACCTGGAATGTAGATCCCCAAAACCGCCCAGAAGAACAATGTCACATTTCTCTCCGCGACGACTGAAGCCTTCCAGATCAACACACATTCGCTCGCAATCCCTACAGGATATAGCGCGTAAAATGTGTTATATCGTAGCCACGTCATGAAGGCTGGCACGCCACTGCCTTGAAGATTGAAGACAAAGTAGCTGTAGCGTATGACCTCCGTGACAGACCATGCAATTAACATAGTACTATAAAAGACCGATGGAGCGGTGTTTTCGGGATAGCGATTGACGACGGCCCAGATCAGAAGGAGTCGTGAAGAAACCTGCATCACCGTCGTTGTAATGGGAGAACGAACAAGACCTACATTCGGGCATTAATTGAGGGGTTTTCAAGCATGTCTTCCAACGCAAATCTCGATCATACGTAGGCCGTAGAGAGCAATCAACCATCAACCTACCTAATGCTGAGTGCACAACCTCAAGCAGCGCAAGTGTTTGCGTCCACTTGGCGAATTCGCCCACGCCGCCATTGACATGTTCAAAACCGACGAGGGGGATGAGAAGAAGAACGCGACCTAGCACAGCTGTCCACAAGACCGCGCAGATGAGATTATAAAGTATGAGGTATTGGGTTTGCTGGCGGCGGTGAGGGGTGGTTCGGGTGTCCATCGCGGCGTTACGAGTAGAGTCTGGCATGAAAACAAATGCAGAGCTGCTCCATATACTCTCACGCAAGGTTGAGGTCCTCGATCAGGTCAAGCCCATGACGCCGGTGACTTGGTGGCGTTTGCCTGCTTACCTACCTGAGGAATTCCTTCCCAAAACAATTGCGATTGGATCTTACCGCTGTTGACATGATGCACATATGCATGATACTGACTTGGCTGATATCAATTGAAACGCTAAGAGCTACATGATGCAAATCCGGGCTATCGCTCCGGCATGCTGGTTATGACATTGAGACTATTATAGATTTTCACCGAACTCCATGAGCTCGCCATTGCGAATGTTTGCACCAACGCCTATCGCTTTGCCATTTGCTGGCCGCTGCATTGATTTCGATAACGAAATCCACATGTACTGGCGATTCACATATGCTAGCCTTATAAGTAAACCTGAATGATACTCTTAGGATTTTGGACACTCCTGCCACATTCCTCCACCACACATTTCGACCAAGCCTTGACCGGTTTTGACGAGGTGGCAAGCGAGCTTTGTCTGATTGATCTGTTGGTCGCGCACTCGCCGCAGTAGACCTGAATCTTATATTAGTGATGTAAGAAGATAGAGCGACTAGTCCTTACATGTCCGCAAGCTTTAACGACCCAGACCTGCCTCTTCACCTCCTCACTACCAACTCCTAGCTCATCATCGCAGTGTGGGCAGACTAAGACGTCATCCTCGTTCGGTGACCTGGTAAAACCGCGCTGTGCCGGAGGAGGAGGATTGTACGTCGGAAGTCGTGGCTGTTGCTGTGGTCTTGAGGGTTGGTCGTAGTTGAAACCAACTTGTAAGAAGTTAAGATTGTCTGGAACCTGAAACAGACCACGTCCAGCTGGGAACTCTCCTTCAATCCCAACCAGCTCGTCAAAGTGGACACGGGCGAAGTTGGGATGATATGGCCTTGGGAACGGTAGATTATGTAAAGCATCTGCCCAGCCTGCTGCTTGATGCGGATTTCGATCTTCAGCTAAGACACGAGCTGGGGCGTGAGAACGACGTGTTGGTGATCTTGCTGCTGAAGGCAGTTCTGGTCGTCTGCGAGCTAATCGCTGCGTGGCGCTAAGAGATCGAGAGCGAGGTCGTGATGTGAGAAATTGTACGTCCGGACTTTCCTCTCTCAAGTTCACAGCAGTGTCCTCCTGCTCCTCGATATTGATGATGTTCCTATCAAAACGTGGCGGCCTGTTGGCTGCTGTCGAGGCCTCATTATGTGTCGGTGCTGGAGGGGTTCTATGAGCTTCTGGGGGGCTGCTTGTGTCTTCTGTAAGATCGATGACGTTCCGCCTTGGTTGAGACATTATTGGTCTTCTGAGATCAAAACCACGTCTGGGAGGGGGGATGAAGTTGAAAAGGCTTCCAGAAGAGGGTTGAGCGGTTTGGTTCGGAAAGTCGTGGTGATGGCTGTTGCATAGGGGACGCCGGGGCTCACTTGACATCTGACCGTGACTCCGCTGTGTCAAACAGTCAGACCGAAGTCCTTAAAACGGACACGGAGCTTAGTACGTGTTGAGGACGTGGGGAACCCACCTTGCGGTCTAATTGATTTGGGCACAACAATGACGCCACTGAGGCCATGTTCCGATTACCAGCTTGGAAGGCGTGATGGTCAGTGGAAAGATGGAATTCAGAGGAGTCACGCGGACAATGGCAGAGCAGAAAGAAATAGTCGCAACGGCGAAGGTTCTTTTAGGTGAATGGAACATTGAAGTCCGGGGGCGGAGGTCCTTGTTGTTCGAGGCTCGGCAAATTCTCCCTCGGCGCCTCCAGAGACGCCAGAGGGATCAGCAGACTCATTATTGCTGATTGCTGAGACAGCCATCCTCATGAACTAGATTCTATATCAATGATCAGGTTTTCCAACTGGCAGAATTAGACATGATGTCTTCATGACTTCATGAGGCACATATCATTTATTGTAAACGCACGCTTGATAATGCGTATTTGTCTGGATCGGAGCCTGCATTATTCATGCATGACTCCCGCTAGGTATAATACAGCTCGAACTAATAAAACAGCGGTCATCGCTTCCTAATGACCTGGACGCTTTCTTCTGACAATAGACACCTCTTCTGGTACGGCTTCATCTCATTTGGGACCAAGGATAGTGAGCCCTGCCTTACTTAGCAATACTAGATTCTGTGCCTTTAGTCCCCAAGCCATTGCCAATGCCGGCTCTGCGCTCCTCAAAGGCTCTGACCATTCCTTTGCAGACTTGGAATACTGCTGGACGGTAACGCCACTTGATCCTCCAGTTGCCAAGAACTGGCCTGTGTAGTCCCACAACGCGGCAGTGATTTGACCGCCGGTCTCGATTATCTTGATCTGGGCTGACTTTCGGAGATCCCATATTGATACGCTTGTCGAGCCTCTAGCTACAGCTGCAAGCCAAGTGCCATTCTCTGAAAACGAAAGTGTTTGGAGGGGACCTGATTCGTCAAAGTTTGCGGCATTTGCACCAGAGGTGACGTCGAAGACTTTGATCTGGCCATCAACACCGCCTGCTGCGAAAAGGTGGCCATCAGGATGAAATTCGGCAGTAGTAAGTGCTAGAGAGCATCAGCGGCTGTGCCTGAGAACTATGTCACGAGATTCGTTATCTTACCAGAATCTGTAGACACCCGAAGAGCCTGGACTGAAGCCGTAAGATCGTAGAAGATATAACTCTTGTCAGGACCAACTGAGGCAAGGATCTCCCCGCTTGGATGTAATGCGAGAGCTGTTACTTCACCCGCGTGCCCAGAAAAGCTGGATACTTCCATGCCATTTTCAAAGACTTTGACCGCACCAGCCGAAGTCCCCAAGACTGCTTTACTTCCCACCCACAAAGCGTCTGTAATCGGACTACCTGCTTCAAACTGTTGCACTATTTGACCTGCTTCAATCGAAAATACACCAGCCTTGCCATCGCTGCCTCCTAGAAGAGCTAGATCGCCGCTGGGATTAAGTGCGAATGTGCGGGCTCCAACAAGTGCTGATTTGGGACTGTGTAGCGGTGTGAAGCTTTGTAACGTCTCACGAGTAGCCCAGTCTTCCGGTACTGTGCGCTTTCGTCGAGTCTTTGAGAGCCTGATAGATTTCGTTAAACGCACAGCTTTTCTCCATCAATACACCGGAGGGATGCCTACTTTTCCTGTGTAGCCTTCACTGTAGTGACCAAGTTCTCTTGAAGTTCCTGCCCATCAACTTGCATAGCATCGCCATTGCTTACTGCACGGCCATTGACGGTGATACTTGATAGGGCCTCCCGCGCTTCGTCCCTCTCCTTGGAAATCCTAGTGATGACCCGGACCGCAGCATCGTGTTCATATAGCGCCCTACTTAGCTCCTGCCTCGTTTGGGTCAGATGCTGGCGTAGAGTATACGTTTCTAGCGCTAGAGCGTCCCATTCGCTTTGGAGAACGGAGAGAAGGGATGGGATGGAGGTCAGAGTTGGCGGTCGTGGTCGAATGGTCCGAGATGACTTGAGCTCCACCAAGTCTTCTACTGCAAGATCCTCACCCGTAACCGGATCTTTGCCATTCTCCGAGATGCATGCTTCGATTAAGCGTTTTTCAAAAACATTGCCTGTGTACGTCAGCTTGAAGAGGACTTCTGAATTTCTTGTACGCACCACTTTTCGTCGATGCTACAGGGTTCTGAGGAGCTTCGCCAGAGACTACAGCACGTCAATTACAGTAGAAATCAATGATCAGAGAGACTACATACTGGCGCAAAGCATTATTCAGTATAGAGACTTGGTACTGCAAGCTTCAGCCTGTAAGAATAGTTGATTTTTGTTAACGCGGAGAGCTTGGGTTCAAAATCATGGCCCTGGTGATTTCCGAGCACGTGCCAAGGCTGAACAAGAACAACAGCGCAAGCCTCCGCACCTCCACTTCTACTCATCCTCTTCTATGACAACTCGGACAGCGCATATTGATTAACTCGCCTTACAAATGTGGCACGTTCTCATATCTTGTTAGAGGCTCGCAGTAGCTTGAGACCGCTTAGGATGTTATTGACTGACTGATTGATGCCGCTTTCATTGCATGTAGAATACATATCAGTAGCGTTGTGACGGGGGTTCTTTAGAAAGCTGGCTGGGTACGAAAGCCAAGTGCGCTGAAACATGAGTGAAGTATTGTATGACGTGCAGCCAGTCGGTTTCATCGAACATTTGAAATACCTGGAACTCTGCCACAACACTGTCGCCACTCTCTTTCTGCAATGATTTTATCAAACCGCAGGATCTTCAATCCTGCAAGATAAGACGTCCACGTTACGAGAGAATTCTTGCGAGAAACCCAGCTGCATAGGTTGGGAATCAATCCCAATAATCGAACGACCTGGACCTCGTGCTGCTGGGCAGCATTCATCAACACGTCCGACAAACGCCGATTCAGATATGGCTCTGGCTGGCGGCGATTCAATTCTCAGGCGATTGAGACCAGGTTCTCTCTTTCCGGAGTACACATGGCCTCAAAAGTTGTCAGGTTCCATAGCCACTGATATTCCAACACCCCCCCAGCCAATACATCGCTTCATCAGCCGCTTCTGGGGCTGGGTCCACAAAAGGCTCGTCAAATTTTCGCTCCACTACTACTGCCCGTGGGTAGGGGTACTATTTGACAATCAAATCGTACCACTGCCGTTTGGGCTACTACTTAAAAGGTCTGACGGTACACGTCTCGAGGAAGTGCAAGCCATGCGTGTCGCTCGAATAGCGGGATTTCCTGTACCAAAAGTCATATGCTACGGCGAACATCCTGATAGTCCACATGCTCCGGTATCTATACTTATGACTCGGCTTCCAGGAGACATCTTGAGCGATGCCTATGATCTCATGACCGAGGAGGAGAGAAAACAGGTCTTGTCGGAAGTCAAATTCTATCTTGACCGAATGCGAGCGTGGTCGAACCCGTCGGGACGTGATCGAATTTGCTCCATTTCCAACGGTCCAATACGGAGCATTAGAGTTCCTCAGCATCTGATTGGCCCTTGTGATAACCTGCAAGGCTTCAACGAAAGCCTCATTGGCCCAGCATGGGCAGCCAAACACCGTCAAGATTACGAAAATCTCATGGATTCTGCAAGGAAGCTGCACAGAAAGGCATGTCGGATTGTATTCACTCATGGAGACTTCATGCATCACAACATACTAGTGAAAGACGGTCATGTGACTGGCATCATTGACTGGGAAGCGGCAGGATGGTATCCAGATTATTGGGAGTTCACTACAGCGTGGAGGTACCAAACTCCCGACTTTTGGTGGTGGCATTTTGTCCATGGCCTTGGGGGAAACGAATATCTGGAGGAATCAGAGGGCGACAGAGCAGTAAGAAACCTCACCAATACATCATTTGCATAATGAGTGTGGACCGTTATGGATTTCGTAAAGGAAACAAGCTTCACGCAGCCTGCAGTCAATTCCAATCACCGATGCCTCAATCTCATCGAATGCTCCTATTAATTGCTGTTCCTCCTTGAAACCTCCACTCCCCGCTTCGATCCAATGCCTTTTTCGTCACAGTAGATCAAACTCAAACAGTGTCAGTAAAACCTGCCAGTATGTGCGTAGGTCATCCACCAGAATAGCTTACGCTTTTATAACTCGCACAGCTTTGAGTCTGTGATTGGCCTCGGTTTCTTAGCTAACACTGCTGAAAATCGATGCTCATTGGACCAATTTAGAGTCTCCCACTCCAACGTGTCCAAGTTCTGGCATCTTAAAATGCCCTCTTCCTGGAGGAGCACCATTATCCTCAGAACCCACTGACGACAATTGATCTTTCCGATGTTGTTGAGCGTAGTGTCGTAGCTTCTAATGATACGATCCGCGCCTTCGAGTCTCCCCGCTGGCACATCCGCAGTCCTGATCATGCCGACGAGGAAGCTGGACTTAAACGCTCCAGTGGTGACGCCATGATCAGCGATCCAGCCGGAAGACTCATTGGTGATATGGTATTTCGTACCACCTTTCTCCGTATCGACATGTAGATAAAGGCCCCAATGATAAACATCCTCGGGTGGAGGCTCGTCCCTATAGGTGAGGTGAATGTACAGCCCACCAGGCTTGAGATCATGAAGAGACACTGACAGGTAGAGCTTTTCAAAAGTTTTGAGTCGGTATCAATTTGAGACGAACGGGGAGGGGCTGTTTTGGAACTTAGGTTTGAGAGCTGGGGGTTGAGGATACAAGACTTGACGAGCGGATTCACCCAGTAGATTGGAGTGGGATCAATTGTAAAATCGAGCGGGATGGGGCAATTCCTCTATTCGCATTGATGGTTGAGTATGTGATGATAGGAACCACAAGACTTACGTGATACTGTCAAACGGACAGTTTTGGACGCCTGGTGATTCAGAGCTCTAGGGAATGGGCACCAAGAAGAATCGCTGAGCAGAGATTGAAAAGACCTTACGTTGATGGTGACGTGCAAGGAAGAAGAAATGGTGAACAAGGTCTTTGAGCGGCGAGTGAAGGGCTCAAAACTCAATGTCGCCCTCCTACTTCACACTCTGCAAAGATGAGCCCATCACATAGAGCGCAGCCAAAGAGAACTTGAAGCTTAAGGCGAAGACACGGACCTGTCACTATAATGCCGAGATGCTCAAGCTAAGGGCTAGTGAATGTTGATGCTATACATTCACCCGTCAGGCGAGACGTGACAGTTGTGACACATGCCATAAGGGCCAGCTTACTGCCTTGTCATGCCAATTTAAGACAGGAGTTATTCACAATCCCTGGCGGACCACTGTCATTTGTGAAGTCAAGATGGCTCGAGTGGGCTAGTACTTTACTTTAGTGAAGCGCATTAAACGCGAGCCGCCACTTCGCGTTGCACTTCAGGTTGCACTTCAGCCTTAAGGCCCCGCAGCCATTGGAAGTGGCTTGGCACACCCTATGATGTCCGCATTCGTGCAGTTTCCCGCCATTTGCGACGCTCACATTCGTGTTCACAAACAACTCACCTCTCCCGGAAGCCTTGAAGCTTCAGAGCTCCCTCCAAACTGCTGAGATGCCTGAGGTACGCCCTTCTGATAGTTTCTTTGCATATCAAACCCAATCAAAAATCTCTCACTTGTGCACAAGAGCTCACTTCCAGGTCAACACAGGTCAAGCGCCAGATCAAGCTCATCACTGAGCAGCGCGTCATGTAGGATTTTCGATTTTCCAGTTCCCGTGCATAGATGATGTCTGCTGATGCGCTTCCTCTATCCCTCAGTGGCAATCCAAGTGAAGAAATGCCATTGCGATCATGGAACATTGAACTTCACTTGGTCGGGCCTCACGGTGAAGAGCTTCCTGCGAATTGCTTCGAAAAAGTCGTCTACAATTTACACGAAACGTTCAACGAACGTAAAACCCAGAGTATGCTTGTATAAGGTCTCCGCATGATTGCTCACAAACTAATGGCTACCTTCGCAGCCTTCAAACGCTCACCATTTCGCATCAATGAAGAAGGTTGGGGAGAATTTGACATGCGAATCGCTTTCTATACAAGTGATAAGTCAGGCGATCAAACAATTGCGCATGATCTTAATTTTGGGAGCGAACACTACGAAACAAAGCACACTCTGGTGAGGTCCCGCAATTTAGTCCTAATAGCGTTGGATATATCAATTGACAAGCCTGGCCTTTACCAGATCTTCAAAAACCCGAAAGCGCCTCTCCTCGCTATCTTGAAAGAATCAGGGCCGGTTCCAGGCGAAGCCAACGGAGTGAAGAGCAGGGATGAATCTGCGAAAAAAAAGAAGAGGCCTGATAAAGGGGTATGATTGACCAGCCACCTTTGATGATATTGGCGCCAAACACAGACTTATCACGCTTGAACAGATCGATATGGAGAAACTGGCCGATAACTTGCAGCGTGTGACCGAGGATGACCTTCTACTTGTGGTTCAAATGATTCATGACAACAAAACCCCAGACACTTGGACCAAAAATGATGTCGAGCGTGGGTACCTGCAGCTCACGATTGCTGTGAAGGGTTGCTGACATGGATTGCAGAGGGCGAATTCCAAGTCGATCTTTACACTCTTCCCGACAGCTTGATACGCCAGCTATGGGACTTTACAACCGAAAAGCTTGGCCGGTAGCGGCGGCTTGCTTCTAGATTATCGGCTTTGGTAAGTATTCTTGACGGTCACAAGATATCCGGTGTTCGGCGCCATGAAATCAATGGCAAAGGCCAAAGTGGATTTGAAGCCAGGGTCTTAGCACGTCCCTGCATGTAGCATAGATCGAATGATGAGAATTTATAATTTTGCAGTAACTCCTTAACGGTTTTCTCAAACAGTCTAGGAACATCACCTCTATAGTTCCATGCCTTTTCCAAAATGGCGACTCTAGTATGAACAGGCGCACTATGGGCCAATCATTATTGCGCAAGTCGATAAGATAGCCTCACTCACAATGCGTGGGACGGGAGAATTTCGGAAGCTGCTCAAGGTAGTCTCGGAGCGTGCTGTGATCCCTGGACCAGCTGAAATGACCAGCGATGTACAATTGCGTTCAACCACCATACAGACAAGAATGGTACTAGATTAAAATGGGGACCGTGAAAAGCGTTGGGTATCTGCCGGCTGGAGATACCTCCTCGAAATCTCGAGTTCTGCTGTGCGATTCAGAAGAGAGGAAGATGGTTTGATTCGGTCAGAAAGACAGGAGCGACAGTCTATAGTGAGAAGACAGCAATAGTTGGTTCCTGAGAGCCGCTGCCATTTTACAGGTAGGAGCCGAGTAAGTAGACACTCCTGCAATCAACCGATCACAAAAACATGGAGAGCATACACGTAATCAGGAAAATGGGTGACATACTGTCTAGCCGGAACGACGTTAATTGAGATCGTAGTATCTTGATCTCAGCCTCTCAGACTGAGAGACGAAGTCTAATTTTACTTATAGTTATGCTGAGCAAACTTCGGGTGCGGCGAAGCGCCTTGCAGGTCTGCGGCTGTTTCTGTTGATGTTTTGTTTCTGCCGGACCGCAGCTTCCAGGCTCGAGTGCAATACTACATTCGAACCATCAGACACACCTTGAGGGAAGTCCGGTCTAACAATGGGAAGACTAGCCCTTCCATCCATGCTCTCGGCAGCAACAGACTGCAAAGTCTACCTTTGTATCGTTCTGTAGGGCTGCGTAGCAACAAGACTCTCCCGAAGATTATCCGAGTGTTTACACCTTCTAACTCCAAAGTTTGGATGCATGCTTCTCAGCGGATGCGATACAGTCTGCTTCTGTGCAATATCAAGGATCGACTGCAAGACATGGCGTTAGACCCTCGTGGCTTCCCTGGTATTGCCACTGAGGTACGACAGCTCAAGTCGTCTGCATCAACGCCTTCGCTGCGATCGAGAGAATCTGAATTCGTGCCTGTGGCTAGAGCTATGCCGGACAATGGCGGAGGCAATGTGAGGGTGGTCGTACGGGTAAGGGGCTTCTTGCCTCGAGGTACTCTAATGCAATGGGCTTTCGTTGATTCCGTCTAATGATGCTATAGAGATCGAGCGCGGAGCCGAGTGTCTTGTCGAAATGAACCCAGACACCCAAGCTACCAAGCTCCTGATACCAAACACGACCGACGCTGCCAATGCGCGCACTCAGAGCCGTAAGATTGTGGAAGAGAAGAATTTTACATTTGACAACTCCTTCTGGTCTCACAATACCGAAGATGATCACTACGCCCATCAAGAGGACATATACAATGCGCTTGGAGAAGAGTTCCTGGACCACAATTTCGAAGGCTACCACACCTGTATCTTTGCGTATGGCCAGACGGGATCGGGTAAATCATACACCATGATGGGCACACCTACCCAACCGGGTCTCATACCTCGAACCTGCGAAGATCTCTTCCAACGCATAGAATCAAGCGTCTCCCCACACATCTCCTACACTGTCCGTGTTTCCTACTTTGAGGTCTACAATGAGCACGTCCGTGATCTCTTGGCTCCTCCCAGCCAATCATCAGAGAAGCACCCTTACTATCTCAAGATTCGCGAATCGCCAACGGAAGGTCCCTATGTCAAAGACTTGACCGACGTTCCTGTTAAGAATTACGCAGAAATCCTTCGTTTCATGCGCATGGGAGATGCTAGCCGTACCACCGCTTCAACGAAAATGAACGATACTTCCTCACGCTCCCACGCAGTCTTCACAATCATGCTCAAGCAAATTCACCACGACCTTTCTACTGACAGCACTACCGAACGTCTGGCCCGCATCCGCCTTGTCGATCTTGCAGGCAGCGAGCGCGCAAAAGCTACGGAGGCCACTGGCGCCCGCTTGAGAGAAGGGAGTAATATCAACAAATCGCTCACTACCCTCGGACGTGTCATTGCAGCTCTTGCCGATCCTCGCCACGGTCGCTTACACAACGGAGGCAAGGCCCGAAGTAAAGACGTCGTACCTTACCGGGATTCAATTCTTACCTGGCTTCTGAAAGATAGCCTCGGTGGCAACAGCAAGACTGCGATGATTGCATGCATAGCGCCCTCTGATTATGACGAAACACTTTCTACACTTCGCTATGCCGATCAGGCGAAACATATCCGCACACGTGCCATCGTCAACCAAGATTCTGTTTCTGCCGCTGAGCGCGATGCTCAAATTGCTGACATGCAGAACACCATCCGTGAGCTCCAAGTGCAAGTGTCTCTAGCCAATCAAGCAGCGAGCGAACACACAAATAGGGGTAGAGAAGCAATGGCAGCTGCAGACAAGAGCGTCGGCGCTAGGGATGATAAATTAGAAGAGTATCAAAGCAAAGTTGAGCGGATGCAACGTATGATGGAGGAAGAGCGCCTCGTAGGCGAGAGTAAAATCCGTCAACTAGTCGAGCAGAATGAAGCTTTACGCCTCCATTTGAAGCTGGCAGTCGACAGCCTTCGAAATCCCATTCCTGCTGCCGCTGCGTCCCAGCCCACTGAGACCGCGACTCAAGACGAGCTGAAGCAGCAAACTTTTGAAGCGGAGCAGGAGAATAATTCGCGACAGGTTTCTCCAGACGTGCTCGATGAGGATGAAGGATATGAGACTCCTCCTCACGAAGAACATGTGGATTCGAAGGCACAGGAGATGCAGGCGCACATGGAGGATCTGCTTAAGGACTTGGGCTTGTTCAGGAGGAAGGTAGCGGATGATCACAAGAGGTTTGGTGTTGCGAGCAAAACCCGAAGATCACCACTTGGAAAAGTGCGAGTCAATTGAAGTGAGCTGTCGCCCAATGATTTGATGCTGACCGTATCTTGACGACGATCAATCAGGGCATAGGATGCTCTCACCGTGTTCTAGCCATGAGATAGCTTGCATTGAGCGTTTTAGCAGGGCGCTCGGGGATGTTGGGAGAAAGCTATATGCAGCTTCATTGTAGTCGAACATTTATACCACAAAGCATGCCTGATCATGAGGATTCTACACACCTAAAGGGTCTGCTTGCGTGACACACGTATCTCACCGCTTTGGTCTCAGCTGACTCAACATCCTATCAATCTCAGCCACTCCGCTCCCACTGGTCCTTCCTCTCAGCTCCTCCAAAGCCTCCATGTCTTTTGCCTTCGCAAGCTCTTCTCCTGCCCTCGCGATCATTCCGCATTTGACAAACATCTCGCTCCTCTCCCTTGGGGTCAGAGTGTTACATTTTGCCACAAACGTGCCACCCGCCAATTTCGTATTACCGGCCCCTAGAATCTCGTTATAGTATGGCTCCCAGCCAATACTGCTCTTCTTGTTTTTATTGGCTATCTCCTCTAATTCGGTCCAGTCACGCTTGGCTACCAGCGCTCGTAACCGTATCCAGGCAAATGTCTTGTCGGCGATGCGAAAGTCGGAAGCAACCTTGTTGGCTCGCTTGCCGTGGGACGTGAGGATGAGGCGGTGAAGTGTGCTGTTAAGAGAAAGACCGGTATAGACCTTGTCGCTGTTGTGGAAGTCATTATCAAGGGAGGTTTGGAGACGGATTAGACTTTGAGCCTCTTGGTAGGATTTGTGGTAAAGAGAGGCGGTGGGATCTTTGGTGTTGTCCGATAGTAACTTTGATGCGAGTCTCAATTTGTCCGTCTTGGTCTGGGGTGCGGTCTGCGCCAGGGCATCGGAAAAAAGGAGATTAGCACTGTCCAGACGGCGGTCGTCCTGATAATAGAGATCCTTGAGGAGAGACTGATCTTGATCGCGTGCTGAGGATTCAACGAGGGCAGTGGCGAGAGGCCGGTTGGCAAGGAGGCGGAAGAAGGAGGCGAGTGGAAGTGTTTTTTTAAGTTGGAGGAGAACGAAGAACACAAGGTCGGTGTCGCCGGACGCGATGGCTTTGTCGAGCGCAAGCTCGTCTTCGGACATGGAGAGTAGGAGAGGGACTTGCTTGCCAGCGCGAGACTCGTGATTAAGGAGTTCAGTAGCGAGGTGGCTCCGCCCTTCGTCATAGGCCGCACGGGCGATGAGCTCGAAGGAAACACCACGTTTGTTAGCCAATTTAGTGACTACAGCATTGCAGATCGTGTCTTCGTCTGCGGTAGAATTTCGGACTTTTTGAGAAGCCCAATGCACGTAGATTCTGTTGGTTGGAAGGCGAAAATAGTCTGACACTCTGACGGCAAGAAGGTATTCACGCCGATTAATAAGTCGCTGAATGAGTCTCTCTGAGGAAAGACGGTCGAATTGGTCGAAAGACAAGGGCAATCCAATGCGGTAGTCGCGCACAGCGTTAAGCACTCGAAGCTTTTCGCACATGTCGACAAAGTCATCGCTGCTATATACGTCCAGTACCGACTTACCGAACGATGCTGCCTTGAGCAGCTGCTTTTGCCAATGCGTACTATACTCTTGGCCAGCGGCCTCGACACAAGCAGCAACAGCGTCAGGCAGGCTTGGTCGGATTAATTGGATGTTCTCGTCAGCCTTGGGTGATTTCTTTTCCAACTGGTCGACAGCGTCCAACAGAACAGACGCTGGAGTGGTTGATCCCAATTTGAAAATAGTCTCAGTGGTATCTACTCGCGTTTTAGATCCAAAACATTTCTTTGCTCGGCTTTTAGACGCACCTGGCACCTTCTGCAGAAACTCACACACATCATTGGTCAGAAGACGAACCCCATCAACATCTGCCAGCAGGTGTACCCATCCGTCGTAGAAATACCTGAGTACCATCAAGTGTTGGTGCGAAAGCCAGCATTTTACTTTGGTTCAAGACTCACTTCAATACAGCACCATTGGGACCAATCATGTGAACTTCATCCTCCCAAGCGAGCAAAACAGAGTCATTGCCGCACCATTGAACGTCTTTTGGTATTGTCCTCGCTTTTGATTCATACTCTCCAATTTTGTTCTGGAAGTCGCTCGTAATCACCCACACCTTGCCGTCTTCCGTGTACAGAGTGACATAAAGCCCGTTCGGAGATACGCTAACATATTTGAAAGGTCCGTTTGGCAGCACCCGGTCTTCAGCCTCGTAAGAGTCAACCGCGTAGATCGTTTGTCCAATCGCGAGGAAGACTTCCACCGAGCGCGAAAGTGTGTACGCTGGGGGTATCACAGTCCACGAATGCACGGAGTCTGTAGGAGGAATCGCGAGAAGTTTGGGCCGAGGCTCGTTATAATTTGAGACAGCAATGAGATGATTGTTCGCAAGAATGGCAACAAAACCATTGGACCAGAAGCGGCAGGACCTCACTCCACTTTTCTCGGCGCCCTAATACTTCGTTGATCAGGCTCTATCCCAAGACGCCTGCCATACCAAGGACATACATTGCCAAGGGAAAATTGATGAAAGTCCCCTTGCAGATCAAAGTAGCATCTGACGGTGCCGTCCTCCGTCACGATGAGTAGCTTCTCATCTTCGGACCAGCCCAACCCTCGTATGGAGCCATTATCCCACTAGGGTCATCAGCGACGATCCATGGAAATAGCCTCGAGATAGAAAACCAATCGACCCACATTGATCCGTCGTATAAGCTTCCCAGCGCAACTGTAGATATCAATACTGGATTTGGAAGCTTGGGATCCACGGTAGGTGTGTAGCTTGTCCTCGTCTCTATAGAGGGCTGAAAAGCTGTCAGTCACAGAACAAAGGAGAAACTTAGAGACTTTACCAATAGCCCCAGCGCAAGGAGCTCCGGCAATCACGTAATTCTCGAGCTCTAAGTCTTGGTCAAATACGGCATCGTAGAGCTTGATCTTGCGATAGAATCGGTCTCCAACTCTTTCCCAATCAGCAGTAGGACTCGACATTGGTCTTCAAATGGTAATAATGCGGCTCCAGCATACTGGAGATTCTGAAATCCTGAAATCTTGTAAAGCAGTCAACAAATCAACCTCTGTAGGAACTATTCGACGAAACATTCCGCTAGGATACTTACACATGAGCCTGTCCTCTCCGAATTATGTACTGCCAGACCACGCTAGACCTCATCGAGCTCATCACTCTTGTCCCCTGTCTATCATCCCTTGAGACCTGCTCATACTTTTCAATGGAAATATATGAAGCATTGTCAACAAACGGTGAGATGGATTAGACGTTCGGATTTGTCTTTTTCAATAAGCTTTCTTTAGGACTACGTCTCACCAAAACATCCAACAATATGGAAACCTCCAGACTGATAGAGCGAGTTCATGAGCTCGCTGACCTTGAACTTGCAATGCTCTTGTGCTTGATGGCCAAGCAACACTGCATAATTGAATGCGCGCAGGGGCGCGAAGAGCTTCTTGAGCAGGAGCTTCAGCTTGTGCGACGGCCTGAGTGTGCTTCTCAATATTAAATACTAAGCTGCCCGACAGATTGCTTCTAACGTCTTTGATCTATCTAATACTGTTGTTCATTGCAATCAGAGCACAACACTCGAGGACCTCAGTGCTGGCGTTCTTGTAGATGTGATCCCAGATGAAGACCCAACGATGACAGAAATTGGAAATGCCCCCTGTTCAGAGGTAAGTCCAGATTGACCCAGTACCTTTCGGTTTCTCCTGGAAGAACTTCTGTGTTTTATGGATCATTTGTTAAAACTAAGGATGCTTGCTGTTTCCGCTCCTTTTAATCCTCCAATTCGCTTGACCTCCTCCTATCTAGAAGACGGTTGCAAAGAATTGCGATGGGTGAATAGCTAAGAATTGTGCCCTTGTGTCTCTTGAATCATCTTGCGTGCTGGTCCTCGTCGATATTGGCACTAAGCATATTCAGGCCATCAAATTATTCTTGGTGCCTTTGTGAAGACATTTGTCTGGACTACTTTGGCAAATGCTGCTTCCTTCACCCCTGTGCCTTTAATGCTTGATTATCTATCTCTCTTTGATGGTCATCAGCCTATCAACCTGCCCTCAAGGCGTCTGCAGACGTCGTAGGTTACTAGTGCTGACCCACCATCGCTGTAGAGCTTTACCCTCAATGATCGTCAAAAGGCCTTCAATTCTCCGACGACAAGGCTTCCCGATCGGCCTGACAGAGGGCGTTGCGAGCATCGAATTGCAAATGTTGTAATCGTTACAAATCTGACGAAGGCGGATGAACAGATACAGATCCAGACTTTGGAGGTCAGAATTCTATTCAATGGGATACAAGACTGGCGCAATATATGAATACTGACCCGACCTTCTAGCTTCTTCGGACACGACGGCTCTTCACACATACAGAAATTCATACAGCGCCAAAAGACTTCATCATCGTCATCGTCAGCTCCGTTGGGGACTTGCCTTTAGTGCAGCACTTGGTCGGTGTAATTCTGTGCCACCACTCATTGTAGACTGACGTGAAGTAGAATGACCACTTGTTCATTTCCCACCATCACGAGCATGAAGATGGCTACACAAATCTTGAGGAAGCTTCCAAATCAGTGGACAGTGATGCCAACTCAATATCTTCTGTTATTCGCCAGTCCGACTCCGCTCCTTCATTGACAACAGACCAGCCTCGTTCCTTTGCTATGCAGGACGTTCAAGTACTCGCGGATTGGAGCCAAAACGTCAAGATCACTCCAGAGGTGAAAGCATACTTGCATAATCTCGTTGTCTTCCTGCGCCTGAACAGAGCTGTTGCGAAGGGGATCTCACCGACCGCTACTAAACATCTCGACCTTCTATCCCGGTATGACTGTTTGGCAGATGATGAGTACCTTCCTTGCTTACATTTCTAGGATTTTGACCACCTTTCACGGGAATTCATTCGCTACTCCGGCTATCATTGGACTTGCTTTCCGTAAAGTCTACCGCCATCGGGTCCAAATCACCACTGCGGACTTCGAGAGGTCAGTGCAATACGGAAGTCACCCAAAGACAATAGCATCTATCTTGGACGGGATTACGGTGGATTCCATCTTGGAGAATGTGCTACAAGAAGTCGAAGTTCCTGTCTAAGAGATTGATTCTCGCTTGACTATCCCGGTTCACGGTCATATACCCTAGGGATTTACTTTTCCCAATGCCTTGCCATTAAACAGCATGATCATCAAGGAGAACAACAGGACAAGCCAGTAAGTCATGCGATTCACTGCTTTCTCCACAAGCCTCTCGGAGCTAGGAACTCCCACTAGTCCGCCTTTTGGGTGGGGAATGTCCTATGAGTTGTCGATTGTCGCTGCGGCCGGCCCGGCACAAACCTTGCCAGTCGGGTATGATCCCACAAACTGTTCCATTATGCTTGTCTATACGGGGTTTGAAGCAGCGGACGTTGACAGGTGCCCGAGATAGCTAGTAGATCAAGTTTCAGACGGAAACTTGAGTATTGCTGATAATAGATCATGAAATAGTGATATTCGAAGTAGCGTAAATCCAACGTTTATCTCTCACCGGAATTCGATGGAATCTTGGAGCCAAGCTCTACATTCTCGTCTCGAGACCTGTCCGCTGTGGTGTTGCAGGCTTTCTCATGAACATTTCCCCACCACTGTCCCCGACTCTCTTCCATTCATCTAGAAGCACCATAATCTCGGATCGTATGTCCTCCACAATAGCATCCATCTTGATGTCATTCCTATCATACCCAAAAGGATCTTCCAGTTGGCTTCCAATGCCGTCAATGCCATACAACGTGAACATCACAAGAACGACGATAGGTACAGCCCACCAACTCATATCTGCCACCAGGGCAAAAGGGAGAACGCAGCCGAAGAGAGCGAGGACCTGTTTCTGATGGATCCTGTAGAACTTATTAGGTGCAACTTCTTCAAGCGGAGGAAGCCCAGATCCTCACAGAAGAGCAACGGGAATACCTGTCAGCCGAATCGTCTCCATCCTTCCGTATGCGTCCGTCAAAGTATTCAGCTGGACTTGCATCTGACTTGCCTGAGGACCATGAAACGCTCCCTTGTCGAAAAACCTCTTGATATACTGCTCTACAAAAAATGCCAATTGCAACGGCAATCCTACACCCTTGTCATCCAATCCTGTCAAGCCATGTGGCAGCAACTCGCTATACTCTGGTATAATCGTCGAATTCCCTGTGTACTTGCTGATGGCAGTTCCAGGTATGATCTCAGCGCCCCACCCTGCGCGGAGGTGATTTTTGGTGGCATAGAGAATGGCGATTAGGATACGTACAACGCGCTCGGTATCAGCTCGATCGGTGGGCGAGAGAACGTTTTTGGACGTGGGATTGGGGATGCCGCAGGCGAGGAAAGAGCGAGTGAGGTTGCGGACGGAGGTTATGACCACAGCAAGGTGATTACGGCCATCCCAGAAACGGTTGTAGGAGGTTTGGTTGCGGAAAACCTGGGGATTGCATCAGCGGATCAGGCCTTTGGGGATGGTGGAAGTGGCATTTACGAGCATAAGACCGACGACGATGGATACGCTGGGTATCTAGGAGCGGGTGTAAGTGACATGATTAATCTAGATATCCTGAATGCTTGGGCGTACAATGCTGGCTGGAAGACCCAGGCTGCCATCCAAATGCTTGTCAAGGAAGACGATCAGAGCAGCGAACAGGCCATGGGCTGTGACTGGCACAATGATAGCACCATGGATAGCGCCTTTGATGAATCTCAGGGCTAGAGGCCATCTGTAAAGCTTGTCAGTTCAAGTCTTCGGATATCAGCGTGAGAAAAGGACCTTCGAGGTTTCTGCCGAGTAGTACGAGCAAAGGGGATCGTAGGCTTCCGCTGATGGTTTCTTGGGCTGATCACCTCAGCCCCATATTGAGTGTTAGTCATGATTAATCTTCCTGTCGACGATCAATTCTTGCATTGCTGCGATGGACATCGTCCGTGGAATGGATAGATTGCGGAGCAGGGCGTGGTTTGCACTGCCAGATTTGAGATGTCAAGTCGCTGTTTGCGACAACCCATAGATCTCAGCTAATGGGAGGTTGCGAATCATATGCATCAGGCATTGGAGGAACATGTATACACGCATTCGACTTGACAAGGCCGTAGTGTCGCGGATTAGGCTGATCCGCAAGCTAGGAAGTTGAAGATTCTGTCTTGGACAAATGGTTGGACTGGACTTCGAATTGAAATAGGATAGAAAGCTATATCTTCGTCGACTGCAGTGGCATTATTAAGATGGGCTAAAGGTCTTTAAAGGCGATTACTACATGAAGGCACACTATTGAACTCCTAGATTACCCAAAAGTCCGTTCAGCGCTTTCACCACCTAACCTCCATAAGCTTATACAGCCCACCGTATTCTCACACTGCGAGAACGTCACTGAGCGTCTGACCCAATTCCCGACAGGAGCTATCTCCTGTCGGCGCCACTTGGCCTTTTCGCGTTACTTAGTTGACGTCTTCCGCTTGAAGCATGAACAATGGTATTCGCATAGTGCTCCCACCCCAAAGCAGACAACTTCCACGTTGCGCGGCGCGTTAATTTGCCCATTCTCGCCGTTGTCCAAATATGATATATTGATCGATCCTCAGTAGCCAGTATGAGTACATCTGGTGTATGCGCATCCAAAGATTTCGCAGCAATGCATCGAGCCATGCTAATGGTTTGCAGACCCATCAACATGCCAGCGCCGATACTATTCCAGACAGTCAGCGTTGACAACCGAGGCATTTGTTTTTACATTGGTGCCACATAAAATTTGCTTGACGGCAATCTCGACTCTGCCATTTTCCATTAGACAAGCCCTTGAAAACCTAGATTAAAGAACATTGAGAACTTACTTTTTACCGTTTATTGTGACTGGTATCTCCGGGCACTCATCGATGACCCCAGGTACATGTCGGGCACTTAGCTCTTTTCTTATGACTCCCTTTATCTTCTCAACAATGTCCGTGGAAAATGTGGAACCTTGAGCAATTTTCACAAAAAGAACAACAGTCTCGTCCGTATCAGTCTCTCGTCTTCTCCCAATACAGAGTGCATCTTCGATTTCTGGGAAATGCTCCAAGAGTACATTGTATATCTCAGAACTGCCAAACCTCACGCCCGCGGGCTTCAAAACACCATCGCTTCGCCCGAGCATGACGAGTCCATTAGTTGAAGGGTTGATACGTACAAAGTCGCCATGATGCCAGACTCCAGGAAATGTTTCAAAATAGCTTTTCTTGTAGATCTTTTCGCCATCTTCGCCGTAGAACATGACCGGCTGGCAAGGGAATGGTTTTGTACACACGAGATCTCCAGGTTCACCGGTGCCGGTGACATTCTTGCCTTGAAAGTCCCAAGCCTCGACAGCCATTCCAAGCCCTCTGACTTGAATCTCCCCTGCATAGACAGGACTTATCTGAGAGGGTGCACCAAAGAGCGAGATAATGTCCGTGCCGCCACTGATGCTGCCGAGGTTGAGGTCTGGACCAAATGCGCGGTAGACGTATTCGAAAGTGGAGGGCGCTAGAGGACTACCTGTGCTATAGATGGCTTTCAATGATTTCAAATCTACAAGTTGGTTTGCCGTGACGTTCTTCTGTTCTAAAATAGAAAGGAACTTGGCGGAGGTACCAAAGTGGGTAATGCTCAGCTCTTGAATCAGACGAGGCATTGCCAAATCGCCCTTACCTTCCTTGTCAAGTGGCCTGAATGGTGAGCCATCATAAAGGACAAGTGTAGCTCCTGTCGCGAGGCCGGATACGAGCCAGTGCCACATCATCCAGGTGCACGTAGTAAAATAGAAAAGGCGATCTCCAGGCCGAATGTCACATTGTATATCATGCTCTTTCTTATGTTCTACACATTGCTGGAATTAGACTTTTTTTGAGTCTCGTAGAAGACGTTGTAGGTCATGCCCCAAGCGCGAAAATTCACCAAAGATGAGATCGGACTTCATGGTGATCACACCGAGATAAGGAAACACACGAGCAGAAAGTACAACTTACGAATCAACGTCCCGATAGAACCGTGCACGATGCACTTTGGTTTGCCCGTAGTCCCTGAGGAGTAAAGTATGTATACTGGATGGTCGGACGGCAACTGCACAAAGTCTAGCCTCTTCTCGTCAGTAACAGACTGGACGAACGAGCTGTGGCTACAAGCCGTCCCATTGGCAACGGGGATCTGCCCCAAGTCGATATCATGGCTGGCAATGGTCTCGAAGACCACGCAGACTTTCAGTTGAGGAAGTTCACGAGTGATGTCTCTCAATTTCCCTTGTACCTCATGCACCTTACCGTTGTAAGCCACAGCATTGTCGGAGAATAAGACTACTGGTCCGATCTGCTTGACACGATCTAAAACAGCATGAGCGCCAGTGTCAGGAGATATGGCGGTCCAAAGAGCACCTATCGCAGTCGAAGCAAGCATCGCCACTAGAGCATTGCAGTGATTAGCAACATAGCCAGCGACTCGGTCTCCCTGCTTGACCCCCAATTTCCGCATGGCTACAGTACACTGTCGTACCCTCTCTCGGAGCTCCTTCCACGTCACATAGTTCCGACCTTCCTCGTTTGCTTCAATCACAGCGTACGAATCCTCGTCAGGATTAGAACTAGGAAACAGGAGATTCTCGGCAAAGTTCAGCTTTGCATTACCAAAGAATGATGGGCGCGGAAACATATCCACGTCATCGTCTACGGCCTGGATCTCCCATTAACGAACTCCAGCTTGGTCAAAGCGAGTAGGCAATACCTTGGTGAAAGGTCTCGAAGCCTTGATACCTGTGAAATGCCAAACCTCTTCCCAAAATCGATTTGTGTTAGAAGTGCTCCATTGGTACAGCTCTTGATAGTCCTTGAATTTCACATTATACTTGTGCTCAAGGATTTGCTTGAAGTCAAAAATGCGCGTCGATTCGGGATGCCTGTGCTTCCAGAGCAACTTGGGCGCACTGTCCATGACAACGACGTCAACGTCGATCTGCACCTCTCGAGAAACCGAAAGTCATCAGAAGAGTCTGACACAGCCAACAAGTGGACTACGATGACATTCCCCACCACATTTCCAAAGATTGAGGTCGTGGAATATAATCAAGTTGCATCACATGGGCCATCGAATCCAGACGGGTCCGAAGGCCGGGGGTGTGCCAAGACGCTAGCTCTAGTGCAGCTTGCAGCTTGCAGGCTTGACCAAGCTCCCTTTTAATCTCCTCCAACAGTAATCTCCCAACCACACCGTCGGTTTTCCCTTCTTATTAAGCTGACGGCCTCGACGCTCCTTTAACCAACAACCTCTGCTTTCCCAATCTCTGTCCTTCTCGTTCATCCACTGTTGTCATTTCCGGATTCCGGGTGGAGTAGCTTTGCGGTTGCGGAGAGCGCCACCGAGAGACGCACATTCCGCCCTCTGGAAGCGGAACGCCACGGAAAAGGTGCATGAGGTTGCACCAACGACGTCTCCATTATCATTGCTCGCACTGGAAAAGCAACCAGACGGAAAGCGTTGCGTCCGAAGCGAGTCACCACCTCCGCCAATCGACCAATTGACAAGCCACTTCCAGCATCACTGTCAATTTGGTCATCGCTCGACGTTCGGCACTCGACTTCCGCCTCACCCGAAGAAACTGCTTCATCAGTATTTGGTGCAGCTGTATGTGACTGAACGTGACGTTCCGTCTTGCCATCGGTTTATCGGTTTTCCTCCTCCCTCTCCGACCATACAGTAATTCAGCCCGCAAAGGCTCCGCTGCGACACTTTCACCTGTTTCACTCTCTACACTAATACTCTGATCCTCCGCTGCTTCGCCCCGCTACACCGCCTGCAGGAAGAGGACAGCTTCGAGTACCCGACCAGCAACCTGTAAACCTTCTACCACTCTGAAAGCATCACTGGTGCGCAATCTCAAGCTCCACCACACCCGATTGACCTTTCCTGACGCTGCAATTACATGGCAGACAACCGCCAGACCTGGCCTATGATGTCTCGGAGACCGTTGAATCCTTTCGCGAGCAGCTCACCATCCACCACCACGACTACAGCCATGTATAATGAGAAAATGGATCTGCCTCGTAGAGCGTCTTCACCCAAGGTGAAAAAGTTCACGAGCTTCTTCTCCACTTCGCCCAAGTCAAAGACCGAGGCTCAGACTGCAACGGCTGCCCTCCTTGCTGCTGCCGCTGCTCAGCAACAGTCCCTCATAAACTCACCATCAGCCCAGATAAGCTCTCCATCGTTATCGTTGCCGACGATTTCGCTGTCCACAGCCACGGCAGATAGTGCTAATCAAGATGAACCACCTACGACACTGTTCCAACCCCCTTCTCCGGCAGAAGCGCGCAGGATCGCAAAAGCACATGCCCAATTCGGTCCATTGGGCCACAGTACACACAAATACCTCAGTCGCCATCCAGGCGGAGATCTTGCGGAGCCAGTCATGGATGAGCCCCCATACTACTATCTCCTTACGACTTACATCAGTTACTTAATCCTAATTGTCTTCGGACACGTTCGAGATTTCTTCGGTAAACGGTTTCGGAAGCAGGACTACCGACATTTACAAGCGCATGACGGCTACGCAGCATTGAACAGTGATTTCGACAATTTCTACATCAGACGACTGAAGATGCGCATCAATGACTGCTTTGCAAGGCCTGTGATTGGAGTGCCGGGGAGATATATCACCCTCATTGATCGAACTTCCAATGACCATAATCTGCATTTCAAGTTCACTGGCACTACGACCGAGACATTGAATATGAGCTCCTATAACTACCTGGGCTTCGCCCAATCAGAGGGACCCTGCGCTGATGCAGTTGAAGAGGTCGTCAAGAAATACGGATTGAGCATGGCGAGTTCGCGTGGCGATGCTGGTACCTCCGATCTCCATGTGGAGGTAGAAGAGCTGATTGCACGATTCGTGGGAAAGGAATCGGCTATGGTCTTCTCGATGGGTTATGGAACCAATGCAACGGCATTTCCTGCTTTGGTCGGCAAAGGGTGTTTGCTGATCTCTGACGAGCTCAACCATGCGTCCATTCGCCACGGTGCTCGTCTTTCTGGCGCAATGATTGAGATGTTCAAGCATAACAACATCAAACATCTCGAAAAGAAATTGAGAGAAGCCATATCCCAAGGACAGCCACGAACACACAGACCTTGGAAGAGAATTCTGGTGGTTGTCGAGGGTCTTTACTCCATGGAAGGTTCCATGTGCAATTTGCCTGGCATCATCACCTTGAAGAAGAAGTATAAGTTTAACCTGTTTGTCGACGAGGCCCACTCCATTGGAGCGCTTGGCCCGAAAGGCAAAGGTGTCTGTGATTACTTCGGTGTTGACCCTGCAGACGTTGACATCTTGATGGGAACTCTAACCAAGTCCTTTGGAGCAAATGGAGGCTACGTTGCAGGTGATAAAGCAATCATTGACAAGCTCCGTCTCACTAATGCTGGATCCATCTACGGTGAAGCTCCGGCACCTGCTGTTCTTGCTCAGATTTCGGCCTCTCTAAGGATCATTAATGGCGAATTTGTTCCCGGACAGGGTGACGAGCGTCTTCAGCGGATTGCGTTCAATTCTCGCTATCTTCGACTCGGATTGAAGCGACTTGGCTTTATCGTCTATGGCCATGACGACTCACCTATCATTCCCATTCTGCTCTACAACCCTGCCAAAATGCCAGCCTTCTCACACGAGATGCTCAAGCGCAAGATTTCGGTCGTCGTCGTTGGTTACCCAGCTACACCTCTTGTGTCATCCAGGGCCAGATTTTGTGTGTCCGCAGCACATACGAAGGATGATCTAGACCGGCTGCTTGAGGCATGCGACAAAATCGGCGACGTCCTACAGATCAAATTCTCCTCTGGCATTGCTGGTGGTGCAGAGCCATTGCCTGAGGGCGTAACCCCAGAAATGGAGAAGGAATGGCAACTTAACGGGAGGGGTGGCCTGCAGGGCGAAGCAGTCTTTCAGCCACCGCGGTGGAAGTTGGAGAACGTGCTGAAAAGTGGAGTGCAAGACGTCAAAGTACCATTGAGATGATTTGGTCATTGCCATCAGAACTCATGTCAACCTTACGATTGTCTTACGGCCTCACGCATCCATAAATTCTCATCGGCAATAGGAGTGCATTCGAGCTTGGAGCCATAAAGCTGCTCCGCTCTCTCACCCTTCATCCAAACCCCCTGGTCTCAGTCGTTGGCCATTCGAGATTTTGCCGACGACGTTTTCACACGCAAGCAAGTTATCGTCGACTTGCTTCCTAGTCATTGTTCCGCTCGTCACAACAGAACGACCTGACAGTCAATACTCTCTTTAGCTGGATTCTACAAGAGCAGTCGGACGGAATGGTCATCTGTGCATGCAGAGAACAAGTACTCGATACCTGCTAGAACTTTGATAGAAATTAATTAATTAATTAACCATTTCCGAACTCGCTCGCTGCACAACATTTTTGTTTCCTCGTGACTTTGTCTTTCTCCCACACCTGATCAATGACTGCTATTTTGTTTGTCTCATTCCTCGGTATCGACAGTAGAAATGTGAGGGATTTCCAGCCCTATGCGGCAAACGTGTGGCACTTGCACGCTGTCCTCCCCTTGTTTCAAACCCTTGCTTACCTGCATTCCATCTTTTCAATTGAGCATTGGTGTTGGCGGTCTTGCGTTTATCATGTGTATGCTTCTATTACAGTCTACTCGCTAACCCCGGCAAGCATGGCCTCCCCAAGGTCCTCTTCACCATCGCTGCAAGCCCTTAACTTACGACCCTCTTCGTTGCTCAAGACACTCACTATACTGGGCATCCTCATTGTCATCTTCAGCTATTCGTACTGGAACCGCCTCGTTGTTTTACCAGCGAATTTCATCCACCGAAAACCTTTACCGTCCAACGACTTTCAATTTGACCATCCTACGGGTCAGAATTGGACCCATCGGATATGGCAGACGAGCAAGAATCCGGTAGCAGCCATTGATGATGAGGAGAGGGAACGCGTGAGAACATGGTCCGATCTGAACCCAGAGTACAGGCACGAGGTCCTGACCGACGAGATGATGGAGGACTATGTCAAGGATCAATTCCATTCTAGTCACCCTGATATTGAGAAGATCTACTTCGACGTCAAAGACAACATTGTGCGATCTGATCTTATAAGATACCTCATACTACTGGCCGATGGTGGCGTCTACAATGACCTTGACGTAGGTTGCGAGAAACCGATCAAGACTTGGGTACCTCCGCAGTATCAAGATAGTGCTGGGGTCGTACTGGGAGTCGAGGTGGACAACAAGTTTGGGCCAGATGGCAGGACTTTCCATGATGGGCAAGATCTTTTCCAACTGGTCAATTGGACTATCATGTCGAAGCCGAGCCAGCCTTTCATGTGGTTTCTCGTCACCCGGGTGATGCACAACATTCGACGTCTTGCTGCCTTGCGCAAACAATCTATGTCAAAATTGACATATACCATCCAGGAGGTGCTTGACGTGAGTGGTCCAGCTGCTCTTACTAGGGCTTTCTTCGATTACGCCTCGAATATTACAGACTCGAATGTGACATATCACAATTTTACGAAGATGACTCAACCCAGACTGATTGGTGAAGTCGTCATACTTCCTATACAGGCTTTTGGTGCTGGTCACCAAGTCCAGTGGGCGGGATGGGAACCGGATGGGTCAGAGCTGATACACCATTACTTTGCTGGATCTTGGAAGACAGATCATGATGACTCGGTGTCCCAGCCTCCATTGGTAGAAGAAGAACAGAAACAGGAGCAAGATACAAGCAAGGCCAAGGCGGAGAAGCAGAAGCAGGCAGAAGAAGAGGCAAAGAAAAAAGCTGAGGCAGAGAAGAAGAAACAGGCAGAAGAAGAGGCAAAGAAGAAGGCGGAGGAAGAAAAGAAGAAGCAGCTTGGTGGAGACGGGAAAGCGGAGGCGGACCAGGATTCAAAGAACCTCAAAGACAATGGGAAAAGCGGAGGCAGCGCCAGCCCCCAGAATTCGACACAAGGGGCGAAGGAGGAGACTTCGCATGTCAAGGGTGCACAAACATCACCCGAAACCTCCGTGACAACAGACACGAAGCCACCTGAAGGCAAGGCCCCTGGAAACGATTCGGACAAGACGCCAGCCAGCGACAAGCCTGGTTCTGTGCAACACGTAGAAGACTCAACCAGCGAGAAGCCCGCGGAAAATGAATCAATGATGGATAAGATAGAGAAAGCCAAAGCCGATAAGGAAGCCAAAGCGAAGGCGGAGGCAGAGAAGCAGAAGGTAGAGAAGGTGAAGGAGAAGGAAGCAGCAGAGGCCAAAGCTAAGGCAACAAAGGAAGAAGAGGCGGCTAAAAAGAAATTAGCAGAAGAGGAGGCAGAGGCCGAAAAGAAAGTTCAAGAGGAAAAGAAGGCCGAAGAGGAAAGGCTATCGAATATGACGCAAGAAGAAAAGGAAGAGGAAGAGCGGAAGCAGAAATGGGAAGAAGTGAAGGCTGCGGCTCCAAAAGAAGCGCGGCCCAAGAGTGCTGAGGAAAAGCAGAAGGCCTCGAACAATCTAGCTGATTATGACTATCAACCTGACTGACATTGGTATGAAAGCAGAAATTTATGAGGATCAGGTCATGGAAATCCCATCAGTCGCAGTCAAGGAATACGTTATCTCCAACTCGTTTGCAGACATGGATCCTCCCCGGATGAAGCTACCGACCATCCCGAGATCGCCCTTTCAACAGGATGCCCAGAAGACGGTTCAGCACCTTCTAATTCTTCTGAAGATCTCAGCAATACAAGTAATCTGGAGTTTCAGTGGGTACAAGCGGCATCCTGACGGAAGGCGGGAAGAAAATGGAGTAGATCAGATCCGACGCCAAATCTGGGATCGCTATGAAGACCATGGGGCGCAAACCTTTCGATGCAATTGCCAACACGCTTGGATCAACCCATTGCGACCCTGAGGCCATCATGGCAAGACCACATTTTGATTTCGTTATCCACTGAGTGCCATGTTTGTAAATGGTATGAGCAGTAAGAAATAAGGTCGGCGCGAAATACGACTTGTTCCAGCCCCAAAGGAGCTTTACAAAGTCACGAGCATGCTTACACGAGCACGTTTTCAATTGTACTCTAAGTTCCTCAAGCTAGGATGTGGTCTCGCACTAACCTCTTCAAGACCTAATGCACAAATCGCCTCTATGCATACAGAAGACCAGGGCCCCTTTTTTGATCGAATTTCCTTGATTCGTCTACTGCTGGAGTGTATAATGCGTCGCTACCAAGCCAGGTGCCATAACCGGTAGCTCAGGATCGACGACCAAAAATGGATGATGGGCTTAGGGTTGGTGGGACCATGAGTCTTGAATTGCGGACTTAAAAGACCTATTAGGTCCAATTCTTCGCGACACCATAGCCTTTGGGCAGAGGATTTGAGGGAAGTAATTCAAGTCTGTGCAGGATAGGCGTTTGAGGTATCTGAGCTATGGTTCAAAGCGAATTCTCCCAGATTCAGACCATGTATTGGGCTTGTTTCGAATTACAAAGAGAAGACTTTGGAACGGCTGGCTAGTCTTGGGAAGTTCATCCTCTCTTCCCGGAGACATGTAGCATAGTAGCTAGGATGATGCGAGTAACAGGAAGACAATTGCGCGGTATCAGCGCTATTCTCACATTGAATGTAAACTCTCGTCTACTCTCAATACTAAGACCAGCTGAGACTCAGCTAAGCCCTCACCAGCATCCTCCTGCATTGACCCACAGATCGTGACATTCCCAGCGATGAATCTGGCATTGCCATTCTCAACGTGGGCATAGATGATGTTGGTCACTGCGTCGCCAGGATGCTCGCACATAAACCTGCTCAACATTGGTAGGTGGGAAGAAAAAGAACCAGGAAGTCCACTGCCCTGTAAGCCTGCAGAGAGCAAACCTCTCCACGCCAGATCTAGCCACTTCCCTAAACCCGATTCATCCCAAGTTGAAGAGTAGCGAAAGAAATCACATGTTGTTTAGAATGTGCCTGAATGTGTGAATAGGCGCGCGGCTAAACAGCGCTTCTCCGAAGCAAATCGATCGAGAGACTTGACAGTACCTTGGAGATTCTGAAAGGATATCGACAATACCTAGGCCTAGGATCTTTACTGCTTGGCTAAAGCTTTGCTGTGGCTGTAGAACTATTGCGATGAGATTCGCAAACGAGAAATGACTTTTGGGGGTAGATGATGCATGGACACAAATGACCAACGAAAGCTTTTTCGGGGAGACGCTGATTCTCACTAACTCTGACCATTGACTGTTAGACTTTCCATGGACTTTAAACATGTAACGAGCACAGAAGGCTGATATTTTGCCAAAGACTGGCATATCCGGTACGAGGCGCTGCCGCGACTTCGATGGTTCAAGGAAAATTGTTCCCCGTCTTTCCACTCAGAACGTCTCGCCGCATTGTCGATCGACAAAATCAATGGAAGCGCTGTCAACAATGCGATCTCTTATTTTAACCTTGGAAGCCGAACCTAGAGAACGCGCGACTGATACCACATTGTCCTGTCCGACCACTTAGTCCCACGAGCAGTCCTATCGCCAGCTAGCTCTGCGAGTCTCTGCAATCTACATAGGCCCTTGCGGGCACGCTTGCGGTCTGGATCAAGCTCGCGTGGCTCCTTTTCCTTGTAGAGATCTATATGAACGATTGTCTCGTTAGTGTGTTGGCACTTAAATGTGAGAGGTTGAGTGTCGAACAGAGCAAGCGGAAAAAACTACGTACCAATACTTAATTTCTTCCACTGAAGGTGCTGAGCGTGAGAGAGTCCGTATGCGGGTGCGACTTTGAAGTTTTGCGGCTGTATTGTGGGATTAGACTGATTGTAAGTAAGTGGGAACGTTCTATACTCACGTGTTGCTCTTTATTTTCCGCTTCAGTGGGGCCAGCTTTGGCGACCTTGTTCTTGGCATCTGGTGATACAATTGGTGTTGGCCCAGCCGACGCTTTCAAGTCGGCAAGACGTTCGTCAAAGGTAGGTTCATTGCCTTTTGGTGGGAAAACGACGAGGTTACTCATGAAAGACGTGGTGCCTGGAGAGCCTGCAGGGAAATAATAAGGAGTGTAATTGCCATAATAATCGAGACCTTGCCACACGAGAGTTGCCATGACCCTTGAACGTAAGATCGTTGGTGCGTAAGATTGTTGGTGTTGAGTATACGAGATAGTGAAAGGATCGAAGTCTGAAGGAGGTATTGCGAAAGCGATTTAAAGCTGTGGAATCACGGTACTGGAGGAGTTGATGTTCGTGTTGATGCGGTTCCGTGGGTTTCTCTTCTGGATTAGGGGCTTTCAAGTTTGATGTTATCCGGTTACGTTGCCTGTTGTCTCAGTGAAGGCGAGAATGATAAGCAGGCTCAACACTGGTGGACCGCTACTTGCTTTAAAAAGGATACCACTGACTATATCGAGCATCAGTGATTTCCCTTTCTTTTCTCTGCATCAATCGTAGATATGTCGTAGGCTCAGAAGTATAGGCCATGTCAAATGTCAAACTTCAGTTCCTGAGTTTTCCACAATGGATGGACATCGGCTCTCACCCTGCAAAATCTGCAAGTAAATACAGCTCGCTTGTAATCCGCTCAAGTAGGATGACCTCCATCAAGATGGCGCTTTACCTTCGAAGACTACTTGTGTTATCCTTCTCATTCCTGCTTCTTCCTTCCTTCTCTAGCCTGACCTCAAAATGCCCATGATGCAATTTCATTTCTTCTCAGACCTTCGGCTCTAGGGCAGTGTCAAGACATCTAGCTCCCAGAGCACTAGGTAACATATGGGATTCTTTGCGCATGATCGACACCCTTTGGGCCCACGTAGGCTCTCTCATGGTTGAGAATCAATTTAGCGATGCATCAGTAACGGTAACACCGGATGATATCTGCCAGTTGTCAATCCCTGATCAGAAGGGAAGTGAAGTAAGTTGGAACGTCATCGCTGCGCAAATTCGCACTTTGGTGGTAGCCTGTACATGGCCTGGGCATAAACCAACTTCCACCAATGTAAGCACTTATCTTCAGAAGAGCACTCGCTATCGATGCAGAGGCTTTGACCGTGCAACGACTTGACTAGTAGGATCCGCCAGTATGCGATGGCGTGAGCTTGCGGAAGGAGTCCTTTTCTTGAACGCTTAGATGAAAGAGGCCATGGTAAAAGATTAGGACGAATATTGCATCGCAACGCCAAACCCTCTAATCATGTTTTCAGGACTTCTGAGATTCATAGTCACGCCACAACTATACAACAGCTCCTTTACACGACCTTCCCACAACAGCCCAAGGCCACCTCGTTGGTCAATTCGTGCTTTCAGACAGCCTGACATGTCGTCTTCTTTCAGTTTCAAAGTCTGGTCGCTAACAACACTGTGACCCATTTTTGACAGCGCCCAATCAAGGTGATCTGGTACAGGCTTTGCTTTCGGCCGCCACAGTTCTGTCCCGACCTGCAGCTCACTTTCGTACGAATAAACATTGAAGTCAAATCGCGAGCTAAGTGCTAACAAAGGAGACGCAAGCACCGAGTAAGTACTGCTGAGATTGCCCATGAGAGGATTCAGCGTCAGAGTCATTGTGTAAGGAAAGCCGGTATGGGACGGTAGAGTCGTGAAACGCAATCCAGTTGATACACCACCGGATTTGTTAAGAAGCCCATAGTAGATTTCTCCACCGGCTGAGAAGCGGCCATGAGGCTGTGCTGAGGGTTGGGCTACAGAGAGCGCAGCTGCTTCATTTGCTGTCGATATCACGGGATCGTTGGAAGACTCAAATTCAGGGTGGGTCGGAGGAGGCTCTGGTCCAAAATTGTACAGAGCGCGGACGCCGAGAAGTGCGCTGTCGGTGCTATAAATATATTCTGTATTGTGCTTTGCAGCATCATGCTGTAGATGAGCAAGGATCGTACCTCCGTTGGGAAGACGAGAGTCGCTGACGCAAGACACCCTCAATTGTGTTTTAGGCGAAATGCGTCGAAGGTAGAGCGCTTCAAGAGTCGAGCGTGGAAGATAAAGACGCCCATATAATAACGCTTCTCTTTTGTCCACTCGCTTTCCTTGGTGCCATACTTCCCACCACCATGGCTCGTCTGGCTGGCGTAGATCCTGCAACTGACGGTAGCCAGGGACCAAACGGTGAAGGTCTATGGCATTACTTTTCGATGCAAAGCCCAAAAGGGGTAAAGACGAGTAAAGGTAGGAAAGCGAGCCATCTACGAGGCCAATGCTGCCCAGCGTGTAGGAAGTCGCAAAATTGGGGGACGAAAGCGAGGAGACGTGGAAGCGGAGACCATTAGGAGGATCAAAGTCAATCAAATCTATATTGTATGAGTGGGGTTCGCAAGGAAGGCAGACAGACAGGAGCCATTACTTCTCGAAGTGGCCGTCAATGTTCCATATGAATTATCACGATTCCAGCGTGTTGCTTCGTAAAAGGCATTTTGGACATAGTCCATGAAACCAAGCATCATGGGTCAGAAGCCATCAAGCACATCGAAGAATCATATTGTCTATGTTCGAAGTTGCAGAGTCTGTCGAGTCTGTGTATGCATCCTAGTAAGGTTAAGGTCCGCTGAAGCTTCATGTACAGTACTCCGACGCAAAGTCCGGACGAAATCTTGGCGCGCACTCAGCCCTATGTCTATCGAAAAGTTTCTCATGCTTTAGCAGTCCTCTTCGAAAGCCAGACTTTGAATACAATTGCAGTCCTACAATATGCCAAAATCTAAGCGCGCAAAAGTGGTGCACTTATCGAAGACACAGAAGAAAGGCAAAGAATTGACCATCCGGCTCTACGCCAATATCCAAGAATGTATACCAAACTACCCCTACATCTATGTCTTCAGCGTCCACAACATGCGAAACACCTACCTCAAAGATGTGCGGACACAGCTCTCCGACAGCAGGTATTTCACTCTGTCTTCAGCATCCATCGACCTTTCAGGATCCCTTTACAACAGAATCAGAGCTGACTGATATTCCCAGACTCTTCTTCGGTAAAACCAAGGTTATGGCTGTCGCCCTCGGCCTCACGAGTGCCACTGAACCCCACCCCGGAACGTCACTACTAACATCCTCTCTCCACGGTAACGTCGGCTTGATCTTCTCCCCTCGGTCCCCTGCGGCCATGCTAGACTACTTCGCCTCCTTCACCCCCTCCGACTTCGCTCGTGCCGGCACCACTGCTTCACGTGCATTCTCAATTCCCCCAGGCATCGTCTACTCACGGGCCGGAGAGATACCGGAAGAGGAGGACGTACCAATCGCCCATAGTGTGGAACCTACCCTGCGTAAATTGGGCGTGCCAACGAAATTGGTCAAAGGAAAAGTGATGCTACAGTCAGAAGAGCCTTTTGTCGTCTGCTCGGAGGGACAGAAGCTGGGTAGTGGGCAGACTAGCCTTTTGAAGATGTTCGGCGTGACTATGGCCGAATTCAAGGTTGGAGTGGAAGCTTGGTGGGAAAGGGAGACTGGGGAAGCCACTATCCTGGAAAACGGGATAGAGAGGAAAGTGCAGCCTCTTCAAGGTGGTACGACGGACCTGGATGGTGGAGCTGATGATGTGATCAGCGACGAGGGGGAATGATAGCAAAACTTCTTTTGCATAGCGATGGTGTTGGATGGCTGTGGAGTGATCCTGATATGATCTTACTACGAAGCTACGGAAAAGCTGGAACATGAGGCCGCTTTTGTATGTCTTACCACTATGATATCCCTAGTAATACAAGCTGCGAACATCTAGACCTCCGTGAGGGTCAGTAATGAAGACGCTTCGAAAAGCCAGATGACCTCACCCAACCCTACCTGAGCTTGGGTGCAATCTGCACGATTAATTACATACTTACCAGGCCACGGTAATAGTGAAAGCAATATTGAAAGTGCACGACTTGCCAAAAATGAAAACCTCCCTATTGCTCTTTGCTGAAGTTGAACGCCCCTTTTGGCATGGTCTGCAGTGCGAATCCGAGTTTGGGTGGGAATGGCGGAAATGAAGTAGCAGACGGATGGGTTAAGAGCCGGATAGCCTTCAGTCGTGGTGAGCATGAAGAGCTAGCTTGATCGTCTTACCCACGAGATTGCGGATGAGTAGATCAAAGTTGGCGAGCCTTACCCTTACGAAGGGAAGAAGTGATGCTGGAAATGCTGCAATGGAGGGGACCCACCCAACAAACCAGATGTAGCCGTGAAGCTAGTACCTCCGTTTGCGAGGATCATCATAGCCATCGCTCTCATGTTGTCTCTTCCGGCTGTCGTCACGGCCGCCGTATCCTCTGTCTCGATCTCCGTCGCCATATCCTCGATCGCCGTATCCGCCATCTCTGGGTCTTACCGGTTCGCGATTGCTACCAGTAAAGCTCCCTGAACGTTCACCAGATCCTCCTCCGCCTCCGCCTCCGCGATAGGAAGACCTGTCGTCGAAGTCATTGCGTCTTGGTTCACCTCCGTATCCACCACGACCATCCGCAGGCGGTCCTGAGCCGTTCATACCACCATTCACAGGGGGACCACCGTACCCACCACCGAAGCCTCCTCTCCCCCCAGGGCCAGAAGGAGCGTTAGGGGGTGGTGCTGCACCATTACCGTAGCCATTAGGGGGGCCACCGCCATACCCACCTCTCCCACCAAAACCGCCTCCACCTTGGTATCCAATGCCTCCGCGTCCGCCTCGAAAGTCTGGTCGGTCTCCTCCTCGGAAACCTCCCCTGAACCCACCTCCGCGCGGCCCTCCGCCAAATCCGCCGCGGAAGCCACCACCGAAGCCTCCGGGACCAGCTGGAGCAGATAAGCCTCCGCCAATGCCTGTAGGTCGTACTGGCATGGCTTTTGTGTATCCACGTCCACCCAACCCTCCACCCAATCGACGAGGTCTCCAGCCCTTCACAGTACGGCCACGCTCAACGTCCACCAGGACTCGCCTATCCTTGATACGTATACCATCGGTTTCTTTGTAGGCAGCTAAAATATGAACAAGGCACAGCCCCAGTGTCAGTCAACTATACAAACCTTTAGGGCTAGAGGCCGAACTCGTAACATGATACCTCTATACCCTTGGGGAGGGGGAAATGGAAAGCTATACCCTTCATGTCTTTCTCCCGTTCATAAACCACAAATGCATAGCCCCGATGAGTCTTCTTTTTCTTCTTTGGTTTGGTGTCACTACCCGGTGCATCCGATGAATCTGTGACGATACGTATCTGCGATCAGGCAGTCAGTCATCACTTCTTGAATTTGGCGCTTTTCATCATACGCGCTCAATGGGACCAAATCGCCCAAACTCTCTCTCCAGATCTTTCTCAGTAGTATCGTAGCTCAGTCGCGCGACGAATAGCGTCTTGAATGCATCACCGCGAATATTTGCATCTTCTTCCCTCTCTGACATCCAACGAGGATTAGTACAATTATATTCTAAGGAATCCGGGGAAATGACATCGCATACTCTGCGATAAACCTTCAGTGAGCAAGTTTTCTTGCCTCTCCTTCTTCTCCTGCTTAAGCCGGTCCTTACGCTGCAGCCAGCTCTCGGTAGCCTCGTAGGGCACAGTTTCTTTGTAGTCTTGGATGGCTTCGAGGTATTGCGCAACACCACCGATGTTATTAGTCGTACGCTCTTCTGGAGCGTGATCCGAAGGGGGCAGGTAGCGGAGTGCTGGCCGGGCGGCGAAGAGTGCGAGGAGGTTTGGGGGTAACTTGTGCGTCATAGTACCGAGGGAGATGAGGATGAGAGAATGGGAATCGCCGGTGTGTGAGGAGTCTCCCGAGGATGAGCTTGCCAACGCTTTGGGCTTTCGCGTCGTGGTCGGAATTTGATCAATTGGAAAATAGACTAAGCCGCTTTGGGCCAGCGCCAAGCCCTGGGTGATGTACCCATTCACAGCAAACAAGGCCGCTCTCAGTGCCAGTGTCTCAGGATTCTTGAAGTTGAGACTGGATTCCTTTGACCGTTCACAATATCATGCCGTATCCGGCGTGACAGGACTCTCACAACAATGGCAGACAGACCGATACCTCTCCCTCCACGTACCCCTACTCCTCCTCCAGACAACGATGCGAACCTGGACAGGTTCCAGAATTCGCCCACCAAGTCAGTCTTCGACCCTATGTCGCTGTCGCCAATGGACGAAAACTTCCCAGTGACACGATATGCATCAGCTCCTGGCTTTGCGACCACAACGCTACCCCTTAGTTCCGCCGACACGAACTCTATCTACAGTCCCATGTCCGTAGAAAGCAATGGGAGCCATGGCGGCAACCTTTCAGCGGAGGATGCGAAGGGAGTCTTCAACTTTCAGCCTGCATCGATGGCCAAAGCATCGGTCACGAAATCGAACATTGGCCAAAGGAGAGGTCACAAATACAAGCACAGCAGCGTCTCTCACCAATTCTTCCTCGAGCCGGAACCTCGCGCACCCCTCGCCCTTCCCAATTCCCTTCCTGTTCCTACACTGAAAGAATGCCGAAGATCTATGTCGAGAGAGCAGAACATTCGTTTCTACTGGTCAATTGGTCATATGTGCATAGCAGCCTACATCCTGTGGAGTTCCGAAGGCTCCTTAGCCCTGACAGCGCTCTCTCACCTCATACTCTTCGATTCTCTAGGCGCCATGCTCTGTGTTGTCGTCGACATATTCGGGAACTTTGAAGTCTGGAAGCGCTCTTCCATACGGCATCCCTTCGGACTCGAACGCGCAGAAGTGCTAGCCGGCTTTGCCATGTCCGTCCTTCTGCTCTTTATGGGTCTAGACCTTATATCTCACAATTTACAACACCACCTCGAAAACCTAGGTGACCATGAAGCGCACCATGTCCATGATCATGAGCGTGTCTCAGCCGGCGAGGTCGATTTTGCAGCATTACTCGCCGTCGTTGCTACTCTTGTCTCCGCTCTCGCTCTAAAGAACCACGCTCGGATAGGGAAAGCATTGCGATTCGCTTGGATTGAGTCACTACCATCTATACTCGCCAATCCCTCCCATTTCCTGACCATCTCCTGTTCCCTCCTCCTGCTCCTGTTACCGCTCCTAAGCATTAACATCTATCTCTGGCTCGACCGCGCCCTCTCCCTCACCATCGCTCTGTCAATGTGCATACTTGGCTTCCGCCTGGTGAAGACCCTCGGCTTTATGCTTCTCATGTCTTACGACAACTCCAACAACGTCAACGATATAATGCAAGATATTGAGTCTGATCCCTCTGTCACAGCAATTGAGGGGGCCAAGTTCTGGCAAGTCCATTACGGACTTTGCATGGCTTGTTTAACATTGAGGGTCAGGGGTACTGAGGAGAGCTTGAGCAGATTGAGAGACAAAGTGGGTAGTTTGGTAAGAGGGCGATTAGGAGGTGGATATGGTGGTGGGGGTACGAGATGGGAGGTTAGTGTCCAATTCGATCTAGATCGGTTCTAGAAGGGAACACTGAATAGACACGGATATTGGCCCTGGCGGTCACGGTGCTATGATAGCATGATACAGCATTTAGCGTTGGAGTTTGAGCATGTACCAGAAAGATACCTATAGATCATCGCTGGTGTCTGATCTTCGAATCAGATGCAATTCATGATCTTCAAGGAATGAATTAGCAAAATTCCGGGCTCAATTGTACCGAGTAAACTGTACCGGGCAAAATCCCATTTGGCTCGCCGTCCGACGCCTGTATGTTTCTGCCTTTCCCATGCATTCAACTCATAATCCCTCCCTTGCATGGCTTGTCTCATCTCTGCATGATTCAGTTGTCTCTATACATCGTCAAACCCTCAAATCCTCCAATTTCTCTTGCAACAGCTTCTCAGGAGCTTCACCAACGCGGGCCTCACTGTTTCCCGCATTTCCTGCAGTCAAGGATTGCGTTGCTCCTGGCGCATTACTCACTAGGCCTTTACTGACTGCAAAGTTGTTGGACCTCGAATAGGAAGGGCTCTCATTGTAGTACTCGTCAATGATAGGATGGATCATGACGGTTTGTTTATGGATTGTTATCGTGGAATTCGTGGGGACCGTTACCCAATTGTCTGCGTTCCTGGATGATCAGAGACAAAAGAAAGGTCCATTTGGCAAGGCTTCGTAGGAGGACTTACCTCGCTCAAAAGTCAGTGGCTCTGACGCAACAAGGACGATATCGGCGCCTTTGTCTCTCCTTTCCATCTTGTACTGCCCCTTTCCCTCTCCTTGCTTCCAGCTCGTACCAGATGAAAAGTAAAGGCTTGCAGCTTCATCAGTCGCACTACTGACATACCTGGAGCAGACAACACTGTGACCATCGGTGACGGCAAAATTGAGAAGACTCCGTTTGTCACTCGGCTCCATCCTCTCTTCTGATGGTGCTGTGTCTACAAATTCATTGATGCGTTTGATCGTTTGTAACATGGCTTTTCTTAGTACTGTGTGTCCGAAACCCTTGGTAGCGTATTCCTCATTATCTGGATCATGGCCCGCTTTCTGCAAGCAATCAAGGAACAGCGCAAAGGCCCATTCGCTGTCCGTACTGCCCTGGACACCCAAGAACCATTCCTGCCCTAAACTCAATGCAAAGCTCCTTTTGACATGACGCCAGCAAGCAATGTTGCCATTGTGCATGAACATAAGACTGCCATGGGTAAAAGGGTGGCAGTTCGAGTCTGACAAAGTGCCTTCGGTGGTGGCGCGGACGTGGGCGAAAACTAGAGAAGAAGTGGTTTTGGATGCAAGACGGGAGAGGTTGATGCAGTTCCATGCAGGAGTTGTGGAGGTGAAGATACAGGGAGAGGGCCCCAAACTAGGCGGTGTATAGTAACCTATACCAAAGCCGTCGCCGTTGTGAGGTCGTCGATGGTCCTAAATATGGACATTTAGTAAGAAAGGATTCTCTGGTGGATCAACCCAAGGATTGACATGGGCCTACCAAGCGGAGACGAGAGTCGTATGATTGAGTCAATATCGAATGCTGCGGCTCTAGAATCAATTTCGAGAGCAGAATCTCGTCTTTTCCCTTGTACACCTAGCGAGTGTCAGGCCATACAATACTTGATGTTTTTCCTATATGAATGAGAGTCACACGCACAAGGAATCGGCACATCCTAATGGCCAACGGGTAATGACCTGAGTCCTTATGGCCTAGGAATAAGCGATGTACCTTTCAAGTTGATTTTTAATTCTTTGCGGAAAATCGCATCCGTTCTGGAGGATGCCTGAGACCTGAGGTTTGTACTCACAATGAACAAAATCACGTTACTACAGTGGTGGGATGGCTTGCACAATTCAAAATATTGAGCAGAATAGGACCAGACGCTCTACGATAGAATCTTATATTCCGCTATAAACCTTTGCCGGGAGCACCTCTCAAACATTGGCAATCTTTGCTTTGTGCCGGGGTGCATTCTTAATTTTGGATATCGGACATTGCGAGAAGAAGAGAAGTCTTTCTGCTATAACATAGAGAGTAGACCCGAAAAGAGTACTTGATCGTAGAATTCGTCCGGCGTGTTGCAGTACTTGTTCGCAAAATCTGGTGGTCTTTTTTGGGAGCGCTCTCACCAGATACATTATGTAATCGAGCACGTGATCAGGCATCACGAACATGATGAAGGTGTCATTGCATGCACGACATCGACGCATACCTTACCGTTGCATCTCGAATTGGATTCTGTCTGTGACCCGCGTCCTGCGAACCGCCGTCTCCAAGCACAATGTGCTGTTTCATGCCACCTCGACTGTTTCCTTTGCCTTTAGTGTGGCGTTAATAGATGGACCCTAAGCGTCCGTGGCTGTCAAGCCAAGCGCGTCGCAGTTCGCATTATTGTGACAGATCTCGATCTAGGCCAAGTCATCGACCCTTCTCCACTTGCTCGACCCGCTACTGCACAAGCGAAAAGCGTCGAAGGGTCACAATGCTTCGTTAAGGTAGTCGTCGGAGAAGGGGGCCCTTTGAGGAACGCAAACAATGTCCATAGTAGCAGTGGCACGCTCTGAAGACATCCAACAGCGCGTTAGAAGTGAACTAGGCCCGTTCGGACGTGTAACCTGTCGCTTTTGTCGTGGTGACGTAACTCATCCCAAATGAGAGAGCAGAGAGGGTGAAACGGTGGTGTAAAAGCAGCGATTAAGGGGGAGATTGCGGCAGGCGGAAGGAGCCAATGAAGTCATGGGGAATGGGGTGCGACGCCTTGCCGCTTCAATGGAGGGATGGGAGGGAAGTCGAGACTGAGGCCGCCTTCCCTTCCTTGTTTTGAAAAAGGTTGAGATCATTCGCGCCAAGACGACATTCTTGCATCCGCCCAAATCTCAATCTCCCTGAACCTCTCCGAACCTCGTTTCTTCCTCACGCAATCCATCACACCCACCCCCAATTACACTCCACATTCTTCCTCCATCCATCTTCCGGGCATCACCTTACCTTCATCCTTCTACTGGCACACCACCAGTGGCCTTTTCACCTGTACAACCTACTAATTGCATTTGATACCCGTTGTCGCACTCCGACAACACTGAGTTTTTCATCATGTCTGTGGTGAGTCTCACTCGCTCCCGCGCCTTCCATCAACACTGCGCGAACGCTGACTACCGTTGCACAGAATCGTCCAACCAACGCAGCACAGAAGGAGGCAAATGTCAACCAGAAGCTCCAGCTCTATGGCATCTACTCAGGTACGTTGATGAGTGCCCCACTGCTTGGGAATGCGGGGATCTTGGCCGGATTACAGCTGACCTCACTCTTCCTACAGCCTTTGCAAACGGCCGTGTTCCATCCGTAAGTCTTCAGGATGCCATCCATTCATCATGTTGAGGGCTGATCAATTGTTGTGATAGAACAAGCAAATCGATGTTGCCCTGAACTCTGCCATCGCATCAAAGCCTCTATCAAACCCGTCGTCTAAGCTCTCCGAAGAAGGACGCCACATTGTCGCCGATCTTCGCGATGTCATTGAGCAAGCGAAGTCGCTTCTTCTGACTAAGAATGAAGGCAATCTGCTCCAAGATTTCATCTGGCAAACTGGCCAAATTTCAGGCGGTCAAACCAAACGACCTGGTGCACCTATTGACAAAGGCACCGCGCAGCAGCATGGCAACCAGGCTCTCGAAGGCCTGAGGACATTAGGTTCCCTGATGTTGTCAAATGGCCAATTCCGTAAACTCTGTCAGTAGCTCCCTTTGCTCGTGTCCTTTGTATTCTGCTAACGGGATTATAGTGAGCGACGCAAGCGTTCTGCTCCGTGACATCGCTGGTGACGCAGCTCAGAAGAGCGCAACCATGATTAACCCGCCGGAGGATCGACTCAATCAAATCGATGAGCCTGCAGCGGATAACACATGGCACGATGCTCCAAACCTGTCGCCAGGTAATCTCAAAGCTCAGGCCAGAGATCATTATAATAAACAGAAGCCATTCTCTCGTAGTGATATCCAGAACGCGAAAGGTGACGCGACCCAGAATGCCCACCCTGATGGCTCGCGTGATCCGGCAGACGCAGCCAAGCTAGAGGCGGACTCACGCAATCAAGGCACCGGCTCCGGTATGGATCCACATGCCGGTGCTAATGCTGCAACTGGTAACTTGCGCGGTACTGCCTCGGACAACATTCCTGACGAGACCAAGGACAAAGCTCGTGATAGTAAGAATAGGACTACAGACTACATGAGGACCAAAGTACCAAGAGAGCGTCGAGAGCAGACGATTTTCCGTCTCAAGAAGATGATTGTCGAGATTCAGAGCCACTCCGACTGTGAGTATTTCACAAGTAATCAAGTCGCGGGAACATACACAATGCTTATACCACTCCAGATCAGCAAGCTGTTGAGACTCTCTTATCACTCGCCGAAGAGTATGGAGGACACAGCAAGAACCTCTCCCAGCAGGGTGTTGGAAGCGTTAAAGGTGCCCACAGCGACACTGCATTGACTTCAGCTGAGACTGACCTCAAGGTTCGTTTAGGACTCATGTCTGAGAACGGCGGAATGCTGACCTCAATCAAGACATTGCTCGAGCGTTTCGCCAACTCGACCTCTGCAGATGATCTGGTCGATTCAATCAATGCTATTTACCGTGACGCCGACAAAGACCCTGAACTTAAGGGCTGGTTCAAATCCCTAGATCGTTACGTTCGCAAATGCCTGAAGGAGCAAGGGTTCATCATGCAAGATGCCGCCACCGAGGAATGGAATCAGCTTTCTGACAAGGGCAACTCTCTCCTCAGGGATCGCTACAAGGACCACACTAACCGTGTGCTTGACGAGTTCAAATTTTTCGGGCTGCAATTCGACGAGGACGCCCAGAATAAGCGTTTCGCTGCATCTATGCAGAAGCTGTTCAATGATCTCGGTAATGACCAAAATGGCAAGCCAACTTTCAAGACGCATCTCGTCAAGGACTTAAGCTCTGTTATCGTACCTGGCATCTTTGAGAGTGTCCGATATGTGCCTATTCCCCGTATCGAGTATACTGACCCCATGGTCGATATGATTGTTGAAAATTTGATTATTGAGAGTGATAACTTGACTCCTAATTCTTTCGAATTCGGAAGCGACAATTACTTTCGTTGGGGACGCAAGACCGTCACAAGTAAGAACAAGAACAAGGTCATGGTCTCAGTCTCTGGTGTGCAGATGGATTTGAAGGACGTTAGCTACTACGTCAATAAGAAGCAAGGTTTCCCATCACTTAAGGATACAGGTGTCATGGATATTTTCATGGGTGGCTCAGGCTTCAGCTTCAAGATTGCTATGGAGACTGCAGATAAGTCCGACCGCCAGCATTTCTTCAAGATCAATACTGTGACTGTGGACATTAAGAGTCTCACCATCAAGCTCAAACAGTCCAAGCACAAGACTCTCTTCAACATCTTCCGGCCGCTGATGTTTGCCATCCTCCGACCTGCTGTTGGCAAGGTTCTCGAGAAGCTGATCAAGGATCAAGTCCACAACGCGGACGCGAAAGCTTACGCTGTCTACCAAGAGGCCGAGCGTGCTTCTAAGGCAGCTCGAAACAGCCCAGAAGATGCACCCAATATCTACAGTCGCTACGTCACCGCTGCCCAAAAAACCTTCACCAAGAAGCAACAGAAGGCCCAGGATGATTCTGCCGACAAGAAGGCTAACGTAGCAATGACCCAAATGGACTCCATATTTCCTCAGATCAAGCTTCCAGGTGGCATCTCAACCAAAGCAACTGAATACAAGCAGCTCGCCGTCAAGGGTGACAAATGGGAATCCGAAGTCTTTGGTATCGGGTCTGCTGCGCAGACTTCCAACTTACCTCGTGTCACACCAGTCAGCCGGAAACCCCACAGCGCTACTAAAGGTGCAGTACGTGGTCCTCAAAATCTTGAGCCTGGTACATCTACCTTTGGCCAAGCGGAGTCAAGAAATGAGCCATCATATGGTCAAGCCGGCGGCTCATACGGTCAGAAAAACGGCTCCAGCGGCTTCCGTAACCAAGTCGATCAGGCCTTTGACAGCCCCATGAAAAACACCTCTACTGTCCCCAACGGAGGTGTCTCCAGCGGCAACGTCTCCAGCGGCCAAGGGCACACCACCCTCGGCATGAACAACCCGGTCCTTAGCGGTAGTGCATAGATACGCGATACCCCGTTCCAATCATCTTGCGTGGGGCGCTGGCTCATGCGGAAGATTTGGCTGCTTTTTGTTTGATGATACCACTATCGCGGATGACACAAATTGTGGATAACACGTAATGGCATGGTGGAAGTTGATGGTGGGTGTGGAGAGAGAAAAAAGGGGCCGGTTTTCTTTGTGTTCGTCAGTCTCGTGCTCATTAATCATGTTCTTCGGTGGAAGCCTCCGTCCGGTTGTCTTATAAATTTCAGCTGTCATGCCTGAGGTCCGACCCCTGCCATGCGGGACGATGATGGATGGCATTGGTAGCTGCCAGACTTTCAAATGGCATGACAATGGGGTGTTCTCCTTCGTGTATTACTTCCTAGTACCTAGGCAACAGCAGTTCAATCGTGTATCTCAATCCATATCAGATACCAGTCTTCGTCAAGGTCTCATTAGCATTGCTCAAAGGAAGCAAGACCGACTTCCTCGACAGCCTAGCGTTCTGATTGTGCAAGAACATTGCAAGAGCCCCTGTTACAATCACGTATGACTTACGCATCTCGCAGCATGAACTTTAGCCTCATGGCTCCCACTGTCACGTACATTCCATAAATCAGCCACCAAGACCTTAATCGGGGTTTGATGTTTTCAGGCAGATGTCTTTCGGTAAAGACATGATCAACATTCACTGTGTGATGAGGCTATAACAACACCTAATGAGACAGACATCAAAACCATCAACACCGCTGACACACCCACACCACAAACGTTGGTACGTTCATCACTCCGCAATTTTACCAGACCCTCTATTTAAAAACCACGGAACTCTCCTCCCTTCTAGGTTCCTTACCCAGCCAATATGGCTTCGCGACATATTTCACCCCGTCAACATCAGGAGCCAACCCCTGACGAAGCGAAGCGAGTCACGCGACAGACGGTAGGAAAAGGCAGAAACACCTCGACACCCGGGGCATTTCCCTTCCTCAAGCTTCCAAGTGAGTTGAAAAGTAAGTCATCTGTTCATTCGTTCTTCATAATTATTTCCTACCAATCATCCTCCTATACCTCTCTGCAACGCTGACTCTACAATCGCACAGATGAAATCTACAAGTACGTACTGACTAGCCCGCACATGTTGCGGCGTTGTGAATCGATTCAAGCACATCGGACAAGACGGATGGTCGCTACCTTCAGCCCTCAGTCTTTGAGAGCCACGCATCGGAATGAGGTGCTGCTGTCTCAATGGAGAGATACGGCACTACTGTTCACGTGTCGTACCATGTACAACGAAGGGCTCAGCATCCTCTACAGCCACAATAAACTCCACTTTCCCATTCTCACCAAGGGGGTGATGCTAAACCAACGACAAGGAAGCAGCTTCTCGCTCTTGACGAGCGTAAGCATTGACTATTCTTACACATTCCTGAGCGCGTGGGATGTGTACCGACGCCAGGTCTTCTGGACCATGGAGGTGGCTCGACAGGTTGACTCCACGATCAGCAAGGGCGTCAGACAACTCACCGCCGGCTGCCCAAGGCTCAAGACTCTCACACTGCACATCGTCTCGTTCGCGGCTTTCGCACACCTTACCACTCTCGCCGCGCACGACATGTGCAAGACGACGATTGCGCTGTCGGCACTGACGGATCGCTTGGACTGCCTGACCGTTGTCGGCATGCCGGAGAGAAGAGGTTTGCATGGCGTCTTCCGCCCACGGGATGGGGCGAGCATGGTCGCCACTGGGTACGCTGGCTCAGAATACGCGCTGCTGAACAGTATTGCCCCTGTGGCACGATGGGAACAGGAAGCAAGGCAGGTTCTGTGGGAGCCACACGTCCCTTGGCCCGGTCTGAAGGTGAGTAATGACTTCATCTTCCGAGATAATCAAATCGCCAGCCACGAGCCGTTCCGACTTTACGAGCATGGCAACGAGCACCGTCGAGGCATTGCGCCGCGATCCATGAAAGCCCAGAAAGAACAAATTTGGCATCTGAGGCGGTCGAAGAGGGATGCAGCGGGAGATGGTACTGCGACTCCTGCTCACTGAAAGAGCAAATCACGATCCCAGACTGGCTCAACAGGATCTACGATATCCACAGTACAATCCCCCTCACCGAGGAGGTGTTTCATCGGCGACAGAGGCTCTGATTGATAGGTCTGTAGATTTAGAATGCAAAGATGGAACAACCCTCGACATCTAGAATAATAATAGCTCCCCCTTGGAAGAATCCAGCGGCAGTCTAGCGCCAAATGTGTCAGGTTCAGCTCGGTAGGGATTCCATCATCACGATTATCAATGTATTATTATATTATCATGACCATCATAGTTTCGTGAGGAAGCACCCCCATCCAGTAGTCGGGTATAATTGACGCCCAGGTTGGGAGTCTGCCTTGCCAATCGGGGCGGACTGGTGGCTGCCTCGCGGCAAGGAGCCCTTGCCCTGTGCGGTGGCTCGTTCACCTGCTGCGCCCGCCCAGACCCACCCCCGCCTACGGACTACAGTGACCTTGTCTCCTCTCGTCAGCACCGTGGTCGTCGCAGCTACATGTTTCACGGAGCTCCCTCTCATATCGAGCTTCTCTGCGTGGGGGATGCATGTCTCGCTTCAACGCTGATGTCCCCCAATCGCTAATGTCTCTCTCAAGGCGGCCAATGGTGGTTCTAGCGCCCGAGCTTCCATCCTGCCATTGTTCCCTGACAAGTGACAACATCCCGTCCTTCTACGAGACCTTTCATCAAGGGGCCGGCTGGAGGTCGACGTCGAACAGACGCGTATCATACGATCGCTGATGCTACTGCGGAGCTTGCATCCAGCTGCAGTTGACTTGCCAATTGACGACCGTCCCTCTCGCCGGGGAATGGGCCTAAAGTACAGCATCTATGTCGATGCAGCTCATACTCGCAGCGACCGACAGCACCTAGGAGACATGGTCGACGTCGCCCACAACCTATCCAGCAATCAATCCAAGTGGAGTCAGCGCACTAAACTCGGGCGTCGTCCCCATTGATCAGGCCAGCGCATCCTCTCACCACCCTACTGCACGCTCGACCCCCAAGCCTCGATGGGCTGCAGTCACGGGGTGGGCGGCTTGGTCGGGGCGCAGACATCTCATGCAGGTGCACGCTTAATCTCCCCGGCTGCGTGGTGAACACCTCTCCGTCGTCTCCTGTTCGCCCCAGACCATCTCTTCTCTTTCGCGTTCTGTTTTACGCGATTCAGGCTAGACGATGTTCGAAGTGCATTTGTGGGAGAGGGCAGACCCATGCTAGTGGAAGGATTCAGGCTACCACCACACCACCACTCACCTTTCCTGGGCTCACAATTCAGGCGTCTGCCTCTGTCTGCCTTCATCCTCTACCAGACTCATCTTGTCTTTCTCTCTTGCCTCGCAGCAATTGCCCGTCTTCTTCACTCTGTGCGGGCGCTGGTGCCTCACGCCCACCGTCTCCCGACAAGGATTGCCCCGCGCTCACTCTGATAGTGTCAGATATATACCAAGCCTGGCCGGGCAAACCCATCCTTCTCGATTCTTTCTTCACTCCATCTTCTCAATCACGCGCCCATTCGCTTCATACACTGCCCTTCGTAGTCTATCCTTCTACGCCCTTTTACCCGCAATCACCCAGATGAAGATGGATCACCAATTCCCTCCCCATGCTCCCCCCATTCCGCCGCCGGTGCCAATGCCCCACCCGCAGTTCCCTGCCATGGGCATGGATCATGGGCATGGTCGCGGTCATGAGATGCCCATGGACCCCCTGATAGACGACTTCCAGAGAGCCAACATTCAGACCATCGAGCCGCGCTTTGAGCCAGGAAGCTTTGATGACCGTCCCCTCAGGGGTGGCCGTGGCCCAAACCCTCGTCGTACTTCGAATGGCAACGCCAAAAAGCCGATGAGCTATGAAGGCTTCATCTTCACCAAAGTCAAACCTGAGCATGCCGGCCAGAGGGAGACGTGGGCCGTGGCCAGGCGGGCAGTCATGCCTGTGAGCCAGGCGGAATTGAGAGGAAAAGTCAACGTCAAACCATCTTTGTTTTCCAGGGAAAAGCCTGTAATGGAACAGTTTGGAAGTTTGCACGAGAACCAGCGACGCCAAATTGATCGCCTCATCGACGATCGGATGCGTATGGACGATCCAAATTTTGAATATCAGCTTGCATTCATCAAGGTTGAACAAAGCAATGCAAGGAGTAGCAGACCTCATATGATTGTCATTCTGCGACGGAAAGTGCGCCCAGGCGTTCCAATCCACCCAGAGATGCCGGAAACCGCCATTCCAGGTCCACCCAGTGAGATCATTGATGTCACTGGTGCAGACGACTCGGAAAAATCGAGCTTGAACAGCTTTGGTAGTTTCTCACCGCCACCTCAACCCCACCCGATCCATCCCTTTGAACGTCACAACAGTGAGCCAATGGGGTTCGGGCATCACCCCATGGACGACCGATTCGGTCCTATGCGCCACGGGCCCGCTCTAGGCGAGGAACAAGGTCATGGGAAGCCTTCCAGAACGCCCGTCTTTGGATTCCCTGTCGAAGACTTCCACGGAGGTCACGGCGGCCATGGTGGCAAGGACAACAAGGAAGACAAGTATGACAAGCATGACAAGGGTGAGAAACACGATAAAAAAGACAAACACGAGAAACACGACCGACGTGATTCTTTCGAGAAACACGATAAAAAGGAGAAAAAGGACAAGAGGCCTGAAGTACATCACTCGAACTCTCACAAATCCAATAAAAAGGACCATGGTCATTCGCACGATTTCTCTTCCGAATCTGACTGGGAGCATCTCTCAGGTGGTACTGAAGACACAATGGACACGTTTCCCACAAGCAGCTCTGGTGGAAGCAAGGTCTACAAGAAAGAGAAGAAGTACGGCAAAGAAGAAAAACACAAGGCGGGTAGTCATCACAACTCTCGTGATAGAGGTGCCGAACGACCAATATATCGTGAGCATTACCGAAAGGTTCCAGAGAAACAACGTGAACCATCCCCTGCTCCGTCACGCCGATCCGGTCGCTCAAGCGGGCACTACGCCATGGATGATGACGTTTTCATCCAACCAGAGGTCAGTCATCGTGGTGGGCGTGAATCCCGTCGGGAGCCTCGTCCCCGTCAAGTCAGCTACTCGCGTGAGCGACCCAGCCGCCATCAACGTGCCATGAGCTACGACGATGAGCCTCAATTTGATCTTGAATACGAGGACCCTCCATCGCCAGCCTACATTAAAAAGGTGACGAGGCTTCCGAGGGCCGCTCCAATCGACTATGAGAAGGAAAGACTGAAATTGGAGCTTGACCGCGAGCGCAGAGAGAAGGAATATCTCGGCGAAGAACTGGGCAAGACTCATGAGGAGCTGAGAAGAGCCTCTAGAATGCCGCCTCCGAGGGAGAGATTTCCACCCCGACAGAGGAGGCCACCCCCCATCATCGAACGAGAACCACCTTACCCAAGGTCAAGGAGAGTGCAGGAGCCTTATTATGATGACTACGATGATTACGAGCCTCGCTACTACTGATTGATTTCTTGTGGACACCAAAACTGGGGCACTAGGGTGGTTCAATATTTTGCAGTATTTGGGATTGGCTGTCTGTCGAAAAGCTTGGTCATTACAAGATACCAGGAGGTCGGACTTGTTTTTGCCGGACAAAGGAGAAGAGATACTACCTGCTGCTAAAACGAGGCGTCCTTTATGGTCTTCCGAACGGATGTCCAGGCGATGTAATACATGTTGATAGAAAACGAAACAACTTTATACACTTTGATGATCTTGATATCTCACATTGTTCACCTCGCTACTTGATGAGAGATCCCAGCTCTTACTCTGTGTTATTCTCCGCTTCCCTTACCTGATTATTCGGTCCTCTAGCTGAGATCGAATCATGCCAAATGTGAGTCTCAGTGTCAAAGGTGGCATGTAGCCCTGGAAAACCGCTCCGCCGAGTCCGCACCGGAGAAGAAGCTTCCCGCCAAAAGCAACCCCACCAAGACCTCCCTTACCAATCGGCGGTTTTCCTTGGTCTTTCACTGCACGACGCCCTCATCTTGACAACCTCCCTTCGTCTTCAATATCCCAAACACCATAGCCATTCAATTCGTCGTCCAAATTCGCAGTCATGGCGCGCCAATTCTTCGTTGGTGGGAACTTCAAGATGTTCGCTCAGCCCAAGCTTTCGAGTTCTACTTGAGCCCTCAATTGACCCGGGAGCACAGGAATGGCACAATCAAGTCCATCACAGATATAGTGCACAACCTGAATCAAGCCCCTCTCGACCCTAATACCGGTATTACTCTCTCACCGTCCTGTGCACTGCCCTCAAGCCCACGAATAACCCCACACCATCATCCACAAGAAGCTGGCCTTCAACTCACTTACTGACCATATCCTTTCTTCCAAAAAACAGAAGTCGTCATCGCCCCACCCGGCCTCTTCCTCCGCCTCGTCCGCGAACACCTCAACCCCTCCATCGAAGTCTGCAGCCAAAACGTCTTCGACAAGCCCAATGGTGCCTTCACGGGCGAAATCTCCGCCGAGCAACTAGCCGACAGCAAGATCGGGTGGTCGTTGGCGGGACATTCGGAGCGGAGGGTCATATTGAAGGAGGAGGATGGGTTCGTGGCGAGCAAGACGAAGGCGGCGCTGGATGGGGGGTTGGGTGTGATTTTGTGTTGTGGGGAGACGTTGGAGGAGAGGGAGGCGGGGAAGACGATTGATGTTGTGACGAGGCAGTTGAGGGCTGTGGCGGAGAAGACGAAGGAGTGGGGGAGGATCGTTGTGGCTTATGAGCCGGTTTGGTACGTTGTTATGTTGGATCCCTGGGATTATTGTGAGGGATGTGCGTCGGCTCGTGGTCTGACGTAAAGTGTAGGGCTATCGGTACAGGAAAAGTGGCGAGTACGGAACAGGCGCAGGAGGTGCATGCGGCGATTCGCAAGTGGCTAGGTGAGACGATATCAAAGGATGCGGCGGAAAAGACGAGGATAATTTATGGTGGGAGTGTGAGCGAGAAGAATTGCAAGGAGCTGGCCAAACAGGCGGATATCGATGGCTTTTTGGTTGGAGGAGCGAGTCTGAAACCTGCTTGTAAGTATCTGAGTTGCGAAAGTGTCCCTGGAGGTATGCTGACGTGGATGAACAGTCGTCGATATTATCAATTCGAAACAATGACTCGAGGCGAAACTGTAGTCGAGCAAGCCTAGGGGAAACGTCTGGCTCGAGCAGTCGCTTGAAATGGAGATGCTGTGACTTGGATAGCCAATAAAAACCAAAAGTCGCTGATTGATATATTCTCGACCCAAAGGCCTCGGTAATGCCAACGATGCCGCACTGTACAACTCCCTCCATTCTAGACAGGCATCAACCTATCCCCCACAATCTCCCTATTCCCCCCATGATAGGGATCCCAAATGCCTCTCACCCCCTCATTCAAACTTCCCACCACCCTTCCCCCCTTCACCCTCTTCACCTTCTCCCCATTCGCATCCCTTAAGATCTCCGCCTTCTTCAATATCTGCTCCTTCTCTAGCTTTCTGACACAGATGACTTTTTCACGGCCGTTGATGTATTGGCCTCGGATGATGGGGTGCGTGTTTGGGCGCGGGGAGATGTGGATTTGGATTTGGGGGTGGGCGCGGGCGAAGGAGGGGAAGAGGGCGGAGCGGAGGAATTGTCTGGATGGGGGGAGGTGGGTTAGTGGGGGAGGAGAGGGGGTAGGAGAGGGGGGGGGAGGGGGATGGGGGAACGAACTTCATGCCCTTGGAGCTGGACCAGTGGTCGCAGTAGTGGAATTCCAGGCGTTTGCATTGCAGGATGAATGCGCCGACGCCATTCTGGGAGGAGAATGTCAGTGAGTTTCTAGGAAATTGGGGGAATTGGGAGACCAACCCTGGCGGTCGACGTTGCACGTAGTGCCTGCACTGGCATGGCTGTTTGTTACCGCGATCCCTGGGACATGTCTTTGGAAGACTGAAGACTGCAGAATTGAAGGTGAAATTGAAGGCCAATGTCTCGAGCTAGGCTTATCCTCAAATAGGCTTAGCGCCCAAAGTGACTGTTGGCCTCGTACCTCGTTCAAGCTTACCATATGTCCCAGCTGGCTGACTTTGCGCAATCTTCATCTCACTTCGGCTTCCCTTGCTGGTGAACATGACCAGGGGCTAGGACCAAGTTCAACTAAGCCCTCTGAAGCTGGCGAAATGGAGGACCGACTGGCAATCCTAAAATCTGGCAATCAAAATCTGAAGAATAGCAGGACTGAGTAGTTGACACAGGTGACATAGGCATGGAAGATGGTCGCAACAACTCCAGCAATGATGCCAGCACAGAAGCGAGCAGTCCTGAGCAGGACGCAAAGAAAAGCCACGGACCTCGCACACCAAGTGGACATTCCAGGAGTCTCTCAGGCAGCCTCTCATTCCTGTTCCAGCGTTCTCCCGAGCAGACCACCAGCTCTTCCACCAGTGAACCATCTCCCGCCATAGCTGCTGCTTCAACGGCCATGGCAATGGCCGTCAGCCAAAAGACTGCTAGAAAACGAAAAGGGTCTCTGCGAAAGATGGCCTTGCTGGATGGAGGCAGGCGTCGTGCAGAAGACAAGGAACGACGTGGAACTCATCTAAATGCTATTGATACGGTGGATGTGCAAAACGGCTCTTCTAAAGACTCTGTGACAGCGTCCACTCCCGCCAGCCCATTCGACATACCGACTCCTCGCCCAATCTCAAGCGTGCCCCCTCCCGTCCCCATGGTGACACACCCTGTACACGGTGATCCATCAAAGATATCCGTACACGCAAATGAGAGTCAACCGCATGCAACATTGCCGCGACCGATGACCGCGGACTCCACAGCCTCGACTACAAGCGAAGAAGAATTCCCAAGCCTCCGCACATCTGTCGGTATCCTCCCATTATCGAAGGAATCTTCAGACGGCTACTTCCCTCTTCAGCCTCCTCGCCCACTTCCGACCCGTGCAACTATTCCAAGCTCGCAGTCCTCTCCGCTAGCCTCTCTTCCACCTACAGTGCCATCTCCCACCCCCTCAGAGTGGGACTATTCCGAAACTCGCTGGTGGGGATGGATCATCCTTGTAGTCACGTGGATTGTCTTTGTCGTGGGCATGGGTAGTTGTTTCGAGGTGTGGAGTTGGGCGTGGGACGTGGGAGAAACGCCATATGCGCCGCCTGAGCTTGAAGATGATCCTACGCTGCCGATTGTGGGGTATTATCCTGCGCTGATCATACTTACGCTTGTGATGGCTTGGGTTTGGGTGACTGTTGCTTGGGTGGGAATGAAGTACTTCAAGCATGCTAATATTAGTGGGGATGAGGAATGAAGGACAGTGATCAGTGCATGGAGTCGGATTGCAGATGCGAAATCTGTACCACCTATCTTCGGTGACGGCCTTGGGAAGATTGAAGGTGATGTTTAGCAGGATGATATCCAGCCTAGACCCGTATGGGAAATATCATGGACGATTCAAGATCGGGTTTTTGACCTGAAGCATGGCTTCATCAAGTGCGAAGTCTCACGTAGGTAGCAATCTGTGAAATTCGAAAACTTGGACAGTATCACTTATACCTCTGGCTCATTATCGAATATCCTCTCCCTGCGCGTCACTGTAAGAATCATGATTTCACGCATTGACTTGAAAAGAGACACCACCTTTGACAACTGATTCGACATACATTTTTACTCTCATTTGATTCTTTGTATTTGATCATTTGAGTGCGAACTGTTTCTTTTCATCATGAATACAATTCCTCGTCCCTCTTGCTTGGCTTCTTTAGCAGGCAGAAGCCACCCAACGCAAAACTCACTCGCCTCCCTTTGAAATCACAACATCCTTCACCCTCCCTCCTTACCCCCCCCAACGCACGAAACCCTTCTCCCATCCTCCACTCAATCGGAATCACACCATCCTTCATCTCACTATCTTCATATCCACCACAAGCGAAAAGAGCCTTCACATCGCAGCGTGACGCAGAGTAGGATTTGCCACTGGAGGACCTGTGGGTATATATAAACCCTCTCCTTCTCCCTTGAGAACTTTCTTTCTTTCTTATACATTCGCAACATGTTTGGCTTTCGGTGGATAAGGGCTCATGCCTCTTGCCTCTTGTCCTTCCTGGCCTTGGTTATGGTCATGAGTATGCTTTCTTGATGGGTGGGCTTGGATGTTCTATATATATATCACCATTGTCCGTTGACATCATCATCTTTCATAGTCATCTTGCATCAACAACATCATCATCGGTCAATGATCCTTTCTCCCAAGCCATCTGAAGCTTAAGGGCATACCAAATCATCATGTCACTGTATTTACAATTGCCAGACGTTGGCTTGCATGTCGCTCTTTCTCAGATAGATCATATCATTGAAGCTCGCTCCTGGTCTTCCATTACCAAAGCACCAGCATGACAGGCATAGTAATCCAGACTGCGACTGCGCCTCTCATCATGTCTCATCCCGTGAACCAGCGTGCCAAAGGAGCAGACACAAAGCCTGTCATATCATGTCACTTTCAAGTGTCCTCCGGTAATCGACCATGCCCGTCCTTCCCCCATCGAAACCTATTACTCTAGCCTCGTATCATCGTCTCGAAAAGCTCGGCAACACACACACAAACCCAATCCAAATGTTTTCTTGCTCTTCATTCCATCCATCCCCTTCAACCAACAACACAAACAAGAATCCCCTCAAGATCTTTCATCTCTGTGGCAAGCCAGCCTCTTGCACACAGTCATCTCTAGCCTATGCTCCTTCCACGAGTACAATACTTTGCCTATCCCCCTTGATATCAAGTGTTCACGCAAGCACAATTCTAATTGAACACACAAAACAAAGGCTCCTACTGAACTCTTCGAACGATATGGTTCAGAACAACTACACATATCGAACAGCTTTGGTTGTTCCCCCCAATATTCAGTTTTTACGCAAAAGCACAATCTGATTTGAACAC
>JAABUI010000136.1_pt1 | contig 104082 bp, 108 predicted proteins | sample 5559111 | NCBI WGS metagenome assembly JAABUI01 (sample SAMN10711870, study PRJNA513365) | rock metagenome | isolation source: Antarctica rocks | place: Antarctica: Victoria Land, Buttleship Promontory | reverse complement strand
ATACTACTAAATAAATAGCCCAAATGTTGGAGTTCCCCAGCTTGATTTGAGGGTTTAATGTTTGAATGCAGGTGGGGGGTGGTTTGTTGGGGGAGCGCAGCCGAAGACTTAGCGCGGGGTACTGTATGCACCAATGTCTGAATTCAGAAATCTGCGTCCTTTAGAATTTTCTGAAAGCGACAGAAGAAGCTGATTGAATTGTCGATATCTTGGTGGGGAAAAAATACCAGGTATGAGAGCTCCCTGCCATTTACGCACCATGTCTTCCATGTTCATTTGGTTGAACTTTGCCTCGCCGTCGTCCTGCACTTCTCGCAAACTTGTTCTAGCGCAGAAGAAGAAGAATATGGGTTTGAGCGTTGACGGAACCCTACTTAAAGTCATGATTGAGTAATCTCGTTGATTTCATTGATAGCGAACGGTGCTTGGTCAATTTGTGTGGCTATGACATTGCGTTTCTATTCATCAGGGCGGCGTTGCGGTCGAGGAAGATGCCTGACAAGGTTGAGAGTTCACGCAAGTGTCTTGGCAGTTACTTGGATCGTGAGACGGACTTTGATGTAGGTAGGCATTGTGGTCTCTCGGAAATCATTGGATACTCGTGGGGTGGCTAGTTTGGAGGAGACATTCTTGGATCGACGTGCTGAGATAGACACTCCCGGACTACCAATGCGAAATCATCTACCCGAAGAGGAGCAAGGGAAAAAATACAGGGAAATAGCAAGTATATCGGTATGAACAAGATTCAAGAGTTGACATATTTAGTAGCCACTGCCCTCGTTGAAAATCCAGGTGAAGCAGCGGTTTATATGTCTTGCCAAGAATTGAGGGTGAGGTGATGATTCCAATGACATTACAGCTCTCAATCGAGGTCCTGGCGGGAACTGGAATCCAATTAACCGTTACCACGGATTAAAATGTGGAAAAGACTTGCTGACTACTTTTCCACCTGGCTGGACAAGCATCGAACCCCCTTCTTGGAAGCTACTGCTACACATTGACAGATGCTAGAGTACAACGGCTATATGGAAGACTGCGGTAGTGGAGCGGCAGCAGAATGATCTTTTGGACCAGTGTTGCGAAGGTTGTGGTTGTAACCTACCAACGGATCAGTGGCACGACGTTGTCTCCATTGCATATGACCTACGTTTATAAGTTCTGCAAAACATACCAAAAAGTCACATGCACATGGCGATACCACCCTCCATAACTGAGACTTAAACCCCCAATCGACGGCAAACCAAAGGCTCGTCCTCCAAGACAGACAGGTCCATAGAACCTGCACACGTACATGCTGAGGTTCAGCTTCTGTTGCATGTAGACGCCAACTACCCTTCCAAGATTCAAGTTTTCGACCCATAAGGGATGCGGTCAGGAGCTATACTTCCTGTGCAGCCACCTACCATCGAGCCATGCATTTCCCGGAAGTAGAGACGCCCCTTGACATCGAATTAGAGGTGAGTCAAGTGTCGCAGTACGCATCGACTACCTCCGCACAGCCAGAGGCTGCCAAAGGTTCGATCGGCGCTTCCAAATGTTCGAGCAGAGCTGTTTCCCAAGCATGGTCAAGCGGTCTAGGATTTAGACGGGTTTCAACACACATGGCGAGTTGGACATTCGGCAGAAAGACCCGACAGTCGATACATTAGTCAACATCCGAATGTCTCTAAGAGCTATTTGAATTCCTGTCGATGGAGCCATATCTTGCTTAGCACACCTGAAAGTCAGCGTGGATATGTTAGCCCAGATGGTTCTGCTAAATACGGGGCTTCGTTGCGTGATGAGGTTATGAGCTGTACCAGCTGCTGAGATTCCGTTCCCAATGTCCATAGAATTTGGTGTTGGCATGCTAAATCCATCGGAAGTACAGCCTTAACAGTCAAAGAACATACTTACTAGATTTCACCTACCATCCCACCCCCACCCCTCACATATCCTCAAAAACAAAAACCCCCTTCCCCTTCCGAAACCCCCCCAACGTCCCCTCCACCGCCTCCACCAACTCCCCCCTCCCGGTCTCCCACCCCCACGCCACCTCCACCATCGGCACATCCCTAAACCTCCCTTCCCTCATCATCCCCAAGATCTCATCTACCGTCCTCTTCTTCTCCTCCGGGTGCTGGTCGCTCCACCGGCTTACCCAAAACCCGTCGAAGACGAGATCCTTGAAGATGAGCATGCTGGCGCCGACCCGCAGAGGGTTTTTGCTCATGGCGCCGTAGGTCACCATGTGCGCGCTGGGGGAGAGCACTTTGGCCATGGCCATGGCGGCGTCGCCGCCGACGCAGTTGAGGGCGAGGGGGATTTTTTCGCGGCCGTTGTTTGTCCATTCTTTGACTTTGTCCGAGAAGCTGCGGTCCGTGATTTCCTCATCGTTGACCACGATATCTACGCCCAGCTCTTCTAGTTCTCGGCGCATCTTCTCGCCTTCCTTGCCTTCTCTTTTTCGGACTATGTTGATGCTCTTCAGGCCCCACATCCGTCCTAGTTGTATTGCCGCTCTCCCGACCCCGGAGTTGGCGCCATTTTGAATAAACCAATCCCCTTCTTTAAGAGATACGAAATCCTTGAGCATCCGATATGCCGTTACGGGATTCACAGACACAGTAGCAACTTGCTTCCGATCCAGCCCCTCCTTCTCAACCCTCACCACCTTCTCTTCCCCTACCTGTAAATGTGTGCGCCATGTCCCTAGCCCTGTCGCTTTCGGGATCACCCAGTCGCCCTTGGATACGGTTTTGCAGGAAGAGCCGGCGCTGAGGACCTCGAAGCAGGCTTCGTTTCCAGGGACGGCGGACGGTTGGGGGGTGCCGAGGGCGCTGGTGAAGGGGGGTTTTGTCGGGTATGTGCCTTGGATTTGGTTTATATCTGCTGGGTTGAGGGGAGCGGAGAGGTTACGGAGGGTCAGGAGGGTGGAGTGAGGGGGGCCTATTGAATGGGTGTGGAGGCTGGGGTTGGCTAATTAGCTTGGTAATTTCTTGGGTTTTGTAATAGTAGGCAGGCGTGGGCGCGGAATTTGGTGCCTGGTTTGGTTGTCGCGTGCCGAGATCGGAAGAGATAAGCTTACGAGAGAACGTCAGCGGGAGATCCATGTTGGGAGTAGACAAGCGATTTGGCTTGGGTGTAGCCGTAGGTGGAGATGGAGCGGCGTTGGCGGAGGGCGGTGCGCTTGGTGGTATTTGTGCAACACCTGCAAAGGCTGGAGGCGGTCCGAGATGAGTAGCTAGGTAGTAATGGAGGCATGGCGTACGAAGGAAAATTAAACTTGTTCAAAGCAGGCGGAGAAACTCAGAGCTGCGGTATTGATATCTCTGACGTAGCGGCTGCAGGGGGCGGGGTGAGCCGCGGGGAGAAACGAGGGTGGAAAAGGCTTCGAATATGCTACATATTTGCTGCCTAATCAAGCACCAAACATGCTCCCTACATGACTTCCTAAAGCATCGTATTTGCTCCATATATACTCCCCCCTACCCTTTTAATAAAATATATTTGCCCATAGGCTCCCTCATTCAGAACCCAACCCACCACTACACCCACCGGGTTGGGTTGAAGGCCTCGTCACCTAACCCCGAACACCACCCGTTGCTCGGTGTAAATATTTACGTATAAGATATGATTTTGAATGAGTCAAACGCAATAGAAATCGTATAGAAATGCAATCTTATGCGGAGTTTATGCGGCAGGTATTTCCTACGTCGGTCTACGAGTATTTCACCTTCGAGGGAGCCATACCGTGGCAGCAATCTCAAACCCTAACCCACCAAACTTACACGCTTTACAAAATCGTTGGGGCCTGACTATTCGTCGCCAAGATTTGTTCTTGGCTCCATTTGAAAAACATAGATGACATCCAGGCTGCCTGAACGGTGGCGAAATAACTGCCAATGCCAAACGCGCCTTGCACATCCCTTGTCAGACAAGCCCATATCACACTTAAGCAGCCTGAGAAGACCAATCCCACAAACACCATCGTGGACATAACGTGCATATTGGGGGTCTCCAATATGTGTATCCCCCAACCCACCGGAATCTGGTCGGTGGCACTGAAAATACTTTCGGTTAGCTTCTTGGGTAGGCGATGCATCCATTTCCCGCTACTACTATGGTATCTTGGGGGTGTGTAGAAGAAATGGAAGAATAGGTGGGAAGGCATGGGCTCCTCGGGATCGAGAGGGCAGGGGGTGTACTGGTAGCGCTTTGAGGCTACTTCTGAGGGCGGTGGGAGACCAGGTTCGTAAAGGGCTATTCTCGAGCCGGCATCTACCATGAACTGAGTTGTATTAGTCCCAGTTTCCCGGACGTGCTAAAATGCTAGATTCGTGTGTGGTAGTTCAGGAAAGGAGTAAGTGATACCGGGGTTCGTCACCTTTCGAAAGATTATTGAGGTCGGTTTCAAGAACGACCACTGAAATCGACGTTTTCCGAGTACTCCGCGCATGAATCTTGGTGTTTGCACTTGGAAGAATCCCCTCTTGGCCCGTTCTCTGTAATATACGTCTGATATCAGGGAGAAGAGCTCGCCATCGCTTGCGATACATGTAATGTTTGCTTCTCCAACTGTCCTACTGTACTGACCGGTGTTGACGCAGAGTTCTAGAAAGCGTGGAACAAGCGCAGGTTGTGGCGGATTAGCTCGTGAGGTGAGAATGCTTCGGAGGTTTGAAGCAGGTTTATTTGCTTGAGCATGGGCCGATTGCTTGTGAGCGATTCCGCTTACTATATTTATGTGAGCTTGTGGATGTCTAGAAAGGCTGCCAGTTTGTTGTGAGTTGCTTGAAGAGTCTCCAGCCATTGTGTTCTTCCAATCGAAATAAGATGCAAGCTCTTCGGCTTTTCGTGCAGATATGCCTTTGATGTCCCAGTACATAGCCTGTCCACAGTCGCAGGTCCACTCTACCCGGCGGAACCCCGAGGGTAATTTTGGCCTAAAAATTCGTTCATTCAATGCGTAAAGGCGTTGCAGAATTGGAAAAGCCAGTGCGTGTAGATCAAATGTATGAGTGTGTGTCCTATTGATCCAGCCAAAGTAAGCTGGCGTTAATGCAGATCTCAGAATGTCAGAACCTTTTCCCACTGGATCTGGCGAATGATTGATGGGATTAGCTTCTTCTATTAACAAACGCCTTCCTTGAGGTTGAATACTGTTGGCTGCAAACTCCCAAGTGACGCGTCGAGCTCTCGCCCCTAGCTGCGAATGCTGGAGACCGGACGTGTCAAGGCATGTGGTGTATATGTTCTCGTTATGAACACGAGAGAAGTTTTCTTCACTGGCTCGGGACCGATCTCGGTTTTGCATAGGTTCAGATTGCTTGGTGGAAAGCTCATCTTCTGTTTCTTCAAAGGGAGTACTGTGCTCTCTGTCCTTTGAAGGATGTACGAAACGCTCCAGACTTTCCCGAAGTCTTTCCATCGCAGTGCTCTGGACCAAAAAATGTCTCATTTGATGAATATTCGGCCACGCATATTCGCCGTCCTCGGATCCAGAGTTGTCTGAGTTGTCTTGCTCGCTACTCGCTTCAACAAATGGCTGAAATGGTCCACGCTGTTCTAGAAAACGTTCAAGAAGATCTTTCTTCGCAGCTACTAATTCGTCCAAGTGTATCTCTGGCATCTGCTTCGAGTCAGAGAAATAGTATGATGTGATCTGAAAAGCGATGTAACTGGTCCGTCGATTCATGATTCGACAAGCACCTCGCTCCAAATTGGTTCCTGCTTCGACACGAAGATCTGACACGTATTTTTTGAGCAGACGCGCGACGTTGCGCTCAAACCTATCTGAGGACATAGCATCCGTCGCTTCCTCGAAAAGGGTATTGATTTGTGAGTCTTTGATCAAAAGGACGTATATCTGATCTATGGCTGCCGTCGCTTCTTCAATGGACGATTGCGAAGACAACGACGTCGTGCTTGGGAAAACGCTGTCGCTAACGGAGGTAATAGATTGTCCTTCAGAGTCAGGTCTTTCAGGCTTCGTGGCAATGACATAATCGAGGGAGTCCTGTGCTTCGACCTTGCCTTGGCCGGGGCTGCGATAGTCTACATTGTAAGAACCGTCTGCACGTAAGTTAGCAAATGGTTAGCGAAGAGATATTTACGACCGCAAACCTGGATTCTTGCTGGTAATCGAGGCCGGTGCCTCTACGAGATCAACTACAAATCCGACATAATACTCGATTTCTTCGCCCACCCATGTGATAGGTATGAGAGTGAGTAGATTCATAAATGGTTGTCCGCCCTTCCTGTAGTTTATGAGACTTGCCTGGACTTCTTTCCTCGCGGTTATCATGTTTTTGATTAGCATTACAGTTTGGTCGTCCACATATTTCCGTTTCACGCCCGCTTGAGTTTTGCCATCAGGAGATTGCAAAAAGCGACAGTTCTTTCCCAGTATTTCATATTTCGAATAGGCTGTAATACATACAAATTCATCAGAGCAATATATGATGGGCATATCGTATTGAGTTGCATCAGAAACTACAATTGCACACGACATATCCACAGCTCCAATGTTGATTTGAGGCATGGGTCTGGCTGCCACCCGCATCATAACCCCAAGTAAGTCAAAACCGCTCGACGAATAAGCATTTTGATACTGTGGTTTGACCTGTTGGCCAATCTGACTTGGTTTTTGATAATTCTCGCGACTTTCCATGTCTATCTCCACCGTTCGGAGCGCGAATAAATTTCTTTACCACCTGGCACAGATGTAGAGCAACGGAAATGATGTCGGCCTTCTGTAACCAAAAGAGAGGAGTTCTAGTAGATGCGGTATGTTGATCAAGCGCATATGGAACTTTTACTCAGCGGTGAAACTGCTTGACTGTAGGTCTCATTATTCAATAACAATTGTCCTGTGCATATCGTGCTGAACATCGACGAGGACTATTCTGCTGGAGCTGGAGGAAGGAGCACCTATGATCCAGCCGGGAGCGACTATTGCCTCCTCAGATCGCCGTAACAGAGTGGGAGTCTTTTGCAGTATGAACAGGTTGTGTAATTGCAGATGCACTGCGTCGCTACCTCAAATCCAATGGTAAAGAGAAGTACGGAGACAATTGAGGCCATTGCGCTCAAAGAAATAGTTGCCTAATCTAATGGATAGAATATATGACAAGGCTGTGCATCCGTAAGGCTTGTACAGATCGAGCCTGAATATCTACTAGCTATCAATAGTCTTGGCATTGTTTTTGAAAACCAGCCTTTCCACTACACTTTACACATTTGGTCCAATTTGATCAAACGTCCTCGATCTTTCTAATGACAAAGTCGATATCCTACTTATAGGATGCAGTCCATCTCGTTTTTCTGTTGGAAATAGGGAGCAGTACTGTTACCCCTGTGATTAGTAATCTCCGCTCCGCGTCCTTATAGGGCTGGGGCTAGAGGATTCAGCGTTTTCACCTCCTTCCTCCCTTTGTAGCTTCCTACTGTAGTTCCATCAAAACACAATCTATATATGCTCTGCCCTGTGTAAGTGAAGAAAGCGGGGTAGGTAGGGTTACAGTCAGGTATCTCAATCTCGGTAAGCTGCACCCCCAAGGCGGTAAGAACTCAGGCCTTTTCAACATTTCTGCTTGACTCCAAGACATCAAGGGCTTTACTCGCGCCAGTCGATATGTAAAGATTATATATTAGAGGCTTATAAAGGACTTGGTCACAACTCTATCGACCGTATCCTTCCAGCATCGCGGCTGATGCTCGGACTGTGCGATTGCGAACGCGTGAGTGGGAATCATGGTGACCTGCAGTTACTGCTTGTTGTTACCTTGTGGTTCGACTTACATGTTCACCTTGTCCGCTCATGGTGCCTCAGGCCATAGCATTTCTGGGGGTTATGGGCACTCGTCCTACAAAAAGGGATCAATCGTTTGAGCAGTTTCTTTTCTTTGCGACCAGTAAGCGCTATATCTTATCTTGTACAAGTGATCGCTGCCGTGGTGCATTTTCCTTCTCAAGAGATCCACGGTAACACCAATGCTGTAGAACTTTTTGCACAATCACAAATCTCATCCTGGGTTTGCTGGAGGATACACTGGCAGATTTTTGCGTGTGTCTCACGTTCTCGAGCAGCTTTTCAAACTAAGAGGACTCACTGCCACATCTTTCACCATTTTCCCTGCATGGTTAAAGGATATAGTGCTTCGTCGACTTCCTTACCAGGGAAGAGGAATGTCTTTGACCTAGAACACACGATTTTCTCCTGCATTATTGTGGCGCTGAATTCAGAGAACTACGTTCTTTCGACCATTCCGTGAGCAAAGACATATTTCATCCTGATGGGGATCTGTCCCAAAGCCTGAGCCGGGTCAATAAATTAGGACGCATTTCGCAGCCCATGTTCGATCGGAGGATCTCATTGTCTTGTGTGATCCACTAATTTATACTTGATATGACGGTAGGAGTCTGCGAAGAAATATCTCATAGGATCTATTAGATCTTTGAACGAAGCTTATTGAAGAGCATGTCCGCTCAATCGCCCGAGCGGCCAAAGTTATTATATAAAGGCATAACGACGTGCCACTTGCTGGAGTGTTCAGGGTTGTGAAAGGTATAAGTACCTTTGTGACCACTTGTCCCAAAGCCTGAACTTCAAGCCTCGATACTTTTTAGGTCAGTACCATAAAAGCTCCCTCTCTTTCATCATTTAATTGCTGTTGTTTGTGCTCCACACGAATAGTAAAGCGAATACATAATATCTGCTCAAAGTCTTTTAGTTCGCTAGAGAAATCTCATTTTGGTTTAGTTCTGCACTCATTATTTTACATGCCAAGCCTGGCCGCAAAATCCGTGAAAGGGGTCTGCAACATTATTTATACCCTGACATGTCATGGCATCAGAAAACCAAGCAAGACAATGGGTGTGAAGGAGCGGAACATCGTTGCATCCGGATATGAGTGTTGTGGCATGGTTTCGTCCATTCACAAATCCCTCAATACCGGCATCCAGAGAGCCATGTCGCACCAGCAGTCCTCCCCGTCCATATTCTTATCAAACTGATATGATATTGATGACAAATCTTCTGGTTAAGCAATATACTTTCAATTATGCCGGCCTGCAAGTTCTTCGCGATGGGTAGATGCGCCTTTGGTGAAAATTGCACAAATAGCCACGATCAACCGACAACGACGCAATCCAACCATATCGCATTGCCACCACCTGTACAAATGATGGAACCAGCGTACCCTGGGCAGAAGGGGATTACATGTTGGTATTTTGGATCAGGCTATTGCAGAAGTGGCGATACTTGTCCATACAAGCATGATGTTGCTCAACTTGGTGCCATGAGCAACTTGGCAATCCTCCATGCAGATTCAGCATTTGTACACCAGCCCAAGCCTGTCTGCCGGTTTTATGCCTCTGGTTTTTGTAAGAACGGCGATAGTTGCCAGCTCGAACATTGTGCCGATGGCCCGATACCTTCTGACGCAGAGCCTGGTCCTGAGAGGAGAATACCAGCAGGACCCACTGCCGCAGCTCCTCAAAGGTCCCAGCGTGCTTTCGTCGAGCAGGCCTGTGCGAAGCAGGATTCAGCGCAGTCAGGATTGGCTCAATATAGCAAAATCCCGTGCCGTTATTTTGCCCGCGGCTCCTGCAACAAAGGTTCCTATTGCAGGTTTAAGCACGTTCTTGAACCTGGATTGTCATCAGAAGTGCCTCATTCGCCTTATATTAACCGAAACGCTAGAAATGTAAGTCTTAGGCATACACCAATATCGAGCCCTTATCTGACCAATGATAGGTTTTCGGAAGCGCGATTCCCCGCCCCCTCGCTGAAACTCATCATCTCAATGGCGCTATAGTAAGGCTCGGGTCTGGTGCTGAGGTCCTGGATCTAGAGCTCTCGTCCGATTATTCTACTGTCCGATTATCAAGTCTCCCGCCCGGAAGCACTATCAAAAGCGTTCAAGCTCAGATACACAGGGCAGGACTGGTGGTTCCTTTAGCCGATATAAAAGTTAGGACCGGCAGTGATTCGTCTATCACCGCGGACATCAAGGTGCGCGATCGAGAATTGGCCCCGTGTCTTACAAGAATGATCAAGGACGTATCCCATTCCGTATCAACCCCTAAGCTGGATATCTCTGTGGTGCATGTCCCAGCCAAATGTGAATTCTGGCCAAGTGAAATTCGAACGAAAACGGTTCACTGCCTGTGGCCTAAACCTACACGCTCTGCCTGGCTGAAATTCAAGAATCCTTTTAGAGCACAAAAAGCCCGCTCAAGGCTGTGCAAACTCGGCTTACGAATTGACGGACGAAAGTTACAATCGACTATAGGGCCACGTGAGGCTCAACCTGACATTGAAAATACGATCAATCGAAAAATATGGGTGCATTTGACGAATTTGAATGTGCTCACGACCCAGCAAACAATCAGACAGAATATCCCTGATTCCTGCCAGCCACTTGAATTTAAATTTGAAGTGCCATCGCATCTAGTATCACCTTCCAGTGCCGAAGAATGTATTAAGTGCTGGTTTGAAGAGATAGGACCTCTGGATGCCTGGAAACTGGATTCCGACGAGGACAGTCCCAATGTGAGGGTCCAAGTTTTCTATCGATTTGCCAAAGATGCACGTACAGCTGTGAAGCAATACGATAGCCAATTGGTACCTTTGCTCCCAGACTTTAGGCTGTATGTTGTGCCTAATCGAGTCGTTGAATTCGAAGTTCCAAGGTCCATCTATCGCGCTGTTGATACGGTACTGATGGGATATGACGACTATTTGGCAGAACAAGAGGATTACGTCAGATTGTTCTCACATAAATCCACACAGCCGAACATGGTTACAGTTGGTGTCTATGGAGAAGAGAGCGATTCGGTGGCCTGTGTAAAAAGCGAGATTGGGACTGTATTACGCGGCTATATTGCCATGGACGGAGAAACCATAATTTGGGACAAGTATTTTGCAACGCATGCAGGACTACAGTATCTTACCGAGCTTTACGAAAGGCACAAAGGGTATATCCGCCGGGATCTAGGGAAGTCAACGCTTGCACTCTATGGTTGCCACGAAGCAGTCGAGCTTATGGAGGAAGATTTACTTACGAAAGTGAGATCTATACCGCAAACAACACAATTTCACATCATGTGCTACGAAGACCAGATTGCTGCACTAGAAGGAGGCTTCCGTGAAATTGTTTTTACCCTGGGCAAACAGAAGGCTCGCCTCAACATTAAGAATGCTAGACTAGTCATCAAAGGCTCACAATCCGACATAGAAAACGCAGGATACATTCTCGAAAATCATAGAGTAGCTGGTACTAACATTGTGGATAGAGACGTCATCAACACCAATTGTCCCGTGTGCCTCACCGACGTAGTGGACCCCTACCAATTAGCCTGTGGCCACTGGTACTGTACCGAATGTCTCGAAAGCCAGTGTACTCACGCGAACGACTTCCCAATCCAATGTCTTGGAAGTCAAGGCAAATGCTCCAAGAAAATCGGCCTTCCTGACCTGAAAGCCGTCCTTTCCACCTCAGCATATGGAACCCTCATAGAAGCCTCTCTGTCCGCCTACGTCAAGCAAAACTCCCTCCGGCACTGTCCCATACCCGACTGCGAGGAAATCTACCGCCCCTCCCCAGGCACCTTCGACTGCCCCCAATGCCTCCACTCCGTCTGCGCCTCCTGCCACGACGCCGTCCACGATGACGAGACCTGCGAGGAGCACCAACGCTTCGTCGAAAAGGACATGCGCCAATTGGAGGAGTGGAAGCGGGCGCATGGGGTAAAGCAATGCCCCAAGTGCGGGGTGTCGATTGAGAAGGATGGTTGCAACAAGGTGCGGTGTGGGATATGCAAGACGCCGTTTTGCTGGGTTTGCCTGGCGGATTTTGCGTCGGAGTCTGAAGTGTATGGACATATGACGGAGATGCATGGGTCGTGGGTGGATTAGGGGGTACAGGGGGGTGGATATTTTAGGAGGGCGGTGTCGAGGTGCAGTACTGGACAGGCGTCTAGCCTCCAAAAATTTACTACTCTTATCAATGCAACGATTTGACTATGTGCTGATCGAACTATTTGAGAATCTCCTTACACTATAGGACTCTTACGCTTAAATATCGCCATACGACTAGCTGGTAAGTCGCTTTACAGGTCGTTAATTCCTACTAAAAAAGTTTCACTATACAGTCTTTCCGTTCCAAATCTCTCAAACCGACGTCCCATTCATCCTGTTGTTCATCTTACAATTTCTATCCTGTCTACATTAACACTTCTGGTCCTTCTCCCTTCACAACCGAGACAAAAGATGCCACTTCCTGGATCTTAATTGCAGTCTGTGGAAGCCCAATGGTCACACTAGGCCAGTTTTATCTACCAAAACTAGCACAGAGTCTTATATTGAGGTTAATCCATTACACTTCTCGAAAACCCCCTCAAATCGATAGTTCCATCACATGCCTTTTCCCCTCCTATTCAGCCGCCAAATCAAAACTTCAAAACCCAATGCAAGACTGCAAAAATCGGATTTTCAGATCAGAAATCCGCTTTTCTGATCATATCTACACTACCAAACCACCCCTCCTCTCCACCGTCAACGCCTCCACCAGCTTTTAGCAGAACCATAATCTGTGCGAAAACCAGGTCGCCGTTGTGGGAGTACGTAAATTGGATTGCTAGGCGATGTGGGTTCTGGCCGCGGGGTTGCTGAATTGTCGTTTATGCTAGTTTGTGCCTGAGTGTTTGCAGATGTCTGATTCTGGGTAGATATCTGGCTCTGAGACATTCCCTCCCTTCTGGAACGGCCTTCGCTCTGCTCTTCTCGCATCGGGGCACGCACTTCGCTTTGCCGGTGGTCTTCACTCTGTCTCTGCCTCTCTTCCTCGTTTTGACCTCCCACTTCTCCTCGCGAACCTTCAACATCCTGCAAATCTTCCTCTCGCCTGCTCTCGATTCTCACACGGTGCCGAGAGAGGAGACGCCGGAATAGTAGCACAGTGAGGGTCAGTGTTGCGGCTAGTGCTATGAATAGAACCAGTGTGGTGATGATAGATAGGGGCATGGTTGTTGGATGAGTGGTTGGAAGGATAGACGGGGGCTAAGGTTTGAGGCTATGGTTGGGATTGTAGGTGGTGGTGTTGAATATGGGTTTCGGGTTATAAGGTAGGTGGATGTGGTGTTGCTTGTGATATATTACGAATTGACATAGAGGAAGGGACCCGCTATATAGCATTTTGCACGCCTGGTGATACTCCGAGAAACCCAGGGAGCCAGATGCTGAAACACACCTGCGTGAGACTGAGCACAGGAACACAGTAGTGCTACAATGGCTTGTAGACTCAGTCTTGAACAAGGTTTCGAGACACGGTCTCTCGTAGAACAATACGATAAAGCGCTAGAAAGAGTTCTTGATTCGGTGTTCAAAAGAGGGTTTAAGACATGATTCTCTAAAGGTGGGAAGAACAACAGAAAACCATCACCAAACCATACCGTCAATCTTTCCGAACCATGCCCCATGTTCCCTTAAGAGCCGCCCGAGGCGAGAGAAGATTCGAAGAAGACGTAGAAAGAGCACGCACCCTCTAAAACCCGCGAATCTAAAATATAATAGACAAAGGGAATTATCCAATACCGCCCTCCGCTTTCCAGGATATTCTGTCAGAGGCTATAGCGAGTTTTCGAGTTGCGAATTACATCACGTAGAAGGTTGCCATACGAGTGCCTATCTCATCAGCTTTTTGCTCGATAGTACCTCTCCAGTTAATTCAAACAGCCCCCAACCACCAGCACGCTCTATCCTATAGGGACCCGGATCTTTAATATTTCTACAGAGGCGGTTGGATATTTGCAATAGCTAAAGCGTTCGCTGGTATAGTCATTTACTTCCTTGTAACCATACATATCCCCAGACGTTCAGCTTCTCATCATGCCTCATTTACGACTTCCAAGCCCAAGATGTTGTAAAGTGGTCTAGTGCGAAAGGGGAAATATTCCGGGGAAAAGTCATCAGAGCATCGATTGAGTCGAATGAGATTCTGAGACATGTTTGAGTTGGAGAAACATAGGGGGTTGGAAAGCGTGGGAAGGATGTGGTTAGTTGATGGGGTAGTAGAAGGGTTTATGACAGTGAGGGTGGTGTGGGAAAGGTATTGAGGGAACGATAGTTTGTATAGAAGGATGGGTGAATAGTAGTTAGATTGGGCAAGTCTAGTCCCTGAACTTTCCATTCGGGCTTTGGAGTTAATTTACCTCATGAATGAGAGAAGGAAGAAAATCCGGGGTATCGTGACACAATGAAGAATAGGATCCACGGTTGCGCCAAATAATGCGTTTGAAAATTTTATAAACTTTGCACTTATGAGACGGTTACGGAGGGGTTAGAGAGGCATGCTCCAAGATTCAGTGCATCTTGTAATCCACTGTTGACCAAGAAGCAACATGACCCGTAATGTACAATAAGAGAGAAAGATAAGACGAACAGTAAGACAGTGAAAGCTCGGTTGTCGAGTCCCACATACAGTAGTCAGAAGCGTTGCAGACTTGCCACTAGGAAACCACGCGACGTGGATCGATCGGGAGAGAGACAATTCAACAAGAGAAGGCAGGGAAGTTCGTGATTAACCCAGTCCCCAAATGCGTATGATATTCTCCATGAGGTCTGCAGCACTCGTGATCGACACGAGTTTTCTGGTCCCAAGAACTATCGACCGACTTTGACAATGCTTTTCCCCCTATCAATATCCAGTATAGAGCCAATATAGTCGTCAAGCCCTTAGCCTATGTTCTTGAACATGTCTTCCGCTCCCAAAGAGCCTCCATCATAGATCTCCTCTACTTCCGGCAGTTTTGGGGGCGGACTCCGGGGTCTCTCGTCCTGTTGGTAACTCACCTCAGATGTCGTAGTGTCCGGATGATCTTCCACCACAGTCACACTACCGTTGGTGCGCTGATCCGAGAACGTGTCTTGGGGGGCCTCCTCTAAAGGTATTCTAAACGAGCTTTTCCTTCTCCCCCAGAGCGTGCCACTTTTTTTCTTGTTGAGCCTTGGCCTCACATCAGCTTCACCCAAAGCTGGTGAGCTCCTCTCAACCTCTTCCTCGACAACGGTGGGACTCCCATTCATCTCTGGACTGGAGAATTCATTTTGCCCCGCTCCCTCAATCTTCATACCCAAAGAGCTCTTCCTTCTATCCCAGAAGCTACCACTCTTCTTGTGATTCAGGCTTGGTCTAGCGAAGGATCCCATGCTGGAGCCACCCGGCGAAGATGGGCGAAGGCTGGAGGGAGAGGTGTTGTTAGATTCGGAGGAGCTACCGTAGAAGCGACTAAGCGGCCTGAACAATCTACTTATGCTGCCAGGCCTTCTAGACGAGGTGGTGGAGGGTGTAGAAGGTAGAGGATAGCCTAACCCAACCGGAGGATTGTTCTCTGTTCGTGGCCGGGTTGACGGAGTCTGGGGCCTAGCGATAGGAGAATCTATTGGCGAGGTGGGAAACGCACCGGGCATTGTGGTCGCAGTGGAGGGACGATAGTCAGATGGCGAATCGGGCTGTGGTGTTGGAATATTGATCTTTTCGATGATGATAGATGGCGCATCTTTAGGTGGTGGAGTGGGCGGAGGAGGAGGTATAGACGTGCCGGCGGTGAGAGAATTTGAGAGAGACGCATCGAGCTTTGGAAGCTTGTATCGTGATGTAGGTGTACGTCTCGGGGCGTTCGAAGTGGCGCTATCATATTCCATGTTGTGGTACAGTGAACAAAGAAGCTACATGAAAGAGCTATGCGTCTTGTACAAATATAACACAAGTTGCAAACGAAAAGCGAGCACCGTCGTATCAATGTACAGTAGAAAACGAGCGACGGAAGTTCAGGAGAGGAAAAGAGGAAAATATGAGATGGTGAATATTAGTATATGGAGACCGTGCCACAGCAGTTTGCTCTCAGCCTTCCCGCAGATCTTTCAACCTTCCCAACCAATCCAATGAGCGTATCTCATCAAACGACTACGAATGCATCAGCGCACAGCTTTACTGTGTGTACACTTACACCTTAAGTGTTCCATACTACGCTCATTGCCTATAGGTATCATATAAAGTTTGTTTTAGAACTGCTGGGTCTAAGGGCTTATCCATTCAAGTTTATGGCTTTGTGGGCCCTGTCTTTAGGATCTAATCATGCTCATAATTTCGTCTACCTGCCTTTCCGGCAGTATTGCTCCTTCGCATCCTCGGGTTGGGTATGATGATAGGAGCCTCAATTGACTCTTCCGCATCCTTCGCAGCAGTCTTCTGCCTGTGGCCGACCACTCAATGTGTCCACAACTTTCTTAAGCTGTAACCAAGATTCTTCTCTCGGCCGTCGATCCTTCCAATTCGTCTCCTCTTTCTCCAGTCGTATCATTGGGCCAAACACTACCTTCGCCCCCTTGATGCCTATGACCGCCATGCTCATATCATCTCTAGCGATTTCATCCCTCGACTTCCCAGCGTAGTCTTCAATAAACTGGATACACTTGACTGCCAACCGCACTGCTCGGACGCGATCCATTGGGGATGGGGTTCCTCCCTGTTGAAAGTGACCTGGGATAGCCATCCTTGACTCAAACCGTTCATTTGCTTCCTCGCGGATCATGTCAGCGATGACCTGTGTGGTATATGTCTTTGAAGCATGCTCGTTTCTGAGGATTAATTTCCCCGCGCGATTCTGGCCTTTGTCCTTGGCAAACCTTGTTCGAAGGTGCTCGATGTCTCGTGCTAGCATCTTAATGTTGATACCCTCTTCAGGTGTATACACGGCAAAAGCGCCAATGGAAAGACCTGCCATTGTAGCGATATAACCTGAGCGCCCGCCTTGAGTTTCAACCACGAAGACACGGCGCCGAGATGACGATGCTGATTGTTTGATGGTGTCACAATATGACACAAGAGCATTCAAACAGGTATCGCTGCCTAGTGAGTACTCTGTTCCAGGGACGTTGTTACTAATGGTTGCTGGAAGAAGCACCATGGGTATACGGAACGCTGGGTAGTCTGCTCGTGCTTTTCGAAGTTCGCTAAGTGCCGTGAAAGCTTCGAAACCACCAATGAAGAATAAGGCATCGAATTTGTATATCTTGAAGCATTCGGCGGTTTTGGCCATATCGTCGGAAGGCAACGTACGGTTAGTCCCAATCTCGGACCCGCCTTTGCTCATCCAGCCTTCTACATCCAGCCAGCTGACTTCACGTACAGACCCTATCGGCTCGTCTGCGTGATGTCGGCAGAGACCAGAGAAGCCGTTGTGTATAGCTATAGGGGTATGCCCTCGTGCTAAGCAGTATGCAACTGCTGCTCGCGTAGCTGGGTTCATTCCACCGGCAGGGGCACCGACATGTACAATAGCAATGCGCATATGCTGCACAAAATTAGAAAGATTGATGGTGCCTGAAACACTAGGGAAAAAGTACCTTCTCATTGGGTAACCGAAGGTCTGATTGGTCGGTAGCCGTTGTAATCATGTACGCATTGTGGTATTCTGCGAATTCGGCACCTCGAAGATTCATAGCACGCTCAAACTGCTTTGCATGAATGGCTTCTGCAACCTCGTGAGTAGCTCTTACCGACTCTTGAAGAGATTTTCGGCTGATTTTGTTCTCAATGATCGCAATAATAGGAGTTGGAGTTTCAGGCGTTGCATCGAGCACAGCATTGACGGCTTCCACACCTTGCAACGTGGACAGTGTTCGGTCGTAGGCACAGGCATTGCCGCCCCTTTGGACGTGTCCAAGAGTAGTAATTCGTGTATCAAGTGATAGCTTGTTTGAAAGGAGATCTTTGACCTTAGTTGGGGTTATCTTGTTCAGATCGAGATCAAGTGCCCCTTCTGCCACAATGACAATCGTTTTTCGCTTTCCAAGCTTACGGTGCTGTTCACGCATTAGTAATATTTCTGATAGACACCGTAGCTCAAAGAACCTTAGATATTATGTCACACATCTTAGCCTCCCAGTCCCCAGGAGGTGGGTTCTCGGGGATGAACACAAAATCCGCCCCGGAACTGACTCCTGCCATCAAGGCAAGCCAACCGCAATGTCGTCCCATGACTTCTATGACAAAAGCACGCTGATGCGAGAGTGCTGTGGCGTCGATATAATCCACAGCCTCACTTATTCGACTTAGGGATGAGTAGCAGCCAATGGTGGCATCGGTGAGCGACATGTCGTTGTCAATTGACCCTACAAGACCAACGATATTTAGGTACTTGAAGGGATCTACTTGCTTTGCCGTAATTTCTTCCTTTTGTACGAGCTCCTCGATCAATCCGGGCCACTCGCGCCGAAGTATATCCGCTCCTGTCAAGCTTCCATCACCCCCGATTATGATAAGCGCGTCAATTCCTCTGAGCACCATGTTCTTCGCAGCTCGTAGCCTTCCTGCTCGTTCTGTAAAAGCCTTACACCTGGCCGTACCGATCAAGGTCCCTCCCTCTGACAACCATCCTCGTACATCGTCCCACTGCATCTGTTTAATGAGGCTCCCACCCTGTACAAGCCCTTCGTAGCCCTCATATATCCCATAGGATTCACAACCTTTAGCAATGGTGGTTCTGACGATGGCACGTACGGCACCGCTCATACCAGGGGCATCTCCACCGCTAGTGAGAACCCCGATCCGCCTTTTTTTACCAGGTAAAGGTAGGGGCGCCATAGCCAGGAGCTATCAAGATGCACAGAGATTATTATGAGCAACAAGAGCAAGTATGCAGGAGTCGGTCAAAGGTACAGTGATATTAGAGAGTTGCTTTTGTAGGTCATGGAAATGTAGCAATGGGGGCCAAAAAATTTAAAGTAGCTGCGGCTTATCGATAAGGATCTAAAGCTACTGAAGGGCCCGATGCCGCCCGCTTGTGATCCCGATTTTAGTCTCTGCAAGGCACAAACATTCGGAATTCAACCTGATCGGTCCTGGAATTGTCACATAGAGAGTTCTGGCTTCGACGAACGCGATTGCTGCACTGTATGCCACAATGTCGGAAGACCTTTTACTCTCCTTGAAATCTTGGCCCTCATCCGACACAAAAGACTCACTACCACTCCTAATATCGCGGATCAACGAGCAGCGAGGCTCCTTCCGTGATGTCACAGAGGAAAGCCTTATCGAGGAAGCTCGAGCTGCTGAAGCCGGCGAGAGCATCGTTGACGAGCAATCTGCTGGTGAAACGGTGGAGACAGGCCAGGATGCTAAATCTCAGAGTGAACAGCTGGCTGCTGCAAGATTGGATATCTTGAAACAAGTCGCGTGAGACGCTTACTCGGGCTCCTACATGCCAAAAGCTCATGATGACTTCAGACTCGCCCAGACGGAAAGTGCGATGACCCTCGACCTTATTTCGCTGTTGCTTTCCAAGCATACCCCAGTCCAAGCTCAACTTACACTGTCTCCATACATAAAGCAGAATTTACCGATAGGCTCACTAGGAGCGGAAACTATGCAGGTACCACAGCTATCTGATGAGGACAAGCGCGATGATGAGATGGTCTCCATTGGTTGGAAAATGCAATCCCTAGGCAATACAGCGGACTCGCTCTTGAAATCCGCAACAAGGCTAGAGCAAGAGATGGAGCTCGAGGCTAAATATTGGGAACAGGTCTTAGCAATCAAAGAAGAGGGCTGGTCTTTGTGTCGGTTGCCAAGGGAAAAGCACACTCTTGGAGTTCGTTACGGCTTCGCCGAAGGTAAGACCACGGTTGGAAGACTCGAGATTCTTTTAGGCTGATCGTTAATTTAGCATACTCTGACTTCCGAGACCGGGGTTTAGCAGCTTTACGACGCGACGAAGAGGGCAATGTCCAGCCTGACCGTGGTGTTAGATCTCGAAGTCGAAGGCTTCGGGTACGATTATTAAATAGCGGGGTGCCAACTGCCATGGATGAGAGGGTCGATGTTGCGAACACTGACGACATGGCTATTGCAAAATTAATATTACAAGCTCGGAATAGCATCTTTGACGAGGAACTGCACCACGAGCTTAACCGAGAAGCACGCAACCTTGTCAATCAAGGTGTACGATGCGTCGGTGATGCTATCATATTGCCTTATGAGGCAGAAAAACAGATAGAGATCGATCTGGTGTCTCTTGGTGACACAGATCTTGCAGTATCGCAATTGGAATTATCTAGTGCGAGTCGCGAGATACCCCAAGGAGACGACATCGTTCTCAAATCTGTTGTGATATCCCTCCGAATTCTATTGTCTCATGCACACCACCAAAGGTTGGTGCAGCGCTCACAACCACCACCACCGATAAGGGGCACTAAGCCTCCGCGACCAATCTATCCAATAATCAAGCCCATCCTTGAAATCTTGCGGCATCGCTCTGATGTCCGAGCTGCGCGAACATTTCTAGAAGACCTAGAAAAAAACCTATCAGCTGCAACACTAAATTTCAACATCCAAAACTTTATAACATCTCCCGACCTTACAAGTCTCCCCTCTCTAGCCACTTCGGCGACTACTTCCGCAACCGAAGCACTAGCGAACACTTTCACAGCTCCTCTTCATACCTCGATTGTTATTCACCTCCCATCCAACCTCACCGCTTTAAAAATTGAGCTCCATACGAGTTTTATTCCCCCAACGATCGGAACAGTTTACCAAGCCACCATTCTCTCATACCCACCCGCATCTTCTCTCGCCAATCTACCACAAAATATGCATTTTTCTTCTCTATCAGCTCTCGAAGAACATATTCTGCATCTCCTTATGCTAGACATCATTTCCCTTATTTCCGCCAATCCGGTTACGGGAAGTGGATGGATGACTATCTCACCTTATGACGGGCAGCTAGTTCGTAGGAACAGAGAACGTACGGTGGGTCAGACTTTCACTATCATGGTTGAGAAGGAACAGGTGAGCTTGGAATGCCGAACAGTGGGAGGGAGTACAGATCATTTGCGTACAGTGAGGTGGGGTGAGGGGAAAGAGGAGGGTTACGAGAACAAGGGGCTTTTAAAGGTTATCGAAGACGCCTTGGAGGGGAAATAAGAGGGTGAATGTGGATTTGGAACCCCGTGGGGACGGATGTGGAGGTCATAGGTATGCTTGAGAATCGATTGTTCTCACAGCGGTCTTTTTAAGACTTCCTTTCCCTATCTCACAACCACACACCGTTGCTTGTTGATGAAGGCATTAAGTCTGAGCTACCAGATAGCATGGTTAGTATCAATACCATAGATCGGACTAGTGCAGACATTTCATGTCGAGATGTGCTATTTCATCTTTAGACTGATATACTCGGTTCGATAATAAGGCGTGATTTGACTAGTATAACTACCTTACTCAGATTATAGCTGATAAGGCCTTGAAGAAGTGGTCAAAATCAATGCTCATGAGAGAAGCAGTAAATCGATGAATTCCACTGGTATCAAACGACTTTCCAGGTGTTATGAGACACAAAAAACCTCTTAGGGTAAGAAACTGTAAACAAGGGCACCCATGAAACTGGGCTTTCGAAAGACGGTAGAGTTTCAGATTGTGCATGCAACCAGCTGAGACCATAAAACTAACCCTTTGAACATCAAGAATGAACTCTGCCGGAATCTTGAAACCCTGATCTGTAAAAACAAAAAACAGTTCGTCGCCTGCAGGATTCGAACCTACGCCCTCGAAAGGATTGCCTGAACTTGGTAGCAGGGCAACGTGTTAACCACTCCACCAAAGCGACATATCGTTATTGCCGCCTAAAACAATTATTATATTTATCAATGTGATGCGTCGACCTTCCCCGTCAGGGCCCAAGCTTCTACCACTTCTTCGGTCTGAAGTATACTATATGTCAATCCTCAACCTCAGGAACAGATCGCTTTAGTGCATATCCAGCGCATTTATTCTTTGAATCCAGTCATGACGCACTAGTTGTGCACAACCTACTAATCGTGTCTTGACCTCAGTGCACATGGTCCATAATATTTCACTATGGGGTGTGTCGGTGCTTCAACCACAAATAAAGCAATGGAGGATGTACTGCTCGAGCCTAAAACGAAGGTCACATATAACAACAAGGAGTATGAAGTAGTGAAAGAGGGCTTGGCGGAAATACTCAACCCTACGCAGACGCAAAATAGCAACACTACGAAAGGGAATTCTAAGCCCCAAATTGTCTTCTATAACCCAATCCAGCAGTTCAATCGAGACCTAAGTGTTCTTGCAATTCGAGTATTTGGTGACGATCTTGCTGCTATAAGGCGGGCGAGGACGGAGCGGAGGTTACAAAGTACAAGTCAAAATGCAGGAAGGGGCAAGAAGAGAAAAAGAGGGGCAGTCGATGAAAATAAGACTGCAGAGCAGAGCCCATCTGAAGGAAATCATGAAAATAAGGAAGGGGTTCCACCGGATGTTAGAGCAGCGACCAACAAGGAATTACCGGTAGAAGACAGAGATGTTACCAAGCCGGTCACGGAGGAAGAACACTCCCTCTCGAATGGTATGGATGTTGCAATGCAGGCTGAGGCTACGGATTCTGCGAAAAGGCATCATCTCGAGCACTCTGGCAACAGGATAAAAGAGGCAGAGCGGATGGGAGATGTCCGAACGACAAACGATATACCTATGGAACCTGCCAAAATGAGGAATAGGGGGAATCCCACCAACGGGAACAGAGCTGCTGTTGAAATTCCCCCATTTCTCATTCTTGATGCTCTATCAGCAACAGGTCTCCGTGCCCTTCGCTATGCCAAGGAAATACCATCAGTAACCACTGTCACAGCTAACGATCTCTCATCATCGGCTACTGCTGCGATCAACCTCAACATTACCCATAATAAAAATTCTGATAAGATCAATACCGCCACGGGAGATGCGCGAGCACATATGTACAGTATATTGTCCCATAATGGTCAGAGACCGTACCATGTCATCGACCTTGACCCATACGGAACAGCAGCTCCTTTTCTTGACGCAGCTGTTCAAGCCGTAGTAGATGGAGGACTTTTATGTGTTACTTGTACAGATGCAGGAGTGTTCGCTTCTACAGGGTATCTAGAAAAGACGTTCTCGCAATATGGTGGTCTACCATTCAAAGGGCCACAATCCCATGAAGGAGGTCTTCGGCTGATTCTTCATGCTGTTGCAACATGTGCTGCGCGGTATGGAAGGGCCATTGAACCTCTACTATCCCTATCCATTGACTTTTACGCTCGAGTCTTTGTCCGCGTTCGTAGCTCACCAGCAGAGGTCAAGTTCCTCGCGAGCAAAACAATGTTTGTGTACAATTGTGACGAAGGATGTGGAGCATGGACCACGCAGTCGCTCGCGCAAGCCCGTGGAAAGAAGAGCAAAACGGGAGAGACGATCTACAAGTTTTCACTGGCGCAAGCGCCTTTTACAAGTCAAAATTGCGAGCACTGTGGCTTCCGAACACACCTCTCGGGGCCTATGTGGGGAGGGCCCTTGCACAATCCATACTTTGTCCAATGTATGCTCGACATTCTACCTTCGCTGGACGCGGAAACATACGGCACCATTCCTCGTATGGAAGGCATGCTCTCTCTTGCGTTGAGCGAGTTTCTAGACGATCCAACCCAAGACATACCTCCGAGTGAAGAACCACTTCCAGCACCATTAGAAACACCTCAACCACCAGACTTCTCCGCACCCCAGCCCATTCCATCACTCCCCTCTCACACCCGCTCCAATCACCCCTTCTTCATCATCCCCTCCGTCCTCGCCAAAGTCCTCCACGCCGTTTCCCCCTCGGACGCCGCCTTCCGCGGCGCGCTCCTCCACCTCGGCTACCGTGCCAGCCGCTCGCACACCAAGCCCGGCAGTATCGTCACCGATGCGCCATGGAGTGTGATTTGGGAGATTATGAGAGAATGGGTCAGGCAAAAGAGTCCGGTTAAAGAGGGTGCGATCAGGAAGGGGACTGCTGGGTGGGATATTATGCGAAAAGATAGGAGTAAGATTGCGTTGACTGAGGCGACGGATGACATTCGTAGGGCACTGGATGTGGATGATCCAGAGGACTTGAGAACAGGAGTGGAAGCGGCGTTGTACAGGCTAAGCAAGACAAAACCCGCTGCAGGAGAACATAACCAACCACTTGCAACCGACCCCCGCAAGCAAACAGGCCCAGCTCCAGCAAACGGCGACATTTCTTTACAAGACCACACAACTGAACCGACCAAACCCCGAGCCTCTCCCCTCACACTCTCCAACCCGAGCTACCTCACCATCGTCTTCGATGAGAGATTAGGCAAAGAATTCTCGAACCGCAAGCGCGTTGTTAGATACCAGATGAACCCGCGAGCGGATTGGGGGCCTATGAATCGGGCGAAGGGTGGGGGTTAGGGGGGTGATGGGCGGGGCGGGGTGAGCTGAAGGAAATGGAGGATGGGGGGGGGGTGCAGATGGTGAGGGGGTGGGTTTTTTGCGGGCTTTGAACAAGTATGAGGCTTTAGGAGCTTAGTGGACGGTTTGATAGAAGAGGCTGCTATTGATTTAGGCACAACGCTCGCGATCCTCATCATGAGTGCAGACAGAGCTGCAGGCGGCCATTGTCACACCCACACCCACACAAACCCAAAACACAATCGGCGCCTTTCCAACCTCCACTGAACCCCGCCACATGACTTTTCACAACGTCCACTCATCGATTTTTGGAAGGAAGAGACGATGGGTGACGGATAAGAGAATTCGTAGACTGAATGGGGGGTGTATCATAAGTACACCAGCTAGCTAAGCCTCCGTAACGCCCCTAAAACCTCCCTTGCAAGCACCCAGTCACAGAAACCCCAAGCTCTTCGTTCCAAGCATCCCTCCCGCATTTGGTATCACTCCCCCCGCCCCACATCTCCCCTCCCATAGTTTCCACCAAATCAACTCTTCCTCACCCTCCCCTCCTCAACCATGCCCTCACACCCCACCGCACTCCCCACCTTCTCCTCCACAGTCCCCGCGCTCGGGTTATGCGCAGGCTCTTTCTCGCTCATGGCTTTGGCGGCGCGCATTTCGTCGATGGCGGCGGATTTGGTCTTTTCCGCTGCCGAGGACCAGGAGGCCGGTTGGGAGGTGTAGGGCGCGATGGTCTCCTAAGGGAGTAAAGGAGGGAAAGGGTTAGCTTTGGGTGGTTGGTGAGCGTGTGAGATGGGGGGGGAGGGGGACGAGGAGGGGGAGGGGCGGATGCGCCCGGATGGCGGCGGATGGGGACGGAATGCTGTGGACGATGGTGTACTAGGTGGATGTAGTCGAGTTGTATGGGCGGGATGAGATACCAAGCGCCTCCACCCCATCCAAGACCTCGATGTATCCGACAACTCACGCACGTGCTCGGTGGGCAGAAGCAGAAAGAAAACACCTACCTTGGCAGCCCCAGCGACATACGCCGCATGCCCATGCAGCATGGACGGGTCCCCCCCCTTCTCGTTCCCATTCTCCGCCATGTTGTTGTTCCGAAACCTCGCGATCTGAAGGGACTGGTTGGTGGACGGCGGTAACAGTAGGTTGAGGAATGGGATGCAGGAAGTAAACATGGGCCCTCGATGTGTGTCGTCTTGGTATTTATTGGGTTCTTGGGGTTCAGTGGTCTATGCGCGCATACAAGTGGGGCTTCTCGTGGAGTCGAGAAAGTGGTGTGGTCATGGTCTTGGGGGTTGGTGGGTGTAATAGATTATTGTGCTGGTTTGTTATTGACGGGAAAGTGGCATGGGGGGGGGCGGGGGGGACGATTGGTCATTTCGGAGGCGGGCGGAAGACTCGGAGGCGAAGAGTTTCCGGGTTCCGCTTTGGTGTGACGAGTCTTTGTTTGTTGTGCGATTGCAGTTCATCTCATTCCCTATTTCTCTAATTGACATGGTTCGGAAAACGGTCATTCGACATGATATCAATATGAGATATTGTGGGGGAAAGAGTAGATCATATATGAAGGCTGAACTGTCGCTAACGTTCTCCTGATGTTTATCGTCTACGTGATATCTATCCTAGACCGTTACGGGCTTTCCTTGCGAACAATCTGCGGAGAGTGTCCCCGCTGACTTCTCCGTTGACTTCCATTCTGTTCCATACGATATCTCTTACCAGCTCCTACCGTAATTTGTGTCAGGCAACAATGCTGCCTTTTCCACTATTCTAATCGATACAATCTAGAGTGGAATCATTGGTGACTAAAATGACTTTGATTTCCAGCTCATCCATTTTCAAATACTTAAACCACAGAAAGCACGTAAAGACAAATTTATTCTTATTTTGGACAATCAGACAAACTGGTAGAATATGCTCGATGACATCATTCAGCCACATCTAGCTCAATACATAGAAAAGGCAAACTGGACGGAAAGGAACAACATACTCTTGGCGTACGTCTTCCAGACTTACAGCCTACAGGCCCCCAGGACTTTATTAGACTCTTTGTGATTCGTCTGGTTATCTTTTGGACTTGTCAAAGATATCGTCTGTTGTACGGATAAAACAAATTAAACACCACGAAAAGTGTTGGAAATAGGATGGTAATCTCCGCCTTCATAGGGCTGATAGGGCTGGGGTCCGCTAGTAGAGTTTTTACCTGCTCTCCTAGATAGACTCCTATTAAGCTTCAACCTACATACCAAAATGCCGCATATGACCTCGTCCTCCATCAAAAAGCTCAGGTCATCAACCTGCGCTCTCATTTCTTCGACTTCTTCCTCCGTTGCTAGTCTCGGTAACGTTCTTTGTCTATCTACTTTCATTTCGGCCTTCGACTTGTTCTCCATAAAGTTCATCTACCTCTCTGTCATCTGCCGACCTGGCTTCAGTCCAATTCTAGGGCCTTGCAGCTCGAAGCTCTAAAGGTCGAGGTGAGCGAAAGCATCTGCGACCCTAGTCTTGGTGGCTCTGGCCATGCTGAAGTACTGGTTGTTGGAGCCAAGGTATTGTGCTGATCGAAGCAGCTTTTGGGTCTGATAGCGTCCGGCTAGGTACATAAGCCAAATGCAAACCTAAGAGGGCTGCGCTATCAGGGTGCTCCCAAATTGCCGCTCACAAACACAACTAAGGCTGCCGCATATCTATATATAAGAGATCAGTACGACATCAGATTCTTGGGTAATGAGCCGATAGCTTTGCTTACGCTGCAGTGGCACCAAAGACCTCACTCCTTTGAGCATTTGTTAACAGGCCAACCGATCCGGCAAACATCAGCGTAAATGCTCCTAAGGCTCCTAATCGTGACCCAGGCGAGCGGATAAAGTACAGAGTGACTACGGCACCAACCAATAGAAATGCTGCAACCAAGAGGCTGATGACCACTACAATTCTCGCGACAACCGCTTCACGGAAATAGTAAACTGGGCCCCAAGATCGGGGTTGGTCATGTCGATCCTCCTATAATCAATTAATAAACAGCAATTTGCAATGTTATAGATAGGGGAATTTGGAAGCTAACCCTTAGGAAATACCCAAGATGATTCCTGACAAAGGCTGATAATCGATCTGGCTCCTGCTCCACCTGGAGTGCTACCAGGTCTTTTTCGTCTTCCAGCAAGCTCTCACCACTACCCAGCAAAGGTGCCTTGTGGCGAAACCATAACTTGAAGGTCCCAAGGGCGTTGGCGCCTGGGGCTTCGAGCGCAGCGACCTGACTTCGAAGCAATAAAGCCTCCTCTGATAACAATTAGATAACCCGGAAATGCATAATTAGGAAGAGCATACGGTAGTCCTTCATCACTTGTCGTATCTGTAGTATTATCTTCAATTTTTTTGCTTGCCGCCCGCTCTCATCCTGAGCGTTGCGGATCATAAACTCCCAATCTCTGGAAAAACGGTCGACCTTGATCTTCTCGCTAACATCTTGTGCGTTGATGATCTCGATCCTGTCGTCTTCGTCAAGTTGCTTGAGCTGTGCTTCCAGGACCTGCATCTCGGCTTGCAGATATAGAAGGTTCCGAGCGCCAAGGGCACTGAATTTCCGAAACAGTAGGAAATCATTATCACTGGCGATGAATTCTGCTAATTCTGCGTAACCTTCAAGATATTCCTTTGGTCGTTGGCCAGACTCGACATCTGTTTGCGCCGACTCAGAGCCTTGCTCTTTGACATTCGAGCCGATACTAAGCCAAAATCCACGAGCCATTCGTGAAAGCTCAGTGTAAGAGTTGCGCGAATACTTGCATAACTACTTGTCAAGATCTAACAATCGAGTGCGTTTCACAGACGTGATGGATAACAACAGCAAGGGAGAACGAGTCAGAGGGGCAACGGGGCTATGCCACTGCAAGCAAGTGAGGCTGTAGCTGGGTCAAGCGATTAAACTACACGTGAACCTTTCCCACTTTCCTCTGCGATAAACAACAACTCATCGCTCTGTCTGCTCAAAGTTCGGTTCTTAAAAACCCGGATCTGACTCAGCTGCCTACTCGTAGCCCCCTTGCAATATCGCGAAGAACTATCTCGGCGTACGGAGAATGAACAGAACATTATCCAGGCGTTTGAAAAATCTTCAAAATTGGTAGCTGATGTGCAAAGAAAAGAGCAGGCCGGGAGAGCAGAAAAGCAGAGACAGGAGGTGTGGGACGGATGGTATAAGACACAGATGCTAATGTTAGTCAATCGGTCTTCGTGAGAGTCCACCAAACACAGAAACATGTGATTACTACAAGGGCAGAAGGCTTGATTCAAGAGCTGTAGTGGAGCCATTACTAGAACCTTAGATCTCTTTCCTGTTATCGTGTCATCCGCTCGCAGGTTTTCCAGCTGATAGACGAATTGGTTCGAACGAGGCCGAGATGCATAGACGGCGGAAGGGGGTGACGAGTGGGAAGTAATGCGTCATCAGTCATTGTCAAACGCAAAGCGATTAAAAAAACAACGTTTGCGATTCCACAGTTTCTCGAAGACACAAAACGAATGATAATTGGCTGGCTATCTTCGACTCGCAGCCTTTAACCCCGCCCCAAGCATTAAAGCGATGCCTGCCAACTCTGTCATTTTCTTGTAGCCTTGAATCAAACATACATCGGGATGCATGCTATGGGTTCAGTGCGTATTACAAGGTTTTTGAGCGCAGGCTGTCACCACAGCCTCGACCAAAGCCTTCATGCGCAGGAAGCCTTGATGCTTTTATCGCCTTTTCACTGCTTGATTGTTACTGTCGCAGCCGCATCAACGATTTCGACAACCAGACCCTTCTGCAAGTCCTACCAGGTGTACAATGATTAAAAGGAGCTGTGAACGTTCTACGCTGATTCCTTGTTGATTGAGATCACAGGCTTCAATCCTACCCCAGCCTTGTTCGAGTATTCTTAGAAGTATGCCTACTCAAGGAAGTTGCGTTCCAGCCATGGGGTACTATGCGACAGACACTAGATCCCGAGCAAAACAATTCATCCGTCCCCAGGCACATGATAATGGGAAAACACCCACCGTAGTTCATACTGCTGGTAGATTGGGGAAGTACGACACTCGGATGAAAACAGCGGGCAGCTGCTACTTCGAATCGGGCGAAAGTAAACATAATAAAAAGTGGTGGAACCCTACACCTAAGAGCCGTTCAGGAGGTTTCGCAAGCGCCCAAGGCCAAACGAGCTCGACTTCTGGTAAACTGGCTCTCTTGACCTCTGCAGGAGACTGCTCCTAGACTGAATCCAATAGTGACAAACTCATATCGCGAAGAATTAAGTCTGCGTACGAGAAACGAAACAGCCATTACTCAGACGTTCGAAAATTCTCCGCAGTCGCTTTTCGATGAACGAAAAAAGGATGAGGACTGGGCAGTCGAAAAGAGAAGACAGTCGGATTGGGATACGTGGTATCGAGAACAGGTGAACTCACAAGGTAGCGGCAATTGATGAATGAAACAAGGCGTGAAGGCTTGTAGAGTACTTGGGCACATTCTGGGCTGTGCAATACCACGCTAGGAAGCTTTACCACATCATATGCAGCTTTCAGGCACAGGCTGCAGCATTCCTTTACGGTTTGCACAGCAAGGCTGAGTGTGCTCTTCGACGCCCTACTTTGCCTGAAACGCGTCTGTGTCTAGCCTCACTTCCCAGTGCTTTTCCATCAAATGCCAATATAACACCCTCCTCCATCTTTTCTTCTTCAACTACCCACAAACAGACCACATTTATATCAACACACTATCTCCCTTCTCTGATCTCTTCTCTGATCTCTCAGCCCTCATAACCAAATTTTCCCAAGTTGTGCTAGCACAACATTCCAATTATCCTCTTCACAAAGAGTGATTAATCCTGGCCGTCGCCGCGCCAAACGCAAAGGCCTGGGCCAAATTCAACGCCGGACTCACTGGCGATGCGAAAAAAAGGAGCAGCCTCTTCGCTGTATTTCTTGCCTGGTGTTGCCGCTCTTCTGCCTCGTGCGCCGAAGAAGCAGCCCCAGGCGGGGTGATCAATATGAAGCCTACGGGGACTGGGGAAGACCTCCGGCCTCGTCGGGCTATACACCGCAACGATCAATGGGTGGCCAAGAAACATCAACCCGATTTCCTAGCTTGGCAAGATGTCCGTTTCAAACTCGTGTTTTGGACAAGATTATTATTTTGGATGAAACATCCGCACCCGTACTACGGGCAACGACAACACAAACAGTTCCACCGACTTCATGATCTAGACTTATCAACCAAGCCGATCAATAACCGAAGAAACACCACAACAGCCACTCATGCCCCAAGTTCCCCAACCTCCTCCTCAGGCTTTGACATCACCTCCGTCACATCCCCTTTATTCCACACCTTAGTCGCTTTCAAATAATTAAACTTCCAAGGATTACCGTTCTCAACTTCGGTTCTCACGGCCCCGATGTCATAACGGCCCTATCCATTGAATGTCAGGGGAAGAGAAAGCATAGAAGCCCAAATCGGGCAACGTGGAAGGACAGAGATTCACCCAGTCTACACCATCCCGTCCCTACGAGCCGCACCCCGCCGCAACGTCACACTAGCGTTCGCGCTCACTTTCGCCGTCGTCGGTATTTCTACGTCCTCGCCGGGCTGCGGCAGCTCGATATACAACGCCCTACCACCATCATCTCAAAAATCAGCACACCTCACAAACCCCACAATAAACCGTAAGCGAAACTTAAACCCTACTTATGTAGTGATAAGCTGACCTCCATCAGCCCCCCAAGCTGCGCCTCCCCCCTCTTCGCCAAGTCCGCACTTGAGAACTTCTCGGGTACGTCGCCGAAGAGGCTCGTGAAGTCGATTGTTGATTTCCAAGCGAAGCCGTCATGGATGAGGCTGGGCCAGGACTTGAGGTCCACGTTGAGGGACTGTGGGGGGTTTCAGGGGGCAAGGAGGGTGGAGGATTGGGAGAAGTGGGAAGGAGGGAAGAAGGAGAGGGGAGAGGGAAGGGAGAAGACCCATTTTGTTACGATGTCGTGGATGTTGACTCTATCGAGGAGGTATTGGAGGGGGGTGTATGGTGGGTTCAGGTGTATGTTTTGTGACAAGGTAATTTATCTGAATCCTCTGCTGGGTCTCATTGGGTCAACGATATGAAGCTGTTGTACTGAGATTTATATCCAATGACCTAGGAAATATCCAGCCTGTACTCGGAAATAAGACCTTTGGAATTCCAGCCGGAGACAGTCAGACCAAACCCTCTGGGCTCTTTTGCCCCGTCTTGTCCCCGCAGCGGCACAAAGCTCCTCCGCTCACAGAACACCAGGTGATCCAGAAGGTGGGGCAATCTAAATCAATAAAGCTGTGACCTAGCCGAATGTGGATTCGGGTTCGGGCAAATTGCACAGAGCCTCCGGATATAGCGGTGATACCGGGATTGATACAGTATATAGCAAGGAAGTAGAGGCGATGAGAAGTACTATCACTTACCTGTTTACAGACAGCTTGTGAAAAGGAAATCTATCGTTGGAAGCTTCGAAGCATGACGATCCTCCTCCTGGGCGGCACTGGCCGAACTTCCACAAAGATCGCTGGTCTCCTCGACCGAGCCAGCATCGCCTACATCCTCGCTTCCCGCTCCTCAAAGGAGTGTAAATTCGACTGGTTGGATGAGTCAACCTATAATAATCCATTCTCAAAGAACGCCGGCATCACATCCGTCTACCTTATCGCCCCAGCCGTAACAGACATCTTCACCCCCATGAAGAAATTCATCGATCTCGCTAAGCACAACGGCGTAACCCGCTTCGTGCTTCTCAGCTCCAGTGCGCTTGAAGCCGGAGGTCCTGCTCATGGCAAGGTACATGAGTATTTGGTGGGGCTGGGGGTCGAGTATGCAGTGCTAAGGCCGACATGGTTTATGGAGAATTTTTCGGAGGAACAGCGCGCCAAGACTATCAGGGAGGAAGGCAAGGTTTATTCTGCGGCGGAGGATGGGAGGATTCCGTGGGTTTCGGTGGAGGATATTGCGGCGGTGGGGTTTCGGGCGTTGGTGGATGAGAAGTCGATGGATAAGGATCTGGTTATTCTTGGGTCGGAGCTTTTGAGCTATGATGATGTGAGTTGTTGCTAAACGTTTGCCGAGTCGTGTATTGACACTGCGTGATCATTCAAGGTCGCTGCTATCCTGAGCGCCGTCCTCGGACGTAAGATCACGCACGTCAAGCTGTCGCAGCCTGAGCTAGCTGCGAGAATGCAATCCTCAGGGATGCCGGCTGAATATGCTGATATGCTGTCTTCCATGGATACGATGATCGCTAAGGGATCAGAGGAGAGACTGAATGATGTTGTGTTAGAGCTTACGGGGAAGCCTCCAAGGAAGTTTCAAGATTTTGCGGAGGCGAACAAGAGCTGCTGGACGTAATTCGCTTGTGGCCGTTGAATATTTTTAGGATATATATGAAGATATCATGCTATTGTGCGTACGAGGGGTAGGTTAATCAAAGTCAGTTTTGGTGCGCAAGGTTGTTAAGACCGAAGCATGTTGAACTCTAGTCTTGATGCTTGAGAGAAAAGGCTGTCTTGGCTGGTACATCATAACCCACTCTAGACGCACGCAGACCTGTCGATTGAGCTATCGTTATTATGTCCTTCCTCTCCGGTATATGATTTTTGGTATTCGTTTGACTTGGGTTGGTGAAAGACTTGGGCGGCTATCGGAGAAGACTTTCGGGCCGGCGCCTACAGAGACAAACCCGATTGCACAACATCCAGCTTGTCCAGCCTGCAATGTTTCCATCTCCTATGGCTCATTTTGTTGACATATCCCAAGGTGGTATGATGATAATCTTTGCTGTAAAAGTCTTCGGGGTAAGTGAGAGTGTCATCGAAGCGTTTCGGCACCAAGACCTACATTGTTGCGGGTGCTCAAGCTTCTCCATTGCTCCTGTGCTGCGCATAACGCTTATACCATATGCTTCCTTATTAAATCTATCAGCCTGTTTTTCTTTTGAATTCCCTTGGATCTCTTGAGTAGCCACCCGGATTATGCTGAATGAGAAGAAGTTGGCGCGGATCGTCGAACACGCTATGAGCTATGTTTGAACTAGGAGAGGTAGGAAAGAGGAACATTGAAAAAGGTAAGCGTGTCGGTTCCCTATAAAATTGGAAGCGATATTGACACGAGGTTGCAGGAAGAGGACTAATGCTGTGGCGGTGGCGATGGTGAGGCAATATCGTGGGATGCAGTTCGAAAAGATATGTGCCTCGACGTGTCACATTTATGTACATGGTAATACTATGAGTGGGTAAGACGATATTGGAGAGTTGCGAAGCCTGAGTGAGGTAAAGCGGATGAAGTGATTGGGATAAACGAGGAGAGAGGAGGGCATGGTAAGTGTTGATGCTCGAGGCTAGATTGTGGTCTCTGCTGAACGATCCTACCCAAAATGTCAGAACAAAAAATAAAAGCATCGACTTCTGCTGGATTCGAACTTGGAGCCTCGAATGTCAAAAAAAAAGTTGCTCAGTGACAGCCCTGTCCTATCAACACAATAAAAGCCCCCAACACCCACCCCAAGGTAAGTTTGTGTGCAATACATACGCCAAGGGGCAAGCTCGAGACCAGTGGCTTAAAGACAAATGATCTTTTCGCATCCGTAGACTTGGAATCCTGCTCCGGGACACAAACGTGCCCCACTCACCCCCCCGAACAGTGAGGCTACTCTAGGAGAACGCGTAGACTTAACCGCGAATCCAAAACCAGGTGGAACCTGAATCACCTCAGTGAGCGGGCGGGCTGACCACGGGCGGGACCAAGTATTCCACATACGCCACTGAGCCGGGTACAACAAAGTTCTTATCCTGCAATATAAAGGGTCTTGGCTAGGGCATGACTTAACACGGGATAAATTTTCTTTATATCCGGCCAACGCCCCTATTATTTGGAATTCCTACACAGGGTCGAAGCCATGCATCTATCCGATATCACCTTAATCTATTCAGACTTGCCGAACTCACCAGCTTCCTCTCCACAATGATTATCACCCACTCGCCTCCCATCTTCAGACTCTACCTACCTTGGCAAGAAACAGATAATACACCCTCCTCCTCCAGACCCTTGTATTGCCACTTCCTCGACGCTTTGATATAGGCCATAGAGCCCCGTCCTCGGATGTTTATACTTTCTTGCGTACGGCCGCCCTTACTATACTGATAGACTTCGCCATGGAGCACGAAACAAAGACTAGAGTGCCCCAACAGAATCGACCGCACTCCATCGTCATGCTTCATTGACGAATACAAGCAGCTTTTTACGCTAGGTATAAAATGGTGGGCAATGAACAGTTCCAAGACCATATTATCTACTCGGAATTCCTTAGACGAGGTCATCGCCGTTTGCCGTTGATTGCGTGATTATTCTTCTCTCAATTTTCGGCTGCGTGGAGACTATTCCACCTTTGTTTCCTGAGACTCCGGGCACCATTCAACCAAGAGCTAGTTCAAACAAGAGAGGCCATGTAGAGAAACCAGTATTCAAAACTGTCTATGGCTTTTATGTCCGAGTTTCGGCTGGCCTTGGGTTCATAAGGAGCGTATAGTGGATATAGCCTAATACAACAAACCTCCCGCCATCCCAACTCATCATGGCGAATGCCTTTTGCTGTCCAACAACACCTCTCCTTCAGAAGCGACGCCAGCCAGCGCACACCAAAACGCCAAGCGTAACCTCACACGTCGAACTGCTGCTCGTAACCCCTACCACAAGCTAAACTTGACTCTCAATCATTCCATCCACCTTCCACCAGCCAGCCCCGATTACTCGCCGAGCAACTCACAGACCCACCAGACTTCCAGCTCTGGCCCAGTAGATCTCCTGCGCGAGTCCCTTATCGGACGGCTTGACCCTTTGCGCATTGGGCATTTGGTTGCCGTTGCTCTATTTCTGGGCAGTGGTGCAAGAGACGGAGAGGGAGCCGGAGGCGGACGTTCCCGTGGCGTAGATAGCATAGGAGATGGATTGGGAGCTGCCTCCGTAGCTGGTTGTGGTGCAGGTGCCACCGCGGAGGTGAGGGAGGTGCAGAGGGGGCGGAGTGGGTGAGGCGAAGAGGGTGGCGATGGCGATGGCGAGGGGTTGCAATTACATGGTGATATGAGTCGGTGAGCTTGGATGTCTTTCATGAAATAGTGAATGTGCTTGCCGTTGAAGACACTTATCGAACATCCGACTTCCTCGAAAGATTTATCCCGCAACCCAACCTCTCCAACCTCTCCAACTCCTCACCCACCACCCTCAAGACCTCAAAACCCTCTACCACGCCACCTATCCCATACCCTACTTCTACCCTTCCCTTCCATGCTCACTCATCGTTCTCATCCTCCATGCTACCAATGATCTCTACCGCATCCTGCTCGAGCTAGTCCCATTCTGATTCCTGTCTTGTCATTTCCGCATCAAGCTCTTACCGAACTATGCTAATTTACAGGATCCCATCCCGCCTCCTGTACTCCACCGCCTACCCACGCCTTATCGTCCGTAAACACGGAATGAGCATCCTTTTCAGCATTGCTCAAGCCAGCTTCCCGTGAGTAGCGCTGTAGTTCGGGGGGTTTTTGATGGGTGGAAAATGTGTGTTGTGTGGAGGGGGGCAGTAGGGTGGGCCATGCGAAGGGGATGTAGGTTTTTTTTGGTGGTTTATTGTTGAGGTGGTTTCGGTGAACCGATTTTGCACTATCTTTTATCCACTCCAGAACAGGTTATGACCGCGGAAGGTAGAGCCAAAGCTATTGAAGATGGCGGCTTTCTCATATGAAAAGCCGAGTATTTCATACGTGTATATTTAATATTATGTACTTTGCTTATATACAATAGACCTTTTGAGTAGGTACAAGCTGCTTTCTGTACTCCTCAACGCTGATTGAAACTCTTCTGTTATATGATCTATTCAGATCGCTCAATACTCCTCTATATTTACCCTTTCAATCTATTGATCATTAAATACCCAGGTATCTTGTAGCCGGTGATTTTCCAGCCGGCAAGGCCTCAGTAATATGCCCAAGTATTTTCCATATCGTACAAGCCCATTCGCGGCCTAATGTTGTTGCCGTGCGATTCGCAAATATCTCAGGGCTTCTGCAATTGCTCCTGCGAAAATCATCAGTAATGAGTTCGTGCTATAAGAATGGAGAGGACATACCTTTCTGAAAAACTTGAAAAACCCAACGCAAATACTCAACTGCATCACCAGCGCAATCCAGAACCACGCGTTGCTCAACCCCCGCGAGCTAAGCGCAAGATTCGGAAACACAGACCCCGGCCCCTCGGCATCCGGTGCGCAGGCTCTGGCGACAATCGTCGCAATGCTACCGAGCACCTGCGCCGAAACCAGCGTGAAGACAATGTGGAACCTCGTTAGCGTTTGGAGCAGGATCATGCCGAACCCAACGCCTTGGATGGCATCCAGAACGCCGAGCCAAAGCCACAGCGTGCGTCCGACCATGGCACCCGCGAGCGGCGATCCAGCCCAAGGAACCCAGAGACCCATGCCCGACGTAGCCCACAGCATCTGGCACCATCGTGGTGCGCCGAGGCCGACAGCAAACATGGGGAGGATCCAAGAGTGGTACTTTGAAAGAGCTCCGAAGGCCCAGAGGAAGGCGGCCCAGACGCCTACGAAGAAGCCGAGGACTAGGAGGGCGATGGCCCAGGCGGGGGCGTGTTGGCTGGACCAAAGGTATTTCCAGTCACGGCCGTAAGGGGCGGAGAGGAAGAAGTTTTGGATTAGGACGGTGACGAAGAACCACTGAGGGCTGTTAGTATGTTTGGTGCGAGATGTAGTAGAAGACGTATAAACTTACCATGATAATCTTCCTGCGGACGACAGATCTGTAGAAAGAGGGAACTTGGCCAGGCGCTTGTCGATAGTAGTCGGGGAGCCCGAAGAACAGTGTAGCACCGATGGCCCACATGATGAGTGCGATAGGGATTGTGATACCCGTAAGCCCTGGACCATAAGCCACCAAGGTTGACGCAGCGACTCCGTTAATCTCTTGCGCTATCAAGCGTGATCCCCAGAACCAGAGCGCGACAATGTATATCTGCTGGGTTCCTTGGATCACACAAGCTCGGAAACTCCACGTTGCGACTGGGACGCTACCTGTAGGATCATTAGTAGGGCATTTGATGGTTCGGGTTAATTGAAAACATACCTTCGCTGCCAAAATTCAGTGAAAAGTAAAAGGCTCCGCTTGAAGAGGCTGCGGCATAGAAAGCAGTGGCGATGTTTTGTACCCAGCCTCTACCGAAAGCGGTTTTGGCGTATGGTGCAAGACCCAGGAAGAAGAATGCAAGTCCATAGAATCCAAAGGGCACGGCGAGAACGTATAGTGACTTAAAGGTGCGAAACACAAGCCACCAGCATATCGAAGCGATAAGGTAGATACTAGCCACCACATAGAGCTTCTGGGCTGATTGTCCAACCTCACCAGTAAGCAGAGTAATCTGGTAAGAGTTGGCAGCTATAATTTGCCCCTGTCACCGACATTAGCGATTGCGTACAATTTTAGGATAGGAAGGCTTACGAATGCAAGCAGTATGGAGTACAACGGCCAGTCCCCGATTCTTCGAAGTAGAAACTTTTTCAGACCTGTCGGGGGATGATAGTCTTCTTGTAGAAGGAACTGATCCGCATCATTATCCAGTCCACCGTCACTCGCCTGGGAGTCGCTGATGACAGAGCCAGCCGGGCTATCTCTTCTCATCCGGAAGACAGATGATGCAGGGGTTGAGGCCGCTGATTTTCCCATCTTGACACTGCGGAACCTATTGAACCAGTCTTTCTCGCTCTTCACTAGGTACTCTTCCACGCAAAGAGGACCTTCCGAAGTTTTGCCGTTTAAGTTGCTGAGTTTCTGTTCGAATGCATGGTAATATAGACCTGTGGGGTCTGTGAAGAACGGATCGACGCTCTGGAGCTTGTAATCTTTCTTTCCTTGCAGCACGGTGCCAAGACTCAGAGTTGGATCAGCGGGTGGATCAGAAGGACTACCAAAAGTCAGGCCGCTGGTGGGCGGCTGGACTGGGACCGGAGGCGGAAGTGATCTACCTCCAGCTGCAATATCGTCGGACATTGAGCGTCTAGATATAGGAGAGCCGGTTCCAGTGTGATACGATGGAAGTAGCAGGTCGCGAGCCATAGGCGTGCCGGGCAATGAAGGAGTTGGTGGTACTGGGATCCCGGACGGGGCAAACGGTGGTAGAGTAGCACCGCTTGACTCGTCAGCTTCCGTCCTGGCTTCCAAAGCCAAGCGAAGGGTAGCCAATTTAGCCTTCTTCTTGCTGGCTTCTGCCTGCTCCGGTGTGAGGATATACTCTTCCGCGACATCTTCATCCCCATTGGCTTCTTCGGCAGTAATTTCCGCGGTTTCCTCGGCCATGCTGTCATAGTCAATACCACCTTCGGGGTTGCGGTGTATGTCTTCGTCGGCGACTTCGCTGATGCGAGACACTCTGTTGCCACGTACCTGTCCTGGTAGCGGAGGAACGGCTGTGGACCCAACGACGGTACCAATAGTGCTTGCTGGGATAGGGTTCGAGATTCTAGGTCTGCTGCGACTTGAGCGTCGACCTCTATGGGAGCTCTCAGGAGCTTGAGAGTCTACCGAGGTGTCTCTGGATGGATTCTGTTTACTCAGGCGGTTACGCTTCCTGCCTGCACGTTCTGGGTCATGACCAGGTCCTGTTTTCCTGCCAAGTGACAGAGCGACAGCGGGCGCGGAAGGACTTGGCGCGCGAGTAGAAAGTCCACTCTGAGGCCTACTGGTCGGTGCGGTAGTTGGTACACTCCATCGTCCATTCCAAAAACGCGGGGGGCTGGGCATGCCGGCTGTAGGCGTTGATGTGCCTGAAGCACGAGGGGTCTTGAAGGCATGTTTCAACGTTTGCTTTTGGTTCAGCTTAATTGCTGTGTCCTGCAATATGGCCAGATCTTCTTTCCATTGAACTACTGGAAATCTCTGTTTTGCGGATCGTGCACGCATCATTGCCCGTACCTTGGTCTTTGAAGCTAGCGCAGCTTCAATGGCCATCTTGAATTGACTGATAAGATGTTTTGTACTTGTGCTCTCAATGGTATACCACCCTAAGAGCATTTTAGTGGGATTCGGGAAACAGCTTGATAGTCCTGAACTTACAACCGGGCATGTTCCCTAATCCTCCGACTCTTGCACCTACACCAAGTGCTCCCTTGCGACCAAATTCGACCGCAACAAGACCGAAAGGCTCGTCGCGTGATGGAATTAGAACGAACTCTCCACCGCTGAAGATATATGGCGGCAGAGCAGTGAATTCAGGCTTGGAATATACTCTGCCTGGATATATTTCCATCATTTTGTCTAGTTTCAGCGCGGCGAAACGGCCATGTAGATCGATAACAGGCCCGACACAAATAAGTTGCGAGTTCGAGTGTGCCTCAAGAATGGCTGGAAACACATCTGCTATGAGATCAATACCTTTTTGCTCCGACCAGCGGCCGACAAATACAAAAAGCTCGGCATCCGGATTGACGTCTAGACCAGCCCACTCTTGAGCTTGACGCCTTAGATCGCCTCGACTAGCCTCAAAGTCTGCATCCACGTTAATGTCTTTTAAGTTTGGGAGCTGCTTGTCCCAGTCATCTGTATCAGTAGGATCCGGATTCGGGAGGCTACCGATCTTGCTAAGGCCCCAGAAAATGGGATAACGCGCGAATGATCTTTTTCCGTACTTGGTAGAAACCCCTGTGTTGTGGGTTAGAACAATTGTAACGGATATACACAGAGATGCTACAAGGGCGAGTCGAGTGATGAAGGATCAAAGCTCACCTGCAGCGCCAAAACCCTTTTGCCATACACGAAGGTAGCTCGCCCCGGCATGAAGGAGGTTAAAAACTTCACCAAATTGGACATATTGCTTGACGACGTCCGGGTCCAAGTTGTAAATTCGACACACCTCGTCCATCTCTACTGGTGTTCGCATTGGCCACAAACCCTGAAACTCCGCATTGTGCAACGAGAGACAGCAAGGTATGACCCTTGGTAACAGGTGCAAGGGAGCTACGGCTCCATGATAGTCATTAATATGGTATCTATAAGTGCAATGTAAGCGTACCGAACCGTATGTTGTTATAGGGATCTTCTTACAGGTCGATGGGGAAGCGCCGGAGAGTTTCGGCAATGCAAGAATTCCTAAAGCCATAGGTTAGAACAATAGATCCATCAACAACCGGAATTAACCAGCCGTCTCACGAAATTGGAGAGAACATACCAAGCTGAATAGAAAATAGCGCTATCAATGTCATCCATGCGCCGAGGATAGGGTTCTGCCTTAGAATTCTGCCTGAAGACAGGCGCATCCAGAAGAACATAGGTAATGTTGCGAACGTGGTGATACTGGACTTGGACTGTATAGTCAACACCAAGGATTGTAACAACCATTGGCTTCGCGCGTTGATCGACAGGATATTCGATGCCTCCCACACAAGGCACCACCCAGACAAGGTCTTGGTGTTGAAGGTTCTGGCTCATAAGCTGGGCCATGACACCTAGACCACCAATTTTGATCTTAATGTCCCAGTCCTCTATATGATATTCCATTGTCGCTATAAGAACGGTGCGACGTTGTGATACTGCTAGAGCATTCGATCGAGTCCCAAGTGTGTTCATAGAAGTTTCGGGTGTAGTTGTGCGCTTGAACTTCCTCAGAGTCCCCAAAGCAGTCTCAGGGATTAGTCGGTCGAGATGAAAGTCTCGTTTCACGGCCATGGGAAGAAGACCACCTTTTTCGGCTATGCCAACGCTGTTGAACTTAACAGAATAGAAGGTATGTAGGTAAGCCCATGTTGCGGCAATACTTGTGATGATGGGAATTACCACTAGCAATGCATAGATGAGCGCTTGCTTCCAGCTTGATCCGACAGGCGTCAAGTAGTATCGTAGGTCAGCGTCGTTGACCGCGATACGGTATGCTAAGGAATGAGCTGGCGGGTATGAAGAGTTCGGAATGGTGACGACATTCTTGAGTAGAGACACCGGAGACAGAAGATCGAGTACACCGTCGCTATCGACGTCGCCAAACGCTCGAGTAAGATCAGGTTTGCCGTCATTATCCACACCCCATACGTTCACCTGGAATTCGGAAGGCCACTCGTTCATAAAGTCATACTCCCAGATACCTGAGCCGTTTTGCTCCATAGTATTAGCGATACCCGAGTCGTATCCGTACTCATTAAAGGAGCCATGGACAAAGATGTGGGGGTACCGCCGAGGCGTAGTGTTCGCTTCGAGGTCTCCCTGCTGAAGGTGATTACTACTACCTGTGATTTGGCTCCAGTACTGCACCATAATGTGATTCCCAGTCCATCGTTGCAATTTAGTTCCCGACCAGTCTTGCGGCGAAATGGTCACGTTACCACCTTCATAATGTTGCCAGTCGGTCCAGCTCGATCCCCAATTACTGGAGTAACGGTATTTGTCAGCACCAGAAGCCTTGTGCGATATGAACAATGAGCCGTTATTATACTGTTTGATGATGGTGTCCGAGTAATTGGCGGCTCTAACAAATACCATGGGGTTGTCGATCTTGCCGATGCGAAACATGAAGTGATTGATAGCATTAGTAGAAGCGTTACCTACTTGCGTCGAGACATTGCCAACTGTCACCGAATGCACTCCATCAGAGACGTTTACCAAATTTGCATGAAGGACCCAAGTGCCTGGTATCTGACCAGTAATTGGCCCACTATACTTCGAAACAATGGCCGTAGTATCGTTGGTGGCTTGACATGCGACGCTACTGTTGTCGATCGACGGGGTAGTACCATCGACAGTTGCGGAGTTGAAGGAAATTGCAGACTGCACTTGTTTGCAGTTCATCTCATCTGAAAAGTAGAATGCGATTGGCACCGTTACTTGTTCGCCTGGATCAGAATTAGACAGAATTCGCGCATCGTGCCCTGGCTCAAATTTGGTTATGACAGGCGATGGTTTTAGCCACTTTTCGACAGGAACGTAAGCCATATAACCCCAGGGAGAGAATGTCAAATGATCTAAGCAGCCATTGTGTTTGGTGGAATTCTCCAATTCTGTGATTAAAGTCAATAATAAGATCGACTGTCTCCCAACAATACTACCTACTTAGCGTTTGAGGGGATGTGCCAAGAGTGAACTCGTCATATGGGTAGAGTAGATTCTTGACTGTGGTACCCTCATCGAAGGGAGCTATCAAAGCTGAGTCGTTGTTGGTGCAGTCGAAGTTATAAGTCTGAACGAATCCCTCATTGTGGTAAAGAAGCCATACGCTCTGGTTTCCTTGACCTTGACCGGAAAAATCCTGGATACCTGTAGTTCTGAGTGTTAGCGTAATGTACAGTTACACTTGTTTGAAATCTACATGCCTTCCCAGCGGCTACGTAAGACACTCCACATCCCTGTTTCGGTGGCTGTTCCAATGGAACCAGGCAAGTAAATGGGGTGCGTTTGCTTCGAGAGCGTCTTAACATAAAACCCATCGTTGAGGACAGGATACCGTTCGCGCATCTCAAACATGTTTCTCATGATATTTCGTATGGGATGAGATGGATCGCGGTGATCAATGCTGTTCCAATCGTCCATGCAACCAAATCCAGCGCTTTCTTGGGGCCAGGTAGAGAATTTGGCGTTGCCAACAGTATAGCACCCGTGATCTTGCCAGGCTGTAGAAGTTGACATGGGTTGACGACCGAAGACGTAGTTATCCGCTGTGTTGTCCAGAACGTAATAGGCTTGTTCTTCGCCCCACTCGAGCATTGGGATTCCAGGCATTAGCATCGTAATGATGAAGGTACCAAGATTCTGTTTGTACGTTCCATTGACTATGGTAGGCCATCTGAATACGTCCTGGTTTTGAGCGCCATACATGTGCCTCGGGTCAAATACCCCAGTGTTCGCATTGATCAGGTCGTTGGTCTTGATGAAGTCATTCCAAGTTTCGACCTTTACGGTGTTAGGTTGAGCAGCAGAACAGGTGGTACTTACGACTTACGAAGTCGACAGGGGTATCACCCTCGGCCGACAAGTCGCCGTCCATCCTGAGTCAAATCATTAGCAAACCGGATTGACAAGACATTTCAAGGGACATACCCTAAAAATCTGGTAAGACTTCGGTATATGCTATAATGAAAGCATGCAGAATCAAATGCATTCTTGCCAACATCTCGAATGAATCCCGAGGATTGGGAGTTGTTGGTCGTCATCAGAACAGCTTTCGTAGTGTCGTTGACCATCATATCCGGTGTTTTCCCGCGGCCCAAGTAGTCTGCACCAAACGCGTTGCCAGAAACGATTTCGCCGGGAATGAAGAAGTTGTTCTTCCCAAAGGATTTGGCGCACTGCCTTATGTGATCGGCGAATTCGCCTTGCGCATCAACCGTGATTTGCTGCCCTTTGTCCATGCGAAAGCCATCAATATCAAGCATAGCAATTTGAATGCAGGAGAAATGCTCGATCCTTTCGCGCACAGATGGCTTCCACTCTCGTAAGCGATCCTGTACTGAAGCGAACTTGCTGATTTGCCGTTGCCACTAACCGTCGATTAGTATCTGAGCCAACGATGATCACGGCGAGACATACTTCAGGATAGATGTTGAAAGCTGCAATGTCGCCATATTGATCGAAATCGCTGTCGCGACAACCAACAAAGTACTCGGTGTTATTTCCAACAACCTCGTAACCGGAATCGTCGTAAAATCTGGGGTAATCGCATTTGGGGAGCATTTCGTTGCTGAATTCAAAATCGTGGTACTGGCGCGATGTCTTGTACATCGCGTTGTGCTCTGTGAAACTTAGAGGCGCAGAGACGTTCAAGTAACCCTCGAACCCGATCAGATCTCCTAGTGTCGCCATCGTATTGTCGAGAACGACGTACATCCCGCGAGAATGCATCTCAGCGATACACTCGCGCCAAGCATCGATTGTAGCAAAGTGTGGGTCCAAGAGCGTAAAGTCCAAAGGACTGAACCCATCGGACCCCCAGGGGAAATTGATCATCGGGCTACCGGCAAGATAAATACCCTTGATGCCCATGCCTCCGAGATAGTCCAACGTGTCTTGAAGTCCTTTTATGTCACCCCCATGCCTCAACTGGGTACCTGTGAGATCGTGTTCCCAAGCAGTGCCATTAGCATCATCGTTTGTAGGGTCGCCATTGACAAATCGGTCAAGCATGAGGGTATAAAAAGGGAAGCGCCAGTTGTCTGGCGAAGGGTTGAAAGCTGCGAGTGGTGAGTCCTAGACCGACCTCAAAGCGCTACTAGATTTGGACTTACAATGATTTTGCCATTCTCCCCAGTAGTCAAGCCCCGAGGTAGCAGTTTGATTTTGGTTCAAGTTCCAAAGAACTTGATCTGGATCATACTTCAGGGCCGACGTAAGGAAGGCGTGGACCGCCAAAGCAGTAACTGTCCTTATGCAGAACATTATTTGTCCTATCTTCAAATAACCAGCAATGAAAAAAGAAGATGCGCCGGGCGAAAAAAGATGTTGAAAGAAGATGCGTTCCAGATAATAAACGAATAGCTTGACATCGATATACAATGTCAACAGAATGTCAAGCAAACAAGAACAAAGACGCAGTTGATTATTAACAGCAGATATTCCAGCCGTTAAAGAAGAAGAGATATTAGTATTATAGACATCAGGAGATTTAGGGACCCTTGATATCCTTGATGCCTTTAACCCTATTAACCCAGTGGCAAGCATTCTCGGAAACTAGCGGTACAGTTCGTCGCCGGGGACAGGTCCGATGAAGTGTACAGCTTCAGTGTAGATCCACTGATGCTACGTTTGGATATGAAAGGACCTGTGTCCTGAGCGCATCGCACATAGTGTAGAGGAGTACCCTAGCGATAGCGTACGATGCAGTGGAAGGCTATTCCTCGAGCCCTTGCCTTGCTCACCAGATTTCGCGCTACGGTACCAGGGGCAAGAAGAAAAGATATTGACGTTTCTGTGGTACGGAAAGTCGGAGAATACAAACCGGGTAGCCCAACTGGGCGGTTTTATCAGACAACATATGGCAGGATGCAGTGTGGAGACAAGCTAATTTGTCTCCGTGTGCCGGTTGACGAACAGCACTGTCCAAGCTACACCGCATGTTGGGGTAGGGCGAGATACCAAAAAGGGATTCAAGGACCAACTCAATGGCCAGAATATCAGAGCGGCAAAAACGAGGCCACTAGTGTCCTGGAATACTCTCAAAAATCATTGGGCCTGAGACTTAGAATAGTACAGAGGTGGTGGTGCATTTCTCGGAACAGAAGCTAACGTTGCAACGGTTAATGGCGTGCAGACCAAAAAGGGTTGTGATAGGTCACACAGAGTTTGACTGCATGTCTCAAAGAAGAATACTGTGGTTTGCGAGAATGACCGAATCGAGGAAGAGTCAACCAAACGGAAAAAGGTTGAAACGTTGGCCTGAACGTTTATGTGGGTGGAGACACCCAAAGTTAGAAAAAGCGACTAGGATAGGGGCTAGTGATTTCCACGCACGTCCAGCTCACATCCAGTCCTTTGGATCGCCCATGCAGTCGATTTAAGCTTTGGGCAATATCATTGGCAGATGGCTGCCGCCGCCAGATAAGATCTTCGATGTTCTGTTTTTGACCAGCACAACTGTTTAGCGCACGTAAATCTCTTTATTTTTAAGTACATGCCTTCCAGCCTTCGGAAAGCAATGGTTTGATAATATTCAGAGAACCGCGCGAGTTAAATTGGCAATTCTGAGAACACGTTTTGAGCGCAACTGCTAGATCGTATGGGTCGGCGACTCGGCTGTTAATAGCTTGTTGCCATCAATCCAACTTCTTATCCTCTGAAGTAGCTTTCCGTAGATACGAGCATTGCATCATGCCCTGTCATGCCCGGCAGCTGCACGCCGCTTGCGGCAACTCACAAGGAACCCTGCGTTCAACAACCTTGCGAGATGTGATAGAGCGCGTCGCTGGGAAATAAAGGGTACATTCAGCAGCAATGTAAGGAAGGAAAAGGCAATCGGTGTCGGAAACAGACCTCCCTTTTGCACCCGAACATCTCAACGCATGCACTACCTACGAGTAGAACCACTTAGCTTCTTTGACCGGAGTCTGGTACCTCCGTCTGAGCGAATAAGGAGGTGACCTTAATCTTCTGTTGGTTTGAGAGGATATTTTCCAAGCTTCCGACGTCATGATATTAGATATCATTGAAAAAACCGGTGAGTGAGATGGGTAAGTAAAGTAAGTGCCCTACTCCGTAAGGGTAATGTTGTTGTTATTAGGGACCGTGTTTTATTACCGGTACTGTATGATGTATTAATTTGACGTTAAATTCGAAAAGGTAATAATAAGGTAAGTACGTAGGTGGGGGCGACTGCGCCGGCACTCGTAAGCCTTCCGAAATGCAGTAGTACTGTACCGAGGCAGATCATCACTGCAGATCTCCTTTTTGAATTTTCAATACCGACGTCATCTTTCAACCGAAAATAGGTTATAACGAAAAAGTCGGAATTAGTTAGACTTCCCCTATTTTATCTTATCATCATGTGGTCGCTCATCGCTTGTCCTAAAATATTACTGCTGGATTTCTGCCACCCTTCATTATCTACCGCGCTGCCATGCCATTGTCTCAAGCTTGTCGATTAACAACACATGGGTTGCTCAGTCTTTCGTAGCTTCATCCTTGTCCTTGCAAATCGGTCAAGCATGTTGGCTACTTGGCCGAGTCGCAGAACCCCATCAAAAAATGGATCGTCGGGGGTCACGTCTCGGGACTGGCTGCTTGCTTTTCTGTGAGAGACAAGGATAGCTTGGTAGCAAGGATGATTGGACTGGACCGAGATCTGGGGAGTTGGATCTACGATAGCCCACTCTTGGTACCAATAGATCTGCCAATCGGGGGCATAGTGCGTTTACGAGTGTTGGCAGAGATGTTCTGCCTCCGCTGATAGACATAGGGCCGATCAAGATCTCAGAAAGTTTTGGGTAGGCGCTTGCCTTTTGAAGTAACAACACGTTCTGTTGTTGGCTTCGATTGAATGGATTTTGTGGTACCCAATACTTGAGCCTTGGAGTCAGCGCAAACCCTGTTGGGTCAGCCTGCAATGCAAGTTTGACCATGCTGATCCTCTTTCAGCATTTCTATCTCTGTCCACTAGCATTCGGTTTGGAAACACTTCAAAGCACTGATTCCATTCGAGGTTGGAGGCGGGAATACTACACGATCCAGATCTTGGATAATCTGGAGTGATAGTGGCTAGTACAGTGGCCAATCCTTCGCTCTGATTTCATTATGGCTTAACGATAGAGCAACCCAGACTTCGGCAAGGACACAATTCGCTCGGATCAGCAGAAAGAGAGAAACCCTTGTCACACGGAACGTTGCGCGATTCTGATTTTACCCACAGTCATGACTGGCTTAATGATTCTGCCGGAAGGATAATAGCATTTTCTGTTCCCATTGCTGGAATAGGAAAGAGTGCAGCATGCCGATACATCTGCATATGTCAGATTATGACAGAAAAACACAGCGCTATCATTCAGCCCTCGGACTAATCCGAGATGATCTCATCAAATCCTGTGGGGAAGTGCAGCGTACATAGACCACACTACAGCAGTGGCCGTCAATGCTCATCTGTTTTTATGATCGACAAATGTCATCAAAAAATCATTCAACATCAATTCAATCTTCCTATAGCATCCGATGAACCCTACTGTTTTCTGAAATTACGCGTTAAATGGGAGGTCCGTGATTGGATATGCTCATTTCGAAAGCGATTCGTGAACCCAGTTAAAGCAAGCTGCATATATTGAGGATTTCTGCAAACACCTTGATGCACTTTGCGAGCAAATCATATTCTCTCTCTCATCTGTCTGCATTTGCATTTGATTGAGTTGTAAGCGAAATCTTTGATTCCCCAAGACCAGGAACAGCATATCTCTTGCGTACCTGCATACCCCACAGATCTCGGATACTTGCATGCGTCCGAGTGTTTGCGGACGTCTTCCGAGAGATGGCTGCACGCGGTCCAACCCGTTGTCCAGCCGTACACCTCCATATACGTGCTCGACTTTTGAGATCGCAGCGTAGTTATCGATGCGTTTGAAGGAAGCCAACTACATCTGCAGACAACATAAAGTACCTTAAGCTTGCAAATGCATCTCGATTAGTCGCCATGAACCAATCTCCGTTCCTACAATCTACCGGACGTTGCTAACCTATTCAGCATGACCAGACATAAACGTGACGTCATTGCTCCTGGTCTACGACATCTAAAGTATGCCGCTGCTGTCTATGCCTTAAATATTCAATTCAGATCAAAGCTGCTGTATGTCGGCACATTGTGATGTGACATTCTTGGATTGGAACTAGGTCGCCTCCAGCAACCCTCCAGCAGCTCCAACCAGCAATCGTACAATTCAAGTCCCCCTGTGAATTCCAAAACCTGGATAGAAACAAAAAGGGCCATTATGGCGCGCGGTTCACATGATATACCACTACTCTTCAGATTCACTGCTTACGATTGCATAGGTCCTGTGTAAAGGCATTACACAAGTGGCAGTATATGTCTTCTGTAGGACCTTTTCTCGACAGTAACCCTATCCTAGCCTGAGTTGAAACCTTCAACGAAGACTTTACTGCTTGCTTCGGATAACCAGCAAAGACCAGTGAAGCCACGGCCTTGTAGCCTTAGCTTTCTATGCGCCTAGCCATTAAGACCTGATATGGAATGACTTTCTACACCCGCTAATTTCCGACAGTATGCCATATCAACTTTCCATAGTTGGTCATAGCCGATTTTCAATATCAGTGTGCAATGGCCATTCTGTCGTTCGGCTTGTCAGCACATTCATCCCTCTGTCGCGCATCAGAGTGATCTTAGAAATAGCTTGCTTACCACCTGCAGTAGGGATAACTGTCCTGCTCAAAGATCACGAGCGGCGATAATGGCTTACGTCCCACGGGCTGAAGCAAATATGTTGTCAGAGTTTTTTATGACAGCTGTTTGCTCATCGCTTGTGCTAAGTCTAGCTGACCGATAAACACGTATTGGAATCACGTGGGATTTGTTGGAAGCCTCTTTACAGGGTCCATCACAGAAAAAGCTTGAGGCTGGGAATAACCTCCGTTCCCTCCTATTCCTAAGAGGAACACCGAGTCAAACCCCAAATGCATCCAATAAGTGCAAAATTAAACAAATGCACTCTAAGCAACTCGGAAACAGATTAGACACCGCTTTCCTACTCTTCATGAGCCTAGGTATTCGGTCAAACTATTAGTACCATTGAATGCGTTCACACATAATTTTGCGACTTTGTTAAGAGACTTTTGCATACTTAGCGCTATTAAAATCCTTTCCATGAGGAAGAAATATAGCATGCATCGCTTTGGTGGCTGACAAAAACGTGTGTATCTAACGTACGACTGAAGAAAAGAGAAACAAAACTCGGGTTCAGGTGATGGCACCCAATCGCCAACAGAGACTTGAATGATTATCGAAAGACTTTGGGCAAAGATTGGTGCATTGTCGACGTCATCGTAGTCCATAAGGATAAGGCAATTCAACCAAGAGCGAGAGTTACCTCTCATGGAATATATTCGCATGACCGGCGAGTCGTCGCAGGAAGTTGAGGTGTCTATCGTCAACAGCGATGCGTCACCAGATGCTGGATCAACCGCCGAAACCCGTGAAATTGTACTGGGAGTCTAAGAAAGATACCATCTACCATATATGGGCGAAATTGAGAGACCATGACAAGCAAGAGCCATCTGGTTAGTCTAGGTTGGAAATTTTGTGCCAAGACAGGAGCGGATCTGAACGGCACTTCCGGATGGCCCTTCCAGCGTTCCATTTCAAGTCACGAAAACGAAAGGTCAAAGTACAAGGTCGACAACCAGAAAATGGTGAAGAGATAACCTTGATACCTCTTGAGGGCTAATTGTAAGAGCGGTTGACGCAAAACTTGATATTCGAGGTCGGTCGTCCGGCGTACTTCTAAAGGAGTCTACTATTCGACTGGCCGGGCACGAATTTCAAACCCGGCTACTTGTACCCTTAGGGGGTGAGTTGGCCGAGTGGTAGTAGGCCTCCATGAAAGACTGCAGTAATTACTCAAGCGCTAGGGGAAGGCGGCCCCCGTTGAGGAACGCTAAGGTCGTGGGTTCGATTCCCACCGCTCTCAACGGTGCTACCAAGGAGGAGGGTTATTAAGGATTTGATTCTAGCTGTGAAAGTATCAGGTTTTTTCAGGTTTTGAGATGGGTTTCCCGAAGAGGCGGCAGGGGTGGAGGGCGATTCGGTGGAAATCCGACTCGGAAGTGATTCTACGTCTCGAGTATCTGCCGTGGTGAATGCGACGAGAGAAAATCTACTTAATGGTTGATGTCTTTCATAGCCCCATAGGCCCACATAAGGACAATAAACTTCATACCACACACACACATTTGTACCCTAGGTATCAAGGCTGGAACTCTCTATTTGTCATCTTGATATTCCATGCATAAAATTCTGATGAAGGCTTGTGGCCTTGGGCGAAGAATGTTCGCCAGTGGTTCTGCGTGGATTTAAGAAGATGACAGACGCACGCGCATTCGAGTCGAAGGCTTATGGTGCGGGAAGAGTGGCACCCTGGATATTTGAAATCACACATGTGGTAAAAGCCGAAGCTATTATGTCGATGCATGATGATGGGTTCTTCCTCTCTTGTGAAGAGCTTGACGACAACGGCATTGAGAGAAACGTGCCGAAAGTTCCTTGCCTCTCAGCTGCTTGTTCGGAACCTCCCGGCTCATTGCTTCATTGACCAACTCGGGAAACTGACATGGGGTGAAGATATGTCATACACACTTGGAGAGGCCCAGGCCCAGGCCCAGGCCAAGTGTCTTCACATGGCCCACTGGTTAACAAACTGCGCGAACCGTTGTATTATAATTAACAACCAGGAGGTGATCAATACTCTCTGGTATGGCAGGCGTGTGCGGCTCTACTCTCTATGATTGTGAAAGAAGACATGCCGGTGGCCGAAGACTATCTCCATGATGCACATCCGTATCCAAGAGTGAAACGGGTAGGGAGCTTTGGCGGATACCCTTCTACTGAGCCTGGCCTCAAGGCGGCGACCTGGGACAGTCATCCTTGTGGGGTTCGAAATTGCCTTGACCTTCTTGCCCTGGCGGGAAGGCTCAGATTGGGTTCATGGGGGATAATTTTGGAGTTTTGCCATATAGCATTGATAGAGTACATACTCCGTGATATAAGTCGCCACCTGACTACCCTATCTCCAGGAGAACGGACTTAGCAGTACGGAACTACCTTACCTACGGCCGTTACCTACGGCCGTTATGGTGTGCGGCAAGTCTAATGGGACCGAGACTTTCTAGTCGATCCCACCTGTTATTTCGGTTTTCTATTTGGTAGAGCCGCTGTCAAGGTTATCTAGTTAGGACTTCGTTAATTAATTAATTGGTGGATCATGTGAATCTCTCACAATCAATCTCGCAGTCCAACGTGAGGATCAACGATCACCACAATGCTCATTGGTATACTCGTACGGAGTACTGTACTGGTTTCTCACTAATCCGTCATCACATTGCATCCATAGGCTATTGCTCATCGATGTTGCCTATAGATATCTCCCGCGGCACAATCTATCGCTCCGTACTCCGTTCGTCGTGCGGATGTCTCGGTGGAACAGAAGGAATGATGAGATGGATCACGGACAGGGCGTTCCGACAGATCGATATTGGATCCTTTGGATGCCGCAAGTGTCTTAAATGGGACGGGAGATGCCGGAGGATCTGATTGGTCATCAGTAGCGAAGTTTCGAAATGGGTGAAGGAGAAATGAAGGAGAAAGAGTAGGGACGGTGTACGCGTAACAGGATCACGGCGTAGCAATCGTCAATTCATGCTGCTGCCTGCACTCCACCAGCGTCCACTACTGCCCACATCCGACACTACTAGAAGCCTTCGCAGCAACTCAGAAACACCCACAACATCCAATGGTTGTCGTGCTTACCCCACCGCCTGGAGGAGGAGGAAAGAGAAGATCCTTCCGCGATTAGGATCCTGAGAGATTAAGGTATTGTTTATATAGAGTAAGGTACGTCTGATGAAAGAAGAAGCCTTGCAGAAAGCCTGCCATGTCCAAATCGAGAAATTGTCGCGGTGGTACGAGTTGTAGAATACTGAGCCGCTTGAATTTCTTATCCCCTGCGATTCGAACAACGGTCTGCTTTATCTTGCTTGAAGTGTATGTACTGTACCACCGTCCCTGAATTATCGCCATGCAGCCCCCGTGTTCTCCACATCCCAGTGCCGTGGGTTCGGTTTCGACACGATGGTTTGGTGGGAGAGCGCAGAATGGATTCCCTTTCGAGAGCACTGCGGATTATCATCGACGTTTACCTCGGAAACAATGCCAGACGTAGAGATGTAGTAGTAGCCACGCAAGCGATCGTCCTCGTGTCCAGAGCTGCATGCCCTTTACGACTTGCGACAGCCAGCATCGAGGACATGCATTGTCATCTGAACGATGGATGATTAACCCATCCTTTCTCTTATCCTCTCGTGAAAGCTCGACTGCTGCTTGCTGCATAATCACGCACGTTAGTACGGCTGAAAAAGGTGGGATGAAAAGGCGGTGGGACGTTCATGGCTGCACGTCTCCCACGTTTCTCATTTTGCTTGTGTCGAATCATACAGGGCATCACCCCCTCATCGCCAATCGCATCCCTCAAAGCACCTCCTGGCCACCGGATTAGGAATGACTTGGCGGAGACTGAGCCGTGGGATACATTGATAGCCACGTGTGCCCGACGCATGCTTTCCTCGCACCGAAACTGTCAAGGGGTACGGGCAAGCACCGTCATTCGCCAGAGATATAAGCTTCAAGGCCTCCCTTCGATACCGATTTCACTCTAGTCTCTAATCCAGGGCCCCTCTTGCGTCGTTTCGTCTTTCCGTCTTCAGCCCTGAGCTGGGGACGAAAGAGGCGCAGCCATGTTGAATGTTCAATTACTGAAAAGCCTTTGTTATATAACAATGAGGGGCATGCCGGAGTTGGAAGGCGAGTCGCGAGAAAATGGGTAATTCCACGAAACAAGCATCGATGCAATCGACATCAAAGGATGATGACTGGACCAAGGTCGAGGACCGTGCTGCCAGGAGGAAGATACAGAATCGCCGAGCACAGCGTAGACATAGTATAGTTCCTCGCCGTCATTCTCGGATAAATATCGAGCTTACTGTTTGCTAGGAGAGAAGATACGAGAGCACATTGCCCAACTCCAAGCCCAAGTCGCCTCTGCTTCCAGAGACTCGACCCCAACAGACCACGCGTCTGAACCATACGACCGTTATCCATATAAGTCGTCTAGCTCTCGACCCCAGTCCACCGCTCTTAAACAAGACCATCCGTCGCCTTCCGAAGCCATGCGAATACAACGTCAAGAACACGATTCATCACACATGCAAGAAGACACGCAAAACGTCTTCACCGAGCCATGGAACAGCACCTGGCCCTACTTCTCCAACAACGACATCTTCGACAACGTCTACCCCCCCACCCCACCGCAAGAACTCTCCACCTCCCCCATCATCTGTTCCGCCCTCCCCCACCCCTCCCACCAACGCTTCCCCCAACCTCAAACTCCCGCGTCCCGCTCGCCTCGACCTCCACCGGTCCGCTCAATGACATCTCCTCAGCTCCCCGTGGCCGACAGAAGAAATCGCACCCGGCCTCAAGCGAATAAACCCACACCCAATTACCACGGCGCCCTCTCCATTAAGTGGGATGAACCCTCCTCCGCCTCCGTAAATTACAGAGGCCAAGACCCAAGCATGCCCCAGCTGAGCTACCCGCAGCAAATCCCGCAAGGTCAGTGCTTCGGGTGGCCTCTTGCTGCTCCCGAGATTCATAGGTACTAAGACCCAAAAAACGGGGGTTGACATGAGCGCTTTATAGCCCGGATACGCGATTCGCTTTCTTCGAGTGACGCAGCGAATCACTCGAATACCATTTGCGCGAACTGCGCGCAACAGATTGATCTGGAGGGTTACGGGGGCGGGGTCAGGTATATTGCTATTCCGGCGGATCCAAATGATGCGTGAGAGAGTACCTGGGTCTCGCACATTGGCATCGGTATGGGCTTGGGTAAATGGTCACAGGGATAGGGATAAGGACATCACATGGCATGGCATGGCATGGTGGAAACATCTTCACTCGGTACGGTATCTGCATAGTGTCTTCTCGATTTCAGAACACATTTGGGCATTGGCATGGAAACGGAGATCGGGATAGGCACGGCATGGCATTAAGGCAGGATGGGATAGCCAAACAGGCACAGCATAACCTCTTTGTACAACAAACACTACAGCAGCCACCATGAATCCTCATGACCGCCAAGAAACCTTTCTTTTCCAAAACATCATCCCATGAAACCAACCAACAAACAAGCCCCACCGCCTCAGCTGAAAACTAGCGTGTGCGCGCCCCTTCTTCCCCAACCAAACACCCATCAATATCATCATCAACTGCCTGCCCGCCCTAATTTATTCAGGTACGCACGCTTGGGACGCTAGTCTAGCCCACGGCGTCCGATGGTACATCCGTAATCGCCGAACGAATACCCTAAAACCCGAGAATATATATTAAGGTATCACCGGGTTCCCGCCTTACACTACTACATAGTACGGAATACTGTTCACCCAATCCAATCTACTATGTGATAAGGTCGACTAGTTGGTGCTAGGGGTGAAGGTGGGGTGGGGGGTGGTGGGATGTGGGTGAGATTTTAGAGGGGGGAGGTGGTGGTGCGTTGGTTAGGGGGTGATGGTGGGATGGGTTGATTTGGACGGATTTGGACGGATTTGATTTGATTTGGATTGTACTAGATCGTTTCTTTTCCAATCAAACAAAGTAAACCCTACAAAGCAATCCAGACCCTCAATCCCTCAAATTTCCACCATCACCACCATCACTACCATCCCGCTCTCCCTCAACGAACCCACCAAACCTTCCCTTTCACAAATACTTAAAACCTCCACGCGCCTACAACCAGTACTTACGTACCTGCCCATTCGACCAGCCAAGCTTCGGCTCGTACGCTGACGACATTAAGTCGTCTAGAAGGGGGAGATGTAGTAGAATGAACGGAAGTAGATTAAAAAGGTAAGGAGGATCGAGTACGGGATTGAATGTTCTGGGGTAAAGGGTGAAGGGTGAAGGGTGAAGGGCGAAGGGTGAATGCTGAAGGGTAGAGGGAGGTTGGGAAAGGGTGGGGGAAGAGGTCGGAGGAGGGGCTTGCAGGGGGGCAGAAGTTGTGCTGGTTGAACGGGGTTGGGCGAGATTGAATTGAACATGGTACGGATAGAACGGAGGATAAAAGAAACGCGAGAGAAAAAGAGAGGGAGTACGCAACTTCCAAATAGCAAAAATACAGAAAATCGCCATACTAGCAAAAAGGAATCAAAATCTAACACAAGCACAACGCTCAACCTCCAACCCTCATAATTGGAGCTAATTAATACACCTCGTGAACAAAACTTTTCTGAGCTGCGATTCGATCAGAAGCAGGATAGTGGAGGGGGAAATGTGGGAGGTGAGGGTGAGGGCGTGAAAGGGTCTGCGATTGACATGTGAGGATTTAAGTAGAGGGGGAGATATGAAGAGATGGGAGGTGAGGGGACTGGACGAGGTGTTCGAGGTGGGGACGGAAGAGGAGGGTGGGGAGATGGGGGTAGGGAAGTGAGGGAAGATGGTAATGGGAGGAGAGGAGAAGAACGACGATAACGGCAACGACGACGAAAAGGATGTCATAATTAACCATAAGATAACAAGATGGACACTACCCTCAAGCATCTACCTTATAACTGATTTAACTCATATGCAACTTCCAATGGATAGCGACTACTAGCTAGTGGACAAGAGGGAATATGGGAGCCGGGATAGAGGTGGAGGTCGCTCTGAACAGTGTTGAAGGGAAGGGAGGAGTGGGGAGGAGGAGGATGGGGGGAAGGAAACAGGGGACGAGAGGGGCGTGAACATTGCCCTCGAGCTCCTGGTTTATAACCAAGAGTAGCCCGTGAACAGTTTTCCCGTAGATAGAGTGGCGAACATGAGGGAATTCGGGAGCGGGCGTGATCGCTGTGATCAGGATTGCAGAGGAGGACGAGGACGAGGTTATGGTGCTGCTAGGATAGACGTTGCCCTCGAGCGGTCTGTATATATCCAAGGTAGCTCGTGAGCAGGTGACTTTGGAACAAGGGCCGGTCAGAATCATTAAGGTGGGGGTTCTTTCTGTGGCGAAGGGAATAGGATATAGACGGTGCTGGAAGACAAGGAAACAGGGATCGCGAGGGGAGTGAAGGTTTTGCGGGCTTGTGGGTAGCTTCTTTAGAGGGAACATTCGCGAACATTGGGTGGCGTCGCAGCATGGAGTCTGGAGTCGGAGCCGACGGTACCGTGTGCACACTGGCAGAGTGATTTGCCTATACGTTCGCTTCTTTGTTTGAAAAGCAGCTACCAGTAGCATCACGGTGTGTCCATTGTCGATAAAGCTACCAGTGCGCTATGGTAGTATTTGTATTTGTATTTGTATATTGGTTTGGATACCTAATGTCGCCGTTACATTGGTGTAGTGATACCTTGCCTGTTCTGATAATGTCGCTAGCACAGATTGGGTTTGTCGCATTTCGCTGTTGGGGTTCGGATGTTCTTGGTTTGATGCTTGGGATGAGGGGAGTTGAGGCTGTGTTGGGACAGGCCGTTTGAGGGCGAGAGGTCGTGGTCGTGGTCGTGGATTGTGTGTGTTTGTAGTACTTGTTACTAGTAGGTTCGATTCCTTTCGCCGCTGATACAACGATGTAGTGGTACTTTCGCATCTTTCGGATATGATTCATAATGCTTCTGGTGCTCTAGGGAGATAGTTGTATCAGCAGAACTGTCCCATCACTATCAAGCATTCGTAATGAACCCGCTCTGCTAGTCGGTAGGCGCCATAGCTTCATGGAAGACGACTTAGCCAATTCTATGAGAGTATCTCGATGGACTCGTAGAATTGTTTGCTAAATTTCGCCAGCCTTGAAAGGCCTTGGGTTTCTGGGCTGTAGCCAGACCAATACTACGACAAGGCTTCCCATTCACTGCAGTGCAGCCTCCTTTGTGGGCCATAGCCTTGTTTGTAACTCGGGCGTTGTGTTTTTCAAGCTCTTTATTGTCCGCTGCTGCGAGCGTTGTCTCCTCTTCGTAGGAGTTCATATATGGCAACGAGTGTGATGCATCTGGCTGCACGCCCATTGCAGGTCTCCATATAGCAATCGAGTGCTTAGGCTGTCCAGACCCAGCCAACTGCTAATCTTTCTGAGAGGGGTATAGACTGATTTGTGCCGTACTTCCCGTATGTAGGTGAGCGAGATCGCGATGGTGGATGGGATTGACTGGATAGGGTTGTAACACATTGCTGCATGCTGGCGAACGTAGGCGCAGTAATTGTGCTGGCATAACGATGTGCGAATCAAAATCGATTTATCTTAACAGAAACCGTGAGAGGCGAAGAGTCCCAGAGAAGGCATGTTCTGCATGATGCTTGTTCCCATACTGTCCGGCCTGCAACAACACCTGGAACTCTGCATGGGCGTCTCAAAGAGGCAGAAATTCCCAAGTATCAACTGCTTGCCCTCTAAATTGATGGCTGACTACATGAGCGATGTCGATGGCGCTGGGCGGAATTTCAGGCTCTAGCAGTTGTGACTGAACGATTGGTTGAGGTAAGGCGTGGCTTGCGGCTGCGGTGGCGGAGCATGCTTCGATAAGGGCATGTTTGCGTCCAATGCAGGTGAGAACAGAGGAAAGGAGGGACAGCAAAAGAAAGCCTTGGAATGAGATTTGAGAAGGGGGATGACTATAAGACTCGACAAGGCAAACAAGTCCTGGAAAGAATTTTACCTTAATAAGCGGGCCGCTTTACCTTCCTTCTTATTGCCTAAGGTATCTAAGGTATGCATGACATTGCCGTCATTGCCCACCTCAGCCCTGTGACGTTGTCAGATGATACCTTGGAGATCTAAGTTCTTCGAGTCACGAAGAGAATAGAACAAGAGACGCCTTCGAAAATAAAGTACTTCTACTTTCCCAAATTTCACAAAGCAATCCATCTCTCGCTCCATCCTCTCACTCTATCCTTGATGGCTTCCCAAGACTACTACAAGGGTGGGGAGAATTTCCCTCCACCACCGCCATCAGTCGCGACATTCGGTTCAGCACCACCGCCATACCAAGAGCATGTGCACCCTCCGCAAGAGCAAGCACGTCCGCCACACCTCGCCCAGCACCATGACAGAGAATTCTATCCACCACCACCACCATCAAACTCTGTGCCATGGCTGAATGCTCCAAACAACCAGTACACACCCAGCGATCATTACTACCAGCCTCACTCTCAGCAACCTTATGCGCCTCCTGTTCGTTCTCCTCGTACCTCATATCCCAGCGGTTGGCGACAAGGTTATACTGATATTTTACAGCGTCAGCCATACAAGCAACAATACCCACCTCAAAGCAACGGCTATCATCCACAAAACACTCCATATCCTCCACAGTTTCCTTATACCCCACCAAATAGCAACTACCGTCCACCTCGAGCACATTCTCAACAACCACGACCCCATCCACATTCTCCGCGTCCTCATTCCCATCACCGTCATCGAAGACACAGTGAGCGCAGAGATAGCAAAAGCAATGAAACCAAACTGAGCTTTCTCGGTGCCGGCGCGGGTGGCCTTATCGGGGATCTCCTACTCGGCCCAGGAGTGGGTACGCTGGGTGGAGCAATTATTGGCGCTCTAAGTGGGAAGAACGCCGCAAAAAAACATGATAGAGATTAAAAGCACGTGGGACCAAGTTTGTTATTCCCGGTCGAAAAATTGGTAGAACCAAAGACCCATGAAGGATGTTTGATAGGACAACGACTTGAATGAGATACGAGATATGCAGCAGACTGATGTGATACCTGATGGTGTGGGGATGAAGCGCAGGGTCCGGATTCTCTAAGCAGATCCGCAAGCGGCGCGAACACGAATCTTGTATATCGATCGGAGGCAAGGTCATCTTTAGAGTACCACATCCTCGGTCTCGGAGCGCAACAGTCGGGACAGATCAAGAGTGGTCCAATCTCGGCGGTAAGTGGAAGGGATTCAAGACGTACGCCAGATCGATCTTGTGGACCAGTTTCGTTAGTGTCACAATGACAAACCTCATGCGGACGATTCGACTAGGCTATTGAGCAGCGAAACGAGGAATAGTACGGCAGAGACTGCGTTTACTAAGGGACAAACGTTCAACCATTCCGTTGAGAATTCTATCGAGATATACTTCGAATACTGTAATGGAGTGCTTTGTTGTTCTTTCTGCTTCTTGTTTCTCCGTAAACTGTATAGTATCCTCATCTTGTAACCCTTGCCTGTACTCTTGTCACCTCGCCGTTGCAAATGCTTTGGTAACTGTATAAAATATCTCGCAAATGGTTTTCAGGAGGCTGTGGTATTGTCTGAGGTCTGAAGCCCTAGCTGAAGGCCTATCAGAGAGATTCTGATGTAGCGTGTTTTCCAAACCTTTTTGTGTTCTGCAATTCGAATTTCTTTCCAATCCTCGCAAGCCTTAAGCTCAAGAAATATATAGAGAGACATTTAGCTGTGCTTGAACATTGGCAGATCTTTGCAGATATGCATTGCAGATACCTCTGACTAGTGGAATATCAGAAGGCTTAATCCACATTGGCAAGCGTCTTATGTTAGGTCTTACAGAAGCCAGTATCATGTGATAGACGTTATTTGCCGCGTGTGGTATGTTTATCGTGTCTATGGTTTACAATGATGTCTGGTTATAGATGGCCGGTAGAGATCTTGCGTGTAGTGATGCTTCGCTTTCATGAGCATCTGTCATCTGCAAATTTTCTTTAATGGTGTGTGTAACCGAAGTTGGATTATATTCAGGGCCATCATCGTGAGACATGTCGATGTCGTTATCGAGTTTCTTCACCATTGGCAAAGCGCTGTTGCAGACAAACCTCAAGTAGGGGCCCCAGACGCGGATTATCGGTGCTGCATGAGCGCCGCGCTCCAGCGAGTAAGTGGAGTGAAGAAGCGAGATGGGGGCGAGATCCAAAGCGTAAAGACCAAGCTTCCAGGCAAGGTTGGCCGTATTCAGGAGCCGTTGAGGGCGAAGGCACACCTTACACTATGCACGTGGGCTGCGTCGCCAACTAGATGAACGCCGAGATCATGCGAGGAGAATGAGCGGGCGACGCGTTTGGAAATTTTCCAGACGGCGAACCGGGACAAGAGAGTCGCGAACTTGAGGGTGTAAGGGGCGAAGATCTTGTTGGCTTGGACGAGGACTCCATCGGTGGTGATGGAGTCGGTCACCACTTGCTTGGCGAGCCGGGGAAATTTCTCTGGTGCTATGATGTCGAGCTTGATGTGTAATCTGGGTTTAACATTAGTATCTGTAGTCAAAGATAATGTGAAAAAATACCTAGTGTATTCATCATCTTTACTGATGATCACACAGCCTCCGCGCCTAGAGGACACAACTAATATATGCGCTGATTGGTATACAAATCAACATGGGATGAATGTGAATGCTTGTTGTTCACCCAATCACCCAGTTGTAAGGATAATCGCTTTTAAAGACAGACACAATTCATGATTTCCAATTAGATGTCGGTTGCCAATCCATGAAACGGTATAGGTAGCAACTTTCGAGCGTCACTAGCAGCGTCATCACTATCAACAAAAAGCTTCGCCCTTACTGTCTCTTTCATCGCTTCTCTCGTTGCGAATCATTGCCTATATAGAATGTGATGTTTTGTCCCTTTTCTCAACGGAACGACTCGAGATGCTGGTACTCTGTTCAACAAACACCTGATGTCACAGCAAACTTCGAATTTATATACTCTTCAACAATTCTTGCGTGATAATATGAAGGCCGTGATATCTGAAGGCCGTGATATCTGAAGGCCGTGATATCTGAAGGCCGTGATATCTGAAGGCCGATTGATGATAAAGGTGAACCACAGTTTTTTTCCATCTTTGTAAATGGCTGTGCATTCTCTTAGTGGACTTTCTTGGACTTGTTACGCTAGAACCCAAGTGTGAAAGATCTTGAGGGAGCAAGGCCGGACATCGTCGACACGGCCGGCCATTAGGGACTTGAGCCCTTTGTATTTCAGTCAATTATAAAAATCAGTAGCTGGAGGTTGAACAGGGTAGAGTTGCCGATGATTCGAAAGAAGAGGCCCCGTCTAATAAGACTTACTGCCATTTGTAGACCACTTAGGCTAGGTGTGTGAGCTGAAGTTATTACCTTCTGGGATGAATGGTAACTGTAATGTAGGTCTTCATCAAGATCTTCACCATTGCGTTGTACAGCCGCTCAAGGTATAAAACCATTCTTTTAAGTAGAAGCTTCGACTGACTGGACCATCGTTTTTCTTCTTAATGTAGGGTTAGAAATTGACCGATGAAAACAGCAACATGCAAGGCAAGCGGGTCATCACAATGATACAGAAGCTCATAGGACAAATTTGAATATTTAGGTGACTTCAACAGACCACCACACAATGCCAAAAAATGCCCTTGCTGTAACGCTGAACAATCCTCGGTAACTGACCGCGTAATCGCGTAAAGATCATTGGGCATCACTGAGAGAGATTGCTCTGCACATGCCAATCCAAGAATCTAGACATCAAGCTTAGCGTGAGAATTCCAGAATAGGGAGCTCACACTGGATAAGGAATTGTTATAAAGTTTAGCACCAGCCGTTCTATGCTCGGATGATACATCTCTGCTTGCTGCGTATTCAACACCCATTCACCGTTTGCAATTATTGCTCAGGGAAGTTTGCCAGGGCTAAGATACAACGTTCTAGCCATGGCTGAAACGCAATTTGGACGAAATCTTAGAGCCCAAGCTACCATGATATCATAGTGCACACACCAGACCATGGCTGTCTAACAGAATATTCACGATGGTAGAAGAGCTTGCGAGAACCGGGAACCAACAACATCTCTAGTAACGCTTTAGCAACGCGGTCGACAGGGAGCCATGATAGGCGCTAATATTTGTCAGTGATTGGAAGATCAAAACATGAAGACGTTGGAACTTGGTATATTATTAGCAATCGATTGACTTACCCCCCGTAGATCTGAAATTTACCCAAGAAGTTGAGAAGCTTTTACTAGAGCCGGCAAATGCTCATCTGGGCAGATTCCCCACTTGGAAAAGACTGGCCACTGCAATGCACTTCGCACAATAAAGGGTGGGATGTCATATCAATGGTATGGTAACGCAGCCGCGATAAATTTGCCTCACACCCAATATTCCTCTGCATAATTCATAGGTACCGTGACAGATGAATCACTCAGTTGATTCGGGAACCGGGGTTTTTCCGTGAATGAAGGGACACCGCCCAACAGCAGCGGTCGGAGACGCGAATAGCACTTCGTAGTATAATATTTGGGGCCGAGCTTGATGGTTTGCAATTGCAAGCTTCGCAAGACTACTCAAGGCTCTGATGTGCGGATCGGAAGACTGCAACTTGCGGCGAAAGTTCATAAGCCAAGCCGGTGAAGTATGTACGTGACTTGCGACATTAAACGCCGATAATCATGCTTATTCAAGCCCAACCCGTCTGCTTCAGCATCCTAAGGGATTAAAAACCTCTAGCCAGGCCGTAGTTGGAAGGGCGACTCTTCGAGCCATGTTGACTTTTTCCTGGCGTGTCTGAAACGCAGAGTCAGTGGAGTCAGATTTATCAGAGCGAATCAGGCAGATGATCCGAAGTACAGATGGCTCCAGGTATAATTTTTCGAGAACTTGCGTACTGAGATTTCCGATTGATCCTGTTAGGGAAACTATGTTCTTGTCGATCTAAAGCTTCATAACCAAGTGCTCCATAGGAGCTGTCCGGCTAGATACGTTGCGACTACTCGGACCCACAAGGCTTCGGATTGCTATGAACATTAGGGACACGTATGGATGGGAATATAAAAAATGCCGAGGCAAATGGCCAACTTCAACACCGGACTCCGCCTTATCAAAACCCATGTGTTCGTCTCAACGTCCCTCGATAATTCACATTCATCGTTTCTTTTCTCTGCGCTGCTGTGATATCATCCGCATAATGATACACACCCGCGTTATTGTTTAGCATATCGTAGCCCCCATGCTCCTTGATTCGGCTTGTCAGCTCAGTCATGCTCGCCTGGTCGGTGAGGGAGAGCTTGTTGTAGCGGACGTCGACAACTTCGTTGACGGCCTTTAGGTTGGTGCCGAGACTGGCGGCACAAAGAGCGGAAGATAGCGGAGCGGACCATGGACTCGAACACGTTGGTGGCAAAGATTTGGCAAATGGCCAGGCCAGTGCCCGGTTTCTGGGATGCTGGTCAAGAGAGGGAGAGCTAGGGACGGTTGCCTGCCTAGGGCTCCGGTCACGACTGCAACCTTGACAGCGTACATCATGGTGATTGAAGAACTCTAGTAAACGAGTAGAAGCCGGATTGAGGGCTATGCTTCAACAAGCTTGAGAGTTGAGAGTAATTTTCTGAAAGGACAAGGTCGCACATCGACGCAATAATTTCTACCGGTACTTTAGTTGTCCAAGCTTGTCCTCTACGTCAACCAAACTGAAATAATTTGAGTCTCGACGATGTGGGTGAATCGATTTCCCGGCAGCATACGCGAGACTGGAGTTCTCACAAGGCCCTCAATGTCTTTTATCCAAGTCCTGCACCTCAGTATCGAGTCATCTTTATCGCCACGGACTGCTCGTCAATTATCGGTTCCCATAGCGGAATATTCCGCACGCAAGGCTAAAGCGACTACGGTAAGCCTCGGTCTAAGCCCGACGGCCTGGTTAACCAGGAGTAAGGCTAATGGAACAATCCTCTCGTGCCACTACCTTTGTGTATCGCTCTCTCTCCCTACATGTTTGGTGTCATATACCGAGTCTTCAGCTGTGCAGACTTAGATGTGCAGTGCGGTTGAACGGAAGTGCTTGTTGCCTAAAGTGGGTGAACGCCGCAGTAGGACATATAATTGTCCGCCCGCGCTGAGCTTTGAAGACGTTCTACATATACTTCTTCGAGGTCCTTGTACTCGACACTGTATTATGAGTCATGGCGTAGATTGTTGACTCGACGTTGGCATCACTTTCAGATGAAGGCACCTTTCCTAGTCATAGTATGTTCTTTTTGAAATTCCGTTGGTTGAGTCGAGAGGTATCACTCTCTTACAGGTATAATGTGAAGGTGCAGGTTGGACTCGAGACAATAGAAGGCCGTGAGGATGCAGTGCCATATTAAGTGCCACTCATTTCTGTGCGAGCAATTCCGCGATACTATGCTTTATAATGTGCTTTCAGAGACAGCTGAGTATCTACCTCGCAGTGCCATCTTCAGTCCAAGTGGAACTTGGTTCTGTCGTCTCTTGTATCACTTATATAATGCTAATCTCTTTGACCCGAAGTGACACTCTTCTTATTGTCTCTCTAACACGCTCTCAAAACGTCTCTGCGGGATGAATTCTACAACTAAATTTTTACGAGGCCCTCATACCCGATCGCTGACTTTTCGGGCTAACCAACCTTCGTCACTGACGCGAACGCTGGTCTTGGCAAGGAAGCTGTCAAAACTTTTTTTCGTTTGAACTCCAAAAGGGCTGTCAATGCCGAGCGCACCATCGCCAAAGGTGAAGCAGCCAAAGCAGAGATCGAGGGGCAATCAAAGCGTGCTGCAAAGGTCATCGAGGTATAGAAGCTCGATTGTTCGAGCTATGCCTCGTGCAAGGATTTTACAGCCAAGGCTGTCAAGCTGGACCGCGTCGATTTTGTAGTCCTGAACGCTGAGGTTGCTATTAAGCATTTTCAGATGTTCGAGGATGGTCAGATTACTGTGAACTTTATTAGACCCATATGGCTTGTGCCGCTTCGGCCATCATTATTGCGTGCCTCTGCTGCATGTCTATACTACGTTCCCCGGGCGGAAGACGCCAAACTCGCTTGCCACTCTTAACAACCTGAAGATAGCTGTCATGTCCGTTCGGTGAGAATATTATTATTCTTCTCCTGCTCATCCTCCTGTTTCTCCGTTCGTCTTTATCTTATATCAGTGCAATATATGACAGCTGAATCATACATCCTGCAGATACAAATTCTCTAAACTCCTACAACTTTCGCTGTTCGAGAACTTGCAGCACAAACTGTTAACAGCAAGCCCTTTATTACCATCAACACTCTTAATATCGGGCTCTGTTACACAGACTAGACCCGTAGTGCAGTGGGCGTCACATATCTCACGATGAAGCTGATGAAAGCTCTACAGGCATGGGCAGCTGAAGAGGGCGGCCAGACCCTTGTGTATGCCACTACTGCAGGACCTGAGTCGCATGGGGTGTACATTAGTGATAGCAATATTCGAAAGTAAGCCTTTCTTGACTGAGAAGATGTTCTAGAATGCATGTAACGTGATTGTCCACAGTAAAGGCTAGTCAAAGTTCGTCATCAGCCAGGATGGCCAGAAGACGCAGAAGAAAGTCTGGGCAGAGCTGGTCCGAATAGTCAGCTAGCCATTACCAAATTTTCCGGGCTAAGGAGATAATGGAAACAGTAGGCTGGATTGAGTTGAATTGGCAGTGTTCCTTCAGATCGTTGAGTTAATGGGATGATTAATTCCTCCAGGAAGGGATCGTAAACGTGATGGGAAGAACCGTGACTGATGAATGCTGAGAATCGACTCACTACATCAAGCTATCCCTATATATCAGCAACGGTATAACAGAGCAAGTATTTCTATCTACTACGGCAACTCATCATGCTACACAATTTTACGTACTTTGAATAGCTTAGCGTGCTTTCCTGAAAGTGAGTATTTAATGTAAGATACTTTTCAGCCAAACCATCTTGGAAATCATGTTGTACCGCAATGCCCACGACATTACCACTGGTAGAAAGCAAGGCTGATAAGCAGAGCCTTGTTTGTGCCAATTTGAAGGAGAACAATTGGTCGCCTAGGCCCTTGGTTAGAATCATTGATGTCTATCTAGAGACATTCACATCAGCTTTCGTGACAATACCGCAGAATTCATTAACTCCTATGTGTCTTAACTTGCATTCTCGATCTTGCTATTTGAGCTGTTCTCATCTTAAGAAGATCAGCAGAAAGCTTGCATTCACAATCAACCCCAAGAAAAAGGAAGGAGTAAAGCGACAAGAGAATAAACCCACAGACAACAGGCTTCAGCAATCAACCGTATCTTCTTTCAATCCTTTATCCAGTCTTCAAGAACCCCACGCCCAGAGCCGTAAGCACAGCAGTGCAACCAACGCCGCTCGCGCTGTTTTGGCAAGGCGCCATGTACTTCTTTGCCCCATTCCTCCCAGAATCCTCTCCGTCCGGCGTTCCAAAAATTCTTGCCGCAGCATCCGCTGGCACTTGTCCAAGCAAAGCATGAAGCATACTATTCAATGCATGCATTTCCGCACATGCGAAATCCGTTCTATGTCTCTGCCCAGCGACGGCATTCGTCAGTGCTGGATGCAAATTGCTCATGGGACCCGTTACGCCGGCTTGCTGCCCTCTGATCACGGAAGCGTAAAACGAAGTTCCAAGGCTCGGTATATAGATAACGGCCATTGCGGCAGGCATGCCGGCGCATGCCAAATCTGACGGATTGGCCGCAGAATAGATATCCCGCATGGTCAAATAGGCGTTACTGACCCGGTTTGCAGCCCCTTGGTGGTCTAAGCGCTCTTGTATCGTCGAAGACCAAGCGAGAGCCTTGTCGCGTTGGTTGGGGGGGTGGGGCTCATATCGCTGTAACGGCACTGTGCCGGTGCCGAGAAAGGAGGACTCTTGCTCAGGAGTAAGCTTTTGGAACTTGTTGCGTTTTGACCTAGTTCGACCTGGGGCGTTGATCGAGGCTGGGGCAGCTGTAGATGTATTGGCACCAATGACTGAAGATACGAAGCCGCCTACGAGTGGGTGAAGGACTTCTCCAGTAAAGGTTGGTGGTGTGGCCATTGTAAATTACTTTCCAGTCAATTGTCGGTTGATTCTAGCAACGAGAGAACCAGAGTGTCGAAGTCAAATTATATATGTGAGATGTTGAATGAAACACATTCACGAGAGTTATTAAAGAATAAAACTTAAGGGCTAGAAGCCGAGTTCAGCTCTGACTGTATTCCTCTAAGCTTGCATCGTTTTCGCCATACTATACGTCTTGAAGGCTCCGCGTAATTGAAAGATGTAGAAAAGACTATTGGGACTTCGGGAAGAACAAGAATGCGTCTCGTATCAACCTCAGGCTTACTGTGGCTGATGACACGCATGAAGGTGGCTTGAAAGTCCTAGTTCTTACCTATCGAAGGTTCACCACAAATCAACAGCGCCGCTTACCATATTACCTTTGGGATCATATGCTACGCTTGAGTATATTCATCGATGCATCAATTATCGAGATCTTCAATCGAAAGCCTGAGAAGCGGGACTGAGAAGATCGATCAAAGACACGTTTCTATCCTGAGCCGGCTGTTGACCGGAGAATCGCACTGGGGCAGTATTTGTCTTGATGGGCATTTGAAGCATGATGTTAAAATCTGGAGAATAATTTCCGAATCCACATCGAATGCGATAATGCTCTTGCCAATACCACAAGATTCGGATAGAAGCCAACTCTGTGAAGCTACCCTTGAGTATTAGCACACTGTAAGTCGGCTTAAGGACCTTGCTCGCTCGCAAGTTGTGTGCGTAGACAGACATAATTAGCAACGCAGTTGCTTCTACTGACTGATTTTGACGCCACATCACTAGCCTGCGAGAACCTTAATTATTTGATCTGTAAAACGGTTGGCTCTTTTACCGAAGTTACGGAAGCTACCGTGAAGCTAAACCTGTTACAGTTAGAGATCACGAAAGCTAAACCTATTACAGTTAACCGTTCGATTTTCAATGAAGTTCGGCTCACCTACTCGCTCACCTACTCGCTCACCTACTCGTTCATCTACTCGCTCACCTACTCGCCCTACCAATCTCTCTACCAAACGCCCTACCAAATTCCCTACCAAACGCCCTACCAAATTCCCTAACAAACGCCCTACCGAATTCCCTGCCAAATTCCCTACCAAACGCCCTGCCAAATTCCCTACCAAACGCCCTACCAAATTCCCTACCAAACGCCCTACCAAACTCCCTACCAAACGCTCTACCAATACTGAGCTTTCTACTACTGAGCTTTCTACTGAGCTTTCCATCAAGCTTCCGACTGAGCTTTCTACTGAGCTTTCTACTGAGCTACCGACTGAGCTTTCTACTGAGCTTCTCATCGAGCTTTCAACTGAGCTTTCTACTGAGCTTCTCATCGAGCTTCCCATCGAGCTTTTCACTGACCTTTCAACTGAGCTTTCTACTGAGCTTTCTACTGACCTTTCGACCGACCTTCCGACTGACCATCCTACTGACCACCCTACTCGCCACCCTACTCGCCATTCTACTCGCCATCCTACTCGTCATTCTACTCGCCACCCTACTCACCATTCTACTCGCCACCCTACATGCTCACCATTCTACATGCTCACCACCCTACTCATCACTCTACTCACCACCCTACATGCTCACCATCTACTCGCTCACCTACTCGCTACCTACTCGCCCACTCAAATTCCCTACCAAACGCTCTATCAAACTCTCTATCAAACGCTCTATCAAACTCTTTATCAAACGCTCTATCAAACTCTCTATCAAACGCCCTACCAAACGCCCTACCAAACTCCCTACCAAACGGGGGACCAAATTCCCTACCAAACGCTCTACCAAACTCCCTATCAAATTCCCTATCAGACTCTCAATCAAACGCTCTATCGAACTTTCTATCAAATTCCCTACCGAACTCTCTATCAAACACTCTATCAAACTCTCTATCAAACTGAGCTTTCTACTTGAGCTATCGACTGAGCTATCGACTGAGCTTTCTACTGATCTTTCTACTGTTCTTTCTACTGATCTTTCTACTGACCTTTCTACTGACCTTTCTACTGACCTTTCGACCGAGCTTTCTACTGAGCTATCTACTGACCATCCTACTAACCACTCTACTCGCCATTCTACTCGTCATCCTACTCGCCATCCTACTCGTCATTCTACTCGCCATCCTACTCGCCATCCTACTCGTCATTCTACTCGCCACCCTACTCACCATCCTACTCGCCACCCTACATGCTCACCATTCTACATGCTCATCACCCTACTCATCACCCTATTCACCACTCTACTCACCATTCTACTCATCATTCAAGAATCAAATTTGTTCTCTATTGAGCACCAAATATGACTCTATCGAACAGCCTTTATGATTCCTACATGACTCTCTACATGGCTCCCTACATGACTCTCTACATGACTCCCTACATGGCTTCCTACCAAGCTTCGAATTGCTTCGCAATCAAGAATCAAATTTGATCCCTACCGAGCATCAAATATGAGCCCTACCGTACACCCTACGTGACTCCCTATCGAACATTCTACATGACTTCCTATCGAACATTCTACATGGCTTCCTACCGAACATTCTACATGACTCTCTATCGAACATCCTACATGGCTTCCTATCGAACAGCCTCCATGGTTCCTTTCATGGCTCCCTTCATGACTCTCTACCTCATTAGTTTACCCATTAACTTCCCCATTAATTTCCCCGTTGACTTTCCCATTGACTTTCCCAGCGCATATATTAAATTGTGTAAATAGCTATTATTTAGTTAGTCAAATTAATTAGTAATTAACCTATTATACGATCGCAATAACCAATAAGTTCTGAGTCAGCAATAGCTGAAAACTGCGTTGCTTTCCATTGGCAACAGACTTGCTCGGGCAGCCAACGAACCTAGTACCATCACCGTGTGGTAAGTTGAGAAAAATGCTTCTTTCCACTTGCCTCAGGACCTCAGACGTGTGGGGCTAAGCCCCTTCGAATTAGCATCTGCGCTAAGTCCCTATCGGGTTAGCGCTTTACTTACTGCGCAAGCTGCGTGCTGCACTGAGCTCGCGAAGTAAGCAGAGCTAACCCGAAGGGGCTTAGCCACGCACGTCTGAGGCAACTTTCCACTATTTGGCGCTCGTCGCTTAGTGAGACAATCGTTCTTTAGCTCTGCCATCAGCTGGGAAAGTCAAAATGTTCGAGAGTTGTTATTGAAAAGCTTGGAACCATTGTAAAAAACCTGCAGCCATCGTGCCGCCCCATCCATACTGCGTCAATCCTTCCCGTCGTTCAGCTCATCTTAAAGCCCTAGTAACGCTTCACCTAGCGCAGCTACTGCCGCCGCCAATGTGATCTTCTCTGTTGCCTTCGTAAAGTGAGTGCGAGCACGGAAGACCAGGCTGCGGCTGCCCCTGAGCGGGTAAGTGCTCTGCGAGAGCGTTGATGTCGAAGAGAATGTCAGAAAAGTCGATTGGGTATTCTCAGCTGCATCTTTGTTAATGTCGAAAATAGTCTCTTACCTTCCTACATGAGACTTTCAGCCCGTGAGATCGTAATGCCCCCTGCGAGCTGGCATCAAAAAAGTTGCAAAGCACGACTCGTTTAGTAACATGGCTCCATTACAATAAAGCAGAGCCTGGGTTTCGGATTTCTCATGCAGATGAACGATCATGAAGGACTATCCTAGCCAAGTGAGTACCCAAAATTTCCTTGTTCAGAAACCGAAACCAGACAGAAGATTGCTGAGCAATAGTTGCTCTTGGAAACAGTTTAAACACTTCGGAACATAAAGAGAATAGGATGAAATGGGTGAAGCTCGCCAACCTTACCCTCAAGCGCCTGGTCAATGTTCCACATTTATTGCCATTCATGCTAAACCCATATTTACCGCGCCTTGTTAGTCATATTGATGCAAGGCTTCGATGACGGCCTGTACCACATCATTGGTTGGCGGCATAGGAGGAAACATAGCCGTCGTTATTTACTTCGCGTTGCTGATATCTTCTACAACTAATAAAATGGTCACCCTGGGTTTATCTGAAACGAATGACCTTAGACGTACATGATCGTTGGCATCACTGTCAAGTACCATATCCTGAAACTGGGACCAAATTCTCGAAGACTTTTATCGAGTATGTACGCCTTTATGGATTGACTGTTACTCCCTCAATAGACAACTTGAGGTTCTGCAACTACATGGCCATCACTTCAGCTATCAGGCCTCTCTGTGAGAAGTACTGATAGGCTTGTGTGAATTTCCATCCGTCGCAAGATTTTACGAGATCGGCCTTGACTTCCCGTGGGACAGACGTACAGCATAGTTCTCGGATATTTTTGGTATGTGGCTTAGCTATTCAAAATGAATATTATTGACGCAAAGATTTGTTTTAGGGCGGGTGAAAGAACACTACCTTCAAAACGACCATTCATCATACTGCCGTAAGCGTCATGGGGTAACACAAGCTATCTTACACCGCTATAAGTGAATGGAAACCAGCAGTTTGATTGTGATTATATTGCACTATTCTGTTTCTCAAAAGTCGTTTCTACGGATGTTGAAGGGCTAACGCCTTCATCCTCGTCAACTTATCCCAATGCCAGGCCATCTTCAGGAGCAGAGCTATATATTTCAACTCGTGAGGCTGATATGATGACCTTCGGTAAACTACCCGGCTGCGACGGTCTCAAAATCCCATCTTTCGGCTTGGGTACTTTCGAAGACATTCTCGCATCCATGGAAAGCCTAAATTGTACCGGCAAAGCAATTAAGCCGCTGAGTAATACAAGAAACCTACTCCCTGGAAATTGGAAGGCCCACTACACCCGCGGATTCTCTGATATTATTTCCCTTGCAGCACTCATGGTTCGTCACCGAGGCAGCTTCTTCGCTCGCCTTTCAGCTTCATTGAAGCACTGCTTTGGTCTTACGTGCTATAGAGAAGGTCTCATAGTCTTTCACCACCGCCTTAAGCAATACATCACTCAACGGGAATCTCGAACCGTCCCCAGTCAAATATTCTGGGTTCTGCGGCAGTACGAAAGCCTACAAGCCGCCTTCCCTACTGAATGGGAATCAGAGTTTCAAGCCAACGAACAAGCAAACCCTCGTCCCCTAGCATTTCTCGACGCAGTCCACACAGTCTGAGACGTCGCAGCCACCTACTTCATCAACCTTCACACCATCGGCCAGTTGCACTATGTCGACCTCATGGCTAGCCACATTTCCTATGCTGTCAATTACTGGCCCAACGCCTGAACACATATCCGCGATGGCACGACGCACAACCATTACGGCTTGCGCAGCGTTGAGGCCGAAGGTATGCGCATATACTTTGACTACTTACCTTGTATCGTTGAGGATGTGCGGCAGAGGAGCTCTGAAGGAAAGGCTGAACCGGTGCATGAGGCATGGTTCGTGATGATGTTCCGAGCTTTTTGCTGGTGGAGGTGCCATTTATTGAGGAGGGAGAAGAATGAACTTTACGAAGCATGAGTGTTGCCAGCCAGGTATTGAGATTGTGAGTTGCCAGTATACATTGAGTAGTCGAAGATGAAACTTCCTTCTTCGTAGAACGGGAATCAGACCGAATATTGAGGGCACCTATGGTGCGGCCAATTATGAATAAAAGCTTCTCTACCTACCACTGTAATAATTTCTTAATAATCAGCATAACATGTGCTTAATAGCAAAGCATTAGGTCTGCTCTATTATAACACACCGGTCAATGAGCTGGGATGGGTAAGATATGACTCAATCACTTAACCCATGACTGGGCTAGATGGTACCATATGAAACGGAACAAGGCTTAGTGATGGGTTGGGTTTTGATTGAAGGAACCAAATGAAACGGAACAAGGTTTAGTGATGGGTTGGGTTTTGATTGAAGGAACCAAATGTGGCAAAATGGGAAGAAAAGCTCTACCTTCTATATCTGCCGGCCACCTATCTCGAAGTCGCACAAGAAGCGCCTGGAAAAAGAGATTGCTACGAGCTTGACTGTAGAGCTCGACGTAAGGATTTTCATGCCTTCAAAAATTCTGAACCGACCGTTCCGCTTTGCCTCAAATTTCCTATACTTGGCTCATATAATCCCAACCATAAATTTTTGTGCCAGAACAAATCTTACAGCTGAAAGATCAAAGGCTGGGATAGTGATCATGTTAAAGGTCGCGAGAGTTTGAGAATGAGTCGAAGATCTTGAATGATGAATGGGAAGGAAAGGGGAAAAGTGGGAACGATGAGTAAAGCGCGCAACTTGCGCCATTCACGTATTGAATGCTTTTTTTCGAACGCGCAAACTAACTAGCAAATTCTCATTTGACATCCTGAACAGAAGACTCCTTATCTATCTTCCCCTCTCTCACTGTCTTTCTCTCTCGTCTCTCTCTTACACCACATCTGGCAGAAACTTCACGTAATCCCTCTGAAATTGATCGAGAACACTAAATAAACCTAAAGATGCGTATTCTGATGAGGGATATGCTGAGGTCTCTTGTAATTTCTGCCGCTTTTCTCTCAAGACTGTCATGAGTGCGTGTTCATTGATGCATCAATTTCGTAGAAGTTGATTTCCCACCTTAACTGCTGGTATTCACGAAGTTATCCTTCAATTTTATCAATCGTGCACGCAAAGAACAATGCAATTTTATCCTTACATGACAACGACGACGAAAAATACTCGTACGGTATAAGCTGATAGTGTTTTTGACATTATAGTGTCACCATCATGTATTTCGGTTTCAGTAGGTTCTACACTTGTATGTTCTAGGCGTATACTCAATATTGAATTTGCATGATATTTTGGCTCCAGATTTTGAGAATCTACTTATGCTTTCTCGTAGGTACGCTTCGCAGGAACGCTTCGTCATCTGATGTGCTGGAGAAATTGACAATGTTTCTTCTACCGTCAAAACCATTGAAATTAGTCGTTGAAATGGTCGAGTAGTCTGTTAGACGAGTCAGCTAACAAGAAGTATATGCTTTGTTTTTCAACACTCTGTTTTACGCTGCGTATTGGGTTGAACTGAGTTGCAGTCATTGCTGTGCGCAGGTCTATTTACATCAATCATCAGTGCATACATGATCAATACAAAGCTCATCATCAAGAATACAGATCATGTGTTAAATAGCAATTGATTCGATTGAGGTTTCATGCAGATTTCTTTGAGTTACTCTAAAGGTATCAATGATCGTTTTAGCACGCCTTTATAGAGCTATGATTTTGCCCTAAGACCAGCTTCAATTCTAAAACCTACAGCACTGAAGAGCTTCACCTTCATGCACGAAAGAAAACATGAGTTTCCCAAACGCGCATTTGAGTCTACTTCGCAACCGCTAGTTGGGTCTCTCAGATCTGTGAAGTCATCAAAACACGCCTGCTCTTTGCTCGCTAACGGCTAGTACTTCCTTCCATAGTAACTCCCCAGTCGAAGTCACACAGTCGAGTAAGGCATTTCCCTGGGGTGCGTGATAATGATTTGAAAGAGCGATTTCGGGCCAATCGCTGTCCTCCCTCCCACTTGCCCGTCGCCCAGGCACTTCTGAACGATCGTCTGCGCTTTTGCCACACACGACCAAGTTGAGAAGCGGTCCTCTGCAGTACCCACCGGTGCCCCAACATCGATCTCGCACGTGCCGTGTTTCCATTCTCTTGTTGTAGAGTGTGTTGTTGAGGCAGTCCAGGTCTTGACCTTCATTAGATCTGGCTCGACTAACATCTTATCTATAGCCTTCATGCAATCTGCTCTGGTGGGAGGAAGCTCAGGTGGGAATTGACGAAAGCAGTTAATACCGCGACTCTGAACAGGTACGCTTGAGTTGTAGAGCAGAAGAGATGGTTCTAATTCGAGATTGAAGGGAATGGCAAGGACTGTACTCCAGAGAATGAACGTTATGTAAAAACCGTATAGATATGAATTAGTCATGACGAAATGCTTTCAGTTGAACTCTTGAGACAAGCAGAGCTCTTGAATTTCTGTTGCAGAGATGAAAAGTAGAAAAGTTCGGAGTGCAAAGAAGAATGAAATAGATTGTGCGCTTTCAGATTGTCGCATAAAGACGATTCCGACGAAAGCGCATTGGAAAGAAGAAGAAGCGACTGCAGAAGCGATTGCAAGCATTCGGCGCGCATCAATATGAAAGAAGCGGTCTATCGGGGTTTCAACGTGAGGGAATAAGAACTCGCGACTCGGCCGTCTTCGAACCTCACGGACCAGAACCCTCATGCGACGACTCTTCTTCTTTGGCAGAACTCGAACATGAATGGAGACTGAACAATCGATTAGCCAAGTGTTGTGCTACGATCGCAAGGCATGCATTTAGGAACACAACACTGTTGGACGGAAATAAATGATTCAATTCCCCATAACATGGCACTAGAAAAGATACGACGCAGCTGCAAAGCCAGTCGCCTATTTTCGGAGTACTCTCAAAATAAACGCCTTGAGTCGGCTGCCTGATGATATATAAGGTATGGATAAAACATCAGTAGTAGGTAGGTTGTTGAAGCGTTGAAGAAAGCTACGTACTCGATACACCTGAGTATGAAAAGTCTGCTACTTAGCGTGGCTTATGGGGCGCAGTCCCTTGACATCAGCTCTCGCGGGTGTCGCTTTGCTGCCACCTTCCTCATAGTCTCCAAATGACTCTTGCCGATAATGGCCCCATTCCCCCGCACTCATGCCATCAACCAGCTCATAGCCCCCCTCGTTTGATTATTTGGCCTCTTCCGCCCCTGGCGCCCGGCTGCCTTAACAGTCACAAGCTATGTGGACAGTTCTGCCCCAGATTGCGGTCCAATACCGCATATTAGCCTCCGCCTCAGCGCATTTCCCTTCCTTAACCGACGAGAACTCCAAAATTTTCTGTACCGCCCAGAAAGCATTACCCGGCGGACCCTTCAGCCTTTCCCTTTAGAATCCCAGGACCTCCTCTATTCTGCTCGTGCATCCAAACCTTGCTCATTCTGCAGCAAGCCTATGGCAGCACAATTGTAACAACGTTAGTGTGAGCCCATCCAAGCATTTTCTGCTGTGAGGCAATACCTACAAGGACGGATGTGTTCAGGCCTTGAATTTTTCAAGCGGGCATCTTCTTGGACTAAGCCGTTTCTAAGCTCCTTGCTGCAGCTTCTAATTCTGCGGCTTGGAATAAGGGAGAGTAGAATCGATCTATGATGAAGTGTAGATCTGACGATTGTGTACAGGTATGTCTTCTACGAAAGGAAGCTATCTAAGGTACGTTTTGTGCTGCAATTGGCGCTAGCCCCAACTAGGCTAGCGGGCAGTGTAATGACATTGCAACTATGTTCCTAATTGGACGACTACTCCTTCTGCTCCTATTGCTTCAACAATCTACCGCCGAAGCTCATCAGGAAAAGACCCAGATATCGTCGTCATGTTATGAGACGGGTTTTGGTTCAGAGCCAGTTTGTCATAGAACCATAGACGTTAGTTGTTATGGCTCGAGAACATGTTAGGCTATATTAGACTGTGTTAGGGAATTAGAACTTCTGAAACTGATGGCTTTTAACTTTTGCACCTCTAATTGCTTGAAATGTTTGCTAGGTGTATGGTTGAAAGTTCATGAAAGTGTCGTGCATTATGTCTATGAAAGTGGCCAGCTATGCCAGTCATCGCGCCAATCACCATCTGCTTTCCACCTTTCCGGCCAAATCCTCCGAAAAATTGGTTCGATATCCCATCCCAGAGATATCAGATTCACACTTTCCTTCGCTTCTCTTTCCTGCCGTCCTAGCTCCGTTGCAACTAACTCATGTCGATGATCGTCCCTTGGATTGCGCTCAAGCAGCCACGAGCGGCCGAGATGGCCAACGACATCTTCAATGCTTGATAGCATGGAACTGTCACCGAAGCAGCCTCCGCCAGTCACGCGGAGCTTCAGCCTCTCAAGTGGCAATGCGCCACTGGTTTTGGCGGTAGAAATGCTCCGAAAGATGGCGCGAGCCAGGGTTTCATCTAAGGCGCTATTGATGAAGGCATCACGGACGTGCCCGTTGCGCGGTTTGCGATATGAGCCCCTGGGGTCATCGAAGAATTGTTGGTCAAAGTTGTCAAAGGATGGATCATTGGGTGTTTCATCATCATCGTCACCATCCATGAAGATGGCACAATCTGAGGCGTCGAGGGTAAGGAAAATGCTTTGGAGCTTGGATAGGGAACCTAGTGCTTTATAGATAGCCACCTCGCCAGCATCACCTTTGGAGCGTGGCACAGTCAGACTCAGGTCTTCAAGCAAAGGACAGTGTTCTGCGATTCGTTCAACTTCTCGTTGTGCAATGACAAGTCGATTGAGGTTTCCCAAGGGTGATAGCCAGAGCCTGCGCAAGGCTGCACCATGATATTCAAAAATTGTACCAAGTGTAGTGTGGCTAAGTTCACCGACAAGTTTGAGGGTGAATAGAGATGGTAGGCTACAAAGAAAGTGATTTGCGAGGCTGGAATGATCCATTGTTGGTGATTCAAGGAGGTTTTCTGTTGCAAGGACCATAACCAGCGTTTTAAGTGAAGAGAAGTCGCACTTTGTTGCTAGACAGTGAAGTGCATCGGCTTCGATGTCGCTCTCCAACTCGAGAGTGCGTAGAACTGAGAAATCGGTGTGTCTGCTCCAATTCTCAACGACTTGCCTGATTATGCAGCCGTGACCAGCCAGCTGCAAGTGTCGCAAGGATCCGGGTGTGGAGATATGCTTCTGCTTGTTGAGGGCAAACCCTTGCCACGGCTTCCTCGGCGTTTCAAGTGCTCGCATAAGTGCCAGTGACCAGCCAGCGGCGGCGCGGAACACGCGTGCCTCCTTCAAATTCGGCGCCAAACCTGCTGCAATACGCATTACGGCTTCTTCGTGGTAGTCCTCAATCCCGTCCGAGTTGTAGCTGTCATACCTGACCAGAACACTATACAGACAGGGCGACGTTGCAAGCGCTAGCTCATGAGCGTCCGGGTCAGGTTGGTTCAGGCTGCGGAAGCTGCAGGTTTGGACGTGAAGCCTGCAGTTGGGCCGGTGCTGATGCAAAGCCTGGAGGAGACAGGGGGAGAATTGACTTGGGCACGCATAAATCAGATCTGAGAGTGCCGGTAGTTGCCTGACCAGATTGGCGAGAGGCTTCCACGCTTCATCTTCCTCATAAACGACATTGGGAGGCTTTCGGTCAGCTACGGGGACATCTGCGAGGCGCCGGTCCGAGAGTTCGTCGTCATCACGATCACGGGAGCTCTCAGCTCTGTGCCTTCGGTCTTGAGGCTCGATCTCGCCTGTATCGTCCTGCTGGCTGCGCATCAGGCCTTCAACGACCAAGCGGCGAACATGCTTGACGCTGAATGCACGCTGCAATCTGTTGATGCACTGTTGCACGTCATAGGCAAGCTGCTTACGACCTCGTAAGGAGAATTTGATGGTGCGGAAGAGAAGGGCAGTAGCAGCACAATGGCATTGCTTGCTGACCAGCGCGAAAGTAAGCAAGCTTGACTTGTGAGTGCCCACAATGTACTCGCAGATGCGCAGAAGAATCTCGGCTGATAAGCGTTCAAGTTTTGAAGAGGGCATTTTAATGATAACTGTCTCGCATCGCTCGTAAAGCTCGGCTGTAAGAGTTGCAGACTTGCAGTCAGTTAAGTCTGTTGATATATGAGAGTCAGAAAAAGTACGTGCATGTGTATATAATGATTGAACTACTGTCGTGAGATGCAGTCTCGATTACCCGAGCATTGATTAGTTCAAGCTAGTGCATGTAGAATAAAGGCGAAATTGCCTAGATAGAAAGAACAACAATCTTTTATCATTCGATATTGCTGACTCGATTAGATACATCTTGACGTGTTGCCTCGATATTTCTTAACACCTGACTTTAATCTATTTCACAAATATTTCATCTTTCTACATTGAAGTCAAAGATAAGACTTTATCAAAAAACAGACAGATATGTCAGTGTTAGAATTTCTCAATGCTATAACATAATCGTCATTGTTTTTGAAAAAGCAGCATAAAAACTTGAGACATTGATTTGATCTTGAGAATTCAATTTTCTTCAGTCAAAAATGATGCAATCTTATTTTTCTATTTAAAACATACTATCTTTCAACTACTTTAATTTTTAATTTTCTTGTCATCGTTAAAATAATGTTCGATGTATCAGAAAATTTGAAAATCATTAGATCAACAACATTGACAAATTTCACATGTTATTTAATCACGTAATTAAACAATGAATTAGGTGATTTATCATTTTGATTGACTCTTCAACTTAGACTGACCGCATCAGGTCGGGTTGGAAGATTTTTGAATTCGGGTCGGGTCGGGTTGGGTCGGGTTGGAAATATGCTCAACCCGACTCGGATCGGGTTGAAAGTGTGGGCAACCCGACTTCGGATCGGGTCGGATCCAAAATGTCAACCCGAAACCCGACCCGACGGTCAGTCTACAGTTCAACTTATAAGATCACTTTGACATGATTAGCTGCAAGCGCATGCCTAATTATCTAAATGACACTGCTGACATCATAGGTAGGCGAGTAGGTAGTTGAGTAGGTAGCTGAGTATGTAGGTGAGTATGTAGGGTGGCCAGTAGGTAGAAAGCCATATAGGAAGCATTATTTGAAGCACTGTTTGATGTGTGTTATGCGTCCGACCGACGCATAAATTGAAGCAAGTAGAGAGTTCGGTACGAAGCCATGAAGAAAGTCATGAAGGGAGTTTGGTAGAGAGTTTGATAGGGAGTTTGATAGGGCCGGCTGCAAAATTTCGTCGAAGCAAGATTTTACCTTAGGCAAAATATTTCAAGCAAGATTCGGTCAAAGATGCTAATATGGCTTCTGAGCTTGCGGGGCCAGCCCCGGGCCAGAAATCAGCCCACAATGTTGCTGAAAGCTCTTTTAGCAACATCAATTCTGCAGGCTGTCTTCCTGAAATGCCGACGGAGTAGGCTGATGAGTAGGCGAACGAGTAGGTAGCTGGCTTGGTAGCTGAACATGTAGGTAGGCGAGCAGGTAGGGTGGTGAGTAGGATGGTGAGCATGTAGAGTGGTGAGTAGAGTGGTGAGTAGGGTGGTGAGTTGGCGAACGAGTAGGTAGCTGAGTTGATAGTTGAACAAAATGTAATTAACTCAATAATACGCTCATACTTTACCGCAGCAGGTAAGGCCGTGTAATCGCAGCTTCCGTAGTAAGCAAAGCGCTAACCCGGTAGGGGCTTAGCGCCACACGTCTGAGGTCCTGAGGCAAGCGATGACGACTTTCTTGATACTAAATCTTCATTGCCCTTCCTGCGTGACCAGCATCAACACATCAATAAACTCGCTTTGTCCGAGGCCGCACTCGATGTCTCACTCAATTGTGTCTCGATCGATCACGGTTCATCAGGATGCCTTCTTGTTCGCAACAATCATAGCAAAGACACTTGACGCAGGGGGCTTTGAAGTCTACGATATGATCGCTGACCCTCAACTTGGCATTGAATCTAGTGAATCTTCTTCACAGAATCGTCTTGAAGTAGACTGGGTCGAGAAGTTTTACAACGCCATCGATCGATGAAATTGAAGACAAGACAACCCTCATTCTAGGGACCGTGAAATGAAGAAACGACATGTTGAGAAATGTGGACAATGTCGAGCGGAAACAATAAAGGCCGAACAGACTTCGTCATTCGCGTCCGCAGATTCTCAAGTAAACATGCGATCGCAATCAGACAACGAGAAGAAGAGTAGTGATATTCAGTCGACGAGCGTGAGCGATAAGAATGCTAAGGATGACTCAAGCCTCTTTTTCGTGGTTATTGATCATTCTTCTACCGCTGGTCTCTTTCAGGCATCGTTTGTCGTTGAAGGCATGACTTGTGACTCCTAAGTCAACAAAATTATGCACGCACTCAATCAGATCTCATGGTTGCGCACAGCTGAAATCAACCTTCTGATCGACAGTGCTTCTGTAACGTTTGAGGGCAAGAAGCATCTGAGCGACATCATTAAAGCCATCGAAGACGTCGGCTACGAGGCCACTTTGGGGCAAGCGAAAGAACTGGAGAAGAACAAAGAATCGACGGCTGAGACTCATAGCGAAATATGGCGGGCTTTCTACGCTATCAGCGGCATGACTTGCAGCTCTTGCGTTGGCACGATTACTAAGGCGCTGCAGCAGCATGACTGATTACCAGAATCGACGTGAACTTAATATCGAATAGTGCTGTTCTCAATTTCAACGGCAGAGGCAATTTACCGCAGATCCAAGCTACAATCGAGGATGTTGAATATGAAGCGACCTTGAACGATCTAGTGAAGGTACACGGGAACCCCATCAGTGAGATGCTGAGAAAAGTCGCGATTCGTGTACATGGGATGTATTGCCCTCATTGCCCTTCCCGAATCACCAGTGCATTGAATCAAGAGTTCAGCGAGAGAGTCACAATTCAGAAGGCAATGACCGTGGCTGATCCGATCTTGAAGATTGAATACCTTTCTCAGATGTCAGACTTCACCATACGACATATTCTTCTCTGCCTGAAGAACGTCGATGATGCTTTCAAGCCTTCTATTCATCATTCGTCGACACTTGAAGAAATCTCTCAGAAGATGCAAAAGAGAGAACGCACGCGCATTCTGTTTCACCTCGATCTCTTCGTCGTAGCTGTCATTTCGACCTTTATCATCGGCATTGTTCTGATGAGTCTCGTTCCGTCTACAAATGAGGATTGTCAATTTGTCTTGCAGTCAATATGATCTGAGCATGTTAGTCGAGTCGAATGAGCTCTATTCATTATAGCTACTCCTGTCTACTTTTCCGCAGCCGACGCATTTCACCGACCCGTCTTGAGAGAGCTAAGAGCATTGTGAAGACTCGACAGCAAGACGTCAATTCTTCGACGATTCTATCGCTTCGAAAGCATGAATATGCTTATTTCTCTAGGGACGACAATCGCCTACTTGGCGTCCGCTGTTCAACTAGGTCTGACGGCAATCGACTCGTTTCAGATGGGTATCACCAATAGTCTGTTCACGTATTTCGATTCGATGGTCTTTTTGACGATGTTCTTGCTCATTGAGAGATTTATCGAAGCATATAGTAAATCAAAGACGGGCGATGCGGTGACTCTACTAGGAAACCTCAGACCGACTCAGGCAATTCTCATGCATGAAAGTAGTGATGAAAAGGCGTCGGGTAATATCAGATCATCGAAAGAATATTCGAAACGAGTTCATATCGATTTGTTGAAGGTTGACGATCGGGTCAATATTCTACACGGCGACTTCTCATCTTCTGGCGGCTATGTTATCAGAGGAGATTCAAAACTTGATGAGTCAAGTCTTACTGACGAGTCGAGACTCGTGTTCAAGTTCGTGGGAGACGAAGTTTTCTTCGGAAATGTCAATAAGGCCAGCTTCATATTGATTCGAGTATTCAAGATCTTAGAGAGTTTCATGCTGAATCAAATTGTTCAAGTTGTTCGGGAAGATCAAGCCAGACGCGCATCGATCGAGCGAGTGGCCGATCTTCTTACAGGCTACTTCGTTTCAATTGTAGTCTTCTTCGCCGTCAGTACGTGGATAATCTGGATGGCTCTCGGTCTCTCTGAGTCACTGCCGGCGGGCTATCTTAATATGACTGTTGGGGGCTGGCCATTCTGGTCATTGCAATTCGAATCGCAGTCTTCGTCATTGCTTGCCCATGTGGCATCAGTCTAGCCGCTCCCACAGCTCTATTTGTTGGCGGGAATCTGGCCGCTCGCTATGACATTCTCGTCAAAGGTGGGGGAGAAGCCTTTGAGAAGGCTAGCTATCTTGATTGCATCGTTTTTGACAAGACTAGTACTCTGACAGAGAGAGAAGAACCTGCGATCACGGACTATCAACTGAGCTTTGATGACGACGAGAAAAGGTTGCTTGGCATGACAAGAAACTTAGAAGAACAGAGTAGCCATCCGTTGGTCAAAGCCGTTGTTTCTTTCTGCGGCTCGAGAGAAGTGCACGCTACCAAAGTAAGTGATGTGGAAGAAATTCCTGGAAAAGGGATGAAAGAAAGCTTTACATCAAGCGCCGGCGATGGAAAAGCGATGCAAGCGATCATTGGCAATCAGGCGCTCCTGGACGACTACGGGATCCGTGTTCCTGACACTGAAACCAAGGACCTTGAAGTTTGGAAAGCTCACGGGAAGTCAGTCGTCTTACTTGCCGTCCGCACAGGCCAGGGTCTTTCAGGTGATGCTCAGAGTGGAGAGACAAGCCCGACCTGGAAGCTGTCGGCAATGTTTGCGGCTTCGGATCCCCTTCGACGTGATGCAGCTGCTACAGTTCAGGCGATTCAGCATAGAGGAATACAAGTTTGAATGCTCTCCGGTGATAATTCGACAACAGCACGCGCCGTGGGCCAGATGGTCGGCATTCCTGCCGACAATGTCATCGCCGGAGTACTTCCAGAGCAGAAGGCTGAAAAGGTGCAGTATTTGCAGAAGACTAAGACCTATCAAAGCGACCACTCAAACGAGGGCGACAGTTGCCATGGTGGGTGACGGGGTTAATGATTCTCCCGCCTTGATCCAGGCGGACGTCGGTATCGCCATCGGCTCGGGATCAGACGTCGCCATCTCCTCGGCGGAATTCGTTCTGGTCTCGTCAAACCTATTCTCTCTGCTCACGCTCATTGATCTCAGTCGCGTCGTTTTTAGAAGGGTGAAGATCAACTTCTTATGGGCGCTAATATACAATCTCATCGGTCTACCGGTGGCCGCGGGAGTGTTGTATCCAGTGGTGAGCAAAGGTCAGCATGTACGGTTGGATCCAGTCTGGGCCAGTTTGGCCATGACGTTGAGTAGTGTGAGTGTGGTTTGCAGCAGTCTGCTGCTGAAGAGCAGATTGCCAGTCGTGGGCTTCAGGCCCGGCAAGGAGGTTTCAGGTGGCAGTTGATTGGGTCTTGGCAGATGCTGCATTTCGGCTTGGGCATGATCATAGAGATTTGGGGTCCAAGCAACGTGCTACTTTCTGCACAATGCATTTAGACAAAGGAAGACAGAAAGGAATAACGAATGTTGTAGTTGAACATCTACAAAGAAGCGAAGACTCCCAAGATTCCCTATGCAGAACAGGAAGACGTTAAAGGATATCGGCACACAGCAGCCAAATACGTTATTTGTGGCTTGGCGCATACCAAAGGAGAAGACGCTAATCCACCTTGGGTGCCTGGCTGAATCCCTACGTAGTGTCGGATTGCCTTAAGCGGGATGCTTTGGCTGGATGGGGCGGCGCTAACGCCGCTTGGGCGAGGAGAGCACGACTTTAAGTAGATACTGCTGTTCGAATGGCCCCCTTTAAAGATAGTCCCAGCGCCAAGAGGGCCTAAAATGACGTAGAAAGGCGGCAACGCGTAATAACCGACTGACCACGCGGGCTAAAATACGCAAAAAAACCTCAAATTCCTTAGACGTTGTTAATGCGCTTTCCTTCTCCCTTCCTGTAGCCAACGAGCCTTCTTTCTAATCAATTAATGAAGCAAGATGTTCATTCAGTGCCTATTTTTCCGCGTCGCGTTTTTGCTTTTGAACGTCTGGCAAGCTAACGCAGCTCTGAGAACGTACAATTTTACCGTCCATAGTGGCACCAATGCTCCAGGCAAGTCGAACATCCTGTGCCATCAGATATTGTCCTGTGAAACCCCACTGACGTTGACCAGACGGTGTCAGTCGCGAGGTCTATCTTATCAATGGCCAACTACCCGGCCCTCTGATTGATGTTGACGAAGGAGATGACATTGAAGTATTCGTGACCAACGAATTGCCCGTTAATATGACCATTCATTGGCATGGTGAGTCTCACACAATCCCACTCCTGTCCTATATCACTCGAACCTGTCGATGGGAGTATCGGAACAACATTGAACCAGCTGAACTGTTTGCACTAGGCCTCCTTCAACGCGGATCGCCACAGATGGACGGCGTCCCGGGAGTAACCCAGGTTAGCCCTTTCCCTCTGCCATCTTTGCTTCTTGTTCAAAGAGCCATCTGCTCACCTGGCCGCGTTAGTACCCAATCCCGCCAGGAGGTAACTTCACTTACAGATTCTCCACGAAAGGCGAGTACGGCTTCTACTGGTATCACTCGCACTTCCGAGCCTATTCCGACGACGCTGTGCGAGGCCCACTCTTGATACGTCCGTCTTCCTCACGTCGTCGACCCTTTGAGCAAATCGCCACGAGTCACAATGACCTCACCAACCTCCTTCAGGCCGAACGTGACGCAACGCCGGTCCTGCTTACCGATTGGACCCACAGTCTTTCGGACACCATCTATAAGCAATACTTTCAGACAGGCGCCTTCCCACATTGCGTTGACAGTCTTCTGGCGAACGGTTATGGAAGGGTCCAATGTCTCCCCGAGTCCATTCTTCAAGCTGGAACAGGTCTCGGCCTGGACTTTTCCTCTAGCGCAAACACCGGCATGCCTTCGTCTTCTGCACAGGGAATGTCCGGAACGATGATGGGCGGCTCTAGTATGTCGGCAGGCACCGCGATGCAAGAGATGTCGATGGGTGAATCAATGAAGAGTTCCATGACGGAAAGTAGTATGGAGTCATCGTTAACTCCAATGTTGATGCAGAGGATGTCAATGAATGATCCGATGACGGACTCTATTTCACAGAGCAGTGCCATGGATTCAGCAATGCCAATGACCTCGACGTCAACCATGTCAGGTATGGCGTCCGAGTCACCATCGATGTCAAGTATGCCTTGAATGTCAGGCATACCGGCCATGTCTTCCGCGAACTCAATGTCGAGCATGCCTTCAATGTCAAGCATGTCAATGTCAAGCATGCAAGCAATGGGCCCTTTGAACCAGCTCGGGTGTACTCCGCCTATGTTGTTTAGACCGGGTTACAACGTCAGCTCGCTTCCACCTCGAACCTGCTCAAATACGACGTCGCCCTTATTAACGATTGTTGCGAATCATATGCAAGGATGGATGGCTCTCAATCTCGTCAACGCAGGTTCAGTCAGCAAGCTAGCGGTATCGCTTGATTCGCATTCGATGTTTGTGTATGCTGCCGACGGGCTTTTTACGGCTGTGCGGGAGGTTAAGGTGAGCTTTACGTCTTTGAAGCTTGCGGGTCAGGCTGATTTCTTCAGGTGCTCTACCTATCTGTTGGCCAACGGTACTCAGTAATGATCAAGCTGAACCAGCCTATCGGGAATTATTATTTGCGATTTGCTACATATCCAACAGGCGACATGCAACAGGTCCTCGAAGGGCAAGCTATTGTGGCCTATACTGTAACTAGCCTCCTAAAGATGAGCGCACAACTTCAAGCAGAGGCTAACCGTCTAGATGAATTCGACGGCCCCCACCGACACCACTATCCGAGATGATCCCTCGTCAGTGTGGACGCTTAAGAACGGCTCAGCAATATCTGGCGCGTCGACCCTGGACCCTCTCTCCCTACAGCCGTTCGACGACAACAGGCCCCCCGTTGGGAAAGCCGATGTGACCGAGGTCTTTTCAATCAGTCAAACTGGCATTGTGACTTGGGTGGTCGACGGTAGCCCATACACGGAACCCTCAACACCGATTCTTCATGGGAATTCATCTGATGGTTGGAACGCCAATACTACACTCCATTTGCCATTCAATTCAACGATCGACATCATCATGTTAGTCGCAAACAATTCAATGGACATTGTAAGCCTTCTACAACTCTTTGAGCGCGGCTACATTGCTTCCGAAGTGGACCATGCTGACAGTTGATGGCGCACAAGATGGGTCATCCGATGCATCTCCACGGGCACAAATTCTGGGTTTTGGGCTCTGGGAATGGAGCATTCCCTTATCCCTCGGTGACTGATGCCCCTTCATCTGTAATCAATCTACAAGACCCTTCGTACCGCGACACTACAGACCTTCCCGCCTCCGGTTGGGCTGCTATTCGGTAAGTTTTATGACGTGGCCCCCATAGTATATGCCCATACATGGCTGATTCAAAACACAGATACAGAGCAGATAATCCTGGAGCTTGGCTTTTCCATTGCCATATATCATGGCATCTCGTGGTATGTGTACTCATTATCGGCTCCTGCTACAAAGGTGCGATGAATTTTCGTGACTGACATGCTCTTCTTCAGAGCGGTATGGCCCTCGTACTCATTGAGGGCGAAGAGAAACTTTCCGGTATCCTGAATACCGGAAACGCCTCAGCAAAAGCCTCAGCAACTCCCATAAATCCTAGACCTATCAGTTCCGAGGGGAGTGCTGCCGGTCTAAGCCGAGAAGCTCAGGGCTCATATTACATGGTGCTTCTTGCCTGCCTTGCTGGTTTTGCGACGGTCTACATTGTCCATGTTTGAGCGTATAATGGGCAAGGGATCTACAGGGGAAGTTCTATTGATCTGCGTTGTATCGGTATATAATTAGGGACCGAAATGTTTTTGACAAAGGATCGATAGGTTCTTCCGAGCGCTGAGTAAAGTGGACGATGACGATTGTAACCGCCGTCATAGGTGTTGTCATACAGGCCTGTGACCGGCGTTGCGGCATTTGTGCGTATTTGCTAATATGCTTGGCAAGTCGGAAGGATCTTTAATACAACAGGGGACCACCTCTGACGATGACGCGACATTCTCTTCTCACTCAATGGTAGTACGCGCTTCTACAAGACGACTTAGGATTCAGATTGGGAATACAATCTTTTCCCAACGCACGCCTCCTTTGCCATGGGTTCACGACTTAGCATATCAACCTTCTATCAACCGGCCAGTCTATATGCCGCCCATGTCTCTCTGTCAGATGGTGGCAAGTTGAGTCTCATGGTGAGCAATCCAAAGCACAGATTTTCTCTCTCGGAGGTGTTTACTGAAAATCCTCAGGTCCTCGCAAATCTTTTACTTCTGTACGCTGCGCTTCTTGTTCTCGGATTCCAGTATCTCTTCTACGATCTGCCCACAACCTCCCATGTCGACGAAGTCTTCGAAAAATTCATCTTGGCGATCATTGAGACATTGATGGCCATGTTCATGACCGGGCAAGGCGTCAATGGCCGTTTTCTGTTGATGTTCACATTGTTTCTAGTGGGGAAATGGTGGGCCTTGTTTGGAGAGGAACGGGTGAAAAGACAGGAAGAATACCCATTGCTGCTGTCAATGCTTTTGTACGCGCGCCTTTCGGTGGGCATTGTTTTATCTATATCTTTCGATATCTGCATGGTCATCTATACAGCTTATGCCGTACAGCCCAACCTTCAACCAGGAATGATAGTATTGTTCTTGTTCGAATTTGCGACCTTAACAATGTCATCACTATCGACAGCCACTCGTCTCGTCCTCTCTATCATTGAGACTGTCAACATCAGACGTCACACTCAATTGAATCAACAACAACAGAGGCCGGGGCTCATGGCACTGACGGAAGCAACAAGAGCGGGGTCTCCACGAGGAAGGTCTTGGACCCAAGATGAATTGAGCACCGATCTCCCAGTAGCGGCTGGTGATCGCGAGATGGAAGAGACAGTTCAACTTTGGCACAAGTGCAGGCGATGGAGGACCTATCATAAGGTAGCTACAGGTAAGTTAGCGGAGGCGTTGGCCCTCAAGGTTCCACCATCTGCTAATTATTCGTGTGAACCAAGACTTGATAAAGATACTTACCTACCTATCCTATTTCGCCATCTACCGTACCTCCAATGGGATCCCCGTACAATTTATCCGCGAGATATTCTTGATCGTTCACGCTCGCACAAAGGAAGTGCGGGATCTCGTACGGCTGGAGAGTACTATGCAATATATCGAGTGCTTGACCGATCCTGCTATTGAACAAATCGCTGAACAGGATTTTTGCACGATCTGTTGCCAGCAGATGGAGCATCAAAGTGATTGCTCAAACGAGAGGTCAGCTAGTTTTGTATCACGATGGAGGGCAAGAATACGTACAGATACACGCGCGAAGGCAGACGATCGGCCGAAAAGGCTACCATGCGGACACATTCTTCATTTTGGATGCTTACAGATATGGCTTGAAAGACAGAGCACTTGTCCTGTTTGCCGACGGCCTGTGAAAGTACACTAATAAGGCACACAAAGTTACTCAATCAGCAATACCAAATCTTCGGACCGTCAGCAGTGACAGGCATTAATTGTGTTGACAGTGGAGCTAAGTGGAGTTTATGCCATGTATACTGGGGAAGCTACACTGTCAGGATTACCTGAATCACCAATGAAGGGTGCTCAAACTTCTCGGGAATCGTGTTGATCCCCTCAGTAGTTGCCATGTCCCCTTTGGCTGCCGCCATGCCCATCTTGATAACCACCGTGTCCTCCTCCTTCATGACCACCATATCCGCCTTCATAACCTCCATGTCCCCTTGGGTTGCCGCCACGTCCACCCTCATAGCCGCCGTGTCCTCCTTCATAACCTCCATGTCCACCTTGACTACCGCCACGTCCGCCTTCATAACCTCCGTGTCCTCCTCCTTCATAACCACCATGTCCGCCTTCATAACCTCCGTGTCCTCCTTGATTGCCGTCACGTACACCTTGATAACCCCCGTGTCCTCCTTGGTAATCACCATGTCCGCCTTCATAACCTCCAGGTCCACCTTGATAGCCGCCAGAATCTGAAATCAAATTCAGCGTTAGTGATGATGGCTTGGATCATAGAATCCTTTCGAATGCAAAAGAATAGCATCCAAAGTCACCGGAGTGAAAGGGAGAGGAAGCTAACTGTTGTGACCGCCTTGCGGATAGCCAGACCCGTAACCGTACGGAGTGGGTTGTCCAGGCCTCTGTTCAAATCCATGCTGCTGACCAGGATAGCCTTGGCCATATCCCGCGTTCATTGATGCTTGCTGATTTGGATAGTCCTGAGCGTGCTTCTGGCCGGTAACGGCGTCTGTAACTTTGTGAAGCATGCCAGACCCTGAGGAGGGCTGAGAACCTTGTGGCGGCTTTGACCCGAGAGTTGATCGGCGAGCTTGCTGAGCAGACCATACATGATGCAGGATGTCAAGAAGCAGCGATTTAGGAGCGGTGGGATGTGGAATGTGTAAGGGTGACGAAGATGTGGGATTGAGGATGTAGAATTAGAGGGCCAGAGGGTAATATAAAGATTTGGAACTAATCTAAGAATAGTTTAGTGCCGCGCGATTTTTGCGAGCCAACAGAAAACTTCAACTCGAGCAACCTGCTTGCCCTGTCTGCCGGTGTTTTCCACATTGTCTCTTCCGTACTCAACTTGTTATTGAATGCCATCAAAGCGTCAAGAAATGGCGCCATTGACCCGAGCACAACGGCTGATCGCCATCATCTGCATATCCTTTTCATTTTTTGTCGCTGAAATCAGTAAGGTCCAGCTTGACTGGAGGCTATCGGCAAGCGAAGGTGGCTGCTAGCCGGCTTGGCTCGGCCAATGCCGGCCGCTAGAGAACAAGGAGATTAAGCAGGGAAAAGGGGATAAATAGGCCGTTCCCCCTTCTGTTTCCCCCATCATCTCTTCCTGTTTCTCCATCCCTTAGGATTCAGCCAGAAACGCGCTTTTGCCCCACCCACCCACTCCATAGACTCAGTCGCTTAGATAGAGGGAGTGCTTGGCACCTCAGGGCGGCTTCCGGGGCAAATTTTAGCCCTGGAGACCGCCAGGGGCCGCCGAGTTTGCCCAAACACATATAATATATATTCGTTCAAACGGAGGCGATGCCCGATAGGGTCAGTCTTATTGATCAAGCGTACCGTGGTCATCGCATGTATATCGTACTGGGATTTCACACTCGATCACTGGCCTTGGTCGCCGACGCTTTTCACTACGTACGCACTCTAGACCTTTTCACATCCCCTCGCTAGACCTACTTACTGAACGCCTCTTCCATCCAGATGAACGACTTGATAGGATTCATAGTAGCTCTCGCCGCAATTAAAGTATTTCCCAACCAGAAAATAACAGGCGAAGACCACGTGGCTAACCCGGTGGGATAGATCCAAGAAAAACGCCAGTCTCCACAAGGCTTCTCTTTTGGCTGGCAACGTTCGCAACTCCTCGGTGCCTTTTTCAACGGGGTTTTTCTACTGGCGCTTGGGGTCAGCATATTTCTTCAGGCTATTGAGAGGTTCATTTCGTTACAGCGTAAGTGCGTTCCTTTCAAATTGAATAAGGCTGACCTTCATTTAAGGAGTGGAAAATCCGAAGCTGGTACTAATCATTGGATGCGTCGGTCTTGCTCTAAACCTTCTAAGTGTAGCTTTCCTCCACGGTATAAATATCACACCAATTTCCGTTAGCATTTAGCTGATCAAGATCAAGAGCACGATCATGACCAGAGCCAGAATTCACCTGAAGATGTTGAGATGGAGGACAATAATCTTACTTCACGACCGAGCGGACGGGTAAGTTTTTGTTCAAAGCGACTCATCCCCTGCTGAATCTCATCCGATTTCAGACATCCAGCGATCACCGTGACCATCACCATAAAAGCCTAACATTACCAGTTAAAAACCCGTGATTTGGGCATACTAGGAGTCCTTGTCCATGTCGTAGGTGACGCCCTCAACAACGTCGGCGTCATAATAGCGGCTTTAGTCATTTGGCTGGCAAAGCCCGACAGCAGATTCTATGCGGATCCCGGAGTCAGCTTAGCTATCGCGCTCATGATCATTGCTTCTTCACTTCCTCTAGGTATAGTTGCCTCTTGAACGGCGTTTTCTCCACTGCTTATACTTGTGCGGCCTCAGTGAAGAACAGCGGTGTGATACTATTGGAAAGTGCACCTCTAGGGATCAAACTTGAAGATATACAGCACGATATGGAACAGGTAAGAGCCATTATCTTGACGGTGAGTCTCAAAAATTGGGCATGACTGATTGGAGTTTCCAGCTACCTGGCATTCTTTCGGTTCATGAATTGCATGTTTGGCGCCTCAACCAGCAGAAAGCTTTAGCTACCGCACACGTTGTCACCTCGGATTCTTCCCTTGAAGTTTTTATGCTTCGAGCGGCAGCCGTAGGCGAATGCCTCCACGCGTATGGCATACATTCCTTTACACTGCAACCTGAGCTCTCACGGCAGAGTGACAATCAAGAAGGCCATCTCATTGTGTCAGCAGAGGATCAAACAGCACGGCTTCGCACAATCGGTGACTCCACATGTCGTGTGAGATGTAGGACTGGGTGTGAAGACTTTACATGTTGTGATTGAAGCAAGCCGTCGGTTCATTATGTGGGAATTTTAAAGGTCAGAATTGAAGTAATTTATTTAGGGCAAAGCCATTTCGGCTAGAAGGGATCAGATGACACATGGCGCCAAGTCCACTAGTACACCTGAGGGTTAGGTTGAGGCAATTGTGCTCGAACTACGAAGTAGAGAAGGTGAATGAGAAACATTACTTCATCTGTCGTTCAAGTGCTGTTCATTCCGAAAATTGCGCTGGTAAACCGACTTGCAATTCAAACATAACCTTGTCCCAAAAATGGATCATGATTCTTCCTACAAGCTGGAGGATTTGAGGTGCGATTCTAGAATTGATCAGTCAAACCGCTGCAGTGGTCCGTTCACCGCAACCGTTTTGCTGTATTCTGCTGATGAAGTACTACAATCTAGAGATTTGTCTTGAACGTCTTGCCGCTAGTATATGCAAAGAAGCTGAGGACAAGAGCAGTGGTGGTGGTGATGAGTTGGCGTTCGGTGAAGGCAATCCGAATGATGGACCGGTCCCATCAGCAATCACACCACTCACTACGAAGAGCATTCAACCATCACCTGACCGATCTCACACGACCTGCTCTCAAGATATGGAGAAAAGGGAGCTATCCCAATGCTCTAAGGAGTATAACGGCAGCCATAGTGGCGGCGCTGAGAGAGAGGGAGCAAAGTCTCCTCAAATGCCCGCCCAGGACGCCTGCTCCAAGCACCGGCGCACTGTGCAGGAACGGTATGGAGCGACTTTTGTAGCTTTTGGTTGCATATGTAAGGCCATGCTTGCCAGAGGCCTGGACACATGCTGCACGGTGCAATCGCAACATTCTCGCAGCTCTTCACTTCGCTCCAACACTCCAATACCTCAATCAGGTCGGGCAAAGCGCGAACCTATCTACTCTCTGGCTGCGCCGTCTCAGAACCCATCGAACACGTCTTTACGCAAGGGCAGCGATGGTTGTTGTCTGGACACAACCAAGGTGCAGAAGATCTCTGGGGGTTCATGTGTCGCGGACAAAGGTCGCTGCTCCAGCACAATCAAGACGCAAATTGCCCCAGACGATCCTTGTGCAGCTACCACTGACTGCTGCTCCAGCACTGCTAAGACTCAAAAGGCCCCAGACGATTCTTGTGCAGCTACCACTGGCGGTGGCCCTGGCACTGCTGATACCCAGAATATCTCCAAAGGTACTTGTGGCTTGGACGAAACCGACTCACAAGAGCGTATGGTTTTCAGCTTCTCGCAGAAGCACCCCTCTACCGATATTGAGCTAGGTGAAGTTCCAACGGAGCACGTTGTGTTGAAGGTCGAAGGGTTGACCTGCGTTGGCTGCGAAACTAAACTCTTCCGCGCTCTCGATTCTGCCCCCGCCGCAAGAAATATCAAGACCAGCTTGATGCTGTCTCGGGCGGAATTTGACTACAAAGGCGTTGGGGGGAATATCGATGAGCTCATCAGCACGATCGAGAGACAGACAGGCTTTCATTGCGAAAGATTCCAGCTCAACGCTCATCAGACCCTCGAGCTGATTGTCCAGGGTGACCCACAACTCGCTATCGATCTACCTCGGCCGCAAGGAATACTTGACGTGCTCCATCTGGCTGAGGATACTATCTGCATTCAGTATAAAGCAGATATCATCGGAGCCCGGGATATTCTCGACCATTACTCATATGCATCTCCTCATTTAGCTCCCGCAAAGAAGGATTCAGATCTTGTCTCGGGTAAGAAACATGTTCGCAAGACATGTCTAACCACGCTCATTTCTATTGTCCTGACGATCCCAGTCTTAGTCTTGTCATGGGCGCCGCTTCCACCGCATGCAACTGCATACGGGGCAGTCTCTCTGGCCTTCGCAACCTTGATCCAGGTTTTCATAGCCGGACCTTTCTATCCGAGCGCTATCAAGGCGATTTTGTTCTCACGTGTGATTGAGATGGATCTCCTGATTGTCCTCAGTACGACCGTAGCCTACCTATTTTCTGTGGTGTCCTACGCTCTGGAAGTCGTTGGAAGATCGCTCTCGACAGGTCAATTTTTCCAGACAAGCACACTTCTTGTGACCCTCATCATGGTGGGACGCTCCGTCAGCGCTTTCGCCCGTCAACGCGCGGTGGAGTCAATCTCAATACGATCAATGCAAGCTATAACCGCCACCTTGGCTAACAACAATGGGAACAATGAGCGAGTCGTGGACGCGCGGCTCCAGCAATACGGCGACCTCTTTAAGGTTTTACCTGATACGCGGGTCGTGACCGATGGCCGGGTCATCTCAGGTTCCAGTGATGTGGACGAGTCCGCGATGACTGGCGAATCTCGTCCGATAGACAAATCTCCCGGCTCCTTCATTATTGCTGGATCTCTCAATGGCGGTGGTGTCTTGCTAGAACAGCTGACTCGTCTACCCGGCGAGAATACTCTTAGTGAAGTCGCCAATATGGTTGACGAAGCCAAGTTCTCCAAGGCAAAGATACAAGAAACCGCTGACCGAGTCGCCGGATATTTTGTTCCTGTCATTATCGCGCTCACGCTGGTAGTATTCATCATCTGGATCTTGATCGGCAAACTCGCCCGTGATAACTCCTTAGCCATGTCCGTTGTCAATGCCATTACTTATGCTATTGCGGTCCTAGTGGTTTCCTGCCCTTGCGCAATCGGTCTGGCTGTCCCGATGGTTATCGTTATCACGGGTGGGGTGGCAGCCGAGCACGGAATCATTTTCAAATCTGCACAAGCGATCGAGTTGGCCCGAAAAGTGTCCCACGTCGTCTTGGACAAAACTGGAACCTTGACGAACGGCAAACCCTCGATCGCGGTTGAAGAATATTTCCCCTCAGAATCTCGACCTATCAACCAATCCATCATCCTTGGATTGATCTCAAACAGCAAGCATCCCATCTCCTCTGTGATCACCGGCCATCTCAGGGAAAAGAACGCCATGATCCCCGCCGTTCTCAGTGACGTGAAGTCCATTACCGGCATGGGAATCGAAGGCGTTTATGACAAAACGGCCGTCCGCGGTGGCAGTCCTCGATGGCTCGGTGTTGAAGAGCATCCTATTGTGCAAACGATACTTGCGAAAGGCCTCACGGCTTTCTGCGTCACGGTTGATTCCGAGCTGGTCGGCGCCTTCGGCTTGGAAGACACAGTCCGTACTGATACACTCTCTATCATATCCGCACTCAAATCTCGAGGACTGGCAATTTCAATCGTCAGCGGAGACCACCCAGCCGCGGTGAGATCTGTTGCAGCAAGACTAGGCATTGAAGAAGAGAAAACTCAGGCGCAATGCTTGCCGGCTGATAAGCAGCGTTTTGTAAAAACCCTCGGTGATCGAGGCGACACAGTTCTCTTCTGCGGCGATGGCACCAATGACTTCATCGCCCTCGCTCAAGCAGCCATTGGCGTCCACATTAACGAAGGAACTGACGCTGCCCGTTCAGCAGCTGATGTTGTTCTCATGCGTCCATCTCTTCGAGGCATTCCCATGCTTCTGGACATTGCCAAGGCAGCCCATCGAAGAATCATCTTCAACTTCGCTTGGTCGTTTATCTACAACGTCTTTGCTATCCTGCTTGCCGGAGGAGCGTTCGTCAGGGCGAGGATACCACCCGCGTATGCAGGATTGGGGGAGGTTGTCAGCGTTTTGCCGGTCGTGATTATCGCACTGCAGCTTAAATGGGCCCAGTTTTCTGACAACCAATGAGCTTGCTCGACTTCAAGGACCTAGCTTTGCTCTTACATACGCGCCTGATACGTAGTGCAGCCAGTGAAAGGCGAAGGGTGGCAACAGACTAGCATACATGTTTTTCATGCAGCAGGCAACATGAGCGCTGTAATCTTCAATAAAGCTGACTTTCGTAGAATTTCTACAGAAGCCTTGTTCTGATATGATCTACATTATATTAATAAACTGCGCAAATTCGAACACAATTGACTAAGAGACTGAAAATAAAGCTATGAAAATTTATTGATAAACGATAATAATAAATTCATACATTCTTGTGACATCGATTAGATCGACTCATGAGAGACTCTATGCTATTTGTATCGAGTGAACAAAACTCTCTGAGGTAGAAAATCACTCGCAGTCTATACGACTGCTTCTCGCAGTCGAAACAGTGAGTTTTGAGACTATGTATCAAATTTGTTCGCGTTGATCGCACGTTAAAGAACGAATGTTTTAGTCACTTTAAATTGCTTCAAGAGCTTCGTTTTCATCATCATCTTCGCTACTGCTCTGAGACTCTTCGTGATGATGATGATTATTCAATAGTTCAAGAAGTTAGTGTGAGAATGCATCTCATCGACTATGAATGATGTGTGCCTGCGAGGCTAGCTCGCGAGGTTAGATCGAAGAGATTAACGAGTGAATAAAGATAGCGACTTGACAGAAGATGAAAACTCTGCGAGCTCTCGCTTTCGTTTCTTAGCAATTAGTTCTATCATCAATAGAGTGCTATCTTATTATCTTCTACTACGCAGTTTCACGTAAAGAAATCTCGTCGTCTCACAGTTCTAATTGCTTCATTCGCACGAAGCTGCTCAGTAAAAGATGTCGAATGCGCAGCGACTCACTAGAAGTTGCATGATCGAAAGAAGCAATAACTTCTCTCACACTGAGAATTTGTCGTCTCATCAGAACAGGTCTGAGAATCACGCATTCAAACACGCAGATAAGAAGTTTGAGTCGCAAGAATTTAATGAACAGACAGATCATATTTCTTGACAATCAGCAAGCGAAGTACGCAAGCAGTTAAAGAATCTGAAGACGCAGAATGATACTGCTTGTCTTGCAACTTTGTGTATCAAAACTCAAGCGAGAGACTCAATCAATTTCTGATCATCGATGTCAACATAGTGATGATCACTACCGAAGCAATGCACGCAAGCGTGCTAATCGATCTTGCGAGTCTAGAGAGCAAAGTGTCACGAACTACGACTTCTTGATGTTCTGACTGCGAGACTGTGAAGACTTCATAGTCGCGACGTCATCTGATTTCATCACGAAAGAAGAGAAGCTGCGATGATCTGCGTCATACTTGTCAGAGAAGTCTCGCAATCAGTGACGAGATCATGTGATGAGCATGTGCAATCATGATGAGATACTCGACTGAAAGTACTACACTGAATACTTGCGTGCTAAACTTAGCAATTCTGAAATTTGCAACTTTCAAACAGAATGTCGACTTGAGACTGCAAAGCAGCGAGTCGATCAAAACATCGCGAATTTCGAGCAATATCTTATCAGACTGTACGCAGATCTGAACTATCATATATTCAACGAGACTTGCATGATGTACTTGCGAATGAAGATTAACAAAATCATCATGAATGAGTTTCTTTGCATCTCATACATCTCTATCAATTATGTCGATCTGCTAAAGCATCTTATAGACATTGACTTGCATCTGCAAGACACTGACACATTGTCGAAGTTACATTTGCAGCAAAGTGAGAGTGCAGCGTCTCAGAAGAGTTTTCAATTCTCGCACGAGAAAACGAAGTCTATCGCTGCAACGAAGAATTCGAAGTTCTCTGCTTCGAGCACGCAGTCTAAAGACGATGCAACACTCAAGTTCAGTGAATTCAAGCAAGATGCTGCTTCATTCAATCTTACGTGCTGATCATGCAAGAAGCTGAAACACAAGATTGATAATTTGATGTGTCTCAACTATGCATTCAGACAAGAGACTTGCAATCATGATGAAGAAACGAGAAAAGAGAAAGTCTGATGTTCATTATCGAATCATTAGATATAATTACGAAAAGACGATTGTCACATGCATTGATGATATCAGTACTGACAAATGTCTCTGAGAAAATGCGCGAAGCTCACTGTCTTATTGACTCTGAGATCGAGCGAAACTTTATATCACAATCATGAGTAAAAGAGCATCAGTTATCGAAGAATCATGCAATTCTGAAACAGATTCAGATGATCGATGATCGTTGAATTTTCTGCTATGATATGCATCAGATCGATATTGAGTTGATTGATCACAAGAAAGTTCGCAAGAGCTGAAACATTGAGTTTCATGCTGTGAACATGCAAGAATATGATATGATTCTTGATTATTTGTGATTAAATGAGATTGACTTGAATATTCGCTGACGCGAGCATCACTGATCGTATCGAGAAAACAGCATTTAGCGTGCAAAGCAAATACAAGTTAATCTGTGTGAAACATCGAAATTTGTTGAGCTGACAATGCTTGCAGCTAAGAAAAGAAAAGAGACTTATGTAGCTCTGCTTTATCAGCTGCTATTTACAAATGACTTATCACAGAACGCAGATCATCAGACTGCAAGATGCAATGCGCTTTAAGCGAAAGAATCAAAGATACTCTCTGTTATTCAAGATCTCAAGAAAGTGTTTTCTGAGATTCTTTCTGATAGTCTGAACACGCATGATCAGATGAAACATTTCATTGATCTGATGAAGAGCAAAATGTCTTGCATCGAATCTATTTATAAGATGACACGAAATGAGCTCGCTGCGATACGAGACTATTTAGACAGCGCGCTAGAAAAGAAATGAATTCATTCATCAAGTAATTCTGCAGAAGCATCTGTGTTGTTTGTAAAGAAGTTGAACGAAAGTCTTCATCTATGCGTAAACTATCGTGATCTCAATGAAATAATAGTAAAGAACAATTACTCATTGTCTCTACTGTTTGAGACGCTGAATCGCTTTGCTCATGCAAGACACTTTATCAAAATTGATATTTGCAACATCTATTATCACATTCGAATTCACAAGAGCAATGAATGAAAAACGACTTTTCATACACGTTACAATCAGTTTAAGTATCAGATGATGCTCTTTGAACTGACAAATGCTTTTGCGATCTTTCAGTTCTATGTAAATCACGCACTTAAGTCATTTGTGAATATTTGCTGCGTGATATATCTGAACGACATCTTAGTATACTCTGAGACGAAAGAGCAGCATTGAGAGCATGTGCGCAGAGTTCTTCGTGCGCTACTGAAATATCGACTGTATATCAAGCTGTTGAAATGCACTTTCAATCATAGCGAAGTTATCTTTCTGAGATTCGTGATAAAGCGAAGAGATATTCAGATGAAACAGTCTTGTATCGACGTAATCACTAGCTGATCTGAGTTCAAGTCTGCAAAGAACATTCTCATATTCTTGAAATTTGCGAAATTTTATCGACAATTTATAAGAAAGTTCTCTCAAATTGTCACATTCTTAACAGATCTAATCAAGAATGCGAAGAAGAGAACGATGCATTTGCTCTTCGCAATGACATCAAAAGCAAGAAAAACTTTTGAAAGATTGAAAGCAATCTTTGTCAATGCTCTCATTTTGAAACACTATGATTGAGATGCAGATCTTCACATGAAGATCAATGCATCAAATCGCGAAGTCGAAGACGTGCTTAGTCAGAAGAGCAAGACTGATCAATGACATTTCATTGTGTACTATAATTATAAGTTCAAAGATGTTACGATTCTAGCTACGCATCTTCGTTGATAGCTATGTTGATGACTATGTTGATGATTATGTTGATGATTATTCTGAGAGCTATCGTCGATCGCTCGCCGCTAGAGCATAGACTTGTTCCGAAGTCAACTCTATTCAGAGTTAGCTTATGTTCTTCTGAGTCATATAGATAGTCGACCCTTTCCTTCTAGATACTTTTCTTTCTTAGCATTTATATACTCGTTACATTACACTCATATGACTCGCTCTATGCTGATCTCTAACATTTCATGTCTCTTTATTGAAATTCTGACACTTGCGTGACGAGAATTTGAAGTCGCAGATCATTCTCATAGAAGAAGAAGAGAAATGAAAGATAAAGAAGATACTTGATCAGCGAATTAAGAAAGAAAAGATTGAGTATCTAGTTCAATGAGCTGATTCATCTTTCTATGAAAACTTCTGAAAATCAATGAAAAATCTTAGCAATGTGAAGAAGATCATTGAGAACTACAAGACAGAAAGACAAATACATCAGTCAACTGCAAAGAAGTCAAAGGGAAAAAAGAGAAACAGATCACGTAAGAGTCACGATTGAGAGAATATCAAAAGCGCAAAGACGTGAGTCTAAAAAGTTGATATTAAATCACAATTACAAAATCTCACATAACATATGTCTTCTAAAAAAGAAGATGACTAACTTCACGAAAGAGCGAAGAAAAGAAGCGATCAACGATTGCGAGCGAGAACGTCGAAGTGAAGAGAAAAGCTATTTATTCATCAGCGAATCTCGTCACGCACTGCTTGCTTCAGTTGATACTTACGAGATGAAGACGAAGCGACGTGACGACGACAAGAAGTGACGAGAACAAGAGAAGCGAGAGTCTCTACTCAACTGCAAAGAGCGAGATGATTTCAAGTGTGAGCAATGAAGTGTTGAGTCATCGCTCGCGCAGCGTGACGCATCATCAGCTGAAGAGAACGCGAGACTAGATTCATCACGTAACGATGCTTCTCTTCAAAGCAATGCTTGCATTTGCGAGCACACTCGATGAGAGCACGACACATGTAAGTCATCACTACGCTCAGACGATGAACGCAGCGACAGCATCAGATCTTCTGATCATGATGATTTAACATACATCAGCATTTATCGAAACATGCAGAGATAGATATGTCTATCAGAAATCGTAAGTTCAGTCATCAACGCAACAGATGCGAAGAGAGCAGAAGAAGCAGACGCGACAGACGTTGCAGCAATGATGACGCGAAGAGAAACGTACATCTCAAGAAAACGAGCAGACTTCACGAGCATGTTAGCATGATCTCAATGAGCGCGAATGCTGCTACTTATCATGATAGTGATGATAATGATGATGATGTTGATACTGCTATGTCATTCATGTTAGCTCATGAGCTGACTTGCATCACAACAACGCTGCAACAAAAGAAGTTCATATCATGAGCTGTGAGCTATGCAAGATACGCATAGCAGATCTCATGCTTTGTCAGTTCAAAAGAGCAGTACTCACGAAAGAGTATGCTGAAATGAGACAAGAAGAAAAGAAAGAAAGCAAAGCTGAAGAATTGATATCAACAATCTTGCACTAACTCTGATTACGCTTGTTAACATGGTCAATTCACAACACTTTTACACAAATGCTAAAGCACTGAAGATGTCGTTGCTACACTATCAGTTATTGAAAGACATAACGATGCTATGAAGACTTAAGAATGATTGACATCAACAATCTTGCACTAGCTCTGTTTATGCTCATTAGCATGATCAACTCATGACACTTCTACACAGATGTTAAAGCGCTGAAGAAGTCATTGCTACGCTGTCAGCTGCAAGAAGACAATATAATGCTATGAAGATTCAGAAATTGAGTCTTTAAGAAAAGATGCAGTTGTGAGAATGCATCTCATTGACTATGAATGATGCGTGTTGTTAGGGGCCAGCATAGAGCGAGTCATATGAGTGTAATGTAACGAGTATATAAATGCTAAGGAAGGAAAGTATCTAGAAGAGAAGAGCCGACTATCTATATGACTCAGAAGAACATAAGCTAACCCTGAATAGGGTTGGCCTCGGAACAACCCTATAGCCTAGCGGCGAGCGGCCGGCGATAGTCATCAACATAGTCATCAACATAGCTACCAACATAGGTGCGTAGCTAGAATCGTAACATTACTCTCTCTCTTCAACGATTCATGTTCGCATGAATGTATTTCCTTAGCCTTGTGTAGAATCGAAATGCCTATTGTAGCAGGCTCACTATGCGAGGTAGAATGATGTCATTGTAGCAGGCTCACTAGTTGCACATGAACGTATGACCAGGTTCACTGATGGATAGGGCGATGAGAGTGGGTAGGCCATCGCATTGACCGTGCCATTGAAGCAGGCTCACTAGTTGCACGTGAACATTTGATCAGATTCACTGATAGGTAGAGCGATGTGAGTAGGTAGATCATCGCGTTGACGGAAGACGCCTTTGTAGCAGGCTCACTATTTGCACGCGAACGAGTCGGCAGATCGATTCACTGATTGGTAGAGCGATGTGAGTAGCTGGGTCATCGCATTGACGGAAGGTGTCATTGAAGCAGGCTCACTAGTTGCACGTGAACTCGATGACGGGCCAGATCCACTGATAGGTAGGACGATGAGGGTGAGTAGACCATCGCATTGAGGGTGCCGTTGAAGCAGGCTCACTGAAGTTTCGGTATAGAAACAAGCTCAAAGGTTTGCTTGTTGCCGAAGGCATTATCGTGTCATTGTAGCAGGCTCACTAGTTGCACATGAACGGGTAGGCGGACCGGTTCACTGGTGGGTAGAGCGATGAGAATAGGTGGGTCATCGCATTGATGATGGGTGTCATTGAAGCAGACTCACTGTTGAGGTTTGCTCATCGAGGTAGAGACTTCACGCAGTTCTTGACTGATCTCTTTGATTGCTCTTTGAAATAGAGGCTTCACGCAGTCATAGACTGGTCTCGTTTGATTGTTCAACAAATCCGAAGAATCCCTTGCGAATCTGAATGAACGGTTAATTCGCTGATCTTTGATCTAGTCGAATGATTCCGATCGTTTGTTTATACTCGCTGATCAGCGCACGAGTCCGAATCTTTTGTTTATTCTCGCTGAATCAGCTCACGAGGGGAGAGAGATGAGTGCTGCTGACGATTGCAAGCCGACTAGACCAAATGTCGATAGTGGGTTGAAGGATCGACAGAAGCACTCGAGGATCGATGCAGATTATTTCACTTCGCCTGTAACGAAGAAGCATTTATATAATGTTAGAGGCCAGCATAGAGCGAGTCATATGAGTGTAATGTAACGAGTATATAAATGCTAAGAAAGGAAAGTATCTAGAAGGGAAGAGCCGACTATCTATATGACTCAGGAGAACATAAGCTAACCCTGAATAGGGTTGACCTCGGAACAACCCTATAGCCTAGCGGCGAGCGGCCGGCGATAGTCATCAACATAGCCATCAACATAGCTACCAACATAGGTGCGTAGCTAGAATCGTAACACGTGTCTGCAAGACTAGCTCGCGAGATTAGATTGAAGAAACTAACGAGTGAATAGAAGTAACGACTTGACAGAAGATGAAAACTCTGCGAGCTCTTGCTTTCATTTCTTAGCAATTAGTTTTATCATCAATAGAGTACTATCTTATTATCTTCTACTACGCAGTTTCACATAAAGAGATCTTATCATCTTACAGTTAGCATCTTGTAACATTCTTGATTGCAGATGTGATCAGTTCAAGCAGTGCATGAGTACATGCTTCGTTGTCTGATGACTTCATTCACAGTCACATCGCAAGCTATTCATGTCTGAAATGTTTCTAAAGTGCAGATAAGTGTTCAAATCTATGCATTCAATTTTGATATACATTGCAAGAATGCTTTCTGCTTTCTGAAAATTATCATGCATCTTTATCATTTTATTGCTCAGATGCAATCTTTGTGCTGAGATTGTATTAATGTTAATGTTAATGTTAATGTTAATGTTAATGTTAATGTTAGGGTTAGGGTTAGGGTTAGGGTTAGGGTTAGGGTTAGGGTTAGGGTTAGGGTTAGGGTTAGGGTTAGGGTTAGGGTTAGGGTTAGGGTTAGGGTTAGGGTTAGGGTTAGGGTTAG
>JAABUI010000135.1_pt1 | contig 104394 bp, 109 predicted proteins | sample 5559111 | NCBI WGS metagenome assembly JAABUI01 (sample SAMN10711870, study PRJNA513365) | rock metagenome | isolation source: Antarctica rocks | place: Antarctica: Victoria Land, Buttleship Promontory | reverse complement strand
GAAATTGTAGTTAACGGAGCCCTTCTGAGCATGGTGGATGTGGTTGAAGAAGGTTGATTGTTTTGAAGGTACGCGATTTTACGTGTTTTCGCTTAAGTGACCGTGACTTTTTGCAGGGTACTGTACATCACCCGCTTCCCTCTCGTCAACCAACTCACTAATTTTCGCGTTTTGAGTACGTATCTTCCGTTCTGCCAAAGTAACAATCTCCATCCCCATTCTTCCTATTTCCAGCTCTCCATCCACTCTCCTACCATGCCCACGCCTTCCACCGTCTATATCGTTTCGCTTGAGCACAATCCTATGAACCACGAGGGAACATCATCTTTCACCGTCGAAAAAGCCTTTAGAAGTCTCCGCAATGCCAACGAATATGCCAAGCAGCTCATTCGGGAGACCCATCCGGACGCAGGAGAATGGGACGATTATGAGGAGTCTTTGTATGATGGAATGCTCAGGATAAGCGCAGGGAATTTATGTGGAGACCAGGCATACGTGGAAGTAGTTGAACTTGATGTGGAGGATGAAGAGGTCATTGACTGACTGGCCTCATTTGAGTACTCGAGAAGCTGTAAACGTCGACCTTCGCCAAACTGGCAAACGTTAGGCGAAAGGGATCGAATGGAACCTTTTCAGCCTAAAGGGGACCAACTGCCTCAATACCGGGTTTGAGTTCGGCACATGTATCTTTAACTATAAGACTCCGACCAATCATGTTCTCAGACCGCCAAACGACCGCGTCTCTCTCTCATGTGTGGAACACAGACAAAAGCCATCTAGCAGTATGACAGACTGTTGACCTAAAGCTTTAATCGATTCTCCCGATAAGTGATTCGAGCGGGATTATAGGATGCTTTGTCATGCATGATGAGCTTTTACTATTTCGAAGAAATCAACAATTTGCTTTGTCCCATTTCATGTTTCTTTCATGTTCTTCCATAATATGTAATGCCATTCATCATGCACGCGAGAGTAACTGCTATGTGGGAAAGACTACAAAGGAAGACTTGGAAACAACAATGCCTACTATTGCATTATTTCCCGATCCTTTCAGCCTGTCAAAATATCATTGTTGCATTGAGGCAGAAAATCAGTATATCAGAGGCCGTGAACATTATTGTTTACTCTCATCATTCCACAACCACACCCTCAGACCAATCAAACAAGACATCAACCTATCCGTTCCACCAAATACCACAGCAACTCCACAAATCTATAAAATCCATCTACCTTTTCAATCCACCAAAATCCGACCCACCAGATAACAACATGCACTTCCAACCCCTCACCCTCCTCACCCTTCTGAGCGCCGGCGCTCTCGCCCTCCCCACCACCCTCAACGTCACCCTCAGCATCACCCCCCGCGACACCAACGCCGCCACCATCGGCACCTTCACCACCAAAGGCTGCCAAGGCCCCTCCCCCAACCTCAAAACCGAGTCCCCCAACGGCGACTGCATCTCCATCTCCACCGCCGGCGTGCCCTTTGTGGGTATCCACTGGGGCACGCTGGGGGCGCAGGGCGACGGCATTGGGATCACGGCGTTCAAGAGCAACGACTGCAGTGGCAAGTATTGGGCCATGATGATGAAGGGCAAGCCGGATGATTGCATCGAGTTGATGGGGGATACGTGGGGGAGTGTGAAGATTAGGCATGAGAAGGATGGGAAGGCCCAGGGGCCGTGGATTCATAATTCGTAGGGGGGGGGGTAGTTGTGAGTTGGCTGTTTTTTTTTTCTTAGGCAGAGTTCTTTTTGTTATGAGGGGTTTTGTGAGTTGGCTGGTTTTTCCTTGGATAAAAGTTCGTGGAATGGGTCTTTGTGTTATGAGGGGTTTTGTAATTTTTCTTTCCGTCGAAAATCTTCTAGTTCAGGAAGGAGATCGAAAGCTCGGGTGGGTATATTATCTGCTCCCACTCTATTCGCATTTTTTACTCTGCTTTCAATATCCTCTTCTCCCTTATATCTCTCAATCTCACTGTTTCCGTCACTTCACCCTAGCTCATCCAACATCTCACCCCATCTTCCATTCAGGTTCTATATATCCCTCCCCTCCTCCTACATCCCCCCCCCTTTCATCACACCCCCATCCCCATCTGCCCCCCACCTCCCATCCCCAAACCGCATCTCCGCACCGTCCCATCCAACAACACCCCACCCTTCCATCACAAATGCAAGACAAAGACTCAAAACCCCAAGCCTCTTGAGCTTCGCCACTTGCGATCCCCAAAAGCAATCTCGATTACAGTGGTACCATCTATGAATGGAATCCGAGGAAAGAAGCACGTTTTTGTAGAATGAGACAAGGGTCGTAGTGTCGATTTGGAGATCTTGTCTCTTGGTATGTAGGCGATGCTACGAGGAAAAACTAGACCGGAATATCTCCGCGCGACCAGAATTGAAAGTCGTTGCAGTGAGCACTCACACACCATCATCTCTCACTCCTGCCACAACTCCCGGCCCTTTCCCTTCGACTGCATTTCCATATCCACGCAACCTCGCCCCAAAAACTAATCAGACCAAAGCACAACCAAAAAAAATCCATACATCCCTCAACCACCGCATACAGAGAGCATCACCGCATATAAATATCCTGAAACGAATAAGACACCCATCCACCAACCTAGTGGGAGTACCAGCGAGCGCTGAGATTCGTTCCACGCGTGTTTTCTGGGGCTTCGAAAGGCTTTCGGTCCGGCTCTAGATACTCTCGATTTTGGTTACTTCGTTTTTGTCCGAAAGGTTTGTGAGGGTTTGGGATAATGCAGTGATAATGAGATTTTTTACTAAGCTCATGCCAAGGGAAAAAGTCTTTGTTGCAAGATTGTTGTCGCGCCGGCGGATACATTTCCCTGATGATTTGTTCCCACGTACGTCTCGTGTAACTTGCGAGGCGTTGGAGATATTTCCCCGTTGTAGATGTTTTCTATTTGGAAAGGAGGCGAAGGATTAGGGAGAGGGCGGAGGGAGTTAAGTGGGATACATGGCCCTGAAGGTTGGCGATTAAGGGTTTGAAATCAATCGGGGAACCGGGCTGAATACCACTGGGATTCAGTAAGTTAAAAAGGGATATTGAGTGATCTGAGATGTTTTTGAGTAATGGGAGGTGCCGAAAAAAAAGGTTGATGAGGATGGGTTGAGGCGTGGTACTGGGGTGGGTGCAGTGGCTCTTTTGGGAAACAAGAAGTGCTGATGAAGAGAGAAAGCAAAAGAAAGGGGCCGAATAAAATAATTGGATTCGAGAAGGTTGAGAAGTTAGATGTCGTCAAAAATTATCTTTATGACCAAAGGTACAGAAGAATTCATGATTTCCCATGGTGGTCCCAGTCGTAAGAGTCAGCTGTCATGGCCCTTAAACGCATCGGACAAGCACCGGCCCACCCATATCAGGTAGCCATAAATCTGTTTTGCCAATGACCATAATGCGCCAGAATAGCAATCTACCCAGCCCATCAGCCCTAGACGCCACGCCAATCCAAGGCTAGAGAATCGTAATAGTGCCATCATCAACCGTTACCACCTGCGTAGACGAATCATACCATCATCTTCTTAATCACCATAACGCCCAGCCCTGCTACGAGTCCTACAATCGCCTTGTCGATCCAACCAGGGACGGCTTCAGGCGTGGAAATCTGCGTTGTAGGCGTTGGTTGTGGTTGGCGAGGTTGTGGTTGCAGAGGCTGTGAGAACAGTGTATTCGTGGTTGAAGGCAAGGAGGCTTGAAGCGAGGGATTCGGTGGAAGGGCTGATGACGAAGAGGATATCGAAGTGGCGGTGAAGGACGGAACCTTACTGGACGCAGGAATTGGATTCTCCCTTGTCGCCATCGGTTTGCTTCCCTGTGCCTCTTTCCCCATCTCGTCCTTAAAGCCAAGCTTCAATTCTTCCGGGATCGCCTCCTGTTTCCTCTCCCCGTTCTCCTCCTTCCCAGCTTCATCCTCTTGCTCCTTCATAATCTCCTCATTACTCCTCCCCCCACATCCCTGACACCTCCACCCCCTACTCTCACCGGCCAATCTTCTCCTCTCTGCCTCTCCCATCTCCATTCCCCCCACCTGCCCCTTGGCTCCTCCCTCCATAAACGCCCGAAGCGCCCAAAGGGCCGTCCGAATCCCCCACGCAGGCTGCCACGTCTCCTCGTGATGCCCACTTATTGACAGACAAATTTCTCTGTTCACCTCAAAGCGTCCGCTTGGTGTAAGGAAACGGAATGACGGAGGGCGCAAAGGATAGCTAGGGGGCAGGATGATGCGGCCGTGGTACATGCCACGCTCGTAGGGCGTTGAAGGGGGCCCAGCAATGGTAAAGTGCCATTCGAAGAGATTGGACTCGAGAGGAGAAGCGTGGAGGGTGGGGTCTGGGTTGGAGCGTAGTTCGTGGGCTTCTTTGAGTATGCGCTTGATGGTGGGGGATTTGGTATTGAAGGTTGGGAGGGACATTTTCTAGTAAGTTGTGGTCGTTGAGGTGATGGACGGATGAGAGAAACTGGAGATGTGTTATATCCACAGTTGGGTGGGTAGTAGCTTTATGTGAGAGTTGTAGAATTGCTCCGTGACGTGTCGACTTCGAGGGCGGCGCAGTTGAATGTCAGAGACCTTGCTTGAAGCTTACTGTAGAGCGATACCGAGGTACGGTGGGCGGCTCTGACGCTATGGGAAATTCCGTAACCCTACCTCGCTTACCATTTTCGAACGCGTGTTCATCGCAGCCCATTATTGTCCAAATGTTTCACGGGAACACTTGAATCGAAAGGGCTTTTTCTGTAATTACTTCGGTTGTGTACGCAATGCTCAAACACATTACGTCTCCCCCGTCCAGTCTACTGTACATTCGATTCACAGGGGTATCATCGCTAGAAATCCCAAACAGAATAGTCGAAGCTGCCGACGCGTGCACTCAATGAAGCCTTCCAGATCAGACCAGTTACGCCATTCGCAATGCATCAGTTTCCTTCAATGTTCACATTCGTGTGGCCTTCTGGCTCGACCCTGGCATCTTCTTTCCTCTCCCCAGTATCCATACACAACCACCACCACTCCTCTACCATGAACCCCTTGCCAACTGTTTTTGCCGCCTTTGCAAGTACCATCCACTCCAGCACCGTTTCCAACTCCCACGCCTCCAGAGACGGCCTCATGCTTTTCGCCATCTCTTTCGCACCAATGCCTGGTCGCAAAGCTACAACGGCCATCGTAGCTGCAAGCACCAGATCCCACACTGCAGGCATGAGTGTGTCGTGGATGTCATACCACAAGGGGATCTTAGACACTGGAATTCCGAGATGCTGCGATGGTGGTGGGGGGAGAGGTAAGAGAGGGTTGCCTGCGATGTACGCGTCTTTTCGTCGGACTTCGCAAGTGAAATTGAGGCGCGATTTATCCATTTTTCTAGTTTCGTATCCCCCATCTGTTAGTCCAAACTTGTTCATCGGTGGGTTCTTCGGCCTGACTTCGATGCGACCATGAGCTTGCATGTTCAATACAGCAAGTACAATGCCATCATTAGCACTTGGGGCAAATTCAACTGCGCCTTTTTCTTCCAAGTCTTTATCCAACTGGCGCTTGTATGCCGCGGCACAGAGATAACGTTCTGCATCTAGGTTTTTCTTTAGGCGATCAAGAACATGCTGGGAGATGTTGTAATTCCGGCCTGGGATAAGCCGCCCCTTGTTCTGTTGAGAGAGAATACGAGATGCCATTAAGTCCTTCAAAGCGAGCTCAATAGTGGCTTCATTGAACGTAAGTAGCTTTGCTCTTGCTACTTCCGGGTTATAGTTCGCTTCTGGAGTCATAATGTTAGCACGTATCCACGACTTTGCCACCACGAATTGCTCTGGTTCTTGGGCGCTTGTAGAACTGCGCTTTTCTACTGCTGAATAGACGTAAGACTGTTTGATCAAATTGTTTGTCCGCAGTAGAAGAGCCTGGGCTGCATCCGTCTCATAAAAGGCGTGCATATTGTGCTCGTGGGTCTTTTTCATGACGAATCGATCATCGAATTTGATGCGCTCTGCAGGTAAGTCTGGCAAATTCTTTGATGGAGCTTCGATATTTTCCATCGTCCAATCGACTAGCCAAGCCCAGTCGTAATTTTCCAAGTCTTCGTAATCGATGGGGGGGGCCAATCCCTCTTCGTATGCTTGTGCAAACATATCCTGGAACTCGATGTATAGTCTCTCATATTCGAACCGATACTTGTTCAGAACAGCGTTCCACCGATTCTGTATCCACATTTGATCAAACTCTGGAAACAATCGAGCTACTAACACCCAATCGATGTGCCGTTCAACTCCTCCGGTCAAAGTTCGAATGACAAGGGTAGCAAAGATTAGCCGTTTCTCGCCTTGTTCTCCAAGGCCTTGGAGCGTTTGCGGTCCACGTATCCGTCGGAATTTTGTAGGTCTACCATCCGCACCGAACTTGCCAGGAGCTGCCTTTGAGGATTCAGACAGTCGGTGCCCTTGGCCTTCTGGAAGGGATGTAAGACGACGAGACATGAATTTCTCCTTCGGTTCTTTTTGCCGCTTGCGCTTTGCTGGCGATGTGGCTACTGCACTCGCAGCAGGCACCACTGGTGCTGCTCGTCTCGTGCCCTTCGAAGGAATCTTTTGGTCAACCTTAGCTATAGGAGCAATGGACGGAGTGAACGGTTTGTAGAGAATGCGGCCGTTGACTTCAGAAAAAGATACCTTCACAGCCTTATCCATATCGATAAAATCATTAGTTGATAGCCTATGAGGATGGTGGAATATGAAATTAACGAAAGACTGGTTCGCAAAAGCGGCGTGATCGGAGCCCTCCGTTTCCAGCTCCCAGAGAAGCATTGCGTCGACTTCGGCTTCGAATGCTGTTGCATTCTGAGCTTGTCGAGGATTGGGCCAGTCTATGTAGGGCTGATTGGATAAGCCCCAATTGGAATAGACCTGGTCAGCCTTGGAAGTTGCTTGTTGAGCAATGGTCTGCGTTCTTCTGCCTCGGTCTTTAGGTACTCTGAATATGGTTGAAAAGGTACCAGTTGATGGATGGAAGAGATGGTCTGGGTCCATAATGGTGGATATCTGCTGATGTGCATACCATAGATCAATGCTTAGCGTTCCAGAAGTCTTCATTGCATACATCACTTTGACCCTGGATACTCTGGCAGAAGCGGAGCTAACCAGATCATGTGGCAGTTCAGGAGACTGCAATTGTTTATTTTTCTTGCGTTTAATTGCAACAGGCTTGCTGATAGGTTGAGTATGCGCAGCTGTAGATGGTAGATATTGCTTGTACCTATACTTCCGGATCGGTCGTAGATACGGCTGTGTATGGGCTGCTATCGAGGGGAGATACGGCTTGGTCCGCTTCTTATACGGTGCTTTCCTACTTAGCACTGTCCTTGCTTCTTTGCTTGGTGCAACGCTGGGAGTTTGTCTAGTCATTTTAGGCAGGCCAGGTTGAGGCGACTGAGCCTCAATTGAGAAGACGCTCGGGAACAATGTCTCTTGCCGCCAGGCTCTAGTTGATTCGGCCTTAGCAGCTGTGCTTTCTCCGAGATTGACTTCAGGTCCGGCCTCATCGTATGAGTGTACTTCTGATAGGATGACTTGGGGTTGGACAGGCTCGGATAAAAGATTTAGATAGCTTGCACGAGACTCTGCTTCGGCGGCACGTTCAATCTGCCGTTGAGGAACATGGTGACCGGAGTTATGGCTAGTGTCGAATCCTGAACGAGGTTTTCTGATGCTTGCAAGTCGTTGGACCTTTCGTACTGGTGGCTCTAGAGCCGGATCCAGATCAGGACGCCGAACAAATCCACGATTGCTGTCTGGCAAAGCACTGACATGCAGTGAATGATCTTGGGCGGGACTGATCCCAAGCTGGTCGTTATTGAGATTTTCGGCAGTAGAAGTAGGCCCTCCGGATCCTTCCCCAAGCTCGGATGTCTTTCTACGCCTTGGCATGGGGCCCCTTGGGTTTCTCACAGCTTCGATACGCTGGACGTACTGAGGCTTATGTTGCAACTGAACACGGGCTTCATGATCAATCTCGAGATGCGGGAAAGTTCTGTTAGTCCCATAAACCTGAGGATTGGAGAATCTATTTCGAACATCCTCAGAGACTTCTGCTTCGTTAGGGACATAGGGTCTGGGATAAAGCTCAATGATCTTTTCTTGAACCTTCTTCACCTTGGGATCATTAGGACTGATCTCTCGTACTGCCATCATCGGCTTCGTCACCGTGAGCCCTTTTTTGTCCTTGAAACTGAAGTACAACTGTCGAAGCTTGCCAGAAGCATACAATGATTTGCAAGCAGCTGTCACTGTACTCTTCTCAGGCATCCCTGGCCTGCCCTCTTTCTGCCATGCGTAGGCGAAAGGGTATACGAGCTCTCTGTCGCTTGGAAAAACACCTCCACATTTCTGCACGATGTCCATAACAATTTTTCTCCGTAAGAATCCCACGGATCCTCCTGTCAAACTTAATTTAGGCGTCACTTTTGTCCGAGACCTCCTTTTTATCTCGACAGTGTCTTGGATACTGTCATCAGGCGAGGAATCAGCAAGATGATCGTCAGCTCGCAACGAATACACTGTAAGACCGTCTTCCGAGGGTATCTGGTTGATGGATAGTCTGTTGTCCTTATATGAGCCTGACGCGGTCCGGGTAGCTTCAGGTGGCCCGATTTTGTTTCCTTGAAACTCCTTACCACTTTCCAGCGTACACCCATCAACAGATCCTCCAAAAGATAATGGTCTGGGCCGCTGCGAGGAAGAAGATCGCTCGGGAATTACATTCAAAGGTTCAATTTCATTGCTTGCTAAGCCCTCGTTCATGCAAACCGAATCATCTGGGACAACTTCATGTACAAGATCGAGCGGTCGCTTTATACCTAAAGACTTTAGTAATGTGGAAATTGTCTGGTTTTTTGGATCTATTGGAACAGATTCTTGGACACTCTGAAGGCTGGTAGGCCTAACTGTCTCATCTGTACTCGGAGAAGTTGGACCGAATGAAGGGCGTACATGAAGTTTTACCAACAACGTCCTTCGTTCTTGCTTCTCCATGAAATGCGGATCGTGCCCGGATGCATATGTAGGATCAGTCCGTCCGGCCAAAGATGCATGTGCTGGGGATGGAACAGATTCTCCCACTCCAGAATGACCATAGTCCAGTTGACTTGGGGTCGGCGTAAAGGAAAAACTGGCTCTGGTTCGTGCCTTGCAGCCTTCACTTGTAGAAATCTGTAAAGCTCGTCCGGAACTTGATGTGTCTTTCTGAAACCAGCTGAATTCGCCCAAGCGTTGCGACTTAAAAATTGCGAATTGACTTTTTCTAGGCCCATTCCCGCCCTTACGGTAGACCACAGACCTACTGCCAATGAAGATACCATCTTTCGGTCTCTTGATTTCGTTGACCTGTTTTCTATAATTCCTCATTTCAGATTCTGTTCTGCTGCCTAGAAGTCTATTCTTCGATGACACTGGACTAGTAGCTTGAGTCAGGCTTTCCAAAAAATGACCTCCTAATGGTCCACGCGACTTATTTTGCATACCAATATTACCCCGAAATAAGCTTTCTTGGACGTGAGAAAGGTTTTGGGTATGTGCCGCAATGGAAGGTAAGTATTGACGATTAGCCCGCTTATTGAATTCATGAGATTCGACTCCTGACCGTTTCCTTTTGAGGCCCGAACGACCGGTTGAAACATTATCCAAAGCAACGTCCCCAATTCCTTTAGCAGGCAGCCCTCGGTTGCGTTTCTGCCACGTTGGCAAATCGCATCCGCTGAGATCATAAGGCGTACCTTGAGAGCGCGTGGGATCATTAATAGCCGAAAGATCTAGTGAGCCCTTACGCTTATTACTCTCAGCGCTTCCAATCGGCTTCTGTTTGAATTGCGGGGTTGTGGTGCTCTGGGCTAACGCAGGTGAGTGCAAAACCGGCTGGGTATGGGCAACCACAGAGGGGTGGTAGGTAAAGTCGATGGATATACGGCGTGTGCGTGATGAGTACGGTGTCTTCTTAGGTGGAGGCTCGAGATGTATGGTCGGAGTTGAGGGTGGCTGCGGCATTACAAGTTGTGAATGCGCAACAATTGATGGCAGATATTCGGCGATGAGCGCATTCTTTTTACCACTGGGTCGCCGGCCTTTTTTGGTAACTTCGAGAGAGTTCATTTTGGTCTTTTCAACCATTTCGGCAACCACTTCCGCTGGTAGAACTGCTTTGTTCTCTCTGTCTCCGGACATGTTCGCTCGAATGTGTACCGCTTTAGCGGCTAGTGAAGGTGGTAATCCTAATTGTGTATGCTCAACGGCTACCTCATGAAGGACTCTATCAAGCGCGCTAGTCTGATCTTCCCCTGCATCAACACGTCTGTCGATCTCTTTTTCAATCTTGAGCACATCATACTTGACAGCTGCCTTCTGTAAACGGGTGAATTTATGGATTTCCTGAGGGGTCATCGTATCCATATTGGACGGTAAGCCTGTCCTTGGCACTTTGCGTGGCCGGCCGCGGGGTTTGAATGACAATTTCTGCGCTGTGCTCTCTTTCGGCTCCTTTAGAGTATGGGGGCCACGGCGCACACGAGGTTGAGTTTCTTGCAGGACCACTGAAATCGTTTTAGCAATATATCCAGAGACCTCCGATGCTCCCTACATACCATAAGTGCCATCATCCAGCTTTTTCGGGATAAGATCCAAGCTAGTCAGATGTAGAGCCTTGGCCTTGACCGCAAGAGCGCATTCGGAAGGCGTCGCATTATTGTGGTGTCCTTGAAACAAAGTTGCATGCAGCTTGGGGAACCCATATTCGTCCAAGTCAGGCTCAGCGTTGGCTGCTAGGAAAGAATTTTTGCCCTTTTTCCTGTTCTCTGAAATTGTCTCAACTGCCTCCCATGACGCTTTGCCGCTATCTACTAAAACTCTGAAGCTTTCGTAAGAATAATGAACGTAGTGGGAGACGGTCTTGTTCGTAGCAGTATCTCTGATAATTGCCAGATGGCGAAGATGCGGAGGCTGCGAAACCTGCCACTGATTTACGAGCTTTCCGAGCTGATACTCTAAAGGTCTTCTGACCAAATCCCCAAGAGCAAAGCGTTTGATATCCTGAGCAGCCGTGAGTAAGAATCGTACGGGAAACATGTAGAGCTTGAACGAACCATGCTGCTCATGCCCTGAGTACCTGTATTGTCAATAAGGTTGAATAAAAAGTTGTTCAAGCACTGATCTCCACCCCATTGGGCTATGGGTCTTCCAACTTCTCGTAGATCCTTGACCGGTGCACCGGTTTCGTCATTCCTTAGGGACGGCATTCCTTCTAGGTCGTCGTCTTCGTCCACTTCGCCGTCCGCGTCTAGATCCTCATCTTCTCCCAGGGTCGTTGTGTTCGGCAGCCCACGATGAGGGGAGAGGAATAACTGCCACTCCTTTTCGTCCGGTTCACGAATCAATTTAATACATCGGAAGTATAATGAAGCGGTTATATTAGAATTCGCTTGGGCCCTGATTTGTTTAACGCAACCTAGAGCCTCGAGTCGTCGTAATGTCCTTGCTAGGACTTTCATTGGCCATCGAAGGCCCCAGACGCCCTATGTAGCTCTTAGTCGAGACCCTAGCCTCACACGCACGGTATGCATACCAATTTTCTTTTTAAGTCCATTGTGGTAATAATTTCTAGATCTCTCAGATTGTCAAAGATGCCATGTGTTAACGTAAGCAAGTCGAGAACGCTATCTTTTTGAAGGTGGGACGAGGATGACCCTTCGGTGGACGTTGAGGCGCCCTCAATGATAAAGGGGGCGGTTACGAATCTTTTCAGCATGCAAAGGCTCGTCCTGCTCCCGCAAACTAAGACAGGTCTCTTTTCAATGTATCCGTTCGTTTGAAGGCGATCGGTTCGTTTGGGGAGAGACCGCTTATCTTGACCGCTGACGGCGACAAGCTCTGGCTGTAAAATACCTTTGGGCCCTCGTGCCGCTATGATTGAAAGGCACGCAAAATCCATAGCGGGGACTTTGCTGTGGTCGGGTGCATGGCCTGCTGTCACTTGCCACATGCGGGCCTCGCTGCCATAAAGCCGGAGACCGTTCGAACGTTTCGGTTCTTCTCGGCTCTTTGGTTTCGTTGACGTGCCATTTGACCCTTTCTTCACTGGAATGGAAAGTTTATTCGTCGGGCTACCCAGACAAGTCTGGGTATCGCGAGAGCTTGATGTGGCTACATTGTGGCCTAGGACTGGGCCGTCGTCCACTGGTTGCTTTGAGCGCTCAACGGTTGGATTCGTGGAGTTCAATGCTTCCACCTCGGACAAGCTCAACTCGTTACCCTCCCTGTTCTTGCCAACCCGGATTTCGGGATGACGTGTTAGCCATCGCCAGACCTGCTCCTGGAATGCCCGGTCGATGGTAACGGTTTCACAATTGGGTTCGCCGTCATCGCTGCATGTGGTCGTGTTGTTATTTGATTGCGATTGCTTTCCGTAGTAATTTACGATATGTTGGACACAATCGGATGGTAAAATTCCTTGTAACAATTAGTATCAACCACAGAAAAAATATTGCGATCTGCACGCTCGGAGCAGGAGCACGAGAGCTGGTGTTGTCCTGTAATTGTGCTTGAGTCCAGTGCTGAGGTCAAGGCACATCCAACCTTAAGATATGGAAGGAAAAGCTCTGCAGCGTTCCTTGTTGTGTAAACTGGCGAGACGCGAGATAATGACCATTATAGCTTCGAAGTTGTCGGATTTGTGATGAGAGATCAAAAACTATCTCACCTTCTTCGCCACGGAGTGCGACCTCGTCGACCAAATGCCGAATCAAATCATCCAAACTTTTCACCATCTTCCCATCTCACCATATTTTTATCCCAGCAGAGGGCGTGTCAAAAGCCTCGAATATGTTGTGGTCGCCGTGTCTCGAACGCAAACGATGTTGATTTGGTGGGGGTTTTGGCAGAGTGGTAAAGTGGAGCTAACTTTCGTCGAACTCGCTAAAACGGCGCTAAGCCTGGCTGATGACGAGGACTGCGTTCATCTCCAGGGTTTTATTACAGTATTATTCTGCTAAGTGGCGATGCAAGTTCTATAAGATGATACCTTATCGTATTCACCCGTAGTCTTTCTCCCAGAACTTACTAAGTAATCCAAGGCACCTTGAATATCACTAAATGCCTGGCCACAAGGGCATGTACTGAAAGCCTTCAATTCCATCTTCGCTGTGTGGCGCCTTCTAAATTATCAACGTTCAACAAGTCTATCCCTTCTTTAACTAGCACGTCCCAAATATGGTTCCTCAATGTTATCGGCCAAGAAGGTAAGTCCCAGTATCTTGCTTTGAGGCCGTTCTCGTGAGCGCCCGCAATCTGTCCCTTGATCAAGCTCATTTGTTGATTTGTCAATTGGCCTTGCCATGGGTACCCAATTGCGTCGGCAAAAGAAGTGCTAGCGTAGTAGGAATTCGAGGTGTTATAGAGATCCTGATCTAACGGAGGCCTTATTTTCGAGCTCGAGTTAGCCGGAAGCTGTTGTTCTCTTGGGTTTTCCCACATCTGATCTAACGGGGCGTCAAAGAAAACATCAAGATGCGGATTTGTGGACTTTGAAGAAGCTAGCTCGAACGGGGTATTGCCTGTACCAACAACTGTAATGGGGCCGTGGACTATTCCATCAACATCATTGTAATGGGTGAGGTAGTTCCGAGAGCGCAGAGGTTCTAGTGCAGAAATAACATTCCTCCAGAGATCGGAGCCAGATGTTTTGAAATCTATCAAGAGTACAAGCGACTGCTCAGGAGTGGTATCAAAGACCCCGTCGAGACTAGTGTTCCCATTGGGGTGGAATGAGGTAGTGGGGTTCTGGTGTGATAGAATATCAAGAAGAGGGTTTATGTAAAGACTGGCAAGAGTACGCTCAATTGTGAGACTTGCTCGAGAATGGCCGACATACAGTTCGTCGTCTATAAGCCAGACATCGGCTTCGACACTCATACATCCTGCCTCAATTGCAGAATACAGTGGGACCCGTCGCCAATAGTCGTTGTGAGAATGGCACTGTATGGGTATAATGCCTCGAGAGAAATCTGTTGGCCATGAAGATAGCTCTTCACCAATCTGTCCTGGTTTGCCCCACTGTCTTAGGATACGATGGATACCATCTGAGGGAAATGATGGTGCTAAACCAATTAACAAATTCAGTAGTTGGAGTACGCCACTGATTGGCTGTTAGTAATATTAGCGAGAATACAAAGCAGCTCTGGAGATCTTACAATAATGCAAATATCCAGAACCCAACAGACGTGCACTTGCGTAAGGGCGTCTGTCTTCCGGAAGTTTTCTTTCCGCATTGAGCGCAAGACACTGCCTCAGAACGTAACGTACATCCTCTCCGTCCTCTACCCAACAAATTGTTTTTCAGTCTCCTCCATAAGGGCACCTCTTCTGTTCTCACCTCCCCAAACTCGAAGTTATGGTGTAGGAGATGCTCTGAAGCTGAAGAGGTAAATGGTGATTCCTCGTTTTCATTATCATCCGCTAGTGGAATACCCACCACGACCGACTCCTTATATACCATTGATCAGATTCCCTGCAGTATCAGAGCATGATGAGCACAACCGCTTAATTGGAAGGAATATAGGACTGAGCTCTATTGCCGAGGAGAGTCCAGCTCCACTCAATGTCATGCGTAGAGTAAAAACCGACGGAGTTCGAAGGCATCACAGCTAGGGTGCGAAATGTATTAAACATGTTTATTGCCTAACCAAATTAGGTTAGTCAAAAACGTGTTTTAAACACGTTTATTGAAGCATGTTTTAAACACAGGGGTATATATAAATAGCATCAATTAGTTGAGTGCTTCCTTGTCACCTCATCGTCGACGATGTTATTCAGAAACTCCTTCAGCACCTCATCGTTTGAAGGATTTAGCCTAACCATAGCAACTTTCTCCTGCAGCAGTCTATCTTTCATATTCAAAAGCTTCTCCTCATCGATTTCAATGCCCTGTGTAGAGTCTGCTGACGAGTAGTCTCGGACGCCATTTGACGGTGACAGTATAAGCACTTCACTGCAGGAACGATTCGGTTTGGTAGAATTATGCTCTGAAAGGCATCAGTAACAGCCTGATTGCGAGGTTTGCCACCGCGTTGAGGAGGCATAGCTGGTGGTAGCCTGGTAGGAAGATAGATCTACTCCATGGAGCAATGATGACAGCGAGGTCAAACCCCCCGAGCTAAACCAGATAGGTTTAGCTTGCTTACATAATATAAAACCAATAAACAAACATGAATAAACCGCTAGTGAGTTTTAAACACGTTTATTGTAGAATAAACGGTTTTTTCCGCTCCCTAATCACAGCTCAGCATGGTGAGTAGACTAGAAAGGGCGGGATGTGACGCGGAAGTGTTCCGCGGTCCGCAAAAGTATTTCCATCTCACACCCCTCCATAAGATAGGCACCAGTATCCATTCTACTGTCAATCCCCGCCACCATGCCTCACAAACACAAGAGAGATAAATCCAAAAATGGCCCTTCGTAACTACCCCTCTTCTTCCACCCCGCCCATGTTTCCCCCCCGCCCAAACCAGCCTCGCTAATCCTCCCTCTCCAGCTACGACCTTCCCCCTACCTCCCTCGCACACTCCCTCCCAGTCACCAAAGCCCCTCCATCCGTTTCTACTTCCAAGTCATCAGGAACACGCTCTGGTAAACGACACCTCAAATCCACCACCGCAGATGACACCCCTCGCGGCTTCACCCGGCTGTTGACCTACACCCTCACCGGCCGCAAACTGCCCTCTGGTCTAGATGACGGTATTCGTCATTCCAAAAAGCGAAAGCGTCCTGCTACTTCGTCCGATTCTCCTCCACCCCGCCCTTCATCAGATACCACCATACCTACCACATCCATCACCCCAGACTTTCCAAAAATCCACCCCTCCGAACCCCTCTCCGCCTTCTCCGCGCGAGTCGACGCCGCACTACCCGTCTTGGGACTCACCTCAAAACGCAAAGTAAAATTTGAGGGCGAAAAACCAAGACAAACGAAGATGGAGAAGAAGATGCAGCGGATGCAGCGAGAATGGAGGGAGGAGGAACGGCGGAGGAAGGAAGCGAGGGAGGAGGAGAGTGATGAGGAGTTTGACGGTGATAGGGGTGGAGTGGTCGGGGCGGGCACGGTGGGAACGAAGAAGGGAAAGAAGAGAAGGCAGGGTGATTTTGTGGACGAAGGCGATGATGATTGGGCAGCCATAACCTCCAAGCGCACCTTCTCCACCACCGCCAGCATCACTAACACCCCAGTATCATCGTTCGGAATTAAAGGTCTCGTCGGCCTCCACGACGTCGTCCTCGCACCGCCTAAACTCGTACGTGTGCGCGAAAAGATGAAAGCGCCCGGTGGAGTTGGACCAGGAACGGGAGGCCTGAAACGACAGGGCGAGCTGAGTGAGGCGAGGGCGAGGATCGTGGATGGGTATAGGGCTTTGATGAAAGAGAGGAGAGGGGCGGGGGTGTCTTGAGGCGGGGCTTATGTGGAAGATGATTAAGAGATGGAAAGAGGTTTGGGGGGGTGGATGGGGTGGAGGGTTGGTAGGTGAGTGGAGTAGATGAAGGGGTTTTATGGGTAAGTAGAATCGTTGTTTAGAAAACAAAAGAATCTAGAGAATCTCCTAGTCATAAGACTCCAAGCCGCCCGAATCTATTCGACTAATACCACAATGATTCGTATCGAAGAAAATCGATGGAAACGAAACGAAAACAATCATACACCACCAAATCGATTGACTTCAAAGGAAATCTTCATATAAGCATCAAGTAATTATATTCATATCATCATTCAAGTTTGTTGAGAACTTGGGTTTTGCATATCAGAAAACCCCACCTTTCCTATCTAGAGGGGCAGGTGGTTCATGTAAAGTAGGAAGAGTGGATACGTCTACTCAACTACGCGTTAGTCCCTCAACCGACATGTTCTGCGTTCCTTATTGTTCTGCGTGTCATTTTTCTGCGACCTCATTGTCCCGTGCTACCATTCCATTAAATTATCGTGCACGGCGGTATAGATAAGACTGTGCAGCTGCAGTTCCAAGAACATGCCTCTTCACACAATGCCTTCTCCCACTGACGCTCAGCAAGAAACCATGGAAGCCTATCTTACAGGCGCATTATCTCTATCCGCGGTCGTACTTGCTCTGGCCGAACCCATCGAAACTTCATATACCGCAGGAGAACTCGAATCACCTGGCCAAAGCACCGAAGGCCGCCTCTGGACCCTTTGGCTCAACATTATCGGCTATGCAAAAGACACTCTGCATGATGATTCCTCCACGCAGACCGCGCTCGTCAATCTAATGGCCGCCCTTAAATCACGCCCGAACCCTGCCCCGCCGCAGGGTCGTGAAGACCTGAAAACTGGGTGGGTTTGGAATGGCTCTGGCGCACTTTGGACCGATCTTGTCGTTTTTGGCCCTAGCATGCGAAATTCATGGAACGATACACCTACAGGGTGCGGACATGATGCTATTACAGCTAAAGGCTGGACGAATTTAAATGCGTTTGTAGCGAGGCTTACGGCTGCTGGGATTACGGCTGCTGGGATTCAGGACTTCTCGTTGTATGCGATTTGGTCTATGAGGGAAACGCTGGAGACAGAGAATGGAGCGGAAACGCTGGAAAAATTGCTGCCTGCGTCAGCAATGTGGGTCCTCTTCGCAGGAAGACAGCTTCACGATAGTGAGCAGGAGTGGCCAGCACACCCGCTCAAGGGCGATCCCGCTATGGGAGGTCCGCATTGGAATGGAAAGAGCGGGTTCTGTAAGGAGAGATGGGCATTATGGAAGACGATGTTTGATTCTATCACGCGGAGAAGCGATACTAATGAGGCAACTAAAGGGTTTGCCGCAGACGCAGTCACAGCGATGGATGCTATTGAGCATAGATTTTAGATTTTAGATTTTAGATATCAGATATATTAGAGAGATGGATGTGAATGATGAGCGCTGATCTACCACGCCATATTTACGCCTTGCCTTCAATCCAACGGAAAAGCCTGACACTCCATGCCTTGAAATCTTAGGATGAGCCTTTCGTCGAATTAAGCTGCTAACTAGCTGCACAGGTCGTTCATCAGTTTTAATGCAAGAAAATCTTCCAAGTCTAAAGATCTCATGTCTCTTGTATTGTTCCATAATTATTCTCACTCCTGAAGGGTTGAAGATATCTTCGAGATTGCTCAATTATACCTCCCCCACCACTCGCGCCTTTGCATTTGTCATCAAATGATAATACAATCGTTCCTTAGTTATGTGATCATTCTAGGCTTCATTTTCGAGATGAAAGTCCGATGGTCAAAGTCAAGCAGTAGGCATCACTATTGGGTAGTCAAAGCTAAGTTCATAGAGCCAAATTTAGCATAGTTTGTACTCCCTACATAGACAAGTGCAACCCTGATGGCAAGAAATATAACCACGAGAAGCCTCCTCAGCGAAGTCGATCAGGGACGTTCGTGCAAACGAGAGGGGAAGGATTCAAGCATAGCTTCCTATAGTGTGGTTAGACTTGCTGATTGAGGAGGCGCTGCCAGGGTTTGTGTCTGTTCTTTGAGGAAGACACAGCGAACATGGAAGGCTGGTCCCATGGCAACGACCAGGTACACAAGTTCCGCCACGAGAATTATTAGCAAAACATGTAATTGTTCAACACCTATAAGTAGAAATCGAACTCGGACCCTGCTTCAGAAGGACCTATATCAATTAACTTCAGAAGACGACAAAGAGACCTAAGGACGGAGCCCACTCCAGCCAACCCTGCCCCTGATGGTAGAGAAGACTCTAGTGGGAATACATAGCTTGTGATAGTTGAATTTAACCTCTCAACTGAACGCTGGAATAATGAGCTTACGGCGATCTCTGTTTCCACATGTACACCAGTGTTCATGAAGCGTGGAGAACGGAGAATCGCTATGATCATGAACTTGGATGATGTTCAAGAGGAATTGATAGGATGTATGTGTCATTTTCTCTTGCCATATCCAAGGTAAAGGGGGAAGACGAAACCTTCGCTCGTTTGTCTACTCGCACTAGACGCCTCAGGCGCCGAAGCGCTCGATTCGTCATTGATTCTTTCGAGATACCTAGGGGCATAAATAATAGAGGTCAATAACGGTTCTACATCCTTGAGTGTATTTCATTGCAATAGATAGTCCTGCTTTCCGGTCACTGTATTTTATTTAGGATCTCTGTATTGATAGATTCGGTGCATTTTCATATGACTGTTCCTGCAAAGTCTGCTGATGGCTTTTGTTCTATTTCTAGCTTCATTCTCTTGAGCCTTTCCCTCTGATCAGAATGAACAACAAAAGTACAAGCAGGGTGCTACAATATACCAGATTTTGTGTTCATCGATGTTCTCGCTACTCATCAAGCTACAGCACCCCTGCAACCGCGGGCGTGTCTGCAGCAGAACTTGAATCAGCAAAAAGATACTGCTTCGATCTTCTTCAGTAAGCGTCATCTCAGATGTATCAGCGTCTTGTACACTCTAAGCCCTTTATAGGAAATACGACTCCCCATCCTACACCCTCCAAACCTTCATTCCCCCTTCCGCCCAACCCGCCCACCTTGCCATCCGTGCCTTCAACATTGAAACCTCCCGCATTGCCGACACTGTCTCCACCCCCACTGTCGGCTTCATGCGCCTCCAATTCTGGCGCGACAACGTTTCCAGGTCCTTTACCGGCTCGCCCCCAAAGCAACCCGTCGCCATACTGCTCTCGCATGTCCTCGAGGACCTCTCTGCCCGCACTGGCGGTACCGCAAGGATGAGTAAATCCTGGTTCCTGCGCATCGTTTCCGCGCGCGAGCAGTATATGAGTAATGCCCCGTATCCGAGTCTTGAAGCGCTTGAGAAGTATGCGGAGAACACCTACTCAACCTTGTTATACCTTACTCTCCAGTCCCTTCCCCTCACATCCCTAACAGCCGATCATATCGCCTCGCACATTGGCAAAGCGGCCGGCATTGTCGCTGTTCTGCGCGGCTTACCGCTCGTCGCATTTCCGCCGCCACCGAAACACCATTCTAACCGCTCGGGATTGGCAGGGAGTCTGGATTCTCAAAGAAGCAGTCAAGGGGCCGTGACGTTGCCATTAGATGTCATGGCTGAGGCGGGGGTCAGGGAGGAGGACGTTCTGAGGCGGGGTGCCGAGGCTCCTGGTCTCCGAGATGCGGTCTTCGCTGTAGCAACCAGGGCATCGGACCACCTTATCACGGCACGGCAAATGCTCAAGAACGTCCGCGCGGGGGAAGACGTAGGGCATGACTTTGAGCACGAAGCAGAGGAAGAACATCAATACAGCCATCAACGCACCAGCACATCACCTACAAATAAGAACAAACTACAGAACGAAGAAATCGACAAAGCGTTTGGCGTTTTCATGCCAGCGGTAGCGACGAGTCTGTGGCTGGGGAAGCTGCAAAAGTACGACTTTGACGTTTTTAGGGAAGAGCTGAGGAGGAGGGAATGGAAGTTGCCGTGGAGGGCTTACTGGGGGTTTCGGAGGCGGATGTTTTGATGCAGCATAAGTTACAAAACCAAAAACCCGGAAAACATCATCCTATCCGCTCTTGTCCCAACAATTGTTACTTCTCGAATCAATGCAACAATCCGTACGGCCTCCTCTCAGCACCCTTCCCTTCCCTCAACTCTCTCCATCTCACCAACCCCAACGCATCCCAACTCCCCTTCTCAAAACCCACACAACTACGCGCACCTGAAATCCCTCGCGATCCCCCTCTTCTTCCACCGCATCCCCAAAACACAATCCAAAATTTTCTGCACCTTCTTCCCGCGCAAACGCAGCGCAAAAATGCTCGAAAATCTCCTTCTCAAATTCCGAACCTAGCACAGGATAGCAGTAAATTTCCTAGACAGTATGGAATAGCCCCATCAAAATTTTCAAGTCTACCAACATCCGACAGACCCAACTCGCCTCTCAACATATTTATCCCCCCCTCCCCCCCCCAAAAAACCAAAAACCAAAAACTCAAGCACAGCCCATCCCAATAACAACATAACAGCCAACAACCGAAAAACCGGAAACCGAAAAAAAAACCACCCCCTCGCCCTTCAAACAACAAGACAGAACCCCCACCCATCCATCCATACATACAAAAGAACCAAAACCCCAGCGAACACCAACCGCCTCGAACCTAGTCCCGCCCGCCAGTAGCCCGAGAGTTCCAGGGGGCGCTGTGGTCGCGGACTGATTATGACGTCCGACCTTGGTGGCGTGGAGGGTGTTGGTGTTTGTATATATATATATATATGTGTGTGTGTGTCATTGAACGATAAGCTGATTTGATTTGATTTGAGTGTGGAATGGGAAGGGAGCGAATGGGTGAGCGTGAACGAAGAGGTTGTTTTTGAGAGGGGTGGTTGGAGAGGAGGATTGGGGCGTGGAGGGGATTGAGATAGGGGGATATATGTATTCTATAACCCACGCTATCAAAGAACGCAAAACACATCCATTTCTTTCTTCCCGCTATCGTACCTACATCGAACAGAGCCAGGCTCTCGAACTCGAGGGAGGGATTTTGGGGGGATCACGATTGGTGTGAGCACGTAGGTGTTTGGGATTGGGGGCGTGTTATTTAGTGCGTTACAGTGCTTTAGATATTTTCCAGGTCATGATATTTGAGGCTGTTGGGTTTTGCTCGAGATGCTTACGCCTATTCGTGGACATAACTGTAGAAAAATCATGATAAAAAGCCGCTTTTCCCGGATTAGAACCTCTCTCTGATCGGAAAGCAGCCAATTGAGAGAAGGGTGGTTCAATGCACGTAGCATTCGAAAGGCTTGTTCAGGGCTTCGCTGAGACGTAAAGGACAGCTAGAAACAATAAGCGAGAGAAAGAAGGGCGACGAATGCTCCTTTTTAGTGCGGTGCATATCATAATCCGCAGCTTTTTCCCGGCGTTGCTACGACAAGGAAACAATATCCCTCCGCACAACGATATATTCATTCCATTTTGCGTTCGTGTACTGTCATGTGTGGGCAAGGGATTGGATCTAGGTGCGGGCGAGGGTATTCTTGAATCGCTACTATGAGGTGTGGAGGCCGTGGGCTTGTTTTAGAGCTGTATGTAAGAGTCAGCGATTTTCTTCTGATTTAGGGGGAGCGGTTTTGGTAGGAAATAACCTTGCAAGACTTCAGCCTGCCCATCAGCGTGTTCACATGAGCACTGCAAAGTACTGCCGTCTTTGAAATCAAGAACAACGCTGTTGGGAAGCTCTTGTCGGTCCTGATCAGGAATGTAGGGGGAATGGAATTCGGCAAGGGGAAAACGCTTGGTTAGGATTTTCGAGTTCTGGGGGGGTTTGGTTATCGTGAGGCTCGAGGTTGTGTGAGGGATTGCAGGCAACTTACGTTGTCCGCTTTGGGTGGAGATAGGACTAGGGTTCCTTGTTCGATGATCATATGTCGGCGTTTCCATAACTTGAAGGATGGTTAGTCGGAGAAAATTATGTCAAGACGAGGGGTTGCCTACCAAAGTATCAGGAAACTGGACATTGACATCCCCGATTTCAATTATCGCATGAAGTGCTTCGTAGACCGGCTCATGATGTTCAGCAATCGGTTCCTCCGTGACCGAAGGACTCAAAGCTTGCACAATACTTCTCCGCGAAGCAGACGAGATATTCGACATGCGTTTGAACAACCTGCTTTTCTTCGACTCTTTCTTTTCCTCTCTCTTACCATCGGTAGTCAGCGTAGCTAGCGAGGTTTCACTTATGGATCGTGGAAGGTCTACATCGCTTCCTCTGCGACTTGACGCTGAGCGCCTACTCATGAAGGAATCGCGTCGTGAAGCCTTGGCGGAGTCGCTATGGTGCTCTGTGCTGGACGAGGACATGGACATATTGGAGGCCCATCTTCGGGTAGGGGGCTTTAAAGGTGATAAACTCCGTCTTGGCGCATCTTCCCTGGGTTGATGGTCGACTGTAAGAGGGCTTTTATATAGATCTACAGGACATGGTTCGGATGGATTTAGCGGTACTTCAGGAACCTTGTTTCGACCGCCTCGAATTATTCTGGCCGTCACAGATATTGATTCTGGACGTGATTTTCCAGGTCTACCAGAAGTCTCTGGTGGGGTTGGAGTATCCTGATACCTGGTTGGGTCTGCTTCTGGCGACAGTGATGGCGAGGGGTAGGGCACGGATTGACGGCTCTTATGCCCACTATAGTTTGCAAAGTCTGGCGGAGCTGGCGGGCTGCGCAGAGAAGACTTCCGGAGATTGATAAAAGGCGGACTTGTTGCAGGAGACGGAAGCTGAGCGCCCGACGGACTTGGTGGCCGGCTTGATAGCTTTTCCAGAGCCTTGATGCGCTGCGAAATCCCTGATGAGACGCCTACTTTCGTTGGTAATAAAATCTGGGTCGGCTTCACTCCAAAGTTTTGGGATTCAGGGATTGAGAAGGACCGAACAGAAAAGGGTGTTTGTTGGTTTGGGCTTAACAGGTCTTCTCTGCTGGCATGGTGAAGAGGATTAGATACACTTCGAGCTGTTCTCCCCTGTTCACTGCCCTGATCACTGGCCGTTCGGGGAAAGACTGGTGTAATAGGGGATTTTGAAACCGAGATGGGCTTAGCTTCTTGGACTACAGCATATTTGAGCTCTTCCATAAACGAATCATCTGAGAGGAAGTTCTCGTCTGAAGTCTCTGACACTCTCTTTACGCTTGGAGTCAGACCGTGTCGGCGGTACCGATTCTCTGCAATAGTATCGGCTGTGGAAGGCCTTGTGTTTGTCCAAGTATCGTCCTCATCTTTAGGATGGCTAGTAACCTGCGAGTGTGCCACCTGAGGCGATGCGTCTTGCTGTAGGAATGGTAGCAAAACAATTCTCTCGCGGTACGAAAGTCCCAGAGGATTAAGAACTGGATCTTCGTCTTCACTGATAGCTGGTAGCGGCATCTCTTGCTGCGAATTGTCATCACTCGTAGATTTAGGGAGGGAAGAAACCATTTTGGGGGGCGGAACTGCTGGAGCGTGGCTGTTCCAGACGGAATCAGGTCCAACATCAGTTGAGTCTTTCTCTACTGTGGGACCTTCGACTTGTGGGATCTTCGGTTGTGACGCTGTCTTTTGCGTACACGGTTGTTCACGTAGAGTTTCATCGACTCGCGGAATCGAGAGAGCGGATGGTATAAGGTTTGCGTCGGATGACTGTACAGAGGACTCTTGGAATATAGTAGACATTGGCTTGACGTCAGTCTGCTTATCCGAGCTATTTTTGATAGAAGCAGCTTTGTCTTGTTTCGCTATTGCTTCCTCCTCATCGGAGACCGATGAAGCTTGCGTAGAAGGTCCATCAGATGCTTCGGTTATAGAGATCGGAGAAGCTTCCGTATTGACAAGCGTCTCCTTATCGAAAACATTTGTACCAAAGTGCACGATGTTGGAGTTTTCATCAACGCTGAATACATCGACTGATGTTCTAATACCGGAGTCCTTGTGTGCAGCTTTGGTAGCCGTTGGATTGTTAAGCACAGCTGGAACGGCCTCAGCCTCGTAGGTTTCTTGTAAGCTACGAGCAGCCATCTGCTTCTGACGAAGCTGCAAGGCCTTCATCAACCTTCGTTTCTCGGGGGTCATGGTGGGCGACTTTGGTGGGAGACTCTGCACGTGAGCGCTTAGGTCTCCATTAATTCCTGCACTTGGCCGTCGAGGAGTTTTGGCAGGTTGGGCCTTTATTGAGGCTGTCTTAGTCGGCAACGACGGTGTTGATGACACGAATGATGCTGCAGAGTCCATTGTGCTGTGAGGACCTGTTTGACTTTGCTGAGACTTCGGCCTTGGTGCTGCTTTGCGTACTGGCATACGGAGGCCAGCGGGCAACGTGGAAATTGGTCGAGTATCTGTGACGCGCGAAGGCGGATCTGTGGCAGTTGGCCGCCGATGCGTGTCAGTGGAGGGACGGGGGCCTAATTTCACTTTCGGTTTATATCCGTGCACACTTTGCAAATCTCGTGTAGTAGGGCGGAGCGATTGAGAGGAAGGGCGCCCGTCAAAACTGGGTTTCACTTCGTACTCATCATAATTCGCAGCAGTCTTAGGCTTTTCTGTCTCCTGATTTAGTTCAGCAGGTGTTGGTGGTAGCGCTTTATCCACGTTAGAGGGGGTTCGCGACAAGGGCGCGGGTGACGCGCTCTGCTTGCTGGAACCGGGTCTATGGTTTTCTTTCTCACTGCTTTTATAGTCCGGTAGATCGACGCGACTTGAAGCACGTTGCCCCAAATTTGTACTGGTCATGACCTTGCTAAGGTCCTCGTTATTGGTTGTTGTGGCTTGATTTTCACACACATCTTCCGCAATCTCTGCTAACCCTCGCTGCCGAAGTGAATCATTTGAGGACTTGATTGAGGCCGAAGCAGTGTGTAACGAGCAACTTGCCGAAAAGGCGGTTTCATTTAGCTCGGCTGAGAACGTGAAAGGGAAGATCGTATCGTAGGGCGTGAGCTTTTCAACAACAGCTTGGAAGTGAATAGACATGCGTGCTACAAAAGTTTTGTTTAGCTTTTTGACATCTCAATTCTGGGAACTGTGCATACCCAAAAGCAGTCGTGAAGTCCCTTCTGGTACATATTTGAGGACCACCTTCCTCCTCCGATATTGCACGAAGCCATACAACGGTGATTGCTCGTCGTATTGGTCGACGGTTTCCTTGACCTCCACGAGACCCCCGACGCCCTTCCTTAATAGACCCACCTCAGCTCGTCCTGTATATTTGAGGAGGAACCTGCATGGGGATTAGCTACTGGACTTCAACCTGCTTGAAAGGACGCATACCATCCTCCACCTTCTCCAAGTGCGGATGCATATGCCTCGTTGACTTCTCTGGCATCCAGGCCATCGAGTGACATGTTGCTGCCTCATGAAACCTCCAGTCCCCAGCCTGGCTTGTGCTTTCTGGGTGGGGGAAACGTCGGCTAAGGGCACCAATTTGGCGACGGTCGAAATCAGGGGTAGAGATTGCGGCTGGACTGGATTTCGCAATGCAGTACAACATCCACAGCCGACCTTTTCCTTGCAATTCTGTACATAAAGGTCAAAGTTTGCTTGAGTTCCGCTCGAATGTAAGTCATTGACGTAGCAAGCTGATCACCTTAGTCCAGTCCACCGTATCTACCTTGTCCCACACGTTTTCGCGGTGATAAACCGAAAATACTAGTTTTAATCATCCCGTTCCTGCATGAAATTCCGCCGCCCCCTCATCATATCTAAATCCTTCCCGATGACCCTTCCTGTTTCGTCTCTTATTTTCAACATTGTTGCGTGTCCTTCAGCATTTGAATACTGTCTGGTTCTCTACGGTCCAAGAATAGGAGAGACACACTGGAACCGCTGCCGTGGCTCTGATTTGTGTGACTCTTAAAAATCCGAATGTGCTACAACTACAGAAGCGATGACTTCCTACCGATTACCCCCCATCTCATCCGTGCCCACCCTTTCGTCTGCAGCGCGTGCCGCTATCCTGGATCATCTCTTTGAGCCGAGTACACCGCTTCATACGCTCTCCGTCGGGCTTCTACATGACCAATCGTTTTCATCATACAACGAGCTTCTATCAGCTATCCGCGTGCAGCTTGTGGATTTGGCCGAGTCATCCTCTACGAGCGATACGCAGTGGCTAGATAGCATATTGGGAGCCCATCCAAGATTGGGCGAGAGCAACATTGACAGTACCCAGAGTCAGGGGGAACAGACACACCTTAAATCAGGTCAAGAGAGCGATAAGAAGACATGGGCGGAACTCAATGCTTCGTACGAAAGCGCTTTTCCAGGTCTAAGATACGTGTGAGTGATCAATAATTGTTGCAAGGTGGCGAAGAACCTGACGTAGAGGTTCAGTGTCTTTGTTAATGGAACATCTCGATCTGCCATAGTGGAAGACCTGGAGTCTCGCATCAGCCGTGGGGACATCTTTCTTGAGAGGATACAAGCTATCAGAGTTTGACTTTATCTCCTGTGGTTGCAAGGGGAACAGAGAGCACTAATAGTTTGCTAGGCTATGTGTGAAATTGCTGCCGATCGTGTTATGAAGTCGAGCGTGTAGAGCGCGCGTACACAATAACAGCGTTGTGGGTATCTCAAAGCCCCGAACCTTTGCAAACACAAAACGCCATTCTTTTCGCTCGCTGTCAACATAACATTCGAGAGGCAAGGCTTTCGCTTTCAAGGTAATGTATGCACCACCTGCGGCTGGACACAGTAGGAATCATCCTTCAATGGTGTAGTGAAGAAGACCTCACGGGCCAGAGAATGCAACTTCCACCTCATTCTGTTTCTCATTCTCGATGATGAGACCCATTACGTCTTCGCCAAGTCCAATCACTAACTCTCGTTCATTCCCATCGTCGTCGAAGGGACGAAGAGAATCGTAGTCTTCAATATCTGAACTTGCTGGGTCAAGTACACTGAAGTCAGAATAAATTGTGTCGCTCCCAGTCATCTCGTCCGCTTCTTCGTCCAAAGGATCATCTTCCTCATCGAAAGCATCGTAATTCGATAGACCTGGAGGTGAGGGCGGAGGTGGAATAAACTGTTGAGTACAAAATCCAAGATGTCTGATGGATTGGTGAGATCTGCCGCAATCAGCCAGGCTTTCGATTTCGGCTTCGGTGAGATTCTTGTACAAAGATCTTTGTGTGACGACTTCTGGTCTATGCTCTTCAGCTTCTTTCGCTGCTATCCTTTTGATTCTGATCGAATTGACAATCGCGGCTTTCCGCAGAAGGTCTCGGCCTAGCACTCTCTGCCGAGCCCACACGCCAACCCTCATGGTACCTCTGCTGTTGATGTGCGTTGGAGGAGTGGCATACGGCTTGCTAAGCCTTGACGTTATAAGATAAAGTCTCAATCGTCTTTTCTTCTTTTGCAGATTTCCTGACCCTTCTCCGTCTACGTCGGTTCGTGGCCTTGGGCGCTTCAAGAACTGCGGTGGGGTGCTTTCGGAACCACCCAGTAACGGGAGATGCAAGGCCGTTTCGGTTGCTTGAGGCTCTTTCAAAGAAGACGGAGTATGTATGTCTTGAGAACCGTTAGGCGTGACACATTGCCAATCCACAAGCATCTCACCAGTGCTCGGATGGCGCCATGAAGATACTACCACTTTGTGGTTGGAGTATTGGGCCAAGCGGTTTCCATCGATTGAAAATGAAACAGGGCAGTGTGCCGAATCTGAGTGCATTGCGTGTCACCTGATGAAACATGCTGGAGCCAAAGTAACAAGGGCGTGGTCCCAAGGTGTTGGAGAATGCGGAGAACCCAGTACAAATATGCAGGTAGCGAATGAGATTCGTGCCATAAAGGACTGCAATATCGATCCGTGGCGCGGGCGTCCTACTCCTCACGAAGGGATTGAAGGCAATAATAATAATATCTACGTTAAGTAAGAAAAGGCCTAGGTTTCTAGCTTCCACGAGACCAAAACAGGATCCGCTGACTTGAGGATCCAACGACTAAGGTTCGAACAATGGGCCGAACTGCCACTGTCATTGCAGACTTTCGCCTAAGATGGCCGGGTATCTATCTACCTTGAGTTGATGCTTGATTGCTTGATGGACGTAGCGTGAGGTAGATCAGATATGTCACTGTCTCGGTCTGTCGGATAGACGTGACTTGGTACTTTATATAGTTTTGTACTAAGGTACTACAAGTAAGGTACTGTACTGCTAGTAGGTATTGGTTAACTTAAAGTACTCCCTCGTCAAATGTGGATGTCGTGACTCGTGGTAGTTATTGGTGGATTTAATAAGGGGGTTTCAGATGGTTGATGATCTTCCAAGTCGTGCTTATATTCCGTACATACTGTAGTAACTCGGCTATTCGGTAAGATCAAGTCGCCGATGACCTCGTCGACCTCTTCCTCTTTCTCTTTCTCTTCCTCTTCCTCTTCCTCTTCCTCTTCCTCTTCCACCTCTACGAAGATGCGACGTCTGTTGTTCAGTGTCTTTACAAACCACGCCAATAACAACAATAACCGCAGAAGGATGGGTTATACGGAATACTTACTGACAGACTGCCCATACTACGAACCAACGAAGCACGCGTGGCAATACTAGTGTGAGGCAAGGCTGCTATGTTTCTTCCGACATTCAACTACGGTACGGAGTACTGACTAGTGAGTGACTACCTTCCGGGCACCAGTGGTCTCGCTTCCACGTCCCTGGACACCACCGTGCATTATGCAGAAAGGCATCCTGAAAATGATCAGCATTCAAGCCGTTCAGCTGCTGCTGCGCGGACTTGTTTTCCATGGCGCTGGCGCTTCCCCGGACTGAAAGGCTAAGACTGCAAGCTATGCTGCCGAGGCACATGCATGATGCAGTAAGGTAGTAGTATCGCGACTAGAGAGTAAGGTACCTTGCTTTACTTAGGTGTCGACATCTGCATGGGTCAGCATTAATACAGTCGACGAGTTGAAATTCAACGCGAATTGCTATCATGCAGTGCCTGGTCGTGAGTTGATTGCATTACAATTTACACGCATCATAGATCTTCCGCATCTTTAACTACCACGATGCCCTCGAATCAAGTCTTTCACACCTGGTTGCCTCGTTGCTTTTAAGGCAAATTCAGCCTCCACGGCCATGTTCCAGATTCCGATCTGGACTCCGTTTAACATTCTTTCCTATCGATATCGTGTTTCATAATACTTTTTAATTCCTAAGATTCGGAGATCAGCTCTGGGCAAGACGACTGGATCAACACGAACAAGGCACTCTGACAGATCATGTATTTCTAGAACCACAATGTCCGATTCGGGTCTCCGCTGGACAAGACATCAAACATCTGTTTTCTAGCCTTTATGACCCCATTGTTCCACTCTCGAAACCCTAAATTGACCTCTGGGTTTCGGAATTGGATCAGCGACGCAGCCACTCCATCATGGATGGTTTCACGGTAGGCATCGGATACATCGAAACACTTCTACATTTGGCCATTCTCCTCGACTACTAGAGCATCCATGGCCCTATCAGAATCTCGAAAGCGATTGACCCACACAGTGACACATCTAGACATCCTATATCATATATGGCATGTCGCTACTTGTCTTTTAAACTTTCTTCCTTCCTGTCAGGTGTCCAACTTCTCAGAACCTTTGAGGATAGTCAGAACTCCGAGTGTGCGAGGCGTTTGAGAGTTGGTGGGAGGCGCTCAATTGCTCTTATTCGATCCGGCATCATTGCGCGATGCCTTGCATCGAAAGTCAGAGAGAAACGGGATGTGATCTTCCGCATACCCCATGTGGAGGATCTTTGGCATCCCGTTAAGATATAGTTTCTTGAAATCCACCACTCGCATATAGCATCTATTCATGATCTACAACATCTATTTGCCCACTGCAGCCAAAACACCTGCACACGAAATCGCATGTACCTTGAGGTGCCTTAGTATCTATTTATTTATATTATGCTTCACACACTGCCGAGGGTTCTACCTTAGGTACCTAAGGTACCTGCCTATTGTGGCTGCATTCGCCTTGCAGCGCTAGTACGTTTCAGTCGTAGACAGACCACCGCTGCCGGATCAATACCGACTATTCCGTAGAGACTCACCCAACATCCGAACAAACACGTCGAGCCCTTCAATCCTTAGAGAGAACCCATGAGCCCCAGTGCAGCACGGCTGTGATACTTGTTGGCCATTGATGGGCCGTGCCGCTCAATGGCAGATACCCTCCCCTCCATTAAGACCAGCCCTCTGAAATCGCATTCCCGAGATGGAACCAAGCCAGACTCGCCAGCGCCGTCGCCGACTAGAGACACTGTAGATGGGGCAAAAGATGGGAGACCGAAGACCGGAGGCTCTGAAGGTGGGGTTTCTCATTAACATCCATGACACGGTTGATACTATGTTTTGCCGGAGATGCTAATCAAAGCTTACAGCTCGGTTGGTAATGAATGGCAAGAGCTACCCAAGCAAGCTTATTCGAAACCTATCAAACAATCATGCAGAACCAATCGGGCATAATGTGGAAGGAAGAGCGGACTCACAGACGGCCATTGATCCTTTGTCGCATGTCTGTCTTACCCAAGTCAACCCAACAGCCGTACCACAGTATAACTGATTCCACATCCACATACAGTATCTTCTCAAGCGCACTCATACACAAAGCATAATTCCACCCAAATTACGGAATGGAGTGGTATCTGACGGTGATTCCGGAGCTCCCGAAGCTGCAGCGCTAGGGACAAGGGACTCGTTGGAGCAAAATATACGTGCCGAAACCTCTGGTTCTAGTTCAAGGGATAAACGGTAAGGTTTGAACGGTTCTTCTGGTGGAAAACTCGCCGTGCATTAGCTTGAGCAGCGCATTGAGCAGTCGTGGGTTTCGGCGTATCGGTAGCGAAGCTGACAAATACTCTTCAATGCAGCAAAGGTGCCTCGTTCCTCAGTCGCATAATTGGTTCGAAGAAAAAAGAGACGCCTCCGGATGTGAACGACGATGACTCCGAAGTTGGCGATAAAAGGACCGAAGGCACAGATGCAGACGTCTTTTCGCGGCCAATAGGCTTCACGCCTCGATATCCTGCACCACCAAAGTATATCAAGGTTCGCTCACATGGCAAGAGAGAAAAAGATTTCAACCGGGTGTTCTTGGCGCAGGAGCTTAGAGGAAGAACTGGACTGGAGATCGCTCAAGCTGGAGGGAGGCTGGTCAAGAATGGGGCAGCGCTAAAAGCTGCAGATCCTAAAAAGGAAGGCAATGCAGTCTGGGCGATGGAATTTTCAAAGGATGGAAAATATCTTGCAGCCGGTGGCCAAGACTATGCTGTCCGAGTATGGCAAGCCATCTCTACTGCAGAAGATCGTCGTGCCCACGAGACGGAAGAAGATGCAGCTGGAAAGGAGGGAGAGAGTATGCGTCTGAATGCTCCGGTCTTCAAGACCAAAATGGTACAGGAGTATGGGGGCCACACAGCAAGTATATTGGATCTGAGCTGGAGTAAGGTACGCGGTACCTGATCTGGATTGTTACCATCACGGTTCTAATCGTTCCAGAACAACTTCCTTTTATCTTCCTCGATGGACAAGACTGTGCGGCTTTGGCATGTCTCCCGAACCGAATGTTTATGCTGCTTCAAGCATAGCGATTTCGTCACATCCATCCAGTTTCACCCACGTGACGATCGGTTTTTCCTCGCAGGATCTCTCGATTCAAAGCTCCGTCTATGGAGCATACCAGATAAAAGCGTTGCGTTCTGGAACCAACTCCCTGATCTAATCACTGCCGTTGCCTTTTCTCCAGACGGGAAAACCGCAATCGCAGGTTGTCTCAATGGGCTTTGTCTCTTTTACGAAACCGAAGGATTGAAGTATCAGACACAGGTTCATGTCCGATCAGCGCATGGCAAAAACGCAAAGGGGAGCAAAGTCACCGGGATAAAAGCAATAAATTACCCACCGGACGATCCGAACGGTGAGGTCAAACTGTTAATTACCAGTAATGACTCCCGGGTAAGAATTTATAACTTGAGGGACAAAGGCCTGGAAGTTAAGCTCAAAGGCAATGAAAACTCCTGCAGTCAGATACACGCATCATTTAGTGACGATGCTCGGTACGTGATATGCGGCAGCGAAGATCGAAAAGCCTACATCTGGTCCACCGGGCCTCCAGAAACAGACAAAGACAAGCGACCAGTCGAAATGTTCGAAGCCCACTCCGCAATCATCACCACCGCCGTCATGGCGCCAATGAAAACTAGACAGCTTCTTAGCACATCCGGGGACCCCCTCTACGATCTCTGCAACCCACCTCCGGTTACTCTCATTAGCCGCGCCCAATCTCACACCTCTTCCCAACTTCCAACCGAGAACGACCACACTCCAGACTTAGGTTTCCCTCCAATTACCCCCGCAACCATGGACTTCGACCGCTCCCCAACAAAACCAGAAGAAACTCCCGCCTATATCGCCCGCTGCACGCATCCAGACGGCAACATCATCGTTACCGCAGACTATATGGGCCACATCAAGGTCTTCCGCCAGGACTGTGCGTACCAGAAACGCTTTCGCAGCGACCCAGGTTTTTCGAAGAAAATGCTCGGCCGTACCAACTCTACCGCGACGCGCAATAGTAAGAGCTCGAGAAGGAACTCGCTACACTCTCATCAGCCGAGCTCTGACCGCATCTTGAGCTGGCGCCAATCAATCACGAACAACAACAACAGTCTCGACAATATCCGCCTCGCGCCCCGCAGCATGTCTCCTCGCAAATCGCTCGGTCAAGCCTCTGTAGACTCTTTCAACAAACCCAACGCCCCCGCACCGCCAATTAGCCATCCCAGAGCTTCGGCCCCTAACACCCCGTCCCTTTCCACCACCTCCCCGCCACCAAGTCTCAACCGCTCGTCCCCAGACTCAAAAGCCACGTCCGAGCTTGACGCGAATAGAAAACCGTACTCGCAAATCCCGATGCCGGACGCGGACGGCGACCCGCTCATGCTCTATGGCGAACAGTCCTACATGTTCTGGAACAAAGGCCTCTACCGCGCCCAGGCCAACGCTGCCACCGCGCATCTCCAACCCAACGGCAACGACGTGTCGCGCGGCACGAGCATCGATGCCAGCGCCACCACGGCCTCCAGCACCGCCAGCCAACATGGCGACAACGGTAACACCTCCTCCACCGTCACTGCGGCTGGGGTAGAAAGACTCGGCGTCCCGATTGCGCGCGAGGTCAGTACCGTGTCTGCGCTGAGCAGCGAGGATGGGAGCGAGGGCGAGGAGGTTAGGTGTCGGAGGTGTGGGGGGAGGAGGTTTAAGGTTGTGGGAAGGGGGGTTGGGAGGAGGGTTGAGTGCGGGGAGTGTGGGGAGGGTGTGTGATGTCGCTGGAGGGGAGATGTTGTGGGGTGTGGGGAAAGGGGGGAAGGAGGGGTTTCTATGTATAAATGGGATTGTGGCGCTCATGTGGGGTTTGGAGATATATGGGTGGGAACTTTGGGGTGGGGGGGGGAGGATAGTGAAATGGGTAGCCTTGGTATAATATGTCTGTATATCTACGGGTGTATCTAGAAGTGGCGGTTGGAGACGATGGATTGGATGGTTTCTGGCTATATAGCGATGTAGTAATGTGGGATGGAAGGGTTTGCGGCATGCCCGTCTAGGTTGAGTTGAGGGTTCTTTGTATCTGGGTTTACCTTTTTCAACGGTAGGGTGTGCCTTCAGAGGTGACCTATTCGACTTGTTTTAATCGCCATGCCACAAACGCATCTCCGTCTCTGCCTCACCTCACCTCGCCCACCTCCATAATCTCTCCCCCTTAATCTCCCCCCAAAACTCATCAAACCGGCTTCATCCCCACATGCTCATCCGGCAGCCAAAACACGACCTCGCGATCCCCACTCGCGCACATATTAAACCTCGGATTCCAGCCCCCAACGCTCCACCGCGTCTTGCACGGCAGCCCGCACATGGGCGTCAGGGTCTTCGTGTCCTTGTCCACGGGCGCGTGCGTGTCCCAGACCAGCGCGTCGTGATCGAGGCCTGAGCTACCGAGGATGTAGCGGCCATCGGCGCTGAAGGTGAGGTCGCCTTGGCTGAGGGGGCCGGGAGAACCGGGGGGGGCGCGGGGGGGGTGGTGGGGTTGGTTGGGGTGGGTAGGGGGAAGGGAGAGGTAGACGAGGAGGTCGCCGGAGAAGGCGTCGAGGAGGAGGTGGCCGGTGGGGAGGGCAGTGCCGATGAGGAGGGATTTGCCGTCGTTGCTGAATTCGAGTTTGGTCCAGTCTTTGGAGATGGTGTTTTGGGTTGTTTGGGGGGGAAAGGGGGGCCGGTGCAGGGATTCGAGGCGGCGGGTGTCGAAGGTGGCGAAGGGGGGTTTGTCGTAGTTGCGCAGGTCGTAGAGGAGGATGGAGGCGGTGGAGGCCGAGGCGATGGCGATGACGGTTGCGGAGGGGTCGTAGGCGGCGAGATAGGGGGTGCTGAGGTTTAGGCGGGCGGTTGCGTTGGAGGACGAGAGGTCCCAGAGGCGAACGGTGTTGTCCAGGGAGCAGGAGAGGAAGGTGTCGTTGCTTGGGCAGAGAGTTAGGGTGGTCACGGGGGCGGAATGGCCTTTGAAGTAGCGGAGGAATTGGTTGTCGTGGGTGGAGAGGTAGCGGATGGTATCGTCGACTTTTGTGGAGGCGTAGAGGATGGATTGGGAATGGTGGGTAAAGCGGGCGAGGTGGCAGCCGTACTTTTGCGAGAGGAGGGTTTTGAGGTGTTTGCCTTCTTTGGCATTGTAGAGTTGGAGGGAGTCATCGGAGCAGGCGGCGAGGAGGAATTCGCCCGTGTCGTCGAAGTCGAGGGATGTGACTGTAGTCTCCGGTTTGGAGAGTTTGAAGAGCTAGAGATGGGTTAATAATCTGGAAAATAGTGGGGGGGGGGGGGGGGTTTGAGGGAGGCTACTTTTGTTGGTCTCAGAGTACCAATTACTTCCGAGGTCTTTTGTGTAGGTTGAGGGCCGCCAGGGGCTGGCTTCAGAGTTAGATATCCAATGGCTAGAGCTCGATGCATGTTTGGTTTCTTACGGGGTGGGGGTACAACGAGTGGTCCCGCCATTCTCGTTGAGGTTCTTCAGCCTCCTCTTTCATGTGTTATAGATAGCAAAGATGAATACATAATCATTCATCTCACACAGCACCGATCATGGGACTGTAGTGAATGTTTTCTGCAGAGATGCGCCCAAGTGGTTCAGGAAGTAAGTGGTGGAGCTTTCTGGCTGGAGATGAAAGATCAAAATCCGGGGAATCGTTTCTGCGGGAGCTACGGATGACAATAAGGCTGATAGGGACCGATCGACAGCTAATGCAGGGCAAGAGTTAGGCGTTAGGAAGGTTCCGAGAACCGAGAACCGAGAATCGCGAACCGGTTAAGGTCGTGGATAGGGAAAATAAAAATAATCGAAATGTAACCGCGTCAGCTTCTCACTCATTAATCAGCATAGCTGTTGTTGGTCGCACAGAGTACTGAGGAAGACAACCCGTCACTTCAAAGTCATGTTTCTCAAATCTACATGTAAAATTGTACACAGTCTGAAGGCAGAGCGATAATCTCTGTGAGCTTGTGATCAGTTGTTCAAGTCTTTCCCGACCAAATCAACAAATATGTCTACAACTCTCGGGTAGATAGCCACCCTCTGCCGAAACTGATAGATTGCTAACGGGATATATTACAGGGCATTCATAGCTGGCGGTATCGCTGCTTGCGGGGCAGTCACAGTCACTCACCCCTTCGAGACGGTAAAGATTCGGTATGTAGAAAGCAACCGCGGATGGCATTGGTGAATAGAGATTGATCCATCGGGATTCCCAGGCTGCAACTTCAGGGCGAATTGCAATCAAAGAAACATACGCCACGGTTGTACAGAGGCGTACTCCATGGAGTGAGCGTTATATTCAAGAATGAAGGGCCAAAGGGGTTGTTCCGCGGTATAGGAGCAGCGGTACGATCTTCTCGCCCGACCTTCTGTTCTAGTAGCTGACTGCGTTGGCAGTATGTGTATCAAATGATTCTCAACGGATGTCGGTTAGGATTCTACGAACCCCTACGAAAGACTGCAAGCACCGCCATCTTCAGAGATGCCAGCGTCCAGTCTTTGGGTGTTAACATCTTCTGTGGTGCCAGTTCTGGGATTCTTGGCGCTGCAGCTGGCTCTCCTTTCTTTCTGGTCAAGACGCGCTTGCAATCATATTCTCCTTTCCTGCCAGTAGGCACTCAGCATGGGTACAAGAACGCATATGACGGGTTACGAAAAATCAGCGGTAATGAAGGTATCAAAGGTCTATATCGAGGTGTAGGTGCGGCTATGGTTAGGACTGGTTTCGGAAGCAGTGTACAACTGCCGACATATTTCTTTGCAAAGAGAAGACTTGTACGACATCTTGGTATGAGCGAAGGACCTGCCTTGCACCTGGCAAGTAGTGCTGCGAGTGGCTTTGTTGTATGTTGCGTGATGCATCCACCAGGTAAGTTGGTCCTATATCATAGTGTGCTTTGATTAGCTGACTCGGTCAATATTAGACACCATCATGTCAAGGATGTACAATCAAACTGGGAACTTGTACTCTGGAGCGTTTGATTGTCTTATCAGAACAGTAAAGACCGAAGGATTACTGGCCATATACAAGGGCTACTTTGCGCACCTTGCGAGGATATTGCCACACACGATCCTAACCTTAAGTCTGGCAGAGCAGACGAATAAATTGATGCGGCGATTTGAAGATAGAGTATTACCAGAGACTGTAAAGGAAAAGATATAGACTCAGTCCCCCGAGTTAGCGGGAATCCTATAATAATGATATCGTTGGCGCCAGGCGTTTTGCATAGAAGCCGGTGTTGCCACTCAACTGTGATGCATAGCATGGTGTCTTGAAACGCAGACCCGTAAAGTATGAGAGAATCGTCCAGTGCGTAACCGACGTCGACCCGTCACCGATCGCTGATGGAGCCTGGGGCGTTGGAATCCTTGTCGTCAGATTCAGACACGACCATGAATATTATATAAAAAGGTCAGCAGAATGCCTTGATGATATGAAGAAAATCTTTCATTATTAGACTCGATCACATTTGTCAGCCCAGCATATAAAAATGGCAAAAGAAACACCGGGATGGTGTGAAGAAACTTCTCATTCAATGGTCGACACTGAGAAGTTTACTTCCTGTTACAGGGCTTTTTGGATAGTGGGGATATGGGAATTTATCAACCGCGGGGGGGGCGGTAGGAATTTATAGACCGCGGGCGGGGCGGTAGGCCTCATACTGTGGACCTTGAGATACTTCGAAAGCACATTTGGACCTCAATCTTACTCTCAATCTTTTCTCTCAAGTGCCTCAACTGGAATCGAACTCGAGACCTAGAGGGTGGCCCCCCTTGTGGTCCGGCGGACCGGCCACCAAGGGGGCTCACGAGGATGTTGGTGTTATTCTCATATATATAGCTAAAAAATGAATAATAACAAAGGAAAAAGGAGGCTAAGGTACTTCCGGTCAAGCTTCTACTTTACAACACCTCACCTCTACTTCGGCAACTCGAAACACCCTCAGGTTGCCCAGGATTCGGCGTGCTGCACTATCGAGTGTATCATTAAAGAGACTAGAGGCTTACTCGATTGTTACGTTTGTAATGCATAGATCAAGTATACTCCAGACACCGCGGAAACTTTTCGAGGGCTTGCAAACATCGATTGCTTGCTACTTCCCACCTGGATGTCTTGAGCATAATATAATGCCATGTCTCTACCTATCTATGAAATCTATGAGGAAGATAGACGGTCTAACAAAGCTGTGTACAGGCCATAGTTCATAGATGTGTTGCCGAATTGTTTTACCTTCTTGTATTGTGATGTACGAAAAGACTCAAAGACGTCCTGAACGTGTGCCATGGAGTATCATTGATGGGGACCAACCTTCGACGTTCATGCCAAGCATTAGGGCTTCCTAATTGCTCACGTGATAGCATGAGTTAACCGCGTTTTTGGGCTAGGGTCCCTTGCAACATTAGCCCGTCACGCTCACTCGTGACGAAAACAACGCGCCGAAAGTCCTTTAAGTACCTTACCCACCACTTCTCATGTCTTTGTCCAACACCGCGCAACAGCTTCCGACAACATCAATTCCTTCTTAGACTTCTTTAATAAGAGCGTTCTACATCATACTTTTATACATCATTAGCAATGGCAACCCAGATCACCCCTTCAAAGCAGGTATGCCATCATCGCCACACCCCACCTTCATCACCGGCATCAGTATCAAAGCTGATCTACGTTCTACACAGGCTGCTTCTGGACTTGACAACCTGAAAATGGCAGACTCACCATTGAAGAAGATCAACTACGATGCGGTTGGCAAAGAAAATATCAAGCAAGACACTCCTGTCGTTGAGGACATTGACTTGAAGAAGCCATCCCTCGACCTCGTTAAGGATGACGTCAGGAAGGCAGTAGTTGCACCTACGATTAAACTAGAGGAAGCACACGAGCCTCTGTTACAAGAGAACCCCCAACGCTTCGTGCTTTTTCCCATCAGATACCACGAGGTAGGTGTCTCCGACGCGTCACGCGTATAGTACTTTCACTTCACTCCTGCTAACATTTTTACCGTAATAGATCTGGCGCATGTACAAGAAAGCAGAAGCCTCCTTCTGGACTGCCGAAGAAATCGACCTCTCCAAAGACCTCCACGACTGGAACAACCGACTAAACGATGACGAGCGATACTTCATCTCCCACGTCCTCGCCTTCTTCGCCGCCTCGGACGGGATCGTCAATGAGAACCTCGTCGAGCGCTTCAGCGGAGAAGTTCAAGTCCCGGAGGCGCGCTGCTTTTACGGCTTTCAGATCATGATGGAGAATATTCATTCTGAAACCTACTCACTGCTTATCGACACATATATAAAAGAGCAAAAGCAACGTACATATCTCTTCAACGCCATTGACAACAGTAAGTTCCTTCAATTCCCACCCATTAACGCGCTTCCCCGGAAATAACGCGCATCATCTAGTCCCCTGCATCCGCAAAAAAGCCGACTGGGCCATCAAATGGATTCAAGACAAATCCTCCACCTTTGCTCAACGCCTCGTCGCCTTCGCGGCCGTCGAAGGCATCTTCTTCTCCGGCTCCTTCGCCAGCATCTTCTGGCTCAAAAAACGCGGTCTCATGCCCGGCCTCACCTTCTCCAACGAGCTCATATCCCGCGACGAAGGCCTCCACACCGACTTCGCCTGCCTCCTCTTCTCCCACCTCAACAACCGCCCCAGCAAAAAGGCCGTCCAGGACGTCATCACGGAGGCCGTGACCATCGAGCAGGAGTTCCTGACGGATGCTCTGCCCTGCGCGCTGTTGGGTATGAATGCGAATCTGATGAAACAATATATCGAGTTCGTCGCCGACCGTCTGCTGCTCGCGCTTGGTAACACCAAGTTTTACAACTCGAGCAACCCCTTTGATTTCATGGAGTCCATCTCGCTGGCCGGCAAGACGAACTTCTTTGAGAAGCGCGTGGGTGATTATCAGAAGGCGGGCGTCATGGCGAGTACGAAGGAGAAGGAGGTTGGCGTGGATGGGGAGCCCGTGGAGAAGAATAACGGGAATGGCGGCGACTTTAATTTTGACGAGGAATTCTAGATGGGGTTTAAGGCAAAAAGAGTGGAGGGGGGTTGTACAGTATTCGGTATGTTGCGAGGGCTAGACGCATTGTGTACATTTTATCCGCGGCGTTCGGGTGGGCGTTTTTGGGGAGGGGGTTTGGGTTGCATTAGTTGTGATATGATAGCATAGGTTGAATTAGAGAGCTTTGTGTTCTTGAATGTACGTTCTTGCTCATTAGGTGATTCTGATCCCGTCTAACCCTCAGCTATCATACGCGAGACCTCTTCCCTCACCACTAGCTCACCGACATTAGACGGCATGAGCACCTCACCCCCTCCGCCCCTTCTCCTTCCCAACCAAACTCCTCGCCGTCTCGCACAGCCAGATCTCCGGCCCCGTCCACCCATCCTCCCCATCCCCGTCCCGATGCCCATCCCTATCGTCCTCAGCCTCGACCCCCTCCATCGCTCCCTCAACAATCCCCTCAATCAATTTAGCAACCGTCCGATTCGAGCTCATGGTCGTAATTCCTTGCAGCCAGCCATAAAAAAACACGCTTTGGTTAATCGCCGTTAATTGTTTCGCAACAGCCTGTTTCAGCGGGTCTAGATGCTCGACGTCGATGCTAGCTTTGACGGTGCGGATGGGGATGTTCCAGTCGCTTGGAATGCTGTATTTAGACAGCTCTTGGAATTTTTGCCGTGCAGTTTCGGGGCTTAGGGACGCGTCGTCGCCGAGGAGTATGCAAGTCCGCTGGCGCTCTTCGCCGGTGCCGATGCTGTTGACGATTTCTCGCATTCTGGCCGCTGCTTCCTCCGTGCATACGAGTTCGCGCGCGCTCATTGCCGGCCATAGCACACTCGGGAGGAGTTGTTCCTTGGCTTCGAGGTCGATTTGGCGGCGGATGGCGGCGTGGAACCAGGGTTCTGGGGCAGTGGATTGGTGGGAGAGGTCGGACACGAGGGCAAGGAGGATGGTGCAGTCGATGTTGAGGGTGGGGGTTAGGGGGGCATGGGGGTCGGGAATTAAACGGGGGAATATGTTATCGAGAAGGTAATCAAGAGGTGACGGGGAAGTGCCATTGGATTGCTGAGGGTTGGAGGGGCCGCATTGGACTGTGGCGCCGGTAGCGCGGATAGAGGTGAGGGTCTTGTCGATTTCGGGGGTGTGGCCTTCGCTGATTTTTGGGAGGACAAAACGAACGCTTGGGTGCTTGTAGCGGATGCGGACAGCGCGGGAGGCTTTTCGGAGGTCGGAGGCTAAGCGGAGGAGCTCAATTTGGCCACCCTCCTCATCCGAGTCGTTAGAAGCGTTGCTCGGTGGCGAACCGCTGGAGTGAGTCCTGTTGGTCAGGACGATACCATCCTCTTCCCCATCGCTATTCGACGACGAGTCCGCACCTTCCCACCCAGATTTCGCGAGATCGAACAACAGCCGAGTTTCAGTGATTGTAGAGACCTTGATCCATTCTTCACCGCTTTGGGCGACAATGTCGACCAAGGCGCAATGTTTCTTAGGTCCGCATGATTTTTTAGAGATCCGGGTGGGGGGAGTGTCCCAGTAGAAGCGCTTATTGAAGGATACAATACTGGCGCTGCCTTTAGCGGCGTCCCAGACGGCAGTGTAAAAGGGGAGGTTGGAGGAGCGTAGGGTGTGTATAGTGCGTTCGGCTGTGGGGTCTGCGGAGGAGAGCTGGGAGATTATGAGTCTGGTGAACAATGAGAGGAATAGTCATGGGCTCACGTACCCTCTCCAGTGACTTGAACTCTGCCAAAACAGAGTTGTGGAACTGCCGTATTTCCACTACTTTCGATTTTTGGCTCTTCACCAGGAATGTGCGGAATTGGTCGAGTTCTCTAAGGAGGTCATGGCACCTTTTCAGTAGATCCTCTACAAGAAGCGTGCCGTCTGCCGAAGAGGCCTGAGTCTCGGTAGTAACACTATCCTCTGGGGAAGTCGAGCCTCGCGAGTCGTAGTTCTCAACGTTACTCATGTTCAGGTGCAATTGGCCGTTGTGGAACTTGTGGAGCAGATTGAAATGGTCTGAGGGCTCCGCAAACGAAACTCTAAACTTCGACCACCCCCCCCCCCTCTCCTTTGCGCCTGCATCCTCCCTCCAATCCCCCCTCCACCACAGCGAACGCAAGATGCCCTATCTACCCACCGCCCAATCATGGCTTGAACAGTCGACCCTTCTCCTCTCCGCCCGCCCCACAACCGTACGTATCCCCTCACGAAGAAACTCCCAGCCCCACTAACCAACCACCTCTTCAGGCCCGCATAACAACCAAATACACCATCGCTCATCCTTCACCCCCCGCTCCCTCGTCCGTCACTCCCTCGTCCGATTCTCCTGCACAACCTCCGCAACCAAAAGCGCATCTCATCCTCAAGACTTACGATCCCGCGTCCGGAACATGTCTAAAATACCGCACAGATAAGGCAGCCGAGGTTGGACGATTGGTAGCGTCCTTGGGCAGGTGCGGAAGGGTGATGGCTGGGTTACCGGAGAAAGAAGTGGAGGATATGGTGGGATTAGACGGTGGGGAAAAGGAAGTGGAAGAGTTGAAGGAGGCAAAGGCTGTGGGGAAAGATGCAAAGGTAGGCCAGGGGAAAGCAGGTGGAGGGAAGAAAAAGAAGGGGAAAAAATGAGGCGGTGGATTTGTTATCGGTTCAGTGTATTGCAAGGTGCCATAGAGGTTGCGGAGTTTGACGCCATGCGTGTTTTGCGGGTTGGACAATGCTCTCATCTCGACTTTGGAGACCGGAAACTCGGTCTCGGCGAATCGTGACAGGCAAAGCGTTTCAAAATCTGGTCAATGTGAAGGATGTGAGGTGGCCGTGAATATTGCAGAAGATACCCCATACCTGAACGCCGTGGCTAGATGCATGGTATCAAGCATCCTCTTATAAATAGTACAACGGAAACCTCATTCCACCAAACCGGAATACGCCCTACATTAACACAAGCAGACTCAATCGTTTTTGGTCAATCTTGTCCTCTCTTCGGAATTTCGAGGTGACTCTTCATCGTCAGACCATTTGTCCGCATCTTCCCCGACCGCGAAAATTGTCTCACCATCCAGCGATTGCCGCGGATGTTGGGCCTCATGCACGGGTTTCGGGGGCACTGGGGACAGAGCCCCATTGGCTCCACTGCCGGCATTAGGCGTATGCATATCTGGTGAGCGCGCATCCTCTTCATCGAGAGAGCCCCCAAAGGAGGCGATCTCAAAGCCTTCGTCGTCTTGCGCGAGCTATGTGCCGTGTTAATGTTTTTCGATCAACTAGGAGGGGCAGGATCGTACCTCGTCGCTCATAGCGAACCTGCGGTTGTTGGCCGTCGGTCGCCATAGGTATGCGACGTATGCAATATCAAACAGGTAGACAATATTCAACCACCCGTCTAGAATGAACCACCTCGTTTTCCAATGATTCGGCACAAAGTCCGGATCACTCCTCCCAGCAAAAGTGAAGGAGTTGAGGAAGAAAAAGCCGAAGATGACCATTATGCTGCCTAAAATGCACCACCAGAGCCTTTTGTACATCATTGCTTTGACGCTTTGTTTCCTCTCCAGTAGATCCTTCATCGTGAAATTCAGAGAGTTGAGAGTCCAAACGTAGAAGGCAGTCAGAGTGGCCGCTAAGGGTAGAACAACAAACAGCACAAGGGGTCCAGCGCTGTCTGGCGTAATGGTCAAGCTGGCGACAGCGTAGATAACGCCAAAAAGAAAGTGGGCGAGAGCAAGAAAACGGACGTAGATCATTGTTTTGCCTAGAGTGGGTTTCACAACACCGTAGCCCATGCATACAATTAGTAGGAGAAAGAAGGAGAACGAGTTACGGCCAGCGTTGAGAATAGCGACTATGACCATCAGGACTTTGGCGAGGGCGTTGTTGCCATGGAAATTGGAGTAGTCTGATCACGTTAATAAAGTTCGGGAGAGTACACTGAGGAGGGATTACCATAGAAGCCCCAGGTCATTAACTGCTCAACGACAAGGAAGATTATAATTGCCGTGATATAGTTCTGGACAGGAACTACTACGGTCAATCAACAGGCTCCCTAACTTACGAGAACCAAGACTTACGTATGTCATGGCGGTTTTGTACATATAAAAAGCCCCAGAAACTAACTTGATCTTAGCAATATCTTCCCGCATGGGTTTTTGGGGAACATACATTCCAATGACCGCATAGACAATTGTAAGACCGCCGTAGAACGGCAGCTTTGCGATTTGGGCAGCAGGAAGCTCACCATATGCGTTCCTAAACTCTACCACCGCTTTGTACTCCGATGCAGTATAGCCATATGTTCCAACACAGTAGTAGCCAGTTCTCTTGATTTCATAACGTAGAGGTTCACCTGGGTCTTTCACGTGTACCGTTTGGGAGACGATGGGGTTCCTCGACTCTGAAGAGTTTGTGCTTAGGATGAATTGGCCGATCTGATCATCTTTGCAGAACCCTTCCTTCACATTCTTGTCGTTACAGATAAACTCTTTCTACGTGTGCCCGAGCGTCAGCCGTGTTTCGAACAGGGGATGAGGACTTTACCTACTTTTGCGGCGTCCGGTGAAGGCCAGACGCCAACCAGATCCTCGTCTCTCCATTCAAATATTACCAAGCTGACTAAAGGATCCGGTGTATCGTCCTCGTGTTCTGGCGTAGCGGTGATGAACTTGGTAAGGATGAATGGATCTACGTCTCCTCCCCAGGATTGTTTGCTGTACATGCCATTGCATTGCTGTCGATTCTGATCGTCCTGAGTCTAAACAGAATCGTAAGTCTCCTGACTTCTGCTATGAGAATAAGCTGTAGGCACAATTTCAACTTCACTAGCCAGGGACGATGATGCCGCGAGCGCGAGCGCGAGGAGAGCTTGGGATGTCCTCATTGCGATCCTTGACGTTGCCGATTTTGTTTTATCGATGACAAGGTCCCGGAAACCTGAGTACTCTCGTCTTCGGACGAACGATCATAGATTACACTCGAAGACAAGCCGTAAGATCTCAGAGGATGCCTTGCCTTGCCGGTAAGGTAGCCTTTGGAAACAGAAAGTCACAAAGTCGAGCACAGCCCTACCGGCTCCGCCAACCCCTGCAATTTGTAGCCGCCAATCAGCCTTGTTCATCTCCCAATGTCGAGGACATAGAACCTCGAGTATAATTTCTAGACTCTCCCTCAATCCTTTATTTTTATGTTAAAGCTCAGATATACCTGATGAAGGAGAACCAGACAGGCATGCCAGGAACATTTGTTGAAAGTCTGTCGAAAGGCCAAGTTATGCCTTGTGCAAGATGTCGAGTCTTGGACGCAGTTTTAGTGGTCCGCACTGAGCATCTGTGCCGGTATGTGTATAGCCTTCTCCTGTGATCCCCCGGTTGGCTTGCTCATACCAGGCCAGGGATTGTTTCATAAAGTACGTGGCTACAAAGGTATCGAAACGAATCGAGACGAACAAATTACGCGGTGCTTTTAAGGAAACGCCGAAGACTTTACTGCTTCCGGTATCACTCGGTGTTTCTTCAGTCAGTCTAATTTGGGTGCTGAATCAACAGCTTGCGTCTCAACATGAGCGTAACGGCAAAGCCCTGTTTAAATTGCATGTTCTATTCATTGCTCATCCTCATTCAAGTGGAAATGCACAATGTCACGAAGCTTTCCATCTATTGAAACAAAGATTTCCTTCTCATATGTACTCCTCAATCTCGTTAGAGGATATGTTTGATTATGACATTAATATTGACAATGAGATATTGAATATCCGCGCTGGAAACCCAGAGCTTACCAACCAGGAGCGTTTAGAGCAAGTCCTGTTGTCTCTACCATCAGCGACGTCGAAAGCCGACGTTGAAAGCCTGCTAAGACTAAGGCTCGTTGTTGCATTCGCAAAGAGAAACAGCTGTCATAGCGTTATATGGGGCGACTCTACAACTCGGTTAGCAGAGAGAACGCTGTCTGAGGCGGCCAAGGGAAGGGGAGGCTCCTTGCCGTGGCTTACTGCTGACGGTCTTTCACCGTATGGCGTGAAACTCAGTTACCCCATGAGAGACTTATTAAAAAAGGAGCTTATGGCATTCGCGACCATGACTTTGCCACCACTGACCGATTTGATTGTTGTTACAAAATCTTCGGCTCAAGTCTCGGCATCTTCAAAGGATACCACTATTGATGATTTGATGAGCCAGTACTTCGAATCAGTAGAGGAAAATTTTCCAAGCATTGTGGCCAATGTAGTCCGGACCTCCAGCAGATTGGTGGCCCCTGCGATTAAACCTAATGAACCTTCATGCTGCGTCTGTGGATTGCCAATAGCGATGAGGTTTCAGGAATGGGGTGGAAATCAGGAAAGCGTCGTGAACAATGCAGACATGGCAGAGGAGGCGGTCGAAGCAGACGGGTCATTTTGCTATGGCTGCGCAAGGTCAGCCTTGAACCCGAGCGGAAATTCGTCGACTACCTAAGTCTCTATGTGAGAGCTGTTCGGCCTACGATTGAAAATTCCGCCCCAGCTTTTAGAAGAAGCAGAGTTTTACACCTATCCGGTTGCCTGGTCGCAATGAACACGACAGCGCCCTGCTTTTCAATGTCGAATTCATCTTCGCAAAAGATGTCAAAGTAGTTTCAACGTTATATACGATGTCTTTTGACCAAAGAATTAAAGCTTAAAAACGTCTCTTCTCAACTCTGTCTTGGAACGTCAAGCAACCGGAAGGGGCACCCCCTCTAGTACTATCCGAAGATCTCATGACTTACTCGTAGGCCGACCAAGAGGCCTCGAAAGGTCTGCTGTCTAGTTAAAGTTAATCCTTTACATTGCACAATCTTAGTGGATATCGAATCACTATTTAATTGTGCGTCGTTCTTCGTAGCACGAAAGCGCACAACAAAGACGCTTTCGCCAGCTATTCAAAAGTGTCAAAGAATGCCTTTCACAATGAACGGCATGAGGGAGGATCAATCGCTTTGAAATTGTCAAGCTTGCATTAATCTAATCATAATTCATGCAAGCAGAAACACGCTGTTACAAATTTGTACCTGGATTTCCATCGCCTTTTGGGTATCACCACACATGAGCTAAACCATGGGATTCAGACCATCGGCCTCGGTGGCCTGACCGGCGCAACACCCTCGCCTCTTTCCACGTCCCTTTCAGATTCTCCACGCCCCACCAAGTTTCCAAACCATCCGCGACTTCCTCCGGTTGCTGTTCTGGCAGGTTTAGGTTTAGTGGGCTCTGCCGTCATACTCTCGTTTCGCTGGTAGCCGTCTTCGTAGCGTGGTGGCAAGTCAGCTTCATCATTGGCTCCGAGGTAGTGCTGGTCATGTAGACGGCTGGGACGTGAAGCCTGATGCGCCTTCTCGGCGGCTCCGAGTGCTTTGTCGCGTCGTCTGATGAGCATTCGCTCGAGCTCAACGGCATTCTTGGTATTTGCGCGGAATAAAGCTAGCAGTTGATTATCAATTAGTGTCAATTTTTATGGAAATACATTCCCTTGCATGGGGATTTTTACGGTACCTACCGTCTGCGAAATCTCCGAGGAAAGGGACCAAGCCGATGGCGAAATCAATCATGACGTTCAACCACATTTTACTCTCGACGCTTTTGTCCAGACCTCCCTCGACTTTCTTCGCGCTGTTGATAACCATCCATGCCATGAAGAAGTCGACGAAGTCGCCAGCGGCAGGTATAAATCCAATAATGCTGCTCCAGCCGAATCTAATACCGCAGATACTGATGGCATTATCGAGTCTGTATGCGCGGCGCTTGACCTTGGTGAGAACTTTGGCGTCATGGGCTGAGATGCCTTCAGGAACAGGCTTCTTTTGCTTGCGCTTTTTTCCGTACGGACGTCCGTCGGCATCTCTGGCTTGAACTGTTTCAAAGTATGGGTCCTGTACAATGTCAGTATGGCCACGTGAGAGACGAACGATGTACGAAAGAACATACCTCTTTTCCAAAGCGGTTTCTAGCGTTTTCATTAAGCACATGCTTGCCGATGAGATTTGCTGCCATGCTGGCCATGATGAAGAGAGCGGATAGGATTAAAGAAGGTATGTATATTAGAAGGTATGAAAGTGTGCGAAGACCGGCTTAAGGATGTTTGAAGTTGCGAAGTCGTGAGTTTAAGTAGACGGCCCTCAGTAAAGGACGTGAGTCTTCAGTCCAAATGAACAAAGGTTTCACGAAATGTGAAACAACAATGACAGAGCTTGAGCGTCTATGAAGACTATTTTCGGATGTTGCAAGTGAGTGAGCATAGTTGAAGTATTGGGGTGCAATGGGTTATTATTTATTCTTGGTGTCAGAGAAGTGAATGTCGAGCGTGCTTCGACTGGTGAGAATAGTAAAGCTTGTTTATTCGCTACGTCAGAGGAATGCCAAGGGTCTGGCGGCTATCTCACACCTAATCCGGCTACTGCCATTTGCGCCACAGGTGGCAGTGTACGCTAAACCTATTCTACCTTAAACGTTGACAAGCCACACATCTTCACCACATCAATCACGCCGCTCCGTCTATCTTAGCCCCGATTGCTGTCTGTAAACCTTGCATTATCACACTACATTGGTCCATTCATCACTTTTGAAGCCAAGGTAAGAGTACACGTCTCCTTCGTGGCAGTGCGTAGACCTGTCAAATCCAGACTGCCCTTCCAAAACGACAGCTGCCGTGTCCAACTAAGAGGCACCGTATCATATTGTGTAGGTAGCACAGGGCCGGAAATGCTTGTGCACGAAGACCAGGATGACAGAGACAAAGATGCAGCTAGTCGACTGTAAGTATTACCTTCCAGCGTTGTTGTTGTTGTTGTTGTTGTTGTTGTTGTTGTTATGCGCAACTCGCATCTCTCCGATGCTGGATAGTCCATATTGCCTATTCCCCAAGTCGCCTTTTTGACCTTTTCCCTTGACTCATATTTGGACTTCAGACCTTGGTTGCTGGCGACTGACAATGTGTAGGGCTGGATGACCTGTGCGTGCGATTCGTCATCAACCTTCCTCAGGAAGAATTAGAATCAGTTGAGCGGATATGTTTCCAGGTAGAAGAAGCACAATGGTTTTACGAAGACTTTATTCGACCCCTTGATCCAGACCTGCCGTCCCTCAGTCTTCGAGACTTTTGCCTTCGTATTTTCCAGCATTGCCCGCTATTATCGGAATTCTCGTCATATCATCATTCAGCAGCATTCTCGGAGTTCTTGGCGTACAAAACCCGCGTGCCGGTGCGGGGAGCCATCATGATCAATCAAGATATGAGTGAAGTAGTCTTGGTCAAGGGTTGGAAAAAGGGAGCCAGTTGGAGCTTTCCAAGGGGGAAAATAAATAAGGATGAACCGGATCTGGACTGTGCAATTAGAGAGGTATACGAAGAAACAGGATTTGACATCAAAGAAGCTGGGCTCGTGGAAAAGGAAGAGGATATGAAATACATTGATGTGACAATGAGGGAGCAGCACATGCGACTATATGTCTTCCGAGGCGTTCCTATGGACACTTACTTTGAGCCTCGTACGAGAAAGGAGATTAGTAAGATACAGTGGTACAAGCTATCAGAGCTCCCAACCTCGAAGAAAAAGAAGCAGCAGCAAGAAGGCCGAGGCGAAGATTTAGCTACAAACGCCACCAAGTTCTACATGGTTGCTCCGTTCCTCAATCCACTGAATAAATGGATTGTGCAGCAAAGAAAGCTCGACAAGCTAATTGATCAAGGATATCCAAATCTCGCGCCCATACTTGTACAGACTACGCATTCAGTGGTTGACGAGCAGACGTTTGGCAACGATATCTATGACTGTTCAGCAGGTGATGACATGGGAAGACTACTGGCAAATCTTCGGCAGTCGGGACAACCTATTAGCATGAGCGATTTACCCGAAGTATCTGAGCCACCTGATATTGACCAGAACACAAACGCAGAGCTCAATAAACTCCTTTCCGTAGATTCCCAAGCTACCAAAAATACGGTTCTGTCTTCTGCTACGGCATCTGGCGTCCCAACGCAATTGACTGCCAATGGAAATGGTTCCAGTGCGTTGTTAGCTCTTCTACGAGGCAAAGGGGCCACGTGTGACCAAGTACCTCAAACACCGTTCGAGCAGACCGTCGAACATCCAGCAGTACCTCGCCCACCACATCATCACCATCACCACGTGCCTTCGCAGCATGTCCCACCCCTTCCTTCACCATCGAACTTCCCATATCCCGCAATTCACGGTCAACAGCAGCAGTTTCATTCTTCAGATGCTATTCATTCATCAAAGCCTCTTCTTCACATAAGGGACCAGCAAATCGAATTACGTTACCACAGCCGACTTACCACTTCACAACTCTTAACGGCACAACAGAATCATCAGTTCCTTAAATCAACCAACTCTAAACCATCTTCAGCAACCGCAGCAGACTTGAAGCGCCTAGTACCCGCTCCATATCAACGCACCGGCGATCCTGAATTCTCACGACGTTCCCAATATTCAAGCAGTCTTCCACCGTCAATACCGCCAGCCAGCAAGCTACCGCCACCAAAGCTCACAACGCATTCTTCGGCACTCTTGGATCTGTTCAAGACAGATCAGTCGGCTAAAAGTGTGCCAGATACTAAACTAGCCAAGCCGCCGACAGCACATCTAAGAGTGTTCAGCAACGTTGAAGGGTCGCACGAGCACTTGGAAGTTTCTCCTCTTACAGAGCAGTCAAACGAGCGGGATCTACGTTTTCCAATGGACCCAGTCGAAGAAGCAGAACAACAGAGGTCCAAACTGGCTGCGTGGAGAAGTTTTCAGGCCACTTCGGCGAGGCAAAACGCAGAGGAGCGCCGTCGAATTGCAGAAACAGATGCAGAACGCCTTGCAGAGGAGGCCCGAACAGGGATACGCTATGAGCCCCAATTACCTACAATGAGTGAGAATTGGCGTAAGGTGAAGATTGACCACCAAGCGAATCAGCGCAGAGTGGTAAGTGTTAACAAACCGGCTGCAACTCCTCAGGAAGCTGATGGGACTGCACGGAAGGGATCGCGTCTTCCCATCTCGAACCTTAGTGAGCTTACGCAGGAGTTTACTGTGGATGAAGCTGGACATCCAAGGAATCCTCCCCAGAAACCGCAAGAATATATGCAGTCCAAGGTTACGCCTGGTCCAAGGCAAACATTCCCGCCTAAATCCCCTATCGAGCCAAAAGAAGCAAGCAGATCAAACCCAGGTCATAAAGCTGCCTTGTTAGATCTATTTCGGCGCCCATCCGTGTCAGCCGTGCAGCCATCGAAGTCTACGGCCTCTCTAGAGCCACCTGGTCCACCTGTCGAACTATCCGCACTGCCCAGTCCTGGCCACTCCCGGGAAACCTCTCAAGCTGAGCACTCTGCACCTCGTCGCCAGTCGCAGAGCACCAAAATTTACCCGGTTGATGTACAAGAGAAACCTAGAAACAATCTGAAGACTAGGAAGTCTTCAATGTCTGCTACGGTCAGCGGCCCTCTGAACGTTCCAAATTTCGACGCGATTGCTCAGAAGCCTGAGGAACTCAAAGGGCCAGCGGAGAATATGGAAATAGAACAGATCCAGGAGGGACCACCGTTGACAATCCCCTCCCGTCCTCGTAGTACGCAAGCATCTTCGCAGACGGGACAGCGAAAGGGACCAGTTTCGGTAGAGCCTGCTACTGTAGTGCCTGCAACTGCTGTATCTACAGTAGGTTCTCACAAAGATGTAAATACCACTCTAGCTCCGTTTCAGCCACAGATACTCCATCGGCCAAGCGAAAAGAGTTTACAATCTCAAGCCACTTCATCTCTTTCACGAGTGCAGCCATCTAATTCTCCAAAACATCCTACGTCCTTTGATCGCCGTACGTCTCAAACTCAAGAACACAAAGAGATTCTCCTTTCACTATTTGGCAAGCCAACTTCTCTTATCCCTGCCACCGACTCCAGCTCTGCAATTTCAATCGGTCCATTGTCGGAGAAGCTCGTCTCCCAGCAAGGAAAGTTGACAGTTGTGTCTCCACTGACGTCAAGATCCAGAATGAGTAGTCTCGTATCGTCCACTGGGGAAGGAACCATCAAAAGTGGAGGACTACAATCACCAGGGTTGTCTGGAGATAAGAAATTTTTGCTTAATTATCTAGAGGGGGTTGCAAAAGAGAGACGATGATAACCTTACGTTAACAATCATGGAACAAAAGCACCGTCATTTGTATCCATGTGGCTAGACAGTCAGTTTGGCGTCATTCTATGTTAGATCAGGAATACCAACCATCTTGGACCTGCTTATTTGAACGTCTGCAGTGCATGCCAATGTGTGCAATTCCTATCATGGATTCTTGCAGTATGATTCAGTATAACTGCAACTTGTACGTGGCTCTTCTCACGGACATATACAATTGGCTCTCTTGTCTCTATCAGGGCTTGAATTTAGTAAGCGTCTGAGACTTCCTGGTCAGACTGTCTCCAAGTGCCCTTCTCTATCGGTCTTACAGTTGTTCCACATCCGCCTCATTCACAACGGCGCCTATTTAAACATGGGTAGGCGCTCAAGATCAACACTCTACATTCTTCTAGATAGGTGCATTCGCGTAATATACTCCACACATCCTTTAAAATCTCCAGACTTGGACTTCGACATACACCTGGGCGGCCGAGCAGAAGAAAGCTGAGAGGTTGAGCGGAGTGCTCAAATAATTGTACAGCACAATGATTTGGAATGACGAGCCAAGGGAACCCGACAATAGATTGCAAGGCACGTCGCAGGGAAAACGAACAGACTTCCCTCCTAAGGAGTGGATTCGCAGCGAGCTTGAGCAAGTGGGCGCGCTCGACACTGGCAAAAACTGGAATCCAAATCTCACAGGAAAGTTGCATCCCTTTTTTGACAGGAGGCATTGGCCATCGATCAGTACGAGACGCTTTGACGCCCTAGAGCAGAGCTTTCAGATTTCCACTAGGTTACTCAAAGTTGCCGGTCCTTACCTTTGTAATTTTCTGCCCGACCCTAAGTTCAATGGCAAATGGATCAAAAGGCTCGAGGTCAATGACAGCAGAAGTTTTCAAGAGATCAATGCCGCCAATACAGCCTTGTTAGATATTGTTGATCATCTCCAATGGAGAGAGAGCCCGGATATAACGCCCAAGGACGGTTTCTTAGGTTTGAATCATTATGGGCCAGAGGTCAAACATAATAACCTCCATGGGGACGACACGCACGAATTTAATCAAGCAGCTAGACGAGCTAAGCGTGATGGGCTGCGCCATAGGCAGCTCACAATATCGATTACGAGTCAATTCGTTGATAGTTTGCTGGCAGCCAAGAAAGGGAGCCATGCCTACATGGTTGCGGCGTTCGCAGCAGCAATAACGATAGTGCATGAGCTTGGGCATACTATCTTTCTCCATGATATCAGGTAAGTCGCGTATTATCGAGCCAGAAAAACCCAAATCCATACGTTATCGACTAATATCGGTAATAGGTATAGCCCAAAAGCCTTCTGGGTCGGTAACGACCTCGCAAACGAACTAGGACACAGCTTCATAGCCTGGCTGTTCGACGGCTGGATTCCGGAACTGATTCGTTGCGACGACGATCAAGAGTCTGACGAGCTACGTGCTGGTTTCTACTGGCGTAAGCAGCTGCGACAACCAATGTCTCAACCAAAAGAGAAGATCAGCTACTCGGTTCCCATGACGCACATTCAACGTATGCTGGACCATAAAGAATGGTCAAACTTCGATTTCCGCCGAGCTCCCTGTGCAAGTTCTCGAAGATGCCGATCAGCGTTGCTCAGCCCGAAAACTCCCTTCAAGAACGGGGAGCATGCACGGATTGGGGCGGTGTTTCATAAGGATCGGTTCAATCTTGATATGAATATCAGAGGTTTTACTGGGGATCAGCAAGCTAGGGTGGATAACGGTACCCCCTACTTCCCGGTAGACCAGGATTGGGATGACGGATCCGAACTACGTAAGTTATCCAATTGCCACCGTTGAAACTCCGTTAACCGGACCCAGCCAGGAGAAGCGATCCTGCGGCTCAACCGCTGGGAAGACTCCTCGAAACTGTTTCTCCCAAGCCTCAATTCATTTACTGGTCGAATGATAACGAAGAGTTGTCAGACACAGGCAATGATAACGAAGAGTCGTCAGACACAGGCAATGATAACGAAGAGTTGTCAGACACAGGCAATGATAACGAAGAGTCGTCAGACACAGGCGATGACAGTAGGGGCCCCTTCATGAACCGACCCGGCTTCGAATATTTTTCGGAAAACGATTCATACGGCGACTTTGGAGTCCGCTTGGGATTCACAGAACCCGTGACCTCCGACAAAAGCGAACCGCGTCATGAATTCACAGAACAACCAATCAATCCCGCAAACCCTAAAAAGCCCGTCATCAAAGTCAGCGAAACCGACAGCTGTCCAGAAATTATACCAAAGCCTGACCGAGCTTACCCAGGACATCCATCGCCTAAGGAGACACAACAACCCCCATTGTTGACTTGGGAAGAACAACCACTCCGAAAGAGTTCGCTCGACACTCCACTGATCCCACATCCGCACCCATCCCCCAGACAAGAGACCGGCGCCCGCCGCGCCCCCATCCGCTTCCCCACTCCCGCCTCCGATGCCGGCAGCGAGCGCTCAACGGCACGCATCACGCGCCCAAAACGTAAAGTCGCAGAGCTGGATAACGACGCGCTTGGGGACACTGAGCGGAAGGGGAGAGGTAGGGGGACCAGAGATGATCCGATTGCTGTAGATAGGTAGTGGAAAGGAAGGGAGGCAGAAGGGGTGTGTACAGGCTCCAAGCCTCTAGGATCTTGTATCTTATATCAGAACGCTTGTAAAGAGAAAATCAGAATGTACATTCACGTCAATGTCAAAGCTGCGATGAGACTAAGCAGGCCAAAGGATTTCTCGAGGTGATTGTTAATGGCTTTCTTCTTCCGTATAGCTGCGATAAGACTAAGCAGGCCAGAAGGGTTCCTCGAGAATCCGTGTCTAACAAAAAATTTGTTGAGAGGGAGTATTGCGCCATGTATCTATATGTCCGAAAGGTCAGATGTTTCTCATTAGCGAAACATCTCCCCGAGCTCGTCGTCGGTGCTAGGAATCCAAGTCGTTGATAGGTTTATGGGAGATGTCGACCTGAACTCTTTGGGGAGGATTCGTATCGTTTGACGAAAACGAACCGGACGCTATTCCACCGCTGGGGCTACTCGTATGGAACTCTTTGTGGCCGAATAAAGTATTCCCCCCGGCCAGCCAGTCTTCATATCTGACATCCGCCCGATCCTACCCGAATACAAGCTGCATCCGAGATTGTTTACTGATCACGCAGCTCGCATACATATACCACCTCCTCCCACGGCACATCACCACCTTCAAGACAGAACAAACCTCGCTACCATTTCCCGCTGCCTATATAATCCCCACCATGCGGCCCCTTACCGCCCCGGACTATGTCTGCACCGCCCAAGGCCTCTTCCTCCTCTTCAACGGCGTCTATATCCTCCTCAACCCCAGCGCCGCAGCCGCGCCCTCGTCGCCTTTGGCCGGAACTACGGCGTCTGTTATGCATGTCATAAGGTTCCCACTCACTTCCTTTCCCTAACCCCCCCCCCCAAAGTTCGCCTGTAGCATGTAAATCACTAAGTACCGGCTTCGACAGCATGTCGTCACTCACCTTAGGGTTTTATTACCTGCAAGCTGTTTACCAGCGCAACCGATCTTTTATGCGCGCGATTTTCCCATGGCGCTGTGTTGCGACTGTAGTGTTTTGGGCGCATGGGGGCGCATGGAGGAAGGTGGCGATTTATGAGGCTGTGATGGGAGTGGTGATGGCTGGGGCGTTGTGGTGGGGGGGTTTGAGAAATTGAGGAGGGCGGAAGTAGGATAGGATTGTGTTGGTGGTGGTATTGACGAGGAAGCTGCGGAAAGGTGGAATAAAGCTGAATCTAGAGTACATTGAAGGAAAGGGCGAGGGTTGGTGCTTCCGAATGTTGCACATTCCTTATTGTTTCACGCTTAGGATATCCAGGACATACAAGGCCGAGCTGATCTAGAGCCCAAAAAGCCGTTTCGCCAGAATGAGGGAAATAGGGAAGAGAAATGAAAGGTTTGCTGGCAAATCAGGTACCGAAGTAAGGTAACTTAGCGTAAGATTGAAGTCACAAAAGTAAAATGCCCTTGTACCTTCTGGCCTTGCGCAGTGCCGACAGCCATGTTGAAGATTTTTCGGCATCAAGATCGACTAAACAAGAGGTTGTAAATGACACCATCTGATTGCGAGATATTTCGCACAAATTCATGGAATTATTCAGGTAGGGTGGCCTACAAAAAACTGCTTGCCCTCTCAGTCGAGTTAGTACATAGTAAGCTCCCTGCTCTGCTCAGGCGCTATTCACCCACTACTCACCCAACTCACTCACTGCTCAGGCCCTGCTCACTCTACTCAACCATTATTCGCTGTTGCATATCTATTCTCGTGCCTATTAGTCGCTCATGCCATGTTGATTTCATCAAGTTGAGACGACGACCCCGGGGGGGAGCGAGAAATCGGCTCCCTTGGCTCCAAAACTGAAGCCTCATCAGCAGAATCAAGGTCATGCCCTCATCAATGTTCTGACCATATAACATCTTATGTACTGCCCTCAATCTTCCTTGTTCTACCTTCCTAGTACCTGCTTATCGCGGTCTCATCGTTCTACTAATCGTCTCGCAACACGCTCTGCTTGCTTCTTCAAAGTTTTAACTTTACTCTCTCTTCTCTTTCTATTCCCCTCTCTCTTGCTTCGCTTTGCTCATTCATTGCTGCTTTCGTTGATTCATTTACCGTTCGCAATGTCGAAGAAGAAGTCACTCAAGAAGTATCTTCAACGAGCTCGTGAAATGGAAACAGGGGGTTACAGCTGGGCCGAGGGGTTGGCCGAAACTTTTTTTTTGGTTCCGGCCCCAGCTCAACTTTCTGCATATGCTAATCATGGGCTGAAGAATTGATATTATTTAGCTAAATTAGCTACGAGACAAACAGCAAGAGCGAAGAATTGATGTCGTGCCAATATGCACGGCTTGAGAGTGAAACATCGAAAACAGCACAATCACAGTCTACTTTGCGATCAGACGAGCGGAATTACGCATGCCAACAGTGTTGACAGCGACTTTGTTGTCTATACGATGTGTTAGCAGAGCATACCTTATGCTCAGTTAATGCTGCGCATATGCACAGTCGAGGTCTTAGTTGACCAGACGTGGATTTTTGTGTGGCCTTGCTTAATGGTCTTGGCATATGCTTCGCATAGGCTGAGCTTTTCCAACCCGACGCCAAGTCTTGAATGTGCGGGGCATCTGCTACCTATTTTTAAAGTCCACCTGCTGTTTCCAACAGGTGCTACGAGCGCGCATCCGGTACTGTTACGTACAGCACATATAACCCCTGAGACTTCATGCGGGGCGTTGAAGATAGCTAGCAGCTGCTACATACAATGATACAACCTCAATTGACAGCAGTGTTATGCATGCTCGTTTTCTCCCTTCAACTTTTCGGATCTTAGCATTGAGACCGACGTTCTAGGTCGAATTACAGAGGGCATTCGAAGAGACTTCGTGCCATTCCTGAAGGCATTGGGCTTGGTGTGTCAGTCGATTGTGGAGGTAGTACATACCTTGGAGTGCGTGGCGGTCCTTGGCACACCTTTTTCTTCTATTTTGCTTATTGGATGAACCATCGACTTCGCTGCACCACCCCCGCATTCGTTTCTGTTGCTTCTTCGCCAATAACTTGATAAGACGAGGCTGTGCCTTCACCGGGTCACTCTCCAGAATTAGATTTTGAAACACACGCAGCCTTCATGCCACCAAAAAGTCGAGCGCGAACTGGTGGAGGAGAGCCGGTGGAGCCGCCTCGTAAATCATCTCGTATCTCGCGCAAAACCGAAGAAAGACTTTCTCAAGTGACATCAACCGCGCAGAAAGGACCTTCAAGCGAAAGAGTTCAAAAAGAAACCAGAGTGCCATCAGTCGCAAAACCCCATCAACGAACCACTCGGCAAAGGAAGAACGATTCTAGTGCTGTTCTAGGACGGCCAACTGCTCAGGCTCCAAATACCAAGTCTACAAAGAAGGCCAAGAAAGCAGCTCCTATAGCGGCATCAGTCCCTGGAGCACTAATCAGACCTCTCAAGGTAAACGATTCGACATCTTAGTCCTGTATCGGAAACTGAATTTAAGCAGTCCGTTGGTACTCAAACTAGGACCAACGATTTTTCACAGTATCATCTTTCGGATCGCTTATCTGCTGAGCCTAGCGAGAGACTTGACGTCGATTCAGAAACTGTGGAATTTTACCATAGCCTTGGATACGAGGTACCGAGAGAAGTATTGATGGCCTCTACAGTCAAATCTTCAAAAGCGTCCAGCCGAAAACCCAAAAAACCTAAAGACTATGCGATCAATTATGATAGTGCAGCATTTACAACCACTTTGCAGGAGCACAAAATTTCTTATTTTGCTAGCAAGGACCCGAACATAGCACACTACAAAAGCATAATCTTCACTGGCAACTTGGATCCAGCTAATTCCAGGAACTCCCTAGAAAGGGAAATTCAGCGCAGGGAAGATGCGCTTTGGGATCTAGACATGGCCAAATGTTTACGTTCGAATGAGGCAAGATTCCAGAGGACTATAATGATGGCAATCGTCAATCGCCAAGAACTTGACGAGAAATTGGAATTTATCTGCGAGGCACTATGGATCTCGGAGCGTTTTCCATGCAAGGACTGCACTCCAAAATTATGCAAGCTTCCTCAAGCAAAGCCAGATACAGCCGTTTCTTTTAAAGCGGAAACGTTACTGCCAAGTGACGGCTTTCATGCGGATTGGGAACGCTTGAAAGAATTCAAATCCCATATCTTCCCAGAAGGGTGTCAAGAATATCAAGACGAGCGCGCTTTTCATTTCTTCTTGATGGAGGCCAAAGGAAAACGCGGAAGCCTTGACAATCAAAAGGCCCAATTTCAAAACCTGAACACAGCTTCTCAAGCTCTATACAACATATACTATTGCATGAAGAGGACGGAAGATCTGGAAACCTTTTTTAAGGAGGTCCGGGTTTTCTCAGCAGTAGCAACCACCGAGGGTCTCTCAATTCGAGTTCACTGGCCAGTCAAGCTCCACCACGAACAATGCTTTAACAAGGAATATCCTATTGGGTTTCAGTTTGACGAACTCGGTCGTCTTAGAGGGGATTACTCAAGAGCTCAGGCAAATAGTATTGTATACAATATACTGCATACTTACGGTGTCTTAAAGCTTCATCCAATTCTGAAGAAGACGATAGCCCAATTGCTAAAACTTTATCCGTGCAAAGCGCCCGCACCTTTGCTGGCAGAACTGGAGCAAGCCGCTAGAACCGAGGCAGAATCAGGTGAAGCCGGTCCCCTACCAGCATCTCAAAGTTCATCTGGCCAGAAAAGACGCGCGTCAGCTTTGGGGCACTCGTTCACTAGTAATTCCAGGAGACGACTTGACAACGTAAACATCAACGACTCCCAAGGATCTGAAGCCAGTGTTGAAGAGTAGTATACTATTCTAAGGAGAAACTTATGAGGGAATTCAACGCAACTCCCTGTATGAATATTCTTAACGGCAAAATCGAAGATTTTTACCGTGTTCACGGGCCATATTATTCTCTTAATCTGGATCCAGGTAAAATGATAGCCTCTTTCGGCATACCTCGACGCCGTTTTACGCAGCCTTTGCACCGGACCCCTGCCAACGTCCACGTCGCCCTGACAGCCGCTAGCTCCACTGCCATGGGATAGCGTTTGCTAGCTATTTGCCAACGTCAACCCTCTGCACTTCACAAGCATCATTCACACCTTGGGGATGCTCTTCCGTGGTGGGTGGAGGTCCATGGTCGGCTGAGCGCACACGCACCAAGATGCAAGATTGCGACACCAGAAGGATTCCTGAGTGCCCGGGGTTCCCCCAGGGCGCTTACCCATAAGCCAATTCTGGTCCTCTGCCCGCGGCCATAAAGAGGTCAGCACTCTTCCCTCATCTCTCTTCTTCCTTCTTCCTTCTAGCCATCCCCTCCGCACACTCTGATCCCTTGACATACTCCCCCTTCTCTTTTCACACCTCGCAGCCATTCGTGGTCTCTGTCTGACTGACCATGGTTCGTCGCAAAGTTCCACGCCACGTCCCCCAGGCGCCCTCCCCGTCGGCCCACTCCCCAACTGCGAAGGAACATGTCTCTGCTCGCGATTATTACAATCGGCGATACGAAGAGGTGGACAAGAAGCGTCGTTGCACAGGTCTGTACGAGGACTTCACAAAATCACATATGAACAGGATGAAAGGTCTGTGGAGAGAGTATGTCAACTGCCCCTCCTGTTGTCGTGGGGTTGCATGCGCATTCCCGAATGCATGTTAGTTGATCAGGGCAGAGGGGGGGGTCAGGTGACGATGGAGAACCGGGGGCCTCGACTACATATGTTCTCTTCTGCAGCTAGATAGAGACATACATACAGACCTGACTGTCATATGACGAACCGTGATCCCTATCAGGGATGCTCACCCCCGGCTCAGGGTAAAGCAGCATCGGCTCACCTTCAGAGCTACAAGCGGAAATGGACGAAACTTTTCGTGTTCATGTCTACAAAGGTAAGAACACGAAGAGGGAAAGTCCAAGCATTCCGCTGGGAGTAGGCTGTTTATCTCGAGGAGCCTCCTATACTCTAAAGGCTAGATATTGTTGTAAGATGCAGATATGGCATCTTGCGTAGCTTATAGCAACACCTTTCTTTCGCATTGGCACATTGGCTAACTGCAATACCGTCATTTTATGTAATGCTCCGGCGTTGGAAGAGAATGTGACGTTCATGTAGAATTTATTACCGGGCTAGTGGCATGTTTCGTATCATTGCGGTCTCGATGACATAGCACCAGCAACGAAGCACCAGCACGGGATTTGCATTTCCGGCCAAAGGAAGCAGACCCGATATGTTCACCCTCAAACCTCCTGCCCTCTGCGCCCGCTGCCTCTACCGCTCTTTCCGCCCTCTCTCGACCTCCGCACCCACACCTCTCCCCCCCTCCCCACCCCCCCACGGTTTCGCCCACCTAACTTCCCGCCGCCTTGTCGCCCTGCAAGGCCGCGACGCCTCTCATTTCCTCCAAGGCCTCACCACCCGGAACATCCCCTCGAATCCCCTCGAGTTGGCGCTCTACTCCTGTTTCCTCAACGCTGCCGGCCGGGTCCTGTATGACGTCTTTATCTATCCATCGCAGCAAGGCGGTGCTGATTCGGGGTTCTTGATTGATGTGGATTCTGGACAGGCGGAGAAGCTGGCAAGGTATTTGAAGAGGTTTAAATTGCGGGCGGATGTGAAGATTAGGGTCGTGGATGGGGAGGAGATGGGCGTTTGGGCGGTTTGGGATGAGGGAGGGGAGGGCGAGGGCGAGGGGATGGACGAAGGGTATGATGATTTTAGAGCGCCTGATATGGGGCGAAGGGTGGTTTCATCCGGGAATAGCAAGACACAGTTCTCGGGGCAAGAAACTACAGTGGGAAGTTATACCATTCGGCGAATGATGAAAGGGGTGGCAGAGGGGCAAGATGAGATTTTGCCGGAGTCGGCGCTGCCGCAGGAGAGCAATATTGATTACATGGGTGGGATTGATTTTAGGAAAGGGTGCTACGTGGGTCAGGAATTGACGATCCGAACACATCATACTGGGGTGGTGAGGAAGAGGATATTGCCGGTACAAATTTACGATGGTAGAGGTATAAAGCCGCCGGAGAGCATGGTGTACGATCCGAACTCGGAGCTGATTCAGCCGCCACCGGGAACGAATATTGCCAGGGTTGGAACTAAGGGAAGGAGTGCTGGGAAGTGGGTCCACGGAGTCGGCAATATAGGATTAGCGCTGTGCAGGTTAGAAACTATGACGGGTTTGTCGGTGACTGGCGAGATGGGCTCGTGGAGCCCTGAACAAGAGTTCAAGGTGTCATGGAGTCCAGACGAAGGCGGAGAAGAGGACGAGGTCAAGGTGAAGGCCTTTGTTCCGAGCTGGCATCTGAATAGGGCGAGCCTCCGTGATGTACATCGAGAGAAACAAACTGTTCAACCGTGAAGATTCTCAGTCCTATATTAATTTCGCTAACAAGAGTACCTGTGCAAAGTAAACATCACCATTGCTGATCACAGCTGGGTATATCCTAACGAGCCAAAACTCCAGCGCTAATGCTCAAAACATCATCACCGCTGGGGAAGAAAAATGTGCCAGATTTATTTTGCTGCCGCCGTCGCTTCCTCGTCTTGCCTTTGTATCTCGTCGGCCAGTCGTTTCTTCTCTGCATTCTTTAGTCGGATCATCGTCATCTCCTCCAGGCTTGGGCTATTGACTCCGGGGCCCTTACCGAACGGAGAAGCCTTGGGGCTATTGAAAGCTGCTGGAGAGAAGGACGAAAAGGACGGCATCTTTCTAAGACCGTCTCCAGCGGCATTGGACGGAGCTGATGGCGTTGAAGGACGATGGTCCTTATTCAAGAAGTCCGAGGGACTCATAGCACGTCCATTACAGCTTGGAGTAAAAGGGCTATACACTGGACTCTCTGCGCCTGATTGATACACAGTCAAGAAAGCCGGCTCCTTGTTTGCTGCCCAGAATACCGAGTCGAAGAGCTCCCATTCCGGACCCTGCTGCTTTTGAAAATCTTCAACGGCAGCGTGAGAACCCACTACTGACGCGAATTGAATCATGCATATAGCAACCAGTTGCTTCTTCTGTTTACCGCCCAATCGCAGCATCTTAGGATTCAGCAGATGTACACTTTCAATTTTTCCAAACCTCGAGAAGAGCGTGATGATGCGGTCTTCGCCCAATTTTTCACCTTGCCCCTCTTGAGGCCATCGTAATCTCACAGTTCGATCAAGCTCCGAGACGCCTTGGTTGCCATTTGTAGCTCCGTTGCTAGTATGGAAGCTGCCAGATTCGGGCCCGACTCCATCGGTAGCGCGTCGCTCGGTCTCTTGCTGCATTTCTTTCCTCAAGAGATCCTCCTTTTCCTTCCGTCGCCTCTTTCCATCTTCTGCCAGTCTTCGGATTTCTCGCTCCAGCTTCTCCTCATCGCCTTCTTCCTCTTCTCTATCCCGCTTGACCCCTCTTTCCCTTGCCTCCAAATCATCCTTCATCTGCCGTCTCCTGCCCTCGAATAAATCATTCTGTCTCTTCTTCTGAAGTCTCGCATTTCTTGTGTTGTCGTAAAGTACTTTAGTTGCCGGATCGGACAGTAGATCGTACCCGATTTGCGCCAGGTGAAATTTCTCTTTCGCTACAGGGTCGTTGCCAACCTTGTCTGGATGGTACTTTAGTGCAGTTTTGCGCCATGCCCGGTCAATATCTCTTTGCGAGGTCTCGAAAGTAATGCCGAGCAGGCTATAGAAGTCTGTGTCAGAGGTGGCGTGATTTTTCAGATCATCCAAAGGCATGCTGAGTTTGTATTATACTGTAGAAGCAACCGTATCAAAGCAGCTGCCAGTACCTCACAAAGCTATATGTTGTTCCTGAGAAAGGAAGGTTTTGTCAGAAATCTCTTTGATCATCCTGGTGCTCGTTGACGGAGTCCATCGGCAATCGCGCTAAGTAAAACCGCTTCTGCCGGCGCTTACGGAATGGCTGATATTAAGTATCCAGAGAACGCTATTAACTCGTAGATGCACTGATGAATACATTTCTTTTTTGATCGAATTGGCGGAAAGAATGGGTTCATTCAAGGGCGAGTTAGACTGTAATCTCTATCAAATGGCCTCTGACAGAACAGGAATCCTCTCGGAATGTTTCACTTAATCCTCCTTTCTAGCATTCATTCATGTGACCCTCGAATTGTAATCATGTATTCATTTCGACATCTCAAGATTATGGATGGAGAATCAGACTTCCTAGGGTACGAAAGACATGATTGAACCTCAGCTGCAGTCTTCAGTTTGTTGAGAGGCTACTACCAAGGATGGCTTTGACGTAGCAAAATGGGGATTGGCCAGCTCGGTCTGCGAAACCCGAAGCTGCGCCTCTCCTTTTTCTCAAAGATGCAATATGCTAATTATCGTTCTCGCAAAAAAACTGATGTGAATTACAATCGATAAAAGTAGCGTTAGTGACTCGGGCTTAAGCTACATTGTTGGTGAAGATGACGCTTGCGAAAGGGCTTCTACTTAGCAAGCAGAGGCAGGAATGAATCATGAGCCGCTTACGGTGATTGCAAAACCATACAGTGAAACTGTTGGAGGATCAGGTAACGGTATGGCCGATTCCTACAAAATATAACGTCTTTAGGCCTGAGTGAAAAGGTTGCATGTGTGTTGGGAGAATCACTGACTCTTGCAATTTTTCCTGGAGACAATGACTGGCAGTTGGCGGGGCGAATGCACAAATCAAACAGAAGGCACGATAATGGCGAGATTTTTGATTGGATAAGTCAGCTGTAAGAGGTATCTAACTAATATCTGGAATCACTATCTCACAGCACATCAATGTATGGCTCCATGAATGTAAGCTGCCATGAATATTCATTACCTCTTGAACACCCGATTCGGAGATTCCCCAGATCAATCAATCTTCACAGTTCAAATTTCTGCATTCTCAATGCTTCAGCTGCCTTCAAGCATCGATGCTCCGTCTATATATTCTACGCTGCCCTCTACTATTTTCCATCAGCAAAAAACAGCATCACAACCTTCTCAGCACATTATCAAGCTATTGGCACTGAGAATAATCCTTTACAGAGCCATCGAATTCCCTATCTCAACCCTCAGGAACTGCTCAACCTTATCGCCAATTATGTCTCAAGCTCCTCGGCGTGATTCTCGGCTTACTATCCAACATATTGCCCCTCAGAGTCAACGCCAGTTCACGCACCAAGATTCGGCGCAACCTGCTCACGCGTCTTCAAGTCACCAACCTCCACCATGGAAGGGAAAGGCCCCAAAGGAGAAAACGTTCGGAGGGGCAAATCTCACAAAAGAAGAGGCCGATCGTGAGAAAATTTTTGTTCAAGGCGAGCAAGCACGGTTGAAGGAGGTGAATAATAGATTTCACGAAGAACAGGCAATTCTTAGATCCCAGCAATCTGAGATAGACTACAACAATAGTCAACGCAAGAAATCCCAGGGCAAACCGAAAGGATCCTCCTGAGAAGGACCATTTGACGAGAAAACCGGATAGAGTAGCGGAGGAGGATCCGAAAAGACTTTCCGTACAACAGGCCAGTTGGAACCGCTCTAGACATGCCTGGTACTATTCAATCTACAGGATTTGGGAAAGGGATTTCATGGGTACATGAAAGCGATTACCTTTAAACATTCTTTTGGAAAAGTTGGGGGCCTGGTGGAGTGTCGGAGTTGCGAGCATGCGAGCAAGTTCTTGATGTATTTGGCGATTGTCAATGGTTTCTAGGGGTTGAAAGGAGATGCAAAAGTTCCTTGAATTCTGTGCAGGTACTGATCTTTGGGTGGTAATGGCAGGGAGGTGGGTTCGGGGATGTTAGAGGTTAGAGGTTAGATTTTCGGTTTTTTCGGTCTTGTACTCATTTCTACAAACCTTTAAATGATATTGAAATCGTGAAAATCTCATTGACATTTTGACGAAGACCGATATTTTGAAGTCTTGACATCCCCATTTCGAGATCCACTCATAAAACACCAGCGGTTGCAGAGCGTCATTTGAATAATAAGCGGTAGCCAGGTCAACTACCAGACTCGCTGCCGTTCCAGGTTTAGAATGGCAAGATTGAACGGGTTTCCATTTATCCGTTTGCTTAAACCCACTTATCGCCCATGTGTGTGACTGAGGCCGAATCCATCAATACACTCTCTTAGTAAAAGGAGAACTCGACGTGTCTACTTGGATACTTCTATAGAGACCATTGATATCTACAAACTTTCTACAACCCATGGTGAAGCATCCCAGAAACTTCCAACCGTGCATACAGGAGCGAGCATCAAGCCAACTATGGTACATTAAGACTTATCATCAGAGCGATTACGAAATAGCACTGACCTACGTACCAAAAAAGTCTCCGAAGAGAATCTATCAAGAATTTGACTTCTCGCATCACATCGCAGCATTCATATCAGGATTCATCAAGCATCATACTACTTTCACTAAGTAACCACGTTGCTTTCGCCAAGTCAAGAAGTGTACTATCACATCGCTCAGCTCCGCTTTGTCTTTTTATTGAATGTACTTCACATAGCTCAATCGATGCAAGCTGGTGTCTCTTGAAAGAAAATTTTCAAGCTACATCTCCGTTTATCTTCCAAATTCATCTTTCTTCAGCGCTGTCACTTAGCTTCGTTTATGCACACTGCCTCTCTTTTAGGGAAGTAGTTCAAGCTTCATCTTTGTACATCTCCCGACTCATCGCGCTTCCAGCAAATCACATAACCGGATCCCTGTTTTCTGCGCTCTTCTCCTAGAAAATAACAATCGAACTTCACCGTTGCTAGCTCGTTCAATTCATCGTGCTTTAGCTGCCTTGTAGCCCTGTCCATACATACTACCTTCTCTTAATGAAGATATTCAGCTTCGATTTGCGAATCTTTGAATTCATCATGCTTCAACATATGTCGAAGCTTTCATGCTCTTTCTATATAAGATTGCTGAGGCTTCTTCCCTTTTTACCATCAAAACACAGCATCATTATTTTCTACTTCTGATCTCGAATCATCAGCTCTTTCAACATCTCCACGTCCTTTCAACACTTCATACATCTTTATCCATAGACGCAAGTCTGTCTCGATAAATATTTCGATATCGTATCGAACCTGTCAGTAACATGCCGAGAGATAATCTGGCGAAAATCTGGTCACCCTCTCCACCATCAGAAAGCCGTCGAGAATCTGCCAGTGAGAGGCCAAGAAGTGAGAGAAGTCATTCGAGTAAGGCCCGGTCAGCCTCTCCACCACCAGAACGCAGTCAACAATCTACCAGGAGCACGCAGGGGAGACAAAGAGATACTTTGGCTCGAATTTGGTCACCCTCTCCACCATCAGAACGCAGTCGACAATCTACCCCCACTGGTCATGGAAGAACACATAGAGCTCGAGATTCTATTGGATTTAGTGGTCCTGAAGTCAACACCGTATCCGAAGCATTGTCAACTTTCCATCTCGCGCCAAGTGCCGCCGCCTACGATTCACAGATTGCTCGAAGATCTCCACCTACTGTTACTTTTACTCCCACTCCACTGCGCTCTATTGCCCCCTATGCGCTACCGCAGGGAAGTTCGGACCCGATGCAACAACCCCGAGACGATCACCCCTCTGAAAGAAGATCCGATGGGTCGCCGCCTCTGTTGCGGGAATCAGCGAGTCTTCAGAGTCACGTAAGGAAGGAAGATGATACGCACATATTCAAGTGTGATATTTGCTCAACGAGAAAAGAAGACAAGATCCTTGCAGACTATAGTAGCTTTGAACAGCACTACACAACACTCCATCCATTTTCGAAAGTTCCAGTCGGGCAAAGTAAGCCACCCGGGCGACCACCACCAGCTCTACCCCCGTTTCCTAAACAACGGCCACTCGAACCTGCAAACTACGATGAGCTTGAGGAATATCGATCCCGAGGAAGGGACTCGAACCCACTAGAAGCTCAACCGCCTTTGGCACCCCTGGCAGGGCAAGCTGATTCAGCTATCGATATTCCACCGCAGATAATACAGGAGCCAGGGAGAATATGGAGATGCGTATTCGATGATCCTAAAAGAGGATATTGCGGTCGTACTTTCACAAACGACGCAACAGCCTTTCGTCACCACGGTGAGGTGCATCGTGGGCTAAGACTTGTCTGTCCTGAATGCGAGAAGCCGGCATATGGGTACAAGAACGCTTCCGTACTGAAAGATCACTTGTGTAGAGTGCATAAGAATCTCGATTCGAAGGCGAGACAGAGAATTATGCAGACACTGTTCAATGATCAGGATTGTGATTCGCCTGGATGTACAAAAAAGAAAGACGGACACACGTACCATACAAGCCGGAAATAACGGGCCAGGGATTTTACTACTCAAAAGGTGGAAAGTGAGCGCAAGTGAACATTGCAGAAGAGTGTTCAAGACTGTTACAGTGTGCATGCCAAAAATTGACTATTTCTTTCTTCTTCCTGGTTTTTGTTTTTTACTTTTGAGGTTGATGGCGTTGGAGAAGCGAATCTGCATTACTTTCGCGATTCTTGGTGGATAATGGCAGCAGGGTCGTTGGGAGGGTGCTAAAAGTGCTTGAAGTTTGGGAATTTGAATTTTCCGGTGGATAATGGCAGGAGAGTGGTTAAAAGGGTGGCAGTAATCTTGCATCTCGATTAGAATTTCGAGCTGCCTAACTAGATTTCGGTAATCTCATTATTATATCTGAAAGATGCGATGTCTTTACCCATTTGATCGTTTGTGCTTTTTGTTCCTACATGAATTTATCATTCGCGCCTGGAGCTCGGCAGCACAAGCGCCGGTCCCTATCGAAGGCGCTCGACATTTTTAGTCACGGGAGGTACAGTACTCGTACCTTAACCTCAGCCATGGCGGCGGTTTGTGTAGGAGTAATCCCTAACAAGCTGTTAATCACAGCACTATACGACGCGATATCTTTCATGTCGCCGCGTGACTGGGGAGGAGTCTCGGTTAAATAGGGTGGCCTGGCCATTTTACATGAAAGCTAACCAGCGCCCCAGTCTTTTTAACTGCGATCCATTTGACTAACTCGGTTGATAATCGAGAAGTCCTGCAAGCTCATTCAACATCGAATAACAATCTTCAGCCATACCTCGCTATCATTGCTACCATGGCTAGTATGACGTCCCAGCTCACTGCTCGTATTCAAGAAGCCGTCTCCAGCGTTCCTCTGGCTCATCGACTATGATTAACCAAAGATAACAGTGTAGAAAGCAAGGAGGCCAGCCGGGTTCATATATTCCAGACAATGAGCTCTATCCTCAACCTCCACCCCCTTGAGAGAAGTTGGTTATCTCCGTCGACAGTACCGATTGACAAGTTCAAATCCGTCAAGGTTTGGAGTTGACGTGACTTTAGATCCTTGTCGGTACTGTTGCCGAAAATTGGACGTGTCCGTTAGGATAAACCTGAAGCTATTTTGAAGACGGTTGTACAGGAAGGACTCCCGGGTCGTCAGCCTCGGCTGCATTGACAGCGAGGCTCAGAACAAAGATCAAGCAAAATGGAGAAGAATGCGTTACAGACCATTGAAGCTGTTGAACCATCTATGTTACCCGAAAGCGTGGCGCCGGTTCGGCCGATCCTCACCCAATTAATATGGCTTAAATATCAAACGTGCTGTGTCGTCGGTTAGAAACGGCTGGTTTGGGCTGTGAGAAAGTAACTGCCCTCGAATGAACCTCACGAAGATGAACAATGTTGAAATATGCTATACATACCTGAATAGGATTGTTCCAAAGAGTGTTCACATTTTGGCCGATTCGTAAACTCAACAAACAACAGGTAAAATTGACATCAGAAGGGTTCCAAAAGTGAAAAAGAGTTAACAGCAGCTTCAAAGTGTAGGAAGCAGCACAAGGCATGTACTAATCAGCCTACGTCGATCGAAAATTCGGAAACTTCTTTAACTATTTTAATATCGATATCTTCACATCTCATATCAATTTCCTAGCATTCATATCTGCCTTATCTTGCAATATCGTTGCACTCACTAGAGAGTGAAGCATAAAATCAGATCGCTCCACCTCTCTTTTCCATCGTGCTATTCACATAGCTCTGTTCATGCACGCTGTCTTTCTTTAATGAAAACCTTTGAGCTTCATCTCCATGGAACTTCAAATTCATTATGCTTCAGCTTCTGTTAAAGCCTCCTTGCTGTGTCTGTACCTTTCTTGCTATGTCTATAAAAGTCTCCCGACGCTCTTTCTCTGTTATTACTATTAGAAAACAGCATCATCAGCCCCCTTGAACAATTCTTCGATTTTTCAATACTCCACATATCCCATCTCTCAATCCTCACATATCTCCACCTCCTCATCTACGGCCGAAAGTCAGTATCAGTAGATACTTGAACAGGGAATTGAACCAGCCAGCAACATGGATCCTGAAAGATCCGGTTCAAAGGACGTCATTCATACCCGACCACTATTACCCAAACCACGAAGAGGATCGATCCCCGTAGATAGCAATGACGTCCTCGCTGATCAGGCGCCTAGTACAACTCGCAAGAGAAAAGATTTGAGCGCTCCGACTCCTGGCACAGCTGAGGCAGCGGCTTATGCAGCTCGTGCTCCTAGTGGGTCCAGTGGACCTTCTGCAACTGCTGGGGGAGCCGCAAATTCAGCTGCTGCTTCGATGCTACCAACTACCAGCTACTATGATCGGGGGAACTCTGTAGTCTCGAATTCCCAACAGAGCTTTTTCTCCTGCGCCATCATGATGAAATACACCTGAAGAAGGCAGCGATATGTCCTTTGTGTGAAAAGCCAGAGTATGGATACAAGAAGCCCTTTACTTTGAAGACACACATTGGGCAGGCTCATCAGAAGCAATACGGCATCAAGCACAAAAGAAATGCGGTAGAAAGAGCATTTGGTTATCAGCCATGTGAGCACGAAGGGTGTGATAGAAACATGGATGGGCACAAACATTGAAGACAACTACAAGTGCTACTGTGGCAAGCTGTGAGGCTAGGACCTCACTATTTAGGAGGTCAAAATTCAAGGATAAGCAAATGAGTGCCTAGGTAAGTATGTTCAGAATGGGGATGAGCGTGCATGTCCAAGGTTTTTTCCCTTTCTTCTTTGAATATCTTGAGCCAATGATGATGTAATACAATTATGATCTCAAGCAAATGAGTTTACAAATTTTTTAGAACGATCGTCGAGGAACAACAACAGAAGAGTTGTTACAAAGGTGATAAAAGTCATTGAATCTCGAACAACATTAAGACTAGACACTGATCAAAAAAACGTTTACACAAACTTCGATATCATCCACGATCACATTCCCCAGTACAACCCTTCTAACCATCTCAAAAAACCCGTTGCCCTTCCCTTCTATTCCTCGAATCCATCGCCCAACGTCACACTTCCCTAAATTACAGCAACTAAATAACACATCCTAACCCCCCTGCCCCAACCTACAGTATCCAATCTATCCCAGTACAACAAACCATGATCACAACCAATCTGTTCCTCCCTATTTGCAAATCGCAGACTCGCCTTATCTATCAACTCGAATCATGCATGAGTTTTCCACTCTCAAGCGATATACGATACTGAACCAGTTGCGGACGCTGGCAGGTTCTGCGAGCGCAACTTTTGGTTGCTAGATTTAAAGGGACGTGTATTGGATGTTGATAGAGGGCTTGGTGGAGAGTACATGGTATGTAATACGTCGCGTAGTTGCCAAGTAAGGTCGAGGATTGTTGGTTGCTGTGACGTTGGGCGTCAACTTTTTGATGCCCGTTTTTATAGAATCTGGCTTGGATTTTAATGGGAGTTGCCATGTCGGTGTATAACTTTGCTCTTTAGATAATCGTGTGGGTTGGCTTCTTGGTTTAAATTGCCGAAGTTATATCAGATTTAACTGCCTGACGCTATGTATGTACATCATGGGTCACCATCGGGCTGGGAAAATGGGAGAAGAGAGAAGAGAGAAGAGAAGAACGGAGCTTTTGACATGCAGCTTTCGACATGCACCTCGTGATCACTCTGATCATACTTCTACAATTACTAGCTTACCATCAGCTGAGGCTCTCGAGTTTGACGGTACCTGTCCTGGTGCCTGCTATGAGTAGTAACGCATGCGAATGTCCATTCCATGCAGCTTCTTTGCACCATGGGTAATCACACCGATGTTCTCTAACTGCATCTTCCACAATCTCATCTCTTCTCGTTAGAACGGAATCGGAATGCTTCTGGCTCTGATGCCTAACCAACCCTACAGCACCCACATACGTAAATATCTGTTCATGGCAAAGATGGCACTTCAGGTTTCGCCCACCATGAATGTCAAGATAGTGGTCCTCGATCATGGCCGGTGTCTTAAACAGGAGTCCGCAGTATAGGCCTGTGGAAGCGACAACCTCAAGACATCTGTATTGCCTACATGGTTCATTCCTTGTTTTGGGGATTGGCTCGAAGGGTACTTTGTAGGCTCGATTGGGCCCGTTTGGGAAATTGGGGTTTTTGAGCCTAGTTGACATTAGATACCCTGCTACCTGATAAAAGTCCAAGGGTAAGGGACAACTCACGTTCTAGGACCCCGCGGAAAAGGGGTTTCTTGTCCCGGCCCAGGTGGCAATCGAAGGGGTGTTGGTGGACGTAAAGTAGCGAAACTAACGGAGGGAAAAGATCGTTGAACAGGTGGTCGATCGGAGATGGGGGCAGTCGCCAGAACAGAGGTCTGCCCGGAGGCTCTGGTTACCTCTCGCATAGTGCTAGGTCGTTCCCCGCCAGTATTTTGTCTTTTCGGGGCTGCGTCATCTTGCTCAATTCGACGACGTTTATGCCCTAGCGAAGGTGAGAGTCGCTCCTCCAGTGGTAGGTCAACCCATCCCGGACTTGGCAGCCTAGGGCGCGGTGCATTGAAAGAAGTAGGATTGGGGTATTCTTGAGGGTTTTGAGTATAAAGGTAGTCTAGCGAAGCTGATTCTTCCGAGTACAGTCGATTATCAATGGAATATGGCTGGAGAGAGGCACCGGCCCAGGGATCGGTGGTCCCAAAAGCTGGATCAAGACCACTGAATCCACCAGGAGCTCGAGTTGTATAAGTTGTTGCGTGAGCCGTGCTTGAAGTTAGAGCGCTCGGATATTCTCTCTTGCGAGTCGTACTCGGCGCCAGGGCTGCTAGAACGTCGTTGCTACCTTCCGGCGTAACTCCTCGACGGGTTATTGGCAATTGTGGTGGTTGACCATCAAAGATGTGCCTTGAACTGGAATTGTCAGAAGGCATGTTGCAGGCAGGTCCAACCTCGCTATCAATGTGTCTACTGAATGAGATTGTGATGGGTAGGTAGAAATGCTTGGAGTATTAAAAGGTCAGAGAATCGTTCAAGAAAGCTAATCCTACTATGAAAACGCAAGAACGGAGAAGCTCGTAGAGAAGGCGTTTATACATATACCAAGAAAGAAATATACGCAGGCAAAATCCAAACGAATAGAGCATAATGAATTCACGGATTCACGACAGAAAAACTGGAATCATTTCCACTTAAGAGAAAGACAGCGTGCATGAATAGAACTAGGTACGTGAATTCCGCAAATGAAAGTTGAGGCTATATGACAAAACACTTGATCATTCGATGATTTTCTCAAAGAAATCCCCACCAATCTGCGTTCAAAGGCATGCTTGTTGGTGCGTGTTCCGTGCCTTTCCCATGAACGTGCGTAGTTGGTTTGAGTATAACGAGTCGTGGAGAGACGAAGCGCGAGGGTACTGTGAAACAGAGTTTTAACGGATTTTATTTAGGATCTTCATCTTGGTTGAGTGAGGCCTGGCAGGGGTAGAGCGAGGAAGCTTTTGGTTGGCGGTGTGTTTGAAAAGCAAGGTCGTGAAGGGGGGGAAACATCTTACTCCATACCCTTCCTCCTCGCCCCAGCCCTGCCTCCGGATAACAAGCCTCGATTGAGTGGGAGGGAAAGGGGGTATGAAGGGTTTGTTGCACTTTGAATCAAAATTCCACCAAAAAATATATCAGAAGAAGTCAACAAGCCCTTTTTCAAGTTCGATACTCAAAATACCTACCTATACAAATACATACAAATCCCACCCCTTCTCCTTACAACCGACTAACAAATCCACTACGATCAACCTTAACCAAATACTCCTTCGAAATCTCCCCCACCTTCACCGTCCCCGCCAACCCCATACACAACCGAATCTCATCCGCCAATAGCCTCAAACACAGTTCCACGCCCTCCTGGCCCTTATACGCCAACCCCCACAGCACTGGTCGCCCCACCCACACGAAATTAGCTCCCAGCGCCAGCGCCTTGAATACATCCGTGCCATGCCGTATCCCGCCGTCGACGTGTATGGGGATCTTACCGCCTGCGGCGTCGACGATCTCAGGGAGCGCATCTAGGGTTGCGAGTGCGCCGTTGAGCTGGCGGCCGCCGTGGTTGGAGACGACGATGCCGTCGACGGCGTGGTGGAGAGCGAGGAGGGCGTCTTCGGCGGTGGCGATGCCCTTGACCCAGACTTGCATTTCCGGCGCACACTCCTTTTTTAGCCAGTCGATGTCACGATCCCAGCTTAGAGTCGGGTTTGCGGCATGGGTGTGGAAAGTGATGGGGCCCGTGGGTAGTTTTCGCTTTTCGCCGTCGCGATATCCTGGGGCGCTGGTGCTGGTTTGTTTTTGTGAGCTTTTGGTTGGGGTGGAGCCATCCATTACTGTCTGGCTGGCATCGGAGTTCGGGTCTTCGGGGAAGTTGGCGATTTTGTATGGTTTGGGCAGCTTGAACTCATTGCGGATCTCGAGGTTGCGGCGGCCGAGCATGGGAGTGTCGACGGTCAGGAAGACGGCTTTGTACCCTGCTGCTTTGGCACGCGCGATCAGTTTTCGGGAGTGTTCGCGCTCTTCGAAGAGGTAGAGCTGGAGGACGCGTGTGTTGTTCCCTTGTGCCGAGGCGACCTCTTCGAGGGTCGAGGTGGAGAAGGAGGATAAGCCCATGGGCACACGCGCTATTTTGCATGCTCGAGCGGTAGCGATCTCGCCATCTGGATGAGCTAGGCATTGCATAGCAGTTGGGGCGACTCCGAGAGGGATCGATTGACGTGCTCCGAAGAGGTCGACGGAGGTATCGATCCGGGAGATATCGCGGAGGACCCGAGGTCTGATACGGTATTTGGCGTATGCTTGGATGTTCTCGAGCAGTGTCGAGCCCGAGTCAGCGCCCTCATTGTAGTAGTCTCGAGTCTGCTTGTTCATGCGCACTTCTGCATGTTTTTCAAGCTCGGCGATTGTGAGGCAGTTGAGGTCCAGAGACTTCTCGCCCTTTGCCGAAGCCGCCATTGCGTTGCTCTGGTGCGTCCAGCCCTTGTGAGTGCCAGACTTGAGCGTTGTATGAACAGGGCATTATGGATTGATAGCTAATGCCGCCACCAGATGCGACTAAGCCTCTAGAATCAAATGTGAAAGGTGATGGCATCATCATGACCCCCGGACGAGGGCCGTGGAAGAAGCAATTGTCAGTACTTAGCACGTAGTTGTGATAGTCTAGTAGGTAGATCAAAAAGGCTATGGTTGGATGCGGGGATGTGGTAGGGAGTGGGGACTCGGGAGTTTTGAATGTCATAGGGCTGAGGCGTGTTTTGATTCTGACATTCCAGCCTGTCCACTCGAGTACTCTATCACTAAAATCTAATTTTTGCTTCATGTTCCTCCAACTCGAACTTCCATTGTCAACATGTCATCCAAAAGGGAATCTCATACCCTACCCGTGAGGCTACATAATTGTGCAGTCCAGCAACTTCGTAGTACTCTGGTACGAGTATGTTACAGTAGCATCAAATTTGCCAGGCTGGGGAATCTAGTGATTATCAACATTCAACCTGACTTGTCTTATGGTCGTAACGGCTCTATGTTTTCATATAAGCGCAGGCTGTTTTCTGGATTCTGATTACTTGTAGTGTTTCATTATACTGTCTCTTCTCCTACTGCTTCTCTATACCCTCGGCATTCTACTACGACTTGGTGACAGGCGTACCGCGCGCGGACAGCCATTGGTTTGAAAACTCTTCGGTCCCCTCTAGGTGCGTGTAAGAGCAATGGGAGATCTATGCCGTACGGTCGGTTATGAAGGCGTCAAATCTTGAGTGCTTCAGAGACCTACAGTACTAGAGCCGTGCACCTCTCCCCAGCTTCTCCGTCTCCGACTCTTGGTCTAAGTTCCTGTCTCCATCTCACCGCTAATCAACATAGCTATGGACAAACATATCATGCGCTACGTCAAAACCCTATGGTAGACACCTCGACAGGAACAAACGGCTACCACTTTAGGCTTGTTACCTTTTCCCTCGGTCTTGACCTAGGTAGAGGGAAGTGAGCAAAGACTGTCACTGTTACGACTAATGCACTCTTGATGGGCCACGATTGTCATTGTGTAGTAGAAGAAATACTAATGTCGCCATGTCTTGGCAGTGTTGCAGCTATTGTACTCCGTACTGGATCTGAGATCACGGGGAGCTTAAGTAAGCGGTGGTGGGAAGTACTTTACTTTACCGTACGTACCGTATCTCTGGTATCGCGCCCTTTGTGACATATGACTCAACTACCTGTCTCTTAAGGTGTACTCACTCAATCGGCGCATTACTACTAAATTTCGAATTCCACGCCCTACCAATATGGAGTTCTTGGACTTTGAGCAAGCGGACACTACGTACCAATTACCTGATGCCGACCACGATAGCGAGCTTGCTAATTTGTTCGCTTCAATGTCTCCATCAGCACATGAGATGGATTTCTTCAGTGACGAAATCCGTGCCCAAGGTTCTCTAGACGGCCCCAGTCCAGATTCACCTTCACCTGCTGGTACCGGAACTAATATTTTAGGTATCTCACGAAAATCCAGAATGTAAAATGGGATCTCGCTAATTACCTGGATAGGAACCCGAATTGTGCCGGCCTCTGAAACTGTGATCCAAGGTGACGGCCTGATTGTTTCAGGTATTTTGAATGCAAAGATCAATAAAACTTGCAGACGAAGCTTCTCCCGAGAGGCTGTGAAGATCTTGAGATGCTGGCTAGAGGACCATGTGGAACACCCGTACCCTGACCCAAAGGAGAAAGAAGTTCTCCAGATGAAGACGGGCTTGAGAAAAGACCAGGTTTCCAATTGGCTTGCCAATGCACGCCGCAGAGGCAAGGCGCAGCGGGGGGTCTTCCTATCACCTCCGCTTACATCTCCAAACTCCTATAACAGTCATACGGACTTATCCGTTACCGTACCCATGCAGATCCCAGGTCGTGAATTTGGTTCTTATCAAGACTCGGATCCATTGAATCGGTATGTCACCACTGCTCTCCACAATATGCGTGAAGTTAGCCGGGCCGATTTGACTTTTCCCGCGAAGTTGGCGATTATCCCCTCCAGAGCAAGAATCTGCCTCCGCATCAGCCATATCAAATGCTATCGCTTCTTCGTCGGCTAGCCCTCACGAGCAACCACACTACAGTAACAGCTGTGGCTCAGCATCCAGAGCCCCTTCGGTGTCCTCTTTAGAGACGGCGAGATCCAGCGGCTCCGAGTTCTCATTCAGTTCTATGCTATCACGGCAATCTTCAACCGATCACTCTGTTGTTTCAGGTCAATCAGGCGCCTCCCATGCTAAAGAAACTCGCCGAAGACGGCGAAAGCCTGCCTTGGCAAGGAAGAATTTACGGCGGGAGAACGATAAACGACCGTATGAGTGTACATTTTGTACCGATTCTTTCAAGACGAAATACGACTGGCAACGCCATGAGAAGTCCCTCCACCTAAGTCTAGAAAGCTGGCAGTATGTTTCTCGTGTTCGGTACATCAGATCAAGCGTTGCTCCTACTAAGATCTAACAGATGCACTCCACATGGGCCGACCCAGAACGGAGGCGCTTCCTGTGCGTTTTGTGGCCATCAACAGCCTGATTCTCAGCATCTAGAAAGCCACAACTACATGTTTTGCGCCGAACAACCTGCTCAAGAGCGTACATTCTACCGTAAAGACCACCTGAGTCAGCACCTCCGTCTTGCCCACAATGAATGCAAGTTTCATGCTCCAACCATGGAAAGCTGGATCAGCTTCGACCATGAAATCCAATCTCGGTGCGGTTTTTGTGATGCGAGATTGATGAGTTGGACAGAGCGTGTGGAGCATCTAGCAGCCCACTTCAAGCAAGCAAAGACTATGGATGATTGGGTAGGAGAGCATGAATTTGAACCATATGTGGAGCAGTTTGTGCAGAATTCCATTCCTCCATGGTTAATTGTGATGGAGAAAAATACCCTTGACCCCTTCTCGGCCAGCAATGCTAGCCATGTCGCCCAAGCGCCAAATCAATCTGGACTTACTTCGACGACATACTGCATTCAATACATGGCGGAGAAACTGGGCTCTTTTGTGAAGACGCAAGTGTCTCAGGGTCATGTGCCAACAGACAAAGAGATTCAAAGTCATGCTCGTGTCCTCGTGTTTGAGTACGATGATCCTTGGAACCAGACTGAGGCTGACCTCCCAAGGTGGCTTGATCAATTCAAGAAAAAGGTCGGTCTGATTACCGTCTCTGCAACCCATGGTTTGAACGCGTATATTGGTGACGATGGCCGTTTAGAAAGATACAAATCTTCCCGGATAAGTGATGGTCTAGGATGAATGGAGATCAGTCATGCTAACCGGGTAGAGTTGACCGCAAATGGAAATAGGTCTTTCAACAGACAGGATCCTCACATTGGTTTCCTCGGTTAGGCTGGATTGGATACCAAAATGGTACTGCGCCAAGTACCTGTTGTGCTACTGGCTTGGGTGGAGGATCGTTCGCCAACTGTGGCCAGTACGGCAACCCTTCGGTGCCGGCATCCAGCGTAGCTGATGCACTCAGCTTTCGTCTCGATAGGCACCCGAGGAACGTTGACTTCATAACAGTTAAAACTTTTGGCTAATTCCTCATGCAAAGCATTCCACTATCGATGCCTATTTATAAGGATGTCGCAGGTGCAAGACTGAATACGTATGCTCTCGGCCCAAAGAGCCGTTGCTACGAGGGCCCGTCATCACCGCATTAGCACTGACACCATTTTCGACTGCCACAAGCAGCACATTAGATTGTTCTTGGAAGCCGTGCTCCTGCGCTATCTGCGCTAAAGGCACGAAGTTGGGATGACCGACGCACCAGGCATGATTTTGAATCACATTATCCATGCATATCTCTTCTGGACTGCAACTGCCGCTGCGATTAAATGGAGGTGAACATTCATGACACCTAGTAGGTGCATCACGGTAGTACTATATGTTGTATGCTTGAGGACCTCTTGAGCGATCGCAGCTCTATTTCAAAAATTCTGCGGTAGAGTCAGGGCAGGCATTGACAGGTCTAGACATATAGCGTTTCTGAGTAGAGGGGCTACTGCGTCTTTGGTCTTGGGTGCTCTTTGATAAGTGATAATGGAGCACAGTGAGACGATTAGGGGCGTCGTGGCCGGCCATGTCGGTAACCGAAAGTTTGAAGCCTAGGGCTCTATCCGCATTGACTTCTTGTTTGAGTACGTGTTGATAAACATATCTTACGCAGTCTCGTCTTCTCATTTGAGCTTCTTTTCGATATATTGTCTTGCATAATTGTTGATAAAGCAGCAAGTGCAAAAGTCAATACAGCCAGAAAAGCTAGGGCTTTGGCGCGGGAAAGGAACATCTCGTAGCCAATAAGAATGGTGCAAGAACAGATCACCGCGAAAGATCAAAATTCCCCGGAACATATCATTATTGTTAAAAAAAGACCAGGCTTGCGAACAAGACATTTTACTACCCGAGCAGAAAGGCGCTTGTTCAACCTGATCACAATGTTTCAGGGCAAACCTCGATCTTCACAACAACCATGCCATCCCGAACCAGGCGTCTCCTGCATAATCGGGCGGACCTTCGAAGAAGCCACCATGGGAACTTCGAACTCGGTGAAATGGGAAACATGGCATGCGTGAAACTTCCGAGAGCGCATCTTGACAAGTATAATGTATGACTTCCAATCTGAAAAACCGGTAGATTTGAGATCATGAAGTCAAAGTATTATATAACGCTTGAAGCGCACTTATAAAGAACACCTAAGCGGCAGTGGCCTTCAAAGTCGAACACTCGAGTGACACAAATTTTTGCAATATCTGAAAATTACCGTCAATTCTGAGAATGTCCCACGGATTGGGTGACCTTCCATGAACGAACATCGCATTTCATAGGTACGGCATTATGATCAGGCCGAATGACCTCTCAATTCTGGGCACTTCCAGTTATCCAGCCAATCAACCAATGCGTTCTCTGATGAGCTCCTCAAACGAACAACCAATTCACCGGTGCAAGAAAATCAGGCCCGAGTCCAAACACCGCCCGATCCACCTATCTCCCGATCATCACAGCGACCGCCACGCCGATTGATCAAGCACATTCTCTGTGGAAGAAGCACTCTATCCACATTCTCAGTCTCGAGATTCGCATGTCACCAACCTTCTCCAGTTTGCAAAGCCTACAAGTCATCCTGTAAAAAAGCATATCAACATAGTCTGGTAGTACGGATGCCAGATGCTGATATCATTCACCGTACATAAGACAGCCTAGCACGAGGCCCGGATAGCCTTGCGAAGCTACGACAAGCTACAAGTCTCATATATGATCTACAGCGAGCGAGATTCCGCTTTTACGAAAATTGCAAAATAGTCTTGTTCGTCTTGTATTTCTTCTTGTGTTCTGTAGAGTCAAGGCTCCGTTTCTGAACGGAGCTTTGAGTTGTAATATACGCATATTCTTCCCTTCTGTGGAGAGTCGTTTTTCAATAGACGGTACAGATGCTAGACATCGATATCGTTCATCAGCTCTTTACCAACAAAATCCACGGTCTGGGATACATAAGAACAACCTTGCTAAGCTTCATTTTTCTACGTCGACGGGAACTATGGCTCATTCTTTCCCCAAGAGGCAAGCGGGCGATCCTGCACTTTCAGGAATGCGAAAAAAGTTCTTCTAATTCGGATACCCCTCTCAGCGCGATACAGAACCAAAACTTTCTCATCTCAGAAAAATTTCGGTTTTACTTTTACAAGAGCGATATTTGACTACATCAAAGGATAAGTAAGCCATACCATCCAAAGTCCCCTCTTGCTCGGAAGACTCTCGCTAAGTACGTACATATTTCGTCTATCAGATTTCGCTTGATATTATGTTGATTTGCATAGGCTTTTACGGGTAAGAGGTAATCTCTATATTTTCTATGGTATTATCACGTCGGATTACGCCGCATCATTAGGTCCCCACAAGGCAGCTGTGAATGCTCGAGAGTGATATTCATCGCACTGTTCGTTTTCTAGTCGGTCTTCCTCGGAAGAGACTCCTTTCTAGCTTGATCCCGGAATCAACGACGTCTTTCCGCTTCGTTCAACTTCTGCGATGGGACTGATTTGTATTCTAGAACTTGCGTGGGCTTGGATATATTGCAAACGTCCCTTAAGGAGTTGAGTTCCTGCTCAAGCTCCATCTCTAGGTCCAAATGTGATCCTTGGATGTCGGCTTCGGTCCAGCCGACGTTGCGTGCGTCTTCCACGAGCTTGGCGCCCTTAAGAAGATAGTCGATTTCGATTTCGAGCTTCATTTTCTTGAAGCAGTAGTCGAAGCAGTATGGATACTCTGCTAGGGTTAAAGAGTCGACGATTTTTGTGTTCTGCCGTCCGCAGAGTATGCCGCCGGGGAAAAACCCAGCGTAGCATTCTTTGACAGGAGGGTAGCTATGGGGATGGCCACATCCGTATAAAATTTCTACTGCTTTGCACATAGTGCAGGCTTCGAATCGATACTGAAGGGTTAGAGATGAACGAAAACTCTGTACGTAGGTTTTTCGCTTTTGAATAGACAAGCGCGATCTACTTTTTTCGATAGAAGACTGGCTGAAAAGAGAATACAAACTTTGATACGAAACAAGTGGATCTCATATAACCATTATATTCCAGGCATTCTTTGTCCTGCTCTGTCTGGATTTCTGAAACAAGTGGCATTGTATGTTTTGGAACACAAAGTCTTTATGTATGACAGGATTTCTTTGCAATTCTTCCATCATCCCTTTGTTCTACCAACCCGCGCAGCTCTGGGTTGGACGAAGACGCTGGAATCATGTTTCTACCTACACCCTTTCAATATGTCTCAGCAAGCGGATCTGGGCCACGTTTTGTACGCAAGGCCAAGCAAATGCCTCAACCCTTTCAGTATACATCGTCAGACCTTGCCATGTCAGACTTGTTTGAGAATAGAGGCAGATCAAAACCATCACTTTATCGATGACTGATAATTGACCAAATGCATGGTTGCTCTTGGTCTCCAGTCTAGAGCAACGGCCATGGTGATGGGATTTTTTTTTATATCTATCAGATACGACGAACCTGTCTGCCCTCAAGCTATGGATTCTCTGTTTCGACTATTTGAGCTATGCTTTTACGCTTGTTCAAAATTCTTCCAATGGAACATGTGAGTGCACGATACCAAACAGTAAAGGCTCTCTATAGCTCTTCTCTCCCATGGGCCCTGAGACACGCTGAGACAAATTTATAGAACTTGTCTTGTTCTTCTGGCAACGTTCTGCTTAGACAGCATTAGCTCAAGCAAGAGACAATCCACAACCAATTTCCGCAGTCTTCAAACCCATGAATAACCGGTGATGGTTTACTATTTCCACAAAGAAATCCAATTTCGCACTGTCAAGCACAACCCCATGGTCATCTCTCTTTATCCCTCACAAACGCCACAACCCACACCCTCTACACCATCCTTGCACAAAGAGCACAATGCCATTCAACCATAACCCCCTCGAAGATATATACCCTCACACCCACCCTCAAACCCCAAAACCACCACACCCCCCAAAAAACACCACCAACACCCCCGTAAGCACCAAATCCACACCCACCATGTCCACAATCACACCCACCACCCTCCTCTACCCCCGCTGCGGCCACACCCGCCCCCTCACCACCACCACCATCAGCCCCCTCCCTTCCTCCACCACCACCACCACCTCCCCGAAACCCCTCTGCCCCCCTTGCTACCTGCGCGAAGAATCCCGCATCCTGGCGCAGTACTCGGCCGACCTGACCAGCACGGTCGTGCGCGCGAAAAAGGAACTGTGGAGTCCGGATGAGACGGAGCGCGCGTGTGAGGAGTTGTATGCGGAGTTTACGGAGAGGTTTTGGGGGTTTGAGGGGGAGTGTGGGGGGTTGGAGTGAGGTGGGAAGGGGGGGTATAGTGGAATATTCTTGTGCGAAATTTCCTTGTTTTGTGTTTTTTGTAAAATTTTGGAAGCAGAGATGGAGAGGGTTATGCGTTGGTAGTTCGTAATGTATTGATTACTTCGGATATTGCGAGCAAGAATCTTTGCCGTTGTGAAATAATCATCGTGCAGATAGAGGGAATGTGTACAAGACGATGATACCAATGTATTTAGCGAAAGTCTTCCGGGTAGAAACGTGACTTAAGGAAAATTGCCAGGTTACTTATCAGAAAAAAGGCGAAATTGCTGGTTCGGCCAGACTTGATGTCCTGGTCATTAAGGATTCGTTGAGGTTTTCAAACGGCGTCCAGATTCTTTGCTTGATTAGAACTATTTCCTTGGGGTTGAATAAAAAGATCTCGGCTGCAGCACAATACTTTGTCATTAACAAAAGTATTCTGCTTCAAGATACTCACAATGTATTTCTCCTCGATCAAAGAGGATCGTGAACAAATACGGCTGTTTGAGGAGTGCGAGAGATAAAGCAAGCTCTTGATATAAAAGATCCAAAATCGTAGGAATAAAGTCTCTGTACTTATCAGTGGATACTCTCGTAAGAGCCATCGAAGTTGATCACCACCATTCGGAGACACCCCAACAATTTCTAAGATTTTGATCAACACCTCACCAAGGCACCCTAAAGCTTCTAGTTCTTGATCAACACTCGAAGGATGTGCCAAGAACTCATAGAAGTATACTTTGGCTGCGGCCATTTTTTCATGTTTTGCCTCAATGGACGAGCGGGGTACAGGGTTCTCCTTTGACGAAAACCTGCGCCAGCCCTTCGACCTCGTCGGTACTCTGTACCTATGAAAAGATGTCGTGTGCGAAAAATGTAAGGAGAACCCAGAGGAGATGTCACTGGACGAACAAAGCGAGGAATGTGAGGATACCCCTGAGGAGGATAGAGAAAGCGACGCAGTTGCGTTCCCGGCCGACCCCAATGGTGTGGGGGAAAGATAACGTGAATCATCTGAACCAGAGGAAATCAACGTAATCACCCACGACGTACTTCCATCCTCCGAGCGCGAGGTCGTGGAGCAGTCGCCTATAATCCCGGATTATTCCACGTGGATGGTGGAAAAAGGCCTCAACTCGGAGGAAGCGCAAAGTATCCTATGCATGCCTAGTCCAGAGTTCCTCTGTGGAAATCTTGGCATCTCGAGGCTAGTTTCTGGCTCTTGCCATCAGATTGATTGATTACGGTGCGTCCTTGGCATTCAGAAGCGGATTTATCGATAGTAAGTAGTGATATATTATACAGCAGTCTTAGATGCTTGTCACCTATAATTGTTTGAAATTGTACGCATATCCTTTGCCAGCAATCTATTCTTCATGTCGATTATTTCTTTCTCATCGAACGCCATTTTCTGAGTATACTAAAGCTTCTTCGTAAGATCACGAGATGTTTCTACTGACGAGTAGTTTGTTCGTTCATTGAACGGTGACAGTGACGTCATTGGGCCCTGATAGTGGCCGGGCAATCGTTCGGAAGATTGATGAACTTGGTTTCGACAATGGTGTTCCTAGGTCTACCACTTGTTGGGAAGACATACTCGAAGAATAGATCGAGTGACTGCGTGGGAATTTCGTGAGATGACTGAGACATTGGTGATATGAGGTATGCTAGTCGTAAATTTCTACTAGATAAGCTGCTCAGGTACCTTCATTTTTTTTAGTGGAAGAGATAGTAGAGCAAATATGAACCTCTGTATGACATGAAGGTTGTCCCCGGGGCGGTGAAATGTTATTCATTGGTCGTTTTGGAGATTATCATACTATCTTTTGATGCGTCTTAGCAAATCATAGAGTTTGTAGGTAACACAACTATTCGTAACATCTTTGTAATGAGATGGCCCTTTCTCGTTACAAGAGGACTGTGAGAATTGAGACAAGGTAGAGCCGATGATTGACAAATTTTTGAGCTGTCTCTTATTTGATCGTGATGCCAACGGGCGTAAGCATCTTGTGCCATTTCAAAGCATAGACCCGAACAGCGGTATGCGGTCTCTCAGACAGTAGAGAAATCAAACACCTAAAGGTCATATTAATTCAAGCCAGCCTCGGAATCTCCTAACATAACCTACTGGGACACAACTAACGATGATCGAGGAAATGAGGCTTCAGGGTGAAGTACTTAGGATTGAAAAGAGCGATGCCCCGAGTAGGCTCGTCTGAGAATTTAAGATGCATGGTCCTGCATTTTCGCTATATCCTACAGCACATCAGCTTCCGAAATTTTGTAGATCTCCACTGTGTCAACCACCTCTTTCGCAGTCATTCGAGACCTTGGAGCACAGCCTTTGATCATTTTGAGAGCACTGCTCTAAGACTCTTACCAAATCCAAATCTTCCTTACTGTCTGCTTAGAACGGCTTCGCAACCTTCCTACTCTCTGTTTGTCCTGTAACCGGATCTTTGAACTCCTTCCAGCTGATTGGAAACATCGTATTTCCGGCTTCGCTTTTCGCCATAATAACTCCCAGCTCATTCCTAGCAGTGCTAAGATAGTAATTCGACTGGTCTCCCAGACTGATCTGTATCATGTCAGTCAAACCCTCTGCGTCGCCATCTCACTCATCCGTAAATGGTTTGAAACCCCTCTGCATCTCCCCAGGGACCCAAAGATATCATTCAAGACTAGACGACATACCACAACACCTCTAACCACATCCCCAACCCGAAAACTCTCCCCAATAACCACCTTCTCCTTTTCCGTAGCCCTGACGTCCTCTCTCCTTAATACCCCCGCCCACTCATCAGCACACACTCTACCTGCCTCCCCATCCCCTACAACCAAGATTGCCACATTTGCCTGCTTAGTCGTGAGTCTCGTGACGCGGCATAATACTACGCTTCCAACTTCAGGTAGGGTGTTTGTATTTGAAATCGTGGACGAGGGTATAAAGGTGGTATTTGGGGAAGGAAGGAGGCGCGGGATTGACAGAATTGGGAGGGCGGAGGTGGGACTGCGGGTGATTTGCGGAGCGCCTGCGAGGGACGCATAGAGTTGAGAGTCATGGAGATGAGTACCAAGACCAGGTGAGTACTTGGATGAAGGGCCAAGCAGTTGGCCAGGGAGGGCGAAGTTTGGGGGTGCCATTGGAAAAAATGGAGAAATCTCGGTTATTCGGTGAAATATACAATGAATGACGCTCTATTGATTTTTATCGCGGCTCAGTTGTGGCTGTTACGCAGAAAAATGACAGATATGCCATATCCTAGTAATCATATCTAAGTACTACTAGAAACAATAACTCTTTCACTACAGGTAAGTCGCTCAACCACCAGTGATATAATCAAGGTTTTCGCTGACCCTTCAAACTCCCGCTGGATTTGGCACCTGGATGATACCGAATCGTGGGTAATGCCGTGAACGCCTAACAGCACGAAGCAAGGCCATACCAAATGAAGATTGTAGATCAGGGTTCCCCCACCCGCTTCATTTATAAGCATCGAGTACTGATTTCAACCTTCTACCAGTGTTGACTTCGGACCTTTGCCAAGCAGTTCGAGAGACCGTCGTGCCAATGCAACTACTTCACCCTCGCCATCCTCGCCATCCTCGTCGTCAGATTCAATATTCTTATCAGAGATGGTCTTGATCATCTGTATCACGTCTTCAGTTTTCGATATCAGACTGATCAGCTTCTTGTCCTCTGATTCGAGGAGCTGAAGCAAAGTCCATATGGCTATATGCTGGAATGTAGGATCCCCACTGGCCAAGAACCGGGTGAGATAGCCATGAATACCACCATTCGGTTCTGTCCAGTCTTGGATGAATATTGAGTAATCTCCGACTAAAGTAGTGTTAGCAGAGTTTGGCTTAGCACTTAATTTAGCATTAATTTGGAACATTACCTTTCGAAGAGAGGTTACCCAGAGCTGCTGCACTATTCCCTTGGACCTCAATTGACTCCGAGTCAGTCAGCGGGATAAGGACATCAAATACTCCAAGATTTAGTAGATGAGATTTGAGCTCATCACTCAGTGCTAAGACGGCGATCGCAGCGGTCATTTCCGATTGTACACTTAGTGGCACCTCAAGGACTAGCTGCTTGCATTTCTGTACCGCGCCAGCTTCTAACACTAGTTGCTTGTTGCGATCAGAGCTGGCAGCTAGGTTCCGTAAAGTAGAAATGGCGTGACATTGAATTTCCTCATTGTCTGTAGATCCCAGAAGCTCAACCAAAGGTTTCAGGAAGCCGGCTTCGATGATTGGTGATTCGTTGAGGGGATGTATGGAGATGTTTCGTATACAAGCAACAGCAGATAGGATGAGTGGGAGATATGATGATTGGAGTAGACGAAGTAGTGGTGGTAAGCCCCGAGCTCGTACAATTTCCAGCTGATACTTCTCGTCTGACGCAAGGTTTCGTAGGGCCAGGGCAGCTTGACACTGCACTTTGGGCGAAGACGAATCCATAAGATGGACTAAAGATTGAACAAGGCGTGACTCTGTCTGGGCAAGCTTCTTCCGATTGCCAGAATCAACGGCAATGTTGCTGAGCGCAGTTGTACAGTAGTATTGGACATCAACGTCCGGGGACGATAGAAGCTGCACTAGGACGGGGATAGCACCGGCTTTAACAAGCTGTTGGCGGTTGTCATCTGAGGCTCTGTCAGCGTATAGTATGGAGAAATCTTGTAATGGTCCTGACTGACCTGAATGTGTCATGTTCAACAACGCCCCCGTCGCATTCCGTTGTACCCGCATGTCTTTCGATTTTGCTAACCTCGTCAATGGCACTAAAGCTCCTGATCTGGCTATCTTTGCTTTGTTATCTTCATGTGTTGCTAGATTCGTAATGCAGCCAACGGCGTTGCATTGAACCTCGACATTTGGCGAGGTCATCTGCTTTATAAGTGGTTGAAGGCCTCCGAGAGAGACGATTGCGACCTTGTTCTCAGCTATTGGGTGTTAGAGTAAGACTTCCAAATGATTGCCAACATACTATTAACAGCTAGGTTGCCCAACGCGGCGCTTGCAGCTCGCTGGACTTCAATATCCGAGCTTTGGAGGAGGAATAGTATTGGCTCAAGGGTATACTGATCGACTTCTCTAACATCTGCCCATAGTTGGTCAATACGGCGGATATTATGAGGTGTACTGCGTTCCCACCTCTCTCCGTGATCTCGGCGAACGTCAAGCTCGCGCTCCGTTGGAGATCGACATTCTCAGAGTATACCAACGTACTCAAAGACCGCAAAGGGTCGCCAGTAAAGAAATCGGTTTCGCCCCTCTATCGCCATCGTCAGCACAAAAAGACTCGGGCGGCAGCTGTGGCTACAGACATTCTCGAGATACTGCAGCAGTTGTGCCACTGCGTCTCTCTCACTGTCTGCCAATGCAGGCTCATACAGGCCATTTCCGGAGCGACCTCATGCGTTCAGATTAGCGAGAGCCCATCTGAACAGCCATCAGAGCTTGTGGGGATTACCTTTGAAACAAGAGCTGCAGTTGCCCATGCCGAGGAGCGAGTGCCTGAAGGCACTGATAGCTCGAGTCAAGAATGCTTGACTATCGTTGCCTTGCTAAGCATTGTATTCACACATGTTCACGGAGGAGCATCCTGCAAAATGTCTGAGCTTGGTCGACACAACGGAGGAAGGAAGTCTCGTGGTCCAGAACTGCCTTGTTGGAAACTCACATGCCCGCTTGAAGGTGCACTTATTACGCTCAAACCCAGTTTGAGCCTAGCGTTCCCGCTGTCCAGGGTCCAAGCTTTTTAGCGAATATCAAACCTCGTCGACGTTCTTGCAGACATCAGGAAATAGCTCAGAAGGTGACAAGCAAGCTTCTTCGGAGGCTCGAAGTGAATAAATCAACAAGACAACGGCCATAGCAAGAAGTGTATTGCCAGGCTATGCTTGCCTTCAACAAATATACATTGAAGCCTACAGTATTTCTACAAGCGCTAGATCTCCTATTGACTTGCCCACACCAGTTGTCTATCGCCATTCTCTGTACACATTCTCTCCAGTATCTCCTCCACCTTCTCTTTGACCCCAACCTTCTGGTTCCTTGCTGCAACCAACTCCTTAATTAAATCTTCCCTGCTCAGTGATTTTTCTTGTACCATCAGCTGCACATCTCGCTCTCTCGGTAGTCCGATACTTTCCCCAAACGGATACTCGACGTAGTTGCCTTCGGCAGCCAGCTTCAGCATTTGTGCACCCGCGACCGTGAATATGTCATTGACGTCTTGGTCACTTACGTCTTCCAGGGTTGGTGGATTCCATCTTGGTACGGTAGGCGGCTTGTTTATCAATCTTGCAGACACTCCCTCTACAAAATCAGGGTGCACCATAAACTTTTCCGCAATGTGATATTCTCTTCGGAAGGCGTCCCCAATGCTCCAAGCACTGCCTAACCTCATCTCTTTCAAAGCAACCTTCAGACTCGTCGGGCTCCTCTCGGACAACGTCTTCAACGTCTTCTCGGCCCACTCACGCATGGGGCCTCTCTTTTCCTCTTCCAGAGCTTCGATTATCCTCTCCATGGTGTCATGTTGAAAACACTCATCGACTGCTCTCCTTAATTGACCTGCCATCAGCATCGGCACGTCATGTGGCAACCCTGTTCCAAACTCCTCGATTGTTGTATCAATCACCCTCAGTCTAGTCGCGAGCGGCTCATAATCCCGGAATATCAGCTCACTCAAGCGTTCTGTAAGTGTGGGCAAACTACTACTGTGGATATAATGTGTTGCTATGCCTGCGTAGAATGCGTTTACCCCCTGAAGTCGTTCCGACGTCAGCGCGAGATAAGTTCCAACGCTCCCATCCATCCGCGGCAGGAAAAAGCTAGCTCCAACATCTGGGAAAAAGCCGATGGTCGTCTCAGGCATCGCAAAGACAGTGCGTTCGGTTGCGATTCGAATAGGGGCGTGAGCGCTGAGTCCAACGCCTCCGCCCATTGTGATTCCGTCCATGTAAGCTATGTAGGGCTTGGGGTATGTTGCTATTAGGTGGTCCAGGGTGTATTCCAGGGCGAAGTAGGCCTTTGAGGCAGCTTCGCCATCAGGACCTGTCTTATTCTGTTTCGCAAGTGCTGCCACATCGCCGCCAGCGCAGAAAGCTTTTGGGCCTGCACCGCCAATTATGATTATGTTGGCTAGCTGGGAATTTTCCCATTCCTAGAAAGCTTGATTAACAGCCTGTCATAGGCATATGAGAATGGAAACCCCTGTATACCTTTAATCTTGGTATTATTTTCCTGGCCATGGAACCATTGAGAGAATTTAGCTTGTTAGGGCGGTTGAGCTCAATGGTCCGAACGCCGTAGAGGGTATTGAAGAGAACATCGTCTGGATCGTCACCTGGCTCTTCTGTAGGGAACGGATATGAGGTTGACATCTATGCTATATCAGTTCTGCTGAGAGACTTGGGACGGTGCTGAGATTCAGTGTATACCTTTGCTGCATGTCCTGAGAAAGCAGGGTTGAGAATCTTTGCCTTGAGAGGCATGGAGGCTGATCGGGACCGCGAGATCCAGCTCAGCGGTGGAATAGCTGATCGATAACAAGGTCGTAAAAACATCAATGGAAGTGTCTAGGGTGTCGTCTAAACTTGACTATGGGTGGAGGTGACGAATTTGCGGAACGGACCTCGGCTGCAGAGTGGAAGCTTGACGAGGTCAGGATAAAAAGTTTTATGATTGCGCAGCTTTCTATACAATTAAGAAAAAATTTAGGGTCACATTTGTATGGTGGAATTTTGAGTTGTATCGCTAAATATTACTATCGTACAGCAGAAGCCACAGTCCTGTTCAAATCACTCGAGTGCTCCCGTATAATAGAATCCAGTGCCCTTTTCTCAATGATAATCCTCCCCAACTCCAAGAGATCCTTGACATCGACATCGTCCTCAACTTTGACCCTCCCATGCTCACCAGCTTTTCTCATAGCCTCGACCAGATTCGGCCTCCTATCCCGAGTCACAATCAAAGATCTGCCGTCGGGGTTTCCCCAATGGTTCACCTTCATAATCTTATTAATCCATCCTCGCCAATTCTGCTCCAGGTCAAATTGATTGTCAACGACGATCAGTTCCCCTTTCCTATAGCGATAGCTAAGTGCGGTCCGCCAAGCCAAGTCATAGATCTTTCGTGGTAATTTTGTCGAGAAGTCTCTGGGATGAGGTCCGAACGCAACACCTCCTCCTCTCAGCATTGGACTGTTTTTATCACCTAATCTCGCGCGGCCAGAGCCTTTTTGAGGTCGAATTTTGGCTCCGCTGCCATGCACGTCGTCCCTCCACTTGGTACTTGCGGTTCCCTGACGTTTAGCATCGCCCTCAAAGATCACAGCTCTGTGGAGAATATCACGACGCAGAGGTAGGTGGAGATGGGTTGCGGGATAGTATGCAAAGCGTAGAGGCTCCATTGTGGGGAATTTGTAGACTGTTGTTAGGACCTCTGGTATAGGTGGAGCCGGTCGTCGAGGAGGCGTAGAAGCCCAAGATACCATCTGGTCAGCGCCATCAAGTGCACCTCCATTAAATTGTGGAAGTGGAGCTTCTGTGGCCATTGACCGTGAGAGGCGAGGCGCGAGGCATTGCTGTCTCAATGTTAACGGTGCTGGATAATTAGGGGGTGTTGACATACTATAAGCGGATCTCTCAAAATGGCGGTAGAAGCCACCGTCTTGAGGGTTACCGCAGAGTTTCTCAAGCTCTGTAGTGCCATGATGATTCACAATGTACTTGGAGGGCGAATAGGTTGACGATCAAATCACTGACGGAAGATGATTTTGCGGCGGCCGAATTTGCTTGGCGAGATTTCGCGCCAAGGCGCAGACTTCCATTTCTTCGTATTCTCGCAACGACAGGTCTACAACTGGCATGACGACCCCTATATACATCGTCCGGCCTGCGTTACGATGTCTCCGACGCGGAGCAAGACGAGACTCGGCTCTCTGTCCTACATCGCGAGGCCTCACAACAACTACCTCGAGATATAATGAAGCTCCTACGGAACCCACTGCTACTCCCATTCCCCCTCCCCCTCCCTCCTCCCATACCCTTGACCCCAACCTTGTCACCACTCGCAAAGAAGAATGGCAGCTTCTCTCCACTGGCGTCCAACCTATCGGCTCTCGTCGCCGCCGCGCCGCGCTCCAATCCTCGTCCAACATCCCCTTTGAGCAACTCCCCTACCAATGCTTCCAAGAAGCACGCAAAATCCTTGCGACGGACCGGGCCGAGAAACTCGCTCAAATTGAAGAGCAGCGAAAACGCATTGCCAAGTGCGCGGACAAGCCTGCGGAGAAGCAAGGCGGGGAGAATTCGAAAAAGGGGAGATTGATCGCAATGCATATGCACTTGGAGCATTTGAAGGTCTTGGCCGATATCAATGATCCGCTGATAAAGAAGAGGTTTGAAGACGGCCACGGTACTTTACCCATTAACTACACCCCTCCATATCTCACAAGAAGCTAAACCTCTCTCAAGGCGACATGAACCGCCCCGTCTACCGCCACCTCGCCAACATCGCCTGGCGCTCCTACCGCCGCCCGCTCCTTCTTCAACGGATAACTCAAATGTCGGTCATCCCCGACCTCCTCCCCGCTCTCTCCCCCACCGCCGAAGTCACCCTAGCCTTCGGAAAACGCAACATCCCGCCCGGCGAATTCGTCGACTCCCTCGTCAGCGAACCCCCCGCAAGACTGGGCGTGCAAGTCTTCGACAAAGGGCCTAGACTAGTCACGGTCGTGATCGTAGACCCCGACGTCCCGGATCTGCGAGCCGACGCCTTCAAATCCCGCTGCCACTTCCTCGCCGTCAACATCCCCGTCTCCCCCTCCAGCCCCTCCGTCCCCTTATCCCGCCTCTCTCCCACCGCCCAAATAATCCTTCCCTGGCTCCCGCCCTACGCGCAACAAGGCACCCCGTACCATCGCCTCAGCGTCTTCGTGCTCCAGCAACCCGAATCCCGCGCGCTCGACTACAAAACCACCAAAGAGTGGGCGCGCCACGAGAAATTCAATCTCAGGGGGTTCATGGATAGGTTTGCCGTGAAGGCGGTCGGCGTGCACATGTTCCGCAGCCGGTGGGATGAGGGTACCGAGGAGGTGATGAAGCGGGCTGGGGTGGAAGGGTGGGATGTCGTGTTTGAGCGGAAGAAGCCCGAGAAGCTGCCGTATAAGAAGAAGGATGGGGCGAGGTATCGGTGAGGCGGAGTACTGTGTCCGTGTAGGTATATGCGAAGAGCGCGTCCATTGGAGGGCGTTCGAGCTTGTGTCGTTTGAGATAGCGGGAGAGGGGAGGAGGGTTGTAGATATAGTGAGGATCGGGCGGTAGAAGCATAGCGTAGGGCTGAGTATGCTCAGGAAATGGTTGTATTTTAGGTCTGAGAAAAGAAAAAAAGAAACAAAGAAGCCTCGGATCTCCAACCCCCTCGCCAAAGGCACCGTTACCGCAACGTCCCTCACTCTATCTTAATCCCCCGGCACCCACCCACAAACTTCTCCCAACCCCCCTCACATCCCTCTTCAACCCCCCCCACTTCCCACACACTTCCCACTTCAACCCTTCCCCCCCTCTTTTCCCACACACTCCATTTTCAACCCCCCTCACATCCCCCTTCAACCCCCCCACTTCACACACACTCCCACTTCAATCCCCCCCCACTTCCCACACACTCCCATACACTCCCTCCCCTCCCCCTCCTCCCCTCGCCCCAGTTCCCCGTCCCAACTCCCCGTCCCATTCACCCATCTAACCTCCCACCTCCCACCTCCCACCTCCCACCTCCCCCACACACCCCTTCCCCCCAGCTCATCAAAAGCCTTCGTGAGCAGCCACCCCCGCCACCCCCTTTTCTCCCCTTCCAGCGCTTCTACCCTTCCAGCGCTTCTACCCTACGCAGAAAGACAAAAGAGAGGAGTGCAAGAGACGGGTGTGGATAGTGGGAGAGAGCGGAGAGCGCCAGACAAAGCCGTCCAATACCTCAAACCCGCCTGAAACAGCCACCCCAACCACGAAAGCGTCAAGGCCAGCAGTTTGGGAAGCACGTGCCAACCGGCCAGTTGGCATTTGGAAGAACGAGTAAAAGACTGCTAAAATGGGAAGATGTGGGGAGTGGAGTGGAGAATTTGATGGGTTAGGAAGATGGAACCGGGGTTATCTGATGATGGAGATGGAGATTTAGAATGGGTTTGAGCTAGATAGTTGGGTGGTTTAAGTCTGGGAAAGGCGAGTAAGGTAGTTTAGGACGACCACGAGGACGAGGTGTCTTGTCGAAAGGAAAAAGAGTAGGCGAGCGAGACGCAAGATCAAAATCCAAAATAGGTGCTGTAGTGGTTTTGGAAAGCAGAAGAAGCAGGCTAATATATAGATTAATATCGTACGCCATACAGCCAAAGAGAAGAAAACCTCTACGCAAAGAAGAAGAATCCATCAGTCCACTCACACCTACTTCCAATTTACCGCATTCTACATGTCAAAAATATAAGAAGAAGAAGAAGAAGAAGAAGAACCACTCGCAAAAATATAGTCCCGAGCTGCCAAAAAACCCCCCAAGCGTGACAAACGTCAATAGGGCATATATTTTCTCTCCCATCCCACATAGTGATGCAACGTAACTAAATATTCGTAAGCTGACCGCAGGTCAGTAGGCAGGAAAACGGTAGGCGACTACCACCACAGCCAAAGTAGTTCTCGTAACCTTAAAGCATGTGTTATAACTAGAGAGAGAGAGAGAGAGTAAGAGAGCAAAAAAGCGAAGAAAAGAAATGTGATGATGTTAGAACATCGATGAGCTAGACCCAATGCGACGGTGAGATATGGGTTCTTGGGAACCATATGACATGGTGAACGTGACTGCATCGGGGCTGAGTAAGGTACAGTAGGTCATTAGCGGCACGATAGACGCGGTATAAATACTTTGAGCATTCCTGCGTCAACAACTAGATAAGCTGCATACTCCGTATTCGCCATCGTTGAAGTGGCGCATTCACCCAGATGGCCACAATTAAATAACCGAGGACCGCGTGGACCGTTAGCCTGTACAACGTCATATGTTTTGCATCTTCACAACAAAACTGCTACAGAATGTGTTTGTATTCTGGTGCTTGAGCTAGGACGCTACGGTCTCGTCTCGAACCTAACACGGCCAGGCTCGAAGCACGAGAAACAACATTATTGTTGGAGGATTGGCTCGCTCTCGATTGAGAAGCGACCATGCAAGCTGTGAAAGAATCAACAAGCTAACGCAACAAGCTAAGCAGGAAATCCTCGAATTCCAGCTTGTTGGTTGAAGCTACGAGTGTAATCGTTTCTGTGTGATCGAAATGAAGTGTATTAACATGTAGGAGCCGTGGAGCTGCTGCTGTTGTGTGTATTCATTAGATAAGAGAACCACTTTTCGACCAGCAAAGAAAAAAGCGCAAGATACACCCTCGCCGTCCAGGCTTGGTGTTCGTGGTATCATCGATCATAAGCTCCCGTCATCAAGACATCATCCCCCAACCCCCCCCCCCGAAGGTGAGAAACCCCTGCTAGGCTGCCAGCGAAAAGTGACGCCATGGAGAAGTACATATGGAAGCGCGACGACCCTGACTTTCATTCCGCAGCTTCAACTTGCTGCGCGATGCCTTGCTCGCTGGTGTCGTGCACGAACTGAGCAGACAGTAATGCCTCCAGGACATGGTCCTTGGGCGATGCCGATGGTGGCGAATCCTGCACCACGGGAGGAGATGTGCCGTCGTTACCGCCTTGGTCGGACCCAGTGCTGGTGCTACCATGCCGGCTTGTAGGCGCAGAGCCAATTGGACTCTGCTCCTTCTTGAATTGATCTTCGGGTTGTTCCGAGACATCACCACCCCGCTGTTTTAGAAAGGACTGGATCTGCTCGCAGCCACAAGCAGTGTGCTTCAAGCACTCTCCTTTCAGAAACAGTATCTCATCTTTCAACGAACCCAGCATCAAGCGAAGCGAGCTATTGTTCTTTTGCAGGTCCCGAGCTCGTGTCTCGAGGTTGGACGTCCATTCTTTCTTTTTTTGGCGACATTTGGAAGCTGCGACGCGGTTGCGTTCTAAGAATTTGGAGCGGCGGATATCTTCTGGATTGTTTGAATCGGCTTGTGCAATGTTCGAGGAGTGTGCCAAGCTCGACCGTGCTGCGCTCTTGCGACTACGTTTGGGTGGCAAAGCGGCTTCATTGGAGGCTGCCGAGCCTCGCTTCCGCTTCTTCGCACCCGTGACCGAGGAAGCCAACGCAGGCTGCGTTGGCTGCTGCTGCTTGTGCTCATACTCAAACAGGCTCGATTCGTCGTCATCAGGTGGCGTGGTTTGGCCGTACTGTATGCGGGTGTCATTCGGGTACATACTGGGAACGATGTTCTGAGGTTGTCGAGATTGGAATTGGTACGCTGGCCATTCCTCTGGTGCAAGGATGGCCGAGTCTGGTGGCGAAAGAGTCTCAAATGGTATGTTGTTCCAACCGCTTCCCATTGCTGGGTTTGTGGTAGTCGAAAACGGGGGGTTGAAGGGAGAACCCGGGTTCGTTTGGGGCTCGAAGTCGAAAAAGGTCGCCATGTCATCCCCACTCGCTATTCGTGAGTACTCGTTGGTGCGCTGTTGCTGCAGAGTATCCACGTGCTGGCCCAATATCCCTCCCAATACGTTCATGGAGTTCGCGTTCTTGCCGCAGTTCCTGAGCATATGGTTGCTGTTGTTTTTCTCGATACTGCCAAAGCCACCAAAGAAAGCCTTGTTGGGCTCGATAAGCTCTGGAGACCTGTACCCTTGAGTTGCGGTGGCCATGGTCTGTGTTTGTCTTTGTGTGCTCGATTGAAGTAGGGTTATGAACACAAAGCTCACGGCCGTTCTGTCGAGTGGCAGAGAATCAGCCCAGCTGCAAGGGACTTTCTCTATTGATCAAAAAGGCCAGCTCCGAGAAGATCACGACTCTGACAAGGTTCTGGTGGGGGGTGGAAGTTAGGGTGAGCTGATACATGATGAGGACCAAAACACTGACCTGAATGGCGGCTAGGTCTGTCTACGGGGTGGCGGAGAGGAGTAGCAATTAATGTGCAGGTTGCTGACGTGGAGACAGTAACAGCAAAGCGACAAGAATGGTTTGTGTGGCGTTTGAGGATTTTAGTCTGGGGGAAAGTGGAGGTTTCAATGATGCAAAGAAAGTAGCAGTACGGAGCAGGTATGCACGATGGGCGATGGCGGAGGCTGCACCGCTTCTCAAAGACACTCACCAAGCCGCAAAAGCCACCATCGGATAAGGTAAGGTAAGATTAACGTAGGCAGGTAATCACGGTAATTTAATGTTGGGGAGAAGGTAAGACCGTAAGACAGTAGCAACAACGAACACCAGTGCGCCTCTAAGGATTTCGATGGAGGGGATCAGATCAAGATCCTTGAGGAGACAGAATGAATTGACGACGCACTAAGGTAGCGACTTTCCCTCCACTGTGGCGTGTACAGGACTGGATTTATTACAGTAAGGTATCATCATGTATTCTATTCCGTATGGGCGTGGGAATGGAAGCTCCCCCTCTTTTCTTTTCTTCGATGGGCCGGAGCCTTCACCGTTGGCTCATCGCTCCATCGAAACAAGCACGGGAGCGAATTAGAGGATTGCAAGCCAGCTTTTCCGATCTCAGTTAAGCGTCGTGTCTTAGTTGGAGGGGCACTCCCGATCGGATCGAGAATCTTGCGGGCGATCGGTCATTTCCAATCTCGCTCCCAAGTCCCAACATTCATCCTCGGTCTGGCTGTTCAATCCCGCTTTTTGCTTACCACAGTACCTTTTCGTCAAGCGCCTTACCTTATCCGACAACATGGCATTTGCAAAATATCCATGTTGTTGCGAGCGTGGTTGCGGAAGCTTCTTTCCAGCCAATCACGCCTCAAGGCTACTTCTTCTTTTTTGCCACCTGCCCGGCTTCCCTTCCCTTCCCTTACTTGATTACATTTACTTTACTATTTTGCATACCACGCTACCACAGTATTCAAAAGTGCAGATCTTTTAGTTGAAAATTGCCACCGTCCATTCTCCCGCTCAACGCTCTCGGTCAAAGATTCGCACGACTTTATCGTACACAGTCGTAGTACGTTAAGGTACAAGGGGTTTCGTTCAAGGTCTGTTTCTCGAGCCGGATGTAGGATCCATGTGAATTCTGTATCATTCTACCTAACTTACGATCCAGCAGCGATCAGTGCTCGGGCAGTGAATGCTCTGTATTCCGTACCGAGTGTCTTAACGCAGATCTACCTCTTACAACCAGCCACGATCGTCCGGAGACATCTCCGTACCCAAGCCTTCATTCCCCCGGCTCTGTGGCGAGACTTTGATATCAAGCTTAATGCATGAAACGCACGAAGAGACAGCCGACATCTCTGGCGTCAGGTCAAAGCCTGAGGGAGTGGGGCTATGGGAGAATGCAGTAGGTACATCCGCCACGGACAGTGTATCCATCCGTACGGAATACCTAAAGTAGTACTGTAATACCAGAGATTTGAACGGAGCTCTCTCCACTACCTCCGTAATAACAACATTACACAGTAAAGTACTTTTCACCTCGTTCGCCACCATCACCTCCTTGTGGTGTCCTCAACGTACCGTAGTGACCCCGCTATCCCAAGGTAGCCCCTCTTCTGCGTGCTGTGTGTACTTTAGTCGTAGCCTACCTACCTTACTACGGAACAACGACCGAACCTACGCCGAACCGACGGCAGTACTGTGTACCGGTAGGAAAGATAATAGCCGATGTTACTCTGTGCGGTATGTACAATTACTTTGCTGACCTAGGGGGTGAACGATGGTGTGTTCGCTGTCCCGACTTACAGTAAAAGCCCTATCTGCGGGCTTCTATTGAGTGAGGGTCATTGTTGAGCCCTGGCCGAAAAAAACGCCTTGCAATGGATCCAGTCACTTGGAACAATAAGGTAAATAAAGTAATCAGGAATTGACAGGTGGGATGCGTTCGATAAGGTACTTCAAACGACTCGACATGCTCGGTTATCAAAGGCAGTACGGATTTCTTGTTGAATCAGGGCTGAGACTCGCTACGCAGTCCGTTCCTCTACTATTCTACTACTGTCACACTATTCTACATATTAAAATATTCTCAAGCGAGGTGGGGCACCACGCTCGCATCGAACGGCAAGCCATTCTTCAATGATCACCTCCACCGCAATAATTCACAGATCTTGAGATTATTGCTGGCACAAGTCTTGTTGGTACACGTGCCCTGCATTGACAATGTGCCGATCCTTTCCCTACCTTTTCGCAAGAGATGCAGGATGCTCTAAGACACCGCTGAGCGATTTCCACAGATCTTTGATTTGGGCCCTTCCTTAGCCACGCTGATCCACAATAAAAAAATTGGATTGTCGCAGTTTCGAATTCCATAAGCTCTTTGGACCTTGAATTTCATGAAAAGTCTTTTCCTCAATCGAGGATGTTTGGTCTGAGCAACTTGCGGTGGTTACCATGGCAAGCTGAACAAATGGCAGGTTCTTCTAATAGCCAATACAATCTATAAGGATCCATTGGTACGAGAGTAATTGGTAGGCTACAATGATACAGGGGGGAGAATGTCGACACCGAGCCCCTAATTACAGCTCCCCTCGGCATTTCGTATCAATGCTGCATCATCGATGGGACCTCGAACCTAAGGAAACGACATTGCGTCGGTCTCAGAAAGTGACCATCTATGGTTCAACCGTGAAGGACACAAAATGTCTTGGGCCAGAGGAAAAGACTGACGTTCCGAAAAGGAACAATCTTTCGAGGCATAATAAAGGAGTTCTACAAGCAGAAGATCATGCCGCATAAAGTCGTGCTCTTAATTCGGGGAAAGGGAGAAGGTTTCTTTTGCTGAATAGCTATTGTCAGCCTCGGTGTAAAGACTTCTTTTCTGTCGGAATTATTCTCTCGTTCTTCACACTAAGCCGTGACTTCACGCTGTTGCTGAGAACATCAGTATTGCAATCTGTGTCTACAATACATCTTCCTCGCCGTTACTTGCGAAGTTCCTGAATGGTCATATACTAATCTTCGAAGAGCTGCTTATATCTGATGGTCCGGGTGATTCGATAACAACGCAACCACCCCTCACCAACACCAGCATCTCACTCCGCGAATAAGACCTGGTCCATCTCTGCGCTCGCTCGAATCTCCACGTCCGCAGCCTATTCTCAAACCATGCGAGATTACCCCTCTAGAGGACAAGTCTGTGGGAAATAAGGATTACGATACTGCAAATGACTCAGTTCGTGTATGAACCAAATCTCGCTATGATAAAGCAGTTGAAGAAATGTTGTCCTGAGAGACCAGTCTCGACTACACTATCGCGCAGAAACTTCGACAGGCTTATGAATGATTTGAACTATCACGAACCGAATCAGAAGTAGAATATCTTTTGCATTGTCAAACTGTCATACTAATTTACTGACCATCTTTAGATGGCCTAAATACTCTTATAACGCTTTCACCTCGAAGATGATCATTCAGTGCATGCCGAGTTCACTTCATCAATGTATCTCAGAAGCATTTCTTACAGCAATTCATCGTACAACAGCTGATCTATCGCTCTCTGTTGATTCAACAATTATCACGGCGTCGAATGAAAGTTTCAACGAATTTTCCGGACAATACGATGACTTCGAAAAGATTCTTAATGCTGCTATAATTTTGAATGATATTAACGGAACTACGCAGATCAAGCTTGCTATGAAGGTTGAATTTGCAAAGAGCTATGAAGACTTGATACAGGATATCAGAATGTGGCTAGAAGGAGTCGATGCAGCTGTAGCAATACTGGTCAAGATCGAGGAAGCCTCTGTGTACAGGGATCCGTCGTGCCGTTTCAGTGATCAAGAATAGACAGAATTCTATTTTCAAGAGCTGAGAGTGAAGGCTCAAGATTTCAATGTTGATGATAAGTTCGGCTCGGCTATTTACAAGGAGCTTCAGTGGGCAGGGGAGATATCATTTGCGAGCTTGGAGGTATGAAGACGGGATTCAAAGACCGGATTAGCAAGAAAGGACCAAATCAATACTGTGGATTGTTTGAGCTTGTCATGTGAGGCGTTCGCTGATTGCTAGTCCAACCATGACAGGATCTTCTTACGCCTGATGCTCAATTTAGCATCAAGCTCAGTGAGTTCCTGTCTATCGATCCGCAGCATGACCGTACGATCTCCCTTGAGACGGAGCGATTGCACGTGGAGTTGAAGAAAGCGATTCGACGCCTAGCGCTTTACAGATACGTGAAAGCTCAAGGAGAGTATGTGAAGCTGGCTGAGGATATGCGGGATCTACTGTAGACCATGAGCCGGGATTAGCGACCTCGCAGGAGTCCTGACCATGAACATCTATACTGCGTTTTCAAGGAGTTGAGGCTTGGCAAAGAGTTTTACTGGTGGCCATTGAAGTGCTTTTTTGCGTGTCAGTAGTGCCAGGGTATCGCGAAAAACAATTTTCTTTGGTCGGTTGCAAATCGTGTTTTCGTACAACCATCCCCCCACCCTTCCCCTTCCCTGCTCCGCAACCCTCACCCCCCCCTCCCCCAACCAACCCCCACACCCACCCGCTCTATCTATCCATCCATCCATCCACCTCAACCCTCCCTCTCATTATCAACCCAACCGCACCCTCAACCACACCGTCCCGACCTTTAAAACCCCACAACAACAATAATAAATTCCCCGCAGCACACCCACCCAACCTTCTCTATCCTCAACACCCCTCCCGCCCATTTTTCCTGGGGGACTCTTTTGACGAGTAGAGAGTGCGACGAGTCGTTCCCTCCGGTCTTGGGTTTCGTGGCTGTTGATTCGGCGTCACTCATCATCATCTCTATCTCTATTTCTATCTCTAATTCTCTAATTCTTTTCTCTTTCTTTCTTTTTCTTCGAATTCAGATTTTACGTTCCTTGCGTTTTTCGGATAGAAGCTGTTGCGAGTTTGGTTGGTTTCTGCATGCAATCGGTGATGATGATGAACTTTTGAGGGTGTTTTGAATGTCATTAATACATTTTGAGGGTTTTTCGGGGTTCTCTCTCTTTTTTTTTTTTTTTTTTTTTTTTTTGGATGATGAGAGAGGAAGGGATTGCTGTGTAGCGGAATGTTGAATAAGGACGATTTTTCTAGGAAGAAGAAGAAGAAGAAGAGAGAAGAGAAAGAGGAAGAGGAAGAGAAAAAATAATGGGAAGAGAGATTAGTGAGAAGAAAGAAGAAAGATAAATACGAATCGATGAAGCGAAGCGAAGCGAAGGAAGAAGAAGTGTATTACAGTGACTATAAACGTCTTAAATCACATAGTTTCTCATATTCAGCTCGAGGAAAGTTCGTATATTAAAAAAACATCTCTCTTGTTCTGCAAAATGAGCACTCTTGAAAAAAGAAATAAAGTTTTTTTTTTCAAAATATGTTTGATACACGCCCATTTCCATTTCCATTTCCATTTCCATATCCATATCTTCCTCATTCAAACCCCCCTCACAAACATTCAAAAAAACCCATTCTCAAAGAAACGATCTATTCATTCTCATTCGTTCAATTTCCCGCATCATAAAAAAAAATCACCTTTCACACACCAACCCAGCCGCGTTTGACATGCTCGACGATCGAAGGTTTTTCGATTTCGGGCTTTTCTCTCTCATTCAATCCTTCACCTCTTCTCTCTTGCAATCATCTTCTCATCATCACACTCACATCCTTGAATTTCGCTAAGTATCTCCCCCCCCTCCTCCCCTTTACCACTGCACCTTACCTCAAAACCCCTTCCACCCCTTTTCCAATCACACACCCCCCCTCACTCCCACCTCAAAACCCCCTCCCACCCTCTTTCCAATCACACCCTTCCTTCCCACCTCAAAACACCCCCCCCCTCTCATTTTACCACCATCACACCTCTCTAAAAAAACCCACACAATCCTCAGCTTCAAAAAAAATGAATCACTCACTCTCAGCTTCAAAAAAGAAAACCCTCATGAATACAACAGATCTCATCGAGCAAGGAACTCGATGAATACAACAAATGACCTGAAGAACAGAAAAGAAAAGAAAAGAAGCGAAAGAGAAGAGAAGAGCAGTCATGACAATCTTAGCTATTCAAAGAAATTTCAGTTGAGGGGAAAAAGATCAAGATATCTCGATGCTTGTGATTGATTGATTGATATAAATATTGAGGATTTTGCTGAAAAGAAAAAGAAGTTTTCTTTTGATTCATGCACAGTAGTCCGTGAATATGAAAGCATCAAAACAGCTTATCTACCTACCTACCTACCTATCTACCTGTCTATCTACTCATCTACTCATCTATTCATCTACTCATCTATCTACCTACCTATCTACTCTACCTATCTACCTCTACCTACCTACCTCTACCTACTCATCTACCTATCTTACCTATCTACTCACCTACCTACCTACCTACCTACATACCTACCTACCTACCTATCTACCTATCTACCTACCTACCTATCTACTCACCTACCTACCTTACCTACCTACCTATCTACCTATCTACCTACCTATCTACCTATCTACCTACCTACCTACCTACCTACCTACCTGCCTAACTTACCTACTTACCAACCTACCTATCTACCTACCTACCTACCTACCTACCTGCCTAACTTACCTACTTACCAACCTACCTATCTACCTACCTACCTACCTACCTACCTTATATACCTTACCTACCTACCTACCTATCTACCTACCCACCTCTCTCCCTACATATCTTACCCACCTCTCTCCCTACATACCTTACCCACCTACCTACCTACTCACCTACCTACCTACCCTACTCATCTATCTACCTTACTCATCTTACTCACCTGCCTACCTGCCTACCTACCTACCTACCTACCTATCTACCTATCTACCTATCCCCTATCTCATTCATTCATCTCATTCATCTCATTCATTCATTCATTTCATTCATCTCATTCATTTCATCTCATTTCATTCATTCATTCATCATCATCATCATCATCATCATATCATCAACAAGAAACAGCTTCAAATGTCACGATTTTAGCATGTGTTACTCGAAAGATGTTGGGAAAAGAGATGTTAGATCACTTAGATGATGTTGAACAATATTATAGATGATGATAGATGTGAGATTATCAATGATGTTATGAGAACTTCTCGATATGAATGATACTCAGCGTTCATGAGATATGTTACGATCCTAGCTACGCACCTATGTTGGTAGCTATGTTGGTGGCTATGTTGATGACTATCGCCGGCCGCTCGCCGCTAGGCTATAGGGTTGTTCCGAGGCCAACCCTATTCAGGGTTAG